>Ga0172379_10001902_pt1 | contig 39163 bp, 37 predicted proteins | sample GrowelOW334metaG_FD_119756 | JGI IMG/M metagenome (GOLD analysis project Ga0172379, IMG submission 119756) | Groundwater microbial communities from an aquifer near a municipal landfill in Southern Ontario, Canada - Groundwater well OW334 metaG | ecosystem: Environmental > Aquatic > Deep... | reverse complement strand
TTTCTGGTTCAGAGATATAGTTTTGACTGGGAACTGATTTGCCAAACTCTTGTTTTAATTCTTCAAGGTATTTTTGGTGACTGATGAAGAAAATATTTTTGACAGGGACAAATTTTTTGAAACGATTATAAGTTTCTTTAATTAGAGAATTGTCACCGAAAAGTTGAAGAAATTGTTTGGGACGAGTAGCCCGAGAAAGTGGCCAAAGTCGAGGTCCACTACCACCACACATAATTAGAATGTAGTGGTTTATTTTTTTGTCCATAGTTTTTGTAGATGGTCGCTAAAGTTTAGCATAAAAGCGCTATCGGTGAACCTAAGGGAGTTCTGCTGACAAATATGTGAGTCAAAATGTTTATTCTGAAATTTATTGATAGCCAGACTTAGTGAATTGGCTGTCTGATGATAAAAATAAATGGCGGTTTTATTGGGAATTGTGGTCTCACGATTACCTCCCCTACCATAGGCGATAACTGGGGTACCACAAGCTTGAGCTTCGATGGGAGTTAGTCCATAATCTTCGAATTGTGGACATATAAGCGCGGAGGCGTTTTGATATAACCTCACCAGCTCGGAGTCGGTAGGTTGGTTAATGAACTTTATATTTTGAGAATATCTGGCAAGATTTTCTAATCGATTGTGGTCACGACCAGAGCCGGCAATAATTAATTTTAATGATGGTTTTTTCTTAAAACATTCAATAGCAATATCTATGCGTTTGTGAGGGACTTGTCGACCGACAATTAGAAAATAGGAATTAGTAATAGGTTTGGTTTTGGGTAAGGTAAAACTAGTTAGATTGATACCTGGATTGATGACGATGGGGTCGAGGAGATAAATATTTTGCAAGCGTTTGGCAACGGTCTGTGAATTACAAAAGTAGGCGTCAGGACGATGAATTAGTACTTGATCAATTTTTTTATATATAGCCAATAAGGGGGTGAGAATCTTATATATTCCGGGAGTGAAGTAGACATAGCGGTTTAGATTGTGAAAATAACAAACGAACAAAGAATTTGGTGATGTCAGTAGTCCGTGGCCGACAGTGGTGGTCGTTGAAATAACTATGTCGAAGGCAGAAAAATTAAATTGTTCTATTGCCAGATTGTAGAGTGGAGTGTAGAAAATGGGATTGTTTTTGGCAAAAGGCAGATTATTTAAAAATGAGGTGTGAACTTTAAAATTTTTGGGTAGCCATGGAGTCTTGGAAGGGTCATGAACCAAAGTAAATATTTCAGCTTGAGGATATAGGGTTAATAAATTTAGGAGGACACGTTCCGCGCCACCCCAGTTATTGAGCCAATCGTAGAAAATTGCGATCTTTAGTTTTTTCAATTCATCCATTTGTACTAATCACATCATGATAAAAACTTAAAGTTTTGGCCGCAGTTTTGGTCCATGAGTATTTAGCGACTTGGTTGTATCCAAGACCAATTAACTCCTTGCGAAGTGTCGGTTTTTTTTGGAGTTGTTTGATAACTTTAACCAAGTCATCTGGATTTTTTGGGTCAAAGTAAAGAACAGACTTCTCATATATTTCCGGTAGACAGCTACTATTAGCGGCGATAACTGGAGTCCCGAGGGCCATTGCTTCGAGACCTGTCAACGAAAACCCTTCAAGAAATGCAGGGTGGACTAATGCTAGAGCTTTTTGATAGACGTTGATAAATTCTTCGTCGGGTATATATCCTAAAAAGTCTACTTGCTTAGTAAGACCAAGTTTGGCGGTGAGCTTGACAGCTCTTTCGTGAAATACATCGCGGGCACAAATAATTTTTAATTTAAGAGAGGGTATTTTTTGAAGTGAACGAAAAACAACTTCTATGTTTTTATGAGGATACAGGTTGCCCGTATAAAGAAGATAATTTTGTGGTGGTGAGGATGACTTTCTCTGGGGGGCAATTATTGATGGGTCGACTGCTTCATAGGTTGTGACAATTCGAGAGGGGTCGACATGGTAGTAATCAATAATATAGTTTCTCCAAAAATTACTGGGAACAATAAGATGATTAAAACGGATAATAAATGAAGACATGAGTAGATATCCCCAGTATTTTGGCCAATATAATAGTGGGGAGCGGGTAGTGGTATCTGATCCTTTACTAAAATGACGGATCAGATCGTGGACAGTGACGACTGATTTCCCAAAATATAGAATGGGTTTATCAAGGTGAGTGAAGTGAACCAGTGATGGTTGGAGTGACCATAGTATTAGAGGTAAAAAAAACTGTTCAGCAAAAGTGTAGTGACGGATACGGGTGACATAGTATTCGAATTTGTTGCCCAAATCTTTTTTAATTTCAGTTTTTAATTCTGGATAGATGATTAGAGTAAAACGATAGCGATCAAATTCGGGAAGGTTGGTCAAGGCAATCAATAAGTTCTTGGTATAACGACCCAGTCCTGTATGCCGTGGCCCGTAAAGACGTGCATCGATGACTATGTGAGGATGGTTGACCTTTGAAGGCATTTTATAAATAACGGGCTTTAAAAACCCGGTAGAATTCTAAAAATGAAATACCAAGATTGATAATTGGGTGCATAAAGACGGGATAGTCACTTAGTAGATTTTCTTGATAAAAAATTCTCATGGCATTAGTAGTAGCCTTGGCAGAACGAACTTTTGTCTCCCGGCTGGCCGACGATTTGGATTTTTTGATACCAGAAGAAATTCCTTGGTAATGATTGATTTTGTAAAAAGGAATAAAGAAAAGATTGTATCCAGCCTTTTTGACTTTGTAACAAAAATCAAGATCTTCACCATACATGAAATATTTTTCATTCCACCAACCGACTTCTTGGCCGATGTTTCGTCGCAACATATAAAATGCGCCGACGCAGCAATCGATTGGCTGGACTTTAGAGTAATCCTGATGTCCGAGAAGATATCCATTAAATAGGGCAACTTTGGGGAATAGTCGAGACATGAAGGGAAGGAAAAAATGACAAAAAGTATTCCAGGGTGTAGGAAATCCCCGGTGGCATTCCGGCTGAAGTTCCCCAGTGAGAGTCAGAGTTACGTGACAGGTGGCGGTGTCGATTTTAGGGTGTTTATCAAGATAATCGACCATTCCTTGAAATGTATTGGGTTCTACTGAGGTGTCTGGATTTAGAAATAAAACGTATTTGGAATTGGGATCCGAAATTTCTACGGCTCGATTGTTACCAGCGGCAAAACCAATATTGCCACCATTTTGAAGGTACTTAAAATTTATTTTAGGATGAGAGTAGCCGGTTTTTTTAATAATTTCCAATGAATTGTCGGCGCTAGCATTGTCGACAAGAATAACTTCAATTTGAGAAGTCAGGACCGAACGGCAAATTGATTCAAATAATTTTTGTAGATAAGTTAGAGCATTATAATCAAGAATAATGACTGACAAAACCGGTGACTTACTTTTTGGTGATGGTTTCATAGATGTGATTAAGTTTTTCAACACTAGTCTCAAAAGAATAGTCTGACTTGATTAGTTTTCTGGCTGACTCCCCCATTTGTTGACGATACTTTTTATCCTCAAATAGTTTGTAAACATTTTTGAGAATTTCTTTCTTGTCACAGACAATCGCGTCCTGATAATTGGTTATTTTGATATTGCCCATGCCACCTTCAGGGTTAGTAATGACCGGAATTCTAAAGGTCATGCCTTCGAGAAATTTGTTACGAGTGCCACCACCGCTACCCATGGGGGCGAGTAATAACCAACAGTGTTCATAATAATATTGAAGATCATGTGGGCCGACTGAGTCGGCTTCGGTAACAATTATATCTTCGGAGTTTAGATGTCCAAAAAAATCAACTGAATTGCGACCGACAATGTAAAATTTGGCAGTGGGATATTTTTTCTTTATTTTTGGCCAATAATCACGAAGAATTATTTCGGCCGATTCTCGGTTTTGCATCCACTTCATATTTGATGCTCCAGAAAGAATAGAGGGGTAAGACGATCGAGGAGTCTTTAGAGGTAGTTCAAAATGTTCGGGATCAACTCCATCTTCAAAGACATGAATATCTTGACGGCCGGTAGCTTTGATAACAAACTCACGGTCTTCTTGACTAAACATCATGACGGTGTGAGTCTGTTTCCAAAACCGAGTCTCCCAGTATTTTAGTTTGAGAACGTCTATCCACAATAGTGGAGCAACTAGCTTTTTCCAGCCAGAAAGTGATCGGACAAAGTGTTCGTAGATGGCGTACTCGATAGTGACATCGACCAGAATGGTGGGGATTTTGACTTCGGGAATATTTAGAATTGGGTAAAGGCAATCACAATGAACGACATCATATTTGTTGGTATTAATCTCAGTCTCGATGGCAGACTTTAGATCAGCATTGATGTAATTAACTAAAAGAAATGGGTACCAGCTAAAACCAGCCATAAGGATATTTTTTAGACTCCAAGTGGGTCCCCTTTTGATCAATATTACTTTCTGACAATATTGCTTAAGATCGCTTAGACCTTCGTCGTTGCGGCTGTAGCAGATGAGGGTGATGTTGTTGGTCTTAGACAAATACTTTAGAGTAAAAAAAGAGTGTCGCTGACCTCCTGACTGGTTTAGCCTGGGGATATAAGGCGTAATCATGAGGATGTTGCGTTTCTTTTGGGTCATGGAGAAAGTTTTAGAATAATATAACTATTATTTTTAACTACACTTGGATATTTAGCAATCAAGTCATTGGTATATTTATCATAATTCAAAGATAGAAGATAGACAGGCCTTGGTGAAAACTCTTTGACCTTGGCATCGATATCATATATTTCAGTGGGCCATCCAAAAAATCCAGTGTGATAAAGAAGGGTAGTATCGCCGTTATTTGGGGCAATAATTAAACTATCTTGGGGGAGAATTTTTTGAGCTTCAGTTCCGGCGGTGATGATCATGGGGTTATTGATCCGATAATAGTCCTTGATTTTAGTTAGAGAAAAATAGGATGAAAGTATAAATAGTGAACCAATGGCAATGACTTTGAGAGGGAGGGAATTGAAGACAAATTGAGAAATATAAAAATAACCAATCCCGCCCAACATGGCTAGAGAAGGAATTATCAGAGTTTGGTAATAATCGTGTTGGATATTGCCCTGAGCGATGATGATGAAATAAAGTAAAATCCCAGCGACTAGACTAAGAGCCATTGGTTGAGAAAACTTTTTTTGATAAGCCAGTCCTAGAAATATGGGAATTACCCCAAAATTACCAAGGATGAGGATACTTAATCTTTCTTGAAATAACCATTGCCACCAATGAGGTCGGAAGGCAATCAGTTTATTGAGGAAACTAAGATTGTAGCCATGGTACCAAGCTGGAAAAGTAGTGGTGACGCCATTATTTAGTAACCAATTGCTACTGGGAATGCCTTCGGGGAACTGGGATATCCAAACACGCCACAGAGCAAACGGTGTTAGAGCGATAAAAGCAAAAATGATTAATGATAAAAATGATTTCTTAGTAAAATATTTGGTTTTGTGAGTCAGGATAATGGTCAATAGAGTCGGAAAAAGAATGAGCCCGGTATAAGGTTTGATCAGAAGTGACAGAGCTAAGGCAACACCAGAAAAAAATAAATGATCTGAAAATAGATAAAGAGAAAGTAACATAAAGAAAACAGCAGAGGGTTCGGGTAGGGTTACCCGAGAATAGAAAATATTAAAAGGTAAGAACATGAACATAGCCAAACTAAATAGGGCGGGGAGATATTGGGAGGTAAATCCTTTGACGATTAAAAATATAAGCAAGCCACTACCAAGAGATAGGAGTATGGAGACTAATCTTGAGGCAAGAGTTACATTGCCGCTGGTTAGGTAGGAAACTCCTAGAGACATTGCATTGTAGATCGGGGCTTCGACCATACGATAGCCCTGAGGATTTTCTTTACCTGATTGGGTAGATGAAATATCGTAGTAACGAGGATGTAGAAAATCAAAACCCTGTTTTTGATAGACCTGAGTGACCGCTACAGTATCGGTTTGACGAAAGGAATGCCAGTCAGCAACTGGCTCATTTACTCGATATAGTCGAGCCAGGAGGCCAAAAAGTAATACCAAAATGACTAATATTTTTTTCATTTAGAGACTTTTTTCTGGTTGAGGATTTGATAATAAAATCCCATCATGATCCAAAATAAATAGGCGGTTTTTGAGGCTTCAAAGACATCTATTAGGGAGGCATTAATTAGAAAAGTTATCATGGCGGCAAAAAATAAAAGCGAGGAACGGGATCGAACTTGATAAGTCCTAACGGTGAAGTATAAAAATATCAACATAAAAGTTGTAAATCCAACTACCCCACTCTCCCCCAAAAGTCGAAGATAATCATTGTCGGTAGCCAAAGTAATCGAACCAAGTCCGGTTCCAAAAAGGATATTTTTCTTTAGGGCGGTAATGGCTCGAGGCCATTCGGCATTAAAACGAATTTCTCCAGAGCGAGCGACACCGACATCAGCATCAATGGGGATTTGTTCTTCAATCGGTCCAGTACGGATGATAGTTGGCTTGGGAGTGACTTTATTGATGACTGGAGAAACCACTGCGATGGGGCCTTTGGTAGGTGTGGCGACTGCGACTGGAGTGGGAGTGGCTTGAGGTGCACTGACAAAAAACTGATTTTTAAGAGCGGGAATGGTGGCTAGTAGTCGTTGATTTAGGTCTTTGGAATTAATCAAACTAAAGGCAAAAACTATGGTAACTGGAACTATCCAAAAGTATTTGCGAAGTAAGAAAATAGCCAGACACATACCTCCATAGAATGCAAAAATGGACACACGAGAAGCTGTTAGTGTAAGAATTTGAAATGAAAGAAGCCAGAGAATGATGTTGGTAATTTTTAGCCAAATATTTTTTTGAGTGACGATAACTCCACCAATTAATACCAAGACAATACTTAAAAATGCAGCCAAATCGTAGTGACCGGCAAAGGTAGAACTGATGCGAGTCCAGTTATCCATTTGGAGTAATTGACCCTTACTAAACTCGGAATTCATGGTCGAAATAACTGGCAGGCTAAAATATTTTTGGCCAAAACCATAAGCAATAACTCCAGCAGTTGCTAGAGCTAAGAAAGTATAAAACTCCTTAAGATGTGGATAATCTTTGGTGGTAGAAATGGTCAAAAAGAAAAGAGAAATGTATTCAAAACGACGAAGTAAGTGGAGAAGGAGGATGTTTACCGGTTCTGTTTGGTTAATGAAGTAAGCATTGATAAAACTGATGACAATCGCGATCAGATAAGCAGCAAAAAGTTTGGTGATGGATTCTTTGAGGACTGGAAACTTATGACGAAGTTGGTAGATAAGCCAAAACAATAAAGAGATGGTGACGATGATATCGTCAAGACGAATGGCGACATAGGTCCCAGTCACCGAGGCTAGAGGGAACTTTGGATATAAAGGTATAAATATAATCAGGACGGCGAGGATGGGACGTAGGAGGGAAAATCTTTTAAGCACGGCGTAAATATTTATAAAGATGTAACTGAAGAAAACGATTGATCGATATAAGATATTTTAATAATTTCTGTTCAACTGAAGAGCGGTGCATTCGGAAGAAAGCACTGATGCCATCGTATTCGCGGTCATAAATAATTTGTTTACTAGTTGAGGAGGCACCACCAAGGTGAATTATTTGTGGTCCAACTAGGTACCAAAGTTGAAGTTTGGGGTAGAGCAGATGAATCCGATAACACATTTCCATTTCTTCACCATACATAAAGAAATCAGGATTAAAACCTTTAACCTTGGTAATCATTTCCCGACGGATAAGCATAAAAGCTCCAGTCACCCAGTCTTGGGGATGGTCTTTTAAATAATATTTGTCGTGGGTATAGAAGTCTGGTGAATGGGGGTGATAGGGTGGAATAAAGAAATTTACAAAAGGGAGATCATCAAGGTGTAGTAAAAGTGAGGCGATGTTTAAAAGTGTTGGGAAGTATCCCCCACTAGGCTGGATGGTTTTTTCTTTATTTAGTAACTGTGCAGTACAACCATAGCTTTCCGGGTGGCTACTAAGCCAATCAAGTGACTGACTAATGGCACTATGAAGAATGATAGTGTCAGTGTTGAGGAGGAGTAAGTAATTCCCTTGAGAGACTTCTATTCCTTGGTTGTTGGCCCGACCAAAACCAACATTTTCTGGGTTGACGATAATTTTTATGGGCCCTTTAAGTTTTTTGACTTTGGCGACACTGTCATCAGTGCTGGCATTATCAACCATGATGATTTCGTAAGGAGTGTCTTTGAGGCCCTTATCAGTAAAAATTGACTTAATACAATCGACGGTAATATCGGCAGTATTCCAGTTAACAATTATTATTGAAAGAATCGGTTTATTCATGTTTTTTGAGAAAACTTTGATAACACCAGCAAATAGCTATTAATAAGATTTCACTACCAAAAAAGCCGATCAGTCTTTGAACTAGAGTTGTTGGATAGGACTTGACAGTAATTTTTGATTGGTATTCTGCGCCGTTGTAGATCAGCTTATTAGCGATTCTTTTTTCGGGTTTGGTGAAGACGTCATTTTGCCAGTCATAACCATTGATAAAAACAGAGCCTTTGAATGGAAAGACAAATTCTTCGAGATAATAGCTCTGGATAGTATCAGTAATAACCTCTTTAGCTTTTTCAGGTGGATGGTTTAGTTGAATTCGCAGAGGGCCGTTGAGATTGGCTTTATAAAAAGTAATAACTTCGGTGCGGGAGAGGTTGGTAAAGTATCCGGAGACATTTTTAAGTTGAGTGGTATCACCAGGTAGAGTGGAGCGGACTGAATTGGTAAGGTCAGGGATGTGAGGTAAAGGGACAGATAAATAAGTTACCGCTAATATATTGAAAATTACCAGAAAAATTATCAGAACTTTATTCATGTTATTGAAAGAGCATTACCCGTCCAAGATTGTAACTGGGTTTTTTGATACGACGGTCGGAAATCTTTTTGGCGGGTACCCCACCCCAGACTTCAAAAGCGGGAACATCTTTGGTGACTACAGCTCCAGCGGCGATAACAGCACCATCGCCAATGGTGACATTGGGAAGAATAATTGCCCGAGGGCCGATAAACACATAGTCGCCGATTGTTACTGGACCATAAGAATTATCATAGGTATCGGAATGAATGTTGTGTTCATCATTGTAGATCATCACTTCAGAAGCGAGACTACTGTGGTTGCCGATGGTTAGCGGTGCTCGACCATCAAGAAAACAACGACTACCGACGATAGAATCATGACCAATTTTGATGCCACTGGGTTTAAAAAAATTGGCACCAAGATGAATAGTTGAATCAAGTGGTAGATCCATGCCGGAAAGGTTGTAGAAAAATTTTCGGATAAGGTGACTGGGAATGTAGCCAACTAGTCGGAGGACATAAAGCCAAAACTCTAAGCCAATTGTCATTAGCCGATTGATAGTTTTGGGGATAATGTTGCCCAAATTTACTTTTTGACCAACGTACTCATTCATAGTGGAATTATACCTTATTGAAGGTATTAATAAGCATTTTGGCTGAATTAGCCCAAGTGTAATGATTGGCTTTGATGGTGCCTAGAGCAATCAGTTTTTTACGAAGTACTGGAGACTGAATATCAATCAGGGCTTGAGTTAGGGAAGAAGTGTCAGAAGGGTCAATAATGATGGCTGAATCACCAAGCACTTCACGATAAGCAGGAATATCAGAGGCGATAACCGGAACTTTTGATTTTTGACTTTCAATGGCGGGTATACCAAAGCCTTCGTAAGTACTAGGAAGTACCGAAGCTATGGCGTTTTTATAAAGTGTCCATTTTTCTAACTCGCTAATATAATCAGTAAAGATTACTGATCTTTCTAAGTGATTGGCAGTAACGTGTGAAAAGATAGTGTCGTATTGCCAACCTTTTTTACCAGCGATGACAAGTTGAAACTGAGAGTCTGTTGATTTTTGAGTTTTGAGAAAGTCAGCAAAAGCATTGATCAAAAAAGGTATGTTTTTGTTTGGTTTGAGAGTCCCTAGGTAGAGAAAATACTGTTTGGTAATCCCAAATTTTGTTTTTACCTTTGAAAAATCTTTGTCAGTGGTAATTGGGATATCCCCGACTCCATTGGGAACTACGGATATTTTGGCTAGGTCGATATTATATATTCGATTAATTTCTTTTTTAGTAAATTCGGAGACAGCAATAATATGGTGAGCACTAAAAATTGATCTTTTGGTCCAGTTGATCAGTTGGTAGATATCTTTGGAATTGAACTGGTCCCTCGATTCTAGATATCCCAAGTCATGAATAGTCGGAATAGTGGGAACTGGGGAAAAACGAGGTGAATAATGGCTAGGTGACCAAAAATAATCGAGTCTGATTGGTTGGGTAAAAAGTCTAAAGGGTAAAGCAATAAATGTCCAAAGTTTTTGCGGTCCAAAGACATGGTAATGCCAGTTGTCACTTTGCGGTGGCATATCAGAAAGCGGTGGTTGTTTTAAATAAAGTTGGTAAGTATTTTTTTTGTCTTGACGATACAGTTCCCAAATTACGTTGAAAGCATATTGACCTACCCCTACTCGAATTTTCAGATTGGCTTCGTTGGCATCTATTCCAATATTCATTTTACGAATTAAAAACTTTGGTGTAGACCGACAAAGTCTCTTGGGCTGTCTTGGTCCAAGAAAATTTGGCTGCTTGGCGGTATCCACGATTGATAAGAGTTCTTCGTAGAGTCGGTGAATTAACTATTTTAGTTATGGCGTCAGTTAATTCTTTGGTACTAGTGGGATTGACTAAGAGGGCTGCCTGGCCGGCGACTTCAGCCAGTGAAGATAGGTTGCTAGTAATAACGGGGGTACCGACTTTCATTGATTTGATAATTGGTAGTCCAAAGCCTTCGTAGGTACTGGGGTAAGCGAGACACAGCGCACTAGCGTGGAGTGCCACCAAATCCTTTTCGGGAATATAACCGAGTACTTTGACTGAATTGTCCCCTGGTGGTGAGACATCTTCACCCCAGCCATATTTGCCAGAGATAGCTAGTTCGACTTTGGAAGCAGGATGGGCTCGTTTAAAAAGAGTGAAAGCTTGGATGAGACGACTCAGATTTTTGCGAGGTTCACGGGTGCCTTGAGTGAGAATAAAATTAGAAAGCCCATATTGTTGGTGAATTTTGGCGATTTTTGATTGACGTTCTTTGAGAGACAATTTGTGGAATAAGTCAAACTTTTTTTCGGCGGCTTCATAGATGACTGAGATTTTTTCGGCTTTAATTCCTGGAAAAATACGGGTTAGATCATTTTTTGTACTCTGAGAGACACAAATAAAGTGAACACATTCACGGACCGCATGAGAGAGTTTCTTCTTAAAAGTAGCGATAGTGCGGGGGTGCTGATCTTCAGGAAATAGAAAGGGAACAAAATCATGAACCGTGGTTATGGTCTTGGCCCGAGAAGTGGGTGGATGAGTCCAGTCCCAAGTATGGAAAACATCACAACGGCCGATAAACATTTCGACGGGGAAAATATGAAGGTCGTTCCATAGATATGAAAGAAGGGTTGGGGGTAAATAATGTCGATAGATTTTGACATTTTTATACTTTGTTAGCTCTTGGATTTCTGGAGGCAAAGGTTGGCGTAGTGAGGAAAAGAAAAGTTTGTATTGATTTCTGTGATCAATCAAAACCAAGTTACGGACCAGATTTGAAGTGTAATTACTGACACCGGTGCCATAGGGAACTGCGGAAACATCAATACCGATAATCATATATTATTTGTTAATTATAAGAGAAGAACGGATCAAATACGATAGATTGCGTAGCCTTTCGATCGTGATTGATGGTAGGTTGGTAAGTATCTCTGTTATTGAATAATTTTTTACGATTAGTTTTATCCAATTTCGAAAAGTATAATATTGGCGAAGGGTACCCATGTTATTACTGGTACTTCCGCCCAGATGATAAGAAATGGCAGTAGGAATAAGCAAGCTTTGGTAATTGTTTTTAGATAAGCGAAAAGCTAGGTCGACATCTTCAATATAGGCAAAAAAAGACTCATCAAATAAACCAACTTTTTCAATAGCCGATTTTTGATAGACGACAACGGCTGCGGAGCTACCCCAGATTGGAACACTGATGGTTTTAAGATTGCCACCTCGTTGTCCGGTGCTTTGACCGGACCAGGACACTCCTCGCAATGACGATTTATATGGCTGGCCATTATTTATATTTTCGCAACGTCCGGATATGAAGTATCTAAGTCCTTGAGATTCTATTTTCGAGCCATCATAGGAAAGGACTGTGCCACAAAAAGTGGAATAATTGGAATTTTCTTTTATAGCCTTACTAATTAGTTCAAACCAGTTGGCTTCAAGATTTAAGTCGTTATTGAGAATGCAGATATATTCATTTTTGGCGGCACGAATGCCCCTGTTAACTGCAAACGCAAATCCATAGTTATTGTCTAAAGATAAGAGTGAAGAGTTTTTTGGAAAGGTGTTTTTAAAAATCTGAGGACTATCATCTGTAGAACCATTGTCGACTAATATAATTTCGAACTTCGAAGATGGGCAATGGGCTATGGCTTTTTTGAGTGCCAATAAGCAAGGCTTAATAAACTTGGCACCGTTAAAGTTGGGAATGACAATACTAAAATTTGGGTAGCTCGATTTTGTCACCGGATTTTAAGTTTAATTTTTGACTATCTCCAGAATTTAGTTCGATGACATATTGGGATGGTGCGGTACTACGGTAGAGTTTTTGTTGAAGATCGGGGACTGATGGTTGGGGTACTGCTGTTTCGATATTGATAACTTTACCCTCACCATCAAGGAAAATCATGTCCAGAGGTATTAGAGTATTTTTCATCCAAAAAATTTGTTCACCTGGAGCTTCGGAGACAAAGATCATGCCACAATTACTGCACAGCGAAGTTCGTTTCATTAGACCATTTGATTTTTGGGTGACAGTCGAGGCTATTTCTACGGTATAGTCCTGGTCTTTTATTTTTAAGTTAGTCTTTTTGAATGGAGTCAGAGCGAAGAAATTTTGATAGATGATGAAAGAAAAAATGCCTAGTGCTATTAGGATGATGATATTTTTTGCCATAGTGACTCCCCTATTCTATCCCAAGTATGTGAGGTTGCGTAGGCCAATCCTTTGATGCTGAAGTCTTTTAAGTCTTTTGGATTATTAATAGAGATTATTTTGTTGGCTAGGTCGATGGGGTCACCTGTTTTAAAAATAATTCCTGCACCAGATTTTTGAATCAATTCCGATGATGCGGGAATGTCAGCACCAATAACAGGAATACCTCGGGCCATAGCCTCGAGTAAGACAATGCCAAAACTTTCTTGGGTTGATGCTGATATAAGAATTGAGCAATTGTCGAGTAGTTTTTTGAGGTCTACATCGGAAAATGAATTAGTCAGAAAAATCCGATTCTGGTAGGTCTTAGGAAGTTTTTTGATTTTTGACCTAATAACCGGAAAATAGAGTGTAGTTTGTCCAGCCAGGGTTAGAGTTGTGATTGGCGGAAGATGTTTTAATGAGTCAATTATAATTTCGATACCTTTGTGAGCAGCGAAAGAACCAATATAAAGGAGTTTTAGTATTATAGGACGTTTGAGCTTTGAAACTTTAGTTAAGAGGGAACTATCGACGCCATTACCCACGTTTATCATTTTGGACAATGGTATTCCAAAATGTTGATAAAAATAATTTGTTTCAAAGTTGGTTAGAGTCCAGATAATATCGGAAGTCTTTAAGGCATGAATTAATAGTGGGTTGTGAAAATCTTTATCAGTAGGATGAAAAGAAGCATTAATAAGAATTTTAGTCTGATGATGAATAATAAAATTTGAGATAAGACGCAAGAAATTAGCATAGAGAATAATAGTAGTCGGTAGTGGACCGGCGACAATATAGTCTGGTTTAAATTTGAGATAAAACTTTAAAAACTTTAAAAAAGGTAATAGTTTAAAGATTGGTCCTTTGGCAAATACTGAAAATATAGGAAAAAGTCTTGACACAAGTTTTAGGGGTCGATGGAAGATCGTATAGACGGGAAGATTGAATACAGATGTTTTCGAATTTAGCTTAGTAGAGATGGTTTTATATGTATGGGTGAAGTCGTCGGTAGAAGAAGCATTGCTACAAAGAGAGGCAACAGTGTGTCCTTCGGTTTTAAAATAATCCCCTATTTTGTGGATAACTCTAGAACCGCCGTCTATCGCAGGTGGGCAAATGTGACTGATTAGTAAAATACGGGCCATTTGTTATAGTATAGTTTACGAATATGCTCAAAAAAGTATTGTCCTCGGAGTGGCTTAGGGCTGTCTTGTCAATTGGACTTATATACTTTGCCTTTAGAAAGGTAGATGTCCTTCATCTGTTTAAAGAATTTACGATGGTACCACCGTGGTTTGTGGTGGTGATGGTGCTTTATTTTGTCATGACAACCACCATGGGAGGGATTCGCTGGAGCTGGTTGGTGCTTGATAAGACTGGATGGAAAGATTATTGGAATTTTACCAGAGCTGCTTACTTAGGTGGATTTTATGGACTATTTTTCCCAACAGGGTTGGCAGCTGATGCGATTAAGTGGGTGCCACTTCTGAGTCGGTATCCGGAATTATCTAAAACTAAAATTGCGGCATCGGTCCTGATAGACAGAATTATTGGCCTGGTTGCTTTTGTTATTGTCGGATTTGGTGCACTGATATTGGGTAGGTCACTAGGTTATGAGTTCCCTTCTATACTACTTTTAGTTTTTGGAGGTTTGTTTGTGGGAACAATATCTTTTTTACTGGTGGTATTTTATTTTGATTATGAGGGTTTCGCTGATAAGTACTTACCAAAGTTTGAGTTACTTCGCCGCTTTATACAGGTGATGGATATCCTAAAAAAGGGTAATCGTCGGAGAATTTTAAATTGCTTTTTACTATCTCTACTGGCGGAACCAGTGTGGATGATGCCAATGTGGTTTTACAGTAATATTTTCGGAGCGGGAATTAGCCTAATCCAGGTATACATATTTATTCCGGTAATTTCACTAATTCTTCTACTGCCAATTTCGGTGGCAGGTTTTGGAGCCAGAGAAAATTTGTTTTTATTCTTTTTGGTACCACTGGGTTATGCACCGGAGAAAGTGTTGTTGGTGTCGACATTTGGTGGTGTCCTGGCAGTACTTAACAGCTTAATCGGTGGATTATTAATTTTTATTAAAAAATGATTTTAATTGTCGGTGGTGCTGGATATATAGGTTCTCAAGTTAATAAATTTTTAAATAAAGAAGGTTATGAGACGGTAGTGTTTGATAACTTGAAGACAGGTCACGAAGAAGCCATAAAATGGGGAAGGTTTTTTAAAGGAGATTTGGCAAATATTGCTGATATCGAAAAAGTATTTACGGATTACAAGATTGATTTGGTATTTAACTTTGCAGCTTATATTGAAATGGGAGAATCGGTAGCCGAGCCGGAAAAATATTATTACAACAATTTGGTAAACACCCTAAACCTGTTATCGGTGATGCGCAAACACGGTGTTGATAAGATAATCTTTTCTTCAACTGCTGGAGTATTCGGTGTGCCAGAAAGAGTACCCATTGCCGAAGATGATCGAAGAGAACCGATCAATCCCTATGGTCAGACTAAGTTTATGATTGAAAATGTGTTTAAAGACTATGGACTCGCTTACGGACTAAAGTATGTGGTTTTCCGCTACTTCAATGCTTGTGGAGCAGACCGTGATGGTGAATTGGGTGAAAGTCATCAACCAGAGTCACACCTTATCCCCCGTATTTTTATGTTTGCACAAGGAAAGTTACCGGAGTTTGTAATTAATGGCGATGATTTTGATACACCTGACGGGACCTGCATACGTGATTATGTTCATGTTGAGGATCTGGCAAGAGCCCATGTACTAGGTGTAAAACACCTATTAAACGGAGGAGAGAGTAAGTTTTACAACCTGGGTAGTGGTAGTGGCTATTCCAACAAAGAAGTGGTTGAAGCAGTCAAAAAAGTTACCGGAATACCTTTTGAAGTAAAATTTGGTGCTCGTCGACCGGGTGATAGTCCTCGCCTACTGGCTAGTATCGACAAAGTCAAAGCTGAGCTAGGATGGGAACCAGAATATAAAAAAATTGAAGATATAGTTAAGACCGCTTGGGAGTGGGAGAAGAAGAAAAAATAGTTTAGATTTTTTCTAGGGTAACTATTTGGAGGTTTGGATGACAGTTGAGTCGGGATATTTCTTTGTGTTGACCAAACAAATCTAATTCATAATATTTAGTATTTTCGTCATAAGATCCATCGTCGAGAACTACTGTCATATATTTGGCACTGGCAGCTTCTTTTTCTATTTCTTTTACGCTACAACCTACTTTAGTCAATAAATATCGGTGCTCTGGTCCATTGTGAAAAGGATGAAAGTTAGATTGGACACTAACGAAGGTTGTTTCTCTGAATTGGTCGCAGTATTTCTGGAGACACTTTTGGAGTGAATCATAACTTCTGCGAGCTGGTTTAAAATACTCATTTATTATTGTTGGCTGGCAGTAAAGATAGGTAAAAAATAATAGGACAGGCAGACTTAATCGTGGTGAGAGGGCGGCTATCAGGATAAAAAGGAGTGAGGTAAACCCAAAAATATAATGTGACTGGATGGATACAGGAGTAATAAATGCTAGTGCAGTTAGAGATAAATAGAGAAATGCAGCTAGAAATTGAAGTTTGTTCCGAATGTTGCGAAATTTATAAACAACTATAATGGCGACGATGACACTAGCAACAAATAGTATTATGTTTAGTTGCTGGTTGGTAGTGGAAAAAATAAATTGTGAAAGTCGGTCTACTCGGGTAGAAAACAAAAGCCCTTCCTGTTCGGGAGATTTATTGGTTAATAGTAGCTTGGTGAGAACAAATTTATGGCGAAGTTCAAAAAAAATTGTGGGAAGCTGGACAATAAAAAATGATCCGGCTAAACCAATGAATAGCTCTGAAAAATGTTTGCGATTGAATAGAAGCCAGAAAATAAAAAGTGAAATTAGTAATGGAGCCACTGAGTAAGATATTGATACAGCGGTGGCGATGCATAATGAAAAGATGGTGACTGTTTTTCTGGAATATTGGTTTAGTAATTTATAAAAAGCGAAGATGGCGGTGATGATAAGAGGGGTGACAAATGAGGGGTTCCAGACAAAACGTCCTTGAGTAATATATTGGGGGTGAATAGAGAGTAGAAAAAAGGAAACAAGATAGGCGATGAGAAGTAATTTATCCTTACGTAGGGCATAAAACCCGATAATTAGGAAGATAATATAAAAAATGGCTAGAGAATAGACGTTGGCAACTGGATTACCAGAACTAATCAGATATCCGGGATAGAGTAGATAAAAATAAATAGCACTCTGATTAAATGGTAGGGCACTAGTCTGAGGACCGAGGAGTGGTGGCTTACCAGTTAATTGCCATTGTTGGAGGACTGTCATATCCCGGCCCATGTCGTTAAAAAAGAAAAAAGATTGACCTAGTTTATAAAATCGGAAAAACAGAAATGTGCTCAAGACAAAAAATAGAGCAAGATATTTAACAATTTTTGGCATGCCATATTCTAGAACCTTTTTGACTTTATGATATAAGTAAACAGTGATCGTAAATATAATTGTTCCGGTATGTAATGAAGAAAAGAGGGCAGTTGATACTATCCGAGAAATTCTTGGAATCAGCAAAAATAATTTGATTGTGGTTGATGATGGTTCGACCGATAAAACACTGCTGATATTGAAAAAGAATTTTTTAGAAAACAAAAGGATTACACTGTTGTCTCATGTATTTAATCTTGGCAAGGGTGCAGCGGTCAAAACTGGGGTGGAAAAAGCTTGGGAGAATGGAGCAGAGGCTGTCATAGTTATCGATGCTGATGGCCAACACAACCCAAAACATCTGCCAAAGTTTGAAAAAGAACTACTGACAAATAAAATTGTGTTTGGTTATCGTGATTTAGATAAAAAAGCACCGATGGTGCGTCGTTATGGAAATATATTGGCCTCCAAACTAATTGGTGTTATTTTTAATATTCATAAAAAAGATTTGTTGTCCGGGTACTTGGCGTTTCGCAAAGAGATCTACCCCCTCCTCTACTGGTATTCGACAAGGTATGGACTAGAAACCGAGATGGCCGCAAAGATAGGTCGAAACAATCTGACTTTTTCTGAAATCAAAATTGATACAATTTATAAGGATAAGTATAAAGGGGTGTCGATACTTGACGCTATTAAAATCCTTTTACAAATCCCCATTTGGTTTTTTGAAAAATGAACATACAAGGAGTTCAACTAGTACTTTTGGGGTTTGCTTTATTCATGGTTTATGTTCTATACCTTCATTGGAAAAAGAAAGAGTTGACACCACTAATGTTTATGGCTTGGTTACTTATTTGGAGTGTGTTTATAGTGTTGATCGTATTTCCTAAGATTCTTCAGCCTTATTTGAACAGCACCTTTAATTTGAACGTGGTGGATCTGATTATGGTGGTGTCTTTTATGGTATTAACCTACGTGACGGTCGAAAATAATATAAAGATTAGAACTCAGGAAGAGAAGATGGAAATATTAGTACGGAAAGTAGCTGAAGTAAAGGAAAAAAAGTTATTTAAGTAGAGTAATGAATTTTTCCAATTGATGTGACCATTGGTGAGGATTTAGGCGGGCGGCCAATTTAGTGTATTCGTCGGAGGAGAATGCTCTAGGATACTGAAGAATATATTTAGACCAAATACGGGGACTAAATTGGTATTGTGGTGGTATGACAGTCAATAGAGGAGTTTTGAGATCTAATCCTTCGGCACCGACTTTAGTGGTGATAACAGGTCTACCAAAACTTAGACTTTCTAGGATTTTGATGCGACTTCCTGAACCGGAGAAAATTGGAGCGATTAAGATATCTATTTGTTCGAAAAACTTTTTAGTTGATGGCACAAATCCTAATGTGGTAATCCCCTTTTGGGTACTGGGGACTGCGTCACTACCGCCGAGGTTAACCACAAAATTTTTTGATTTTAGGATGGGGTAGATTTTACTGGTAATAAACTCAATCGATTTTTTATTGGGTGTATGTTTTGGGGACCCAAGGTAGCCTAGGCGGACAGATGCCGGGTTTGGCGATGGAGGTATGAAGTCAATTTTTTCAATTCCATTTTCAATTACAGATACAGAATGAAGTCGGAAAAATATCTTTAGAAAATTAGCGTCTTTTTGGGAAACGGCCACGACATGATCGTATTTTTTAAGATAATGATTTTCGTAAACCATTACTTCTATAAATCGGGGAAAATGAACTATTTTTTTGATTAAGTTAACATCAGAGAGTCGTCTCCAAAAAGAAATGGTGGAAACATCATGAGCCACAAAAATTTTCTTATTGGTTTTTGGGAGATAATCTACAACATAAAGTAACTGGGTAAGTTCAACCAATACTGTATTGTAGTTAGTAAATTTTGTATTTTTTAATTTTTCAATTAATTTTGATGAATACCAAGGCGCAAACCAATAAGGAATGGATGTTTTTAAAAAAGAAAAAATGTGACGATCAACAGTTTGAAAAAAAGTAGGATTAATATTTAATTTTTCAAACCAAGTTTTGTTGATCGCTACTTCAGAACGGGTTTGAAAAAATGTTAATAAGTCGATATTGAAATGGTGGGAAAGAAACCGAAGGGTATGGCCAATCCTGACTTTACCACCACTATCGGCAGGAGATGGACAGTAGGCTTCAATGGCTAATATTTTTGGTTTCATATTTTTGGTTTGGCGGCTAATCTTTTTTGTTGAAGATGGACAATAGTTGAAGGTAAAAGGTGTTTGTTGTTGTAGTATAAATACTTTAAAAAATGATAGATGAAGTCAACACCAATATAGTGCCTCATAATAACCGAGGCTCTCTCAGCTAGGAAAGAGTCAGACATGTAGCTGGAGATACCATGGGTATCGTAGTCAGAAATCACCATAGGAAGGTACTCGAGGGTGGCGTGGTGTTTGATAATAGTCCGGATAAAAAATTCAAAATCACCGACAATTTTTAGGGTTTCGTCGTAGAGACCGTACTTATCAAATAATTCTTTTTTGATAAATGTGGACTGATGAAATAGAGTTCGTTCGATAAAAAACTTTTTGTTGACTGAAAAATCTTTTAAGGACCACTTTTCAGATTTGTTTGGTGACTCGACCATCATGGTGTCACCATAGAGAATATCGGCTGTATGGAGGGTGCTAAATACTTTTGAGAGAGTGTCGGTGTGAAGAGTGTCGCTGGCGTTGAGGAATAAGAGGTACTCCCCTGTGGCTGCTTTAATCCCTTTATTCATCCCCTGGTAGCGGCCGGTGTCGGCTTCGCGAATATAGGTTACCGGGTATTTGGCTGATTTTTGATATTTGGCGACAATGTCTGGCGTGTTGTCTTTCGAAAGGCTGTCGACGATAATGTGTTCGATAGATATGTTGCCTAATTTTTGTTTTTGAACAGAGGAGAGTGTAGCTGGAAATCCAAGGTCATTTTTGGTGATGGTGATGATCGACAAAAATTTTTTAGTTGAAAAAACTTCTAAATATTTCATATAACTTTTAGTTATGGAATAAAGAGAAAAATTTTTCAAAAATAAGTTTTCTTTTACTATTTTCTGGAATTAGTTTGTGTTTAATTCTTCTTGACATAAAGATTAGTTTTGTTTCAGTCCTTGTTAATCCTAAATTATTTTCAACAGTTTTTGAATGATCAACGCTTGTTTTAAATAAAATGTTACTGATTATATATGATATTAATAAACTACATTTTTTAAACTCAATTTTACATGCCTTTTCGATCTCAGAAAAAAAAGCTTCAGAACCATTTGTTTCGACATATTGCAAAATATTTTTATGAAAATCTACAAATGCATGTGAGGAAATAAGCCTCTTTGCTAGCGCTTTGTCTAGAATTGATTTGCCAAGGTTTGCCTCGCAAAAACTGATCACATCGTTTATGAGTCTAAGGTATGATCTGAGGTGTAATAATGTTTTTTTACCATTTATAATTGAACTTTCTCTTTGATAATAAGAATAATATTCGTCAGGGATGGAAATATATCTCTTACACTTGTACAGCGAGTTAATAGCAAAAGTCACATCTTCATGCCAATGTGGAGTAATAAAAGATAGTTTATTTTTGATTATTAGTTCACGACTATATAGTTTATTCCAAGCAACGCTTGCAATACGATATTCTGCTAGATGCCACAATGCTTCTTTTCCACCATTGCATGAGACTGATTGTGAGTGAAGTGATTCTGAACTTCTATTTGAATATGTTTTTATAATTCCGCACGCCGTAATATCTGTATCAAATCTCTGAGAAATTCCGACAAGTTTTGATATGGTTTGTTTTTCTATCCAGTCGTCTGAATCAAGAAAAAACAAATATTCGCCTTTTGAGATATTAATGCCAATGTTTCGGGACCCTCCAAGTTTAATATTTTTTTTGTTTTTTACTAATAAAATTTTGTTACGGTATTTCTTTTTTAGGTAGCTGAAAGTTCCATCTTTTGATGCGTCGTCGATTACTATAACCTCAATATTTTTGTAGCTCTGTGATAATGCCGAATTTATCGATCTTGAAACATCTTTTTTATCGTTATATGTGGGGATTATTATCGAAACAAGTGGATTATTTGTATTTTTATCATTTACTAAGAACTTTCCTGTATTGTAGCTACTTAAATAGACCCTTTTTTGTAATTCCGCATATCCTGACCTTTGATCTGCTAAATACTTTATTTGATTATTTAGGTCCATCTTTTTAATGTGCTTATTTAGAAAAGGAAAGTTACTTGGTTGCCAGTAATTTAAATCTAATTGTGACATTGATGTTTTTGTTTCTGACCTATCATCAAAACATCCTAAAATATTTTCAATTTTGGTAAACCTATACCTAGAAGCTGCGTCTAATAAGAACTCTAAGTCCATTGATAAGTGGTTCTTTAGATTGAATGGGCATGCTATTTGCACTTCTCTACGATAGAAATATCCAACTGGATTGTGACAAAATGAGTTTGGTTCCCAATGTCTAATCATCCCATCTAATGTGAATCTTGGTGTATTCAAAATACTTTTGGCGCCTAACCTTATACTATTAATTTGTATATTTCCGACAACAAATTTAGAACCTTTTTTAAACTGTTTTACCACTGCCGAAAAAGCACCTGGGAAAAAAAAGTCGTCGGCGTTAAGGTACACAACTATATCACCATTGCTCATTCTAAACCCTTTGTTCATTGCGTCAGACTGTCCATTGTCTTTTTCAGAAATCCATTTTAGGTGTTTGTATTTTTTTAATATATTGATTGTTTCATCGGTAGACACCCCATCTATAATTATATGTTCCCAATTTTTGTAATGTTGTTTTAATACACTCCTTATTGCTCTTTCAATATATTTACCACTGTTAAACGACGGAGTAATAATGGATATCTTGAATTCTTTATTCATTGATTTTTTACTTCCCTAAATCTATTGCCAGTAATAACACGATAGCAATAGTTTTTGTAATTTTCGGTTAATCTTAATAAAATAGTATTCTTAATTTTTGGTTTGATTAATATGAATATATATCTATAAATAGTGCTAATTAGAAAAAAATATTTGTTGTAGGAGAATTTATGGGTAACTTCTGTTTGTTCCTTAAATTTAATTGGTGCAAGTGATAATGATTTTATTTCAGGATACCTTCTATATTTTGATAGCTTTTTACTAATTTTCTTATATCTAAGACCATCATTTATGTGTGATAAAAAAAATATATGTCAAAAGCACAAGTGTATTTGTTATCTAGATATTTGGAATTTACAATATCTTTTTGTATAAATGTTGAGGGTTGAAGTATGTGATAATCAAGATAAATGTTTTCGCTGTTATTCACTTTCTCTACTTCCCATTTACCTGTTTTCTTACCTTTTTCATCAATTAGTGTACCATCACCGATTATGCATTCTATATCTGGATTTGTCTGAAAAGCATCTTTCACATGATCCAAGGTTTTTGAAGAATAATAAGTATCATCACTGTTTAGCCAAGAAAAGTAATCTCCTTTAGCTTTTTTTAGACCTTTTTTTATACCGTTAACCTGACCACCATCATGATTGCTTTCCCATCGGAATGATATTCCTTTGTTTTTTATATTTTTATTTTTGTAAAAAGTTAGATTCTTATATAGTTTGGTTTCGCTGTTTTTTCTTATCTTGGTAAAGGCTTTCCTTATGGTTGCTACGGAATTATCTGTTGATCCTCCATCCTGAATTATATAATCAATGTAAAATAATCCAGATTGTTCTAATATTGATTTTATTGTTTTTTTAATAAATCTCCCCTGATTGTATGATGGGGTTACAATGGAAAAGATGGGTATTTTTTTCATTAACTTTTTATGAACTCAACAATTTTTAGCTTGTCTTTTTTCCACCTTTTCCATCCATTAACTATATATTTATATGCGTTAACCTGTATCTGTTCAATATTACTGAAATCGATCGGTGTAGGATTTGACATATCATAGAGGTAACCATTTTTATTGTGTTCGATGTATTCATTCATTGTCGGGTTATTTGGTGAAATCACTGCTTTACCACGAGCCATTGCTTCTATGAACCCTTGCCCTATTCCTTCAAATGGGCGTGGTGCAATAAAAATACCGTAATCATCCGCTGCTTTCCATTGGTCTGCTTTATTTTTAAACCAACTGGAATAAGAAATCGAAAACTTATGATGGTCTTCTTTACTTGGTGCTATAAAGGTGTGTCCAGGATCAATTGTTTTGTGAACATGAATTTTTGATTTTAAGTGTCCAACTAGGGTTTTTACAACATTAAAGTTTATTGAATTTACTCGACAATAAAAAAACGTATCCTTAGGATTTCCCGGCGTGAATTTTTCTGGTTTTGGAAATCTCTGGACATAGATTGAGTTAATTTTCCAGTCTATTAGCTTTTTATGAAGAGTACTTGAAAAGTTGATAACTTTTAAATAATTGTAACTTTTCCACCAAGTTATTGGTTGACCTCCAGAACAATCGTACATTGGAATAAATATTCTGTTCTTGTTTTTGATCCTGTTAAATATATTTGCTGTAGGCAAATTTTGAAAAAATATTACTCCCAAGTATTTTTCGTCAACAAAAGAGATATCTGGGAATTCTTTTCCTTGCCAGCTATCATCCCATAGAATTTCAACTTCAAAATATTTTTTTAAAATATCAATTATGAATTTAGTAGAAAGTGTTTTCTTGTGATAAGAATGATCTATAAAAATGACTTTTTTTGAGGAACTAGTGTTCCACCTTTTTGAAAATTGAAAGATTGATGACTGTTTAATGGATATGAGTTCTAATATGGCGCTTAGTCTGTCTTTTACGGTATATAATTTTGTAGCTACTTTCCATAATTTAGAATTATATATTTTGTTTAAGTCTAGATTCAATTTATTAATGCTCATTAAATGTTCGTTGTTCAATTCAACTTGCAAGTCCTTTTCAATTTGCTGTTTTTTGTATTTATCACGAAGTTTATTGTTTACTCTTAATAGGTATTTATTTTTTATTTTAAGATCATGGTTTTCTTTTTCAAGAAACTCGGTTGTGATTTTGTTTTTATTAAGAGTCTTTACCTTTTCTTGTAATTCATTAATTTTTAGATAACTATTTGTTGTGATGTCTCTGGAGTATTCCGCATGATCGAGTAATTCCAATTCAAAAATGTTTTCGTATTTTTTGTCACTACTATGAAAAGTTAAAATATCGTAATAAAATATTTTATTGTGATCTATTAGATCAATTAATTTCTGTACCTCACGCTTATCAGATAGGTCTATTATTTTTTTTGGATACCCAAAGTTGGTATAAAAGAGTGCTTTCTTGTAACCATAACTTAGTAAGATTTCTAAAACAGCGAAAGTTTCAATATTTTGTTCTTTATATAAATCCGGAGTGTACTCAAAAAAAACCATTGGATGTTGATTTAACAACAGTTCTTTAGCACCTTTTATAACACTGGTTTCGAACCCGTCTGTGTCAATTTTGATAATATTTGCTTTTTTAAATTTTGTATTTTTGTTAAGAATTTCATCTAGAGATAATATGCTTAATTTATCAATACCATTTGGTACAAGTCTTGCGGTTCCTCCTTGATTGTTAATTGAATACTTGTTTTTTCTGTTGTTAACTTCTCCGCAATAGTAAGGTGCTATTTCAAAATAACTTTTTTTATCTAATAAACCTACATTTTTTCTTAGTAATGGAAGGTATTTTTTGTCTCCTTCTATACACAGAAATTTACCAGAGTTATTCTCGGTTATTAATGCAACAGTATCTCCTATGTTCGCACCAATATCAATAAGCGTTAAGTGACCGTCAATTTGACTTAGATCCTTACAAATTCTTGATAGTGCTCTATCATAAAAAGGAAACTTTTTAATATACTCTGGTAGCTTATGAGATAGGTTTATATAAATTTTTGTAGAACCCACCTTTTTTTTTATTATATTATCGGAGCTCATTTTTGTAATTTTATCACGATTGCTACTATTTAAATCCATTTTTTCAAATAATAGATGTTATTTTAAGTAATTTATTGAATAAACAAATTTTTATAAAATGTTATAGAAATTGTTGGTGTTGCATAAAGATTATATAGCTGTGATAATTCATTATTGTGATTATTTTAAATTTTTTAAAAACCTATTTTGAACAAAGATTCTTATCCAAAAGTTTTTTGAAAAATAAAAAGGTAATTAGGTTTGGTATTACAGATAAGGATGAAGAAGATAAGGTAAGTGTTTTAATTAATAGGGTTCCTTTTTATTTTCCTTCGTATGGAATTGATGTTGTTACTGATAAAAATTTCATTAATTTAAGTGGTGAAAAGAACCTCCCAATTATTTGCACAGATAGTTTTTTTAACTTCGCTTTAAACGCTGGATTTGATCGTGACATGCTTTTTAATGTGGACCACGAGTCTAATCCGGTAGATGGATGGGAGTGGAACCACCTGCTGATGGTTTTAACGAGTGAAGATAAAAAAAATAGATTAATGCATTCCAAGAGTATCTTTAGAAAAAAATGTAGAGAGTTGATGCGAAATAAACTTAATAGATCATATATATTTGGTACCGGTCCATCTTTATCAGACGCTATTGGTATGAATTGGAATGATGGGTACAGAATTGTTGCAAATACTATTGTTAAAGATCCGATATTGTGGAAGCATATATCACCACATATTCTGGTTGCTGGTGATGCAATATATCACTTCGGAAACACTCTTTACGCAGAATCATTCAGGAACGATCTAAGGTCAAGGTTTAAAGAAGACCCCAATTTTATATTTGTATATCCGTATGACTATGACGTAATTGCATGTAGGGAGTTTGGTCAATATATTGATAGATTAGTTCCAATTCCATTAGGCGGACACAACATGATAAATGTAAATCTGTTGTCAAATTTTCAATTGCCGTTGTTGGGAAACGTGTTACCACTTCTTCTTTTACCTGTGGCAAGCACATTAAGCAAAGAAGTTTATTTATGGGGTTTTGATGGTAGAAATCCAAAAGATAAGCTATTTTGGTCTAACTCAAAAAAACATAGTTATGGAGAATTAATGATTGATTTGCAAAAAAAACATCCAGCTTTTTTTGCAAATAATGTGCCAGTAAATGATCCCTTGAAATACGTTAAAGAAACACTTGGTGAAAAATTTGACTTATTGCTTAGTAATGCTGAAAACTCTGGGTGGAAATATATTATGATGCACAAGAGTTGGACACCAGCGTTGCAAGAAAGATTTAAATCGAGTTGTTAAAATTGACAACTAGTAAAAATCTTTTCAGAAAACATACTTTCATGATTTAGTTTTTTTATCCCGATACCACTCAATAGTATTTTTTAACCCGGTTTCAAAATCGGTACTAGCTTTGAACCCAAACTCTTTTTCAGCTTTGGAGGTGTCTAAGCATCTTCGTGGTTGGCCGTCTGGTTTGCTACTATCCCAAACGACTTTGCCGGTATATCCGACTATCTCGTTGATGGTTTCTACTAATTCTTTGATGGTAATTTCCATTCCTGAGCCAAGATTGACTGGATCTGAACCGTTATAACGTTCGGTGGCCATAACTATAGCTTTGGCGGCATCTTCAACATAGAGAAACTCGCGGCTAGCGCTGCCAGTGCCCCAAACATCCATGGTGGAACTCCCCTTTTCTTTGGCTTCTATTGATTTTTTAATTAGGGCTGGGATGACGTGTGATGAGCTTGGGTCAAAGTTGTCGCCCGGGCCATAGAGGTTGACCGGAAGTAGATAAATGGCATTAAATCCATACTGTTGGCGGTAAGCCTGGGCTTGAACTAAAAGCATCTTTTTAGCAAGACCATAAGGAGCATTGGTTTCTTCTGGATAACCAATCCAGAGGTCTGATTCTTTAAATGGTACCGGAGTGAATTTGGGATAAGCGCAAACAGTACCTATGGCCACAAACTTTTTGATACCAGCTTTACGGGATTCTTCCATTAGATGAGTGCCCATGATGATATTGTCATAAAAAAGTTCACCTGGTTTTTCCCGATTAAATCCAATTCCTCCGACTTTGGCTGCCAAGTGAATGACGGTGTCAATACCTTGCAATGATTTTGCGATTTGGGAAACATCGGTAAAATCGACTTCTTGGTGAGACGGAGAATAAATATTTTCCGGACTTATGCCGGCTACTATTAATTGTTTTTTGACATTTTTTCCTAAAAAACCACTACCTCCGGTCAGGAGAATTTTTTGATCTTGCATTAGTAATCTACCCAACTATTAACTTTGGCTTCGTTCTCGAGGTCGAAACTAACCATCTCTGAAACTAAAGACTTAAAATCAACTTTGCGTTTCCAACCTAAATCATTTTCGGCTTTTTTGGGTGAGCCTAACAATAATTCAACTTCGGCAGGGCGGAAATATTTGGGATCGACTTCGACTAATACCTTATTTGTTTTTTTATCATAACCTTTTTCATCTACTCCTTTGCCTTTCCATACAATGTCTATACCCGCTTCTTTAAAAGCTAAGGTGGTGAATTCTCGGACACTGTGTGTCTCGCCGGTGGCGATGACAAAATCATCGGGTTTGGGTTGCTGAAGAATCAGCCACATGGCCTGGACATAGTCTTTGGCGTGACCCCAGTCGCGTTTGGCATCGAGGTTACCAAGATACAATTTGTCCTGCTGACCTAATTTAATGTTGGCTACAGCGCGGGTTATCTTGCGGGTGACAAAAGTTTTACCTCTCCTGGGTGATTCGTGATTGAAGAGAATACCGTTACTAGTATGGAAACCATAACTTTCGCGATAGTTTTTGGTGATCCAATAGGCAAAAACTTTGGCACAACCATATGGAGAACGAGGGTAAAAAGGGGTGGTTTCAGTTTGGGGAGTTTCCACGACTTTGCCATACATCTCGCTAGATGAGGCTTGGTAGTAACGAGCTTTAGGAGCATAGTTGCGGATAGCTTCTAGCATCCGAAGAGCGCCGTTGGCAACAATGTTGGCAGTATATTCAGGAATCTCAAAACTGACTTGGACATGGCTTTGGGCTCCAAGATTGTATATCTCATTGGGTTGGATTTCGCGGACTAACTTATCAATAATGGTGGGTTCACTCAGATCACCAAAGTGGAGAAACATCTTAGAATCTTTGTTATGTGGGTCTCGATAAATATGGTCAATACGGCTGGTGTTGAAGTTACTTGACCTCCTAATAATGCCATGAACTTCGTAGCCCTTTTCTAATAATAGTTCGACAAGGTAGCTACCGTCTTGACCGGTAATGCCAGTGATAAGAGCTTTTTTGGTTTGGTTATTTTTGGTCTTCTTCATACTGTTGACAGACTTCCTCTGTGTTTCCAATTTTTTGGACAGCGTGATGGTTTATGTAAATTGCGCTGGTGCAAAAGGCTCGCACCTGAGCAAGGGAGTGAGAGACAAATATAATAGTAACACCAGAGTGTTTGAATTCTTCCATTTTGGCAAAACATTTGGTTTGAAAGGCAGTGTCCCCGACCGCTAATATCTCATCAACAATAAGTATTTCTGGGTTGACATGGATAGCAATACTAAAAGCCAGACGCATGTACATACCGGAACTATAATGTTTGATAGGTTGGTCTATAAATTCGGTAAGTTCGGAAAAATCAAGGATACTTTGAAAGTTATCATCAATTTGTTTACGGCTTAGCCCAAGGATGGCTCCATTTAGGTAGACATTTTCCCGGCCGGTGAGCTCTGGGTGCATACCGGCTCCCAGCTCGATAAGTGGGGAGACTTTACCATGGACGTGAACTTTGCCACGGCTAGGGCTCATGACACCGGCAATTAGTTTTAAAATAGTTGATTTACCACTTCCATTTGGTCCGATAATGCCGACACACTCCCCTTTTTTAATTTCAAAAGAAACATCACTAAAGACAGTGAACCGATCGACAGTTTTTTCGCCATAAAAAAGAGCGGGGAGAAATTCTTTAAAGGTTTTTTGATTATTTCGAGAAAAGTCTTTGGAGACGTTGTCGAATTTGATGACGTAATTAGAATTCATAGAGTGTAGTGGTTAGAGTTTAGATCTAAGAGTATTGATAAATGAGTTTAGCATCTTTGAAATTTCCTCTGACAAATTTATAAGGTCACTGAAATTTTCACTTGAGATATAACCTAAATCCTTGCTCAAGATTAAGAAGTATTGACTTTCCGATAGTGATCCTCTGGCTTGTGATAGAAAATTTATAAACTCTTTAGTGCCTTTTCTGGAGTGGCCTTCAACTATGTTGGCTGGTACTGAACTTGACGCTCTTCGTAGCTGTGATGTAATTCCGTATAATTCAGACTTTGGAAATTTACTTGTAATTTTATAAACTTGTTTCGTAAATTCGTGTGATTTTTGCCAGATTGTTAGTTTTTCGAATAACATTTTATGCTCTTATGCTCTGTTAACTGACCTCTTATATATTGTCGGCAAATATTTTTTCCCGTGATTTGAAATAAGAAAGTCCTATCAATAGTGAAATGATCGAAAGAATAAAGGCAATTGACAAACTTGTAAAATTTGGAGCACCGTTTCCCAAAATGGTCTGTCTATATGCATTTACAATAACAGCCAAAGGATTAAATTGAAAAATAAATCTATATTTTTCTGGAACTATATCTATTGGGTAAAATATCGGAGTAAGGTACATCCAAAGTGTAAGAATTAAAGTTAGCAAATATTGGATGTCGCGATAAAGTAGATTGGCGGCTGCTAAGAAGAGTGACAACCCAAGGGTAAAAATTTGTTGAATTATAAAGATGGGGATCACCCAAAGAATATTAAAACTTATCGGAATTTGGTAAGCAATCATGTAGAAAACTAGGATTGATAGGGCAAAAAGAAAATCAATAATTTTGGCGATTGTGGTAGCTAGGACTAAAATAGATCGAGGGAAATAGATTTTAGTAATTAGTGATGCCGAGCCCACTAAGGAGCCACAGGAGGATGAGAGTGAGTTGGAAAAAAGTGTCCAAGGAAGCAATCCTACAAAAAGAAAGACGGAGTAAGGTATGTGTGATGAAGCGTTGGTGGGAATACGCATGATGACAGAGAAGGCAAAAGACATGACCAACATCTGGGCAAGTGGATTGAGGATGACCCAAAAATAGCCTAATACGGATTGTTTGTAACGGGCCTTGACCTCACGACCGACCATTTGCCACAGGAGTTCGCGCCATTTGACGACTGCATGGAGTTCTTTTAGTAGAGACATCACGAATCTATTATATACGTTAGAACGGTGGTTGGGGGTGAATAGGCAGAGGTTTTAAGATTGCCGCGCCCAGCAAAGCCGGGCTCACAATGACCCGCCACGGCGGGTAAACTTCGCGAATGTAAGTTAAAATAGTGTTGTGAAAAGTAAAATTGTAACAGTGACTGGGGCATCGGGAGCAATTGGTAAGGTGGTGGTAAAAAAACTTTTGGAAAAGGGTTACGCGGTTCGGGCATTGCTACGAACTGAATCGAAGAATCTCTGGGAAAAGAACAAAAATCTAGAGATAATCCGTGGAGATATTAATGATATTGAGTTACTTAAAAAAATATTTGCGGGTGCGTATGGAATTATTCACTTGGCGGTAGAAATGGACTCGGCATTACCTTGGAAAACTTTTAAGGACGTTAATATTGATAGTGTAAAAACTATTCTAGAAATTGCGCCAAAAACAAGTCGCCTACTGTTGGCTTCGAGCGTGGTGGTCTATAAAGATACTGGTAAGGAAGCTAGGGGCGAAACATGGGATCTGAAAACTACTGGTGGAGTGGATAAATATATTCGTTCAAAACTGCTGGCTCTAAAAATGACCCGCAAATCAAAAAGGAAAGTAATTACAGTAATGCCTAGTACAGTCATTGACCATGAAATCTTCGGGAGAGAACAATTGGTGAGTAACAATCCTCTAATAAAATGGTTGTGGAACAATGTGGGGGGAGGAATCCCGGGTGGGCTGATGGCGGCTGTGGGCGATAGAGGTAGGATAATGAATTTTGTGGAAGTAAAGGATGTATCTGAGGGGATAATCCTTGCTTTAGAAAAAGGAATAATGGGTGAAGAGTATATTCTTTCCGGAGAAAGTCTGACCACTGGAGAATACCTTAAAGAAATGTCCAAGCGTTGTGGAAAAAGTTATCTAAAGATTCAGATTCCCCAATTCTTTTTGAGATTGTTTGGTATCGGACAAGTAGTGAATATGAATTTTTCGTATAAAAAAGCCCAAAAAGAGTTAGGTTATACTCCTAAATGGAAAATATGACCCGAGGTAAGAAAATATGTACGATTGGTGGTGGTTCAGGAATGCCGATTGTAAACAATGCTTTGTTAAATGCTGGGTATAACCAAATCTGCTCTATTGTAACTACATTTGATAGTGGTGGTGATACGGGAAGAATGCGGACAGATGAACGGGGGAAAATATTGGCGTTTTCGGATTATTGGCGGTCGTTGATCTCCTTGTGGGATGATTCAAAACAAAAAGAGGTGTGGCAAGAGATGCTCAGATTTCGCGATGGTAGAGAAAGAAATTTTGGTAACATATTTTTTCAATTTTTGGCTGAGCGATCGGGAGGACTTAATTCTGTTGATGAACTATTTTGTTCGCTAACTGGAGCCAAGATTTGTGGTCAAGTAATCCCAGTGTCAAACGAGCCGGCGCATGTTTGTTTTGAAACACAATCGGGTAAACAATATGAAGGTGAACATTTTTTGGATCAACTGAGGATGTCGAGGGATCAGGTAAAAAATATATGGCTGAGTCCACAGGTGGAAGCAAGTAAAGACGCGTGTAGAGCGATAGAAGAATCAGAAGCGATTATATTTTGCCCAGGGAGCATGTATGGGTCGTTACTGGTCAATTTGCTTATGCCGGGAATCAGAAAAAGTATTATTGCTTCTAGGGGTAAAAAAATATTGATGACCAATATTATGTCAACTGCAAATGAGAATCATGGCTTTAACACAACTAAGTACCAAGAACTTTTTGAAAGGTATTTGGGAAAGAAAAATATAATTGATGTGATTCTAATGGCGGATATTAATGCCTTAAAAAAGGTTGATCTTAAAAAGGTTTTGGAATACTACGCTATGGAAAGCTCTTTCCCGATCACTAAGGGTGAGGGATCGGTCTGGGTGGTAGAAGATGATATTGCGACTATCGAGAAAAAAAATATGCGTTTACGACATAGCGAGATCAAACTGTCCACAAGTTTAAAAAATCTAATAGAATAATAGAATATATGTCTCAGAAAAGACTTAAAAAGATTCGAAAAATACAACAAGAAGTAGAAAGCGTTAAGGTTGTGTCAATACCTGAAGGTGAAAAGTTGAACATTATTAGAACAATAAAAGAGAATTGGATATTTTTGGTATTAATCACCGTGGCGATTGTGGCGGTGTTTGCCAATGGAATGAACGCAGCTTTTGTGTCGGATGACTATGCCACGATTCTCAACAACCCTGACATAACTAAGTGGTCATATGCTTTTCAGGGCGGGGCGTCGACTTATTTTATAAATAGTATGGTAGCCAAGATGTTTGGGGTGGTACCACTCCCCTTTCATTTGAATAGTTTGTTTTTGTACCTGATTACCTGTTATTTGGCTTTTGTATTCATCTACCATTTATTCGGTCGAGGGGTAGCTTGGATTAGCTTGAGCTTATTTGCAGTTCATCCAATGCATGTAGAAGCGGTGACTTGGATATCGGGTAAGCCATATCTACTGATTGCGATGTACGTATTACTGTCGATGATTTGGTTTATAAAATTTATCGAAACAGAAAACATTTGGTACTTGATGGGGACATTTCTATCGTTTGTAATGGGGTTTTTGACCGACAATCCCCGTCCATTTTCTCTATTTTTAATAATGCCTTTATATATGTGGCTCAAGGGAGTCGATATTCGCAGAAATAAGTGGTGGAAGTATTGGCCACTGACTCTAATTCCGATTGCCATAATTACTGTAATTGTTTGGCCACATATTATGATGCGGGTGGGGGTAGTTAATGCTGGCGTGAATGCTTCAGATAGTTTGTTTTATAACCCATTTTTTCAATACCCAACTGGAATGGCGAAGTATTTACAATTGTTGTGGGCACCAATTGATCTAACCTTGTACCATACGATGTATGTTTTTCCGGTTTGGCTTAACTGGGCAATTCTGCTGATGTACCTAACTTTGATTGGGTACTTTTCCTGGAAAGATAAAAGATATGCATTTGCTTTAATCTTTATTTTTGCGGCGATACTTCCCTCGATGATGCCAGTAAAGGTTAGTTGGCTCGTTGCCGAGCGATATGCTTACTTGGGGTCACTAGGGTTTTGTCTGTTTTTGGCATTAATCCTTCATGAGATTTCTACAAAAGTAAAATGGGTGGCTGGCGGGCTAATGGTGGTGATACTAGTCTTATCAAGTGTTAGATTGATGCTACGTAATATAGACTGGACTACCAATCATAAGTTGTGGGTAAATACTTGCCAAGTTTCACCAAATTCTCACAACGCTTGGAATAATATTGGCGACGATTACGATAAATTGAAACAATATGACAACGCCATAAAAGGTTTTTCCCAGTCTACAGTAATAAAACCAAATTATGCCGATGCATTTCATAATCGGGCAAATATCTTTTTTAAGATGGGTAGAAATGATCTGGCGCGACAAAGTTATAACACTGCTCTTTACTACAACCCAGGGTTGTATCAAACTTACTTGAGCCTTATCAATATTGATCTGATTGAAAGAGATTTGGATAGCGCTCTGAATCATGCTAAAACCGCATTGCAAGTAAATCCAAACGATCCGACTACTCAATACATCTTGGCAGTAGTTTTGTCGCAGAGAAATGAAAATCAACAAGCTATCGATGTACTTGAAAGATTAGTTCGGGCATACCCTGGTTACCGACAAGCTCAAGAAGCGTTAGTCCAACTAAAAGGAATGATTAAAAAATAATGAAAAGAATATTAGTCCTAAACCCACCTTCAAGTGATAAGACAATCAATCGTGATATGGCCGGAGGTCTTGGTTATAGCGCCGGCGCTGGAGTGGTATTGCCGCCAATTGATCTATTGAATGTAGTTACCACCCTGAAAAAGAAAAATAAGGTTTATTTTGTGGATGCGATTGCAGAAAAGATTGATGACCTTTCGTATTTTGTAGATTTTATTAAAAGTAAAAAAATTGAAATCGTAATTTCCGGGCTGGCTTTACCAACGGTATCGGAAGACACTGAATTTGCTAAAAAATTAATGGATAATATACCTGGACTTAGGGTAATTTTTAAGACAGGGATAAACTATAAACAAATATTGGAACGGGTGTTAAAAGATTCTGGAGCCGAACTAATAATCTTTGGTGAGTGTGACCTGACAATTGAAGAATTTTTAAGTGGAAAGCGAAGAACAGGTTGTGTCTACTGGAACGGTAAAAAAATAGAATTGGCACCGATGACCATTGAGGATCGGATTAAAAACCTAGATGAATTACCACTATCGGCGCGAGAAGAGACAAAAATCGATCGGTATCGCTATGTACTACTTCCAGGGGTGGTGACGACCATGCAAACGAGCCGAGGGTGTCCGTATCCATGTGGATTTTATTGTCCTTATCCCCTAGTTCAGGGTAAGACTTGGCGAGCAATGAGTAATGAGCGGGTCATAAAAGAATTGAAAGTTATCAGTAAGCTGGGGATTAAAAGTGTGCTGTTTCGAGATGCCACATTCACTCTAGATAATAAGAGAACTGAGGAATTATGTAACCTGATTATCAAAAATAAACTAAAAATTAGATGGTGGTGTGAGACACGGATAAATGTACTAACTCCAGAATTGTTGAAGATTATGAAAAGGGCTGGTTGTCTCGGTATTAACGTTGGCATTGAAACGCTGGACCAGGAACTGATTATTTATCAGGGAAAACCGGGAGTAACGCTGGAGTCGATACAAAAAATAAGAGCGGTAGCTAAAGAAGTGGGAGTTAGGCTACATTTTCTAATGATTATCGGATTGCCCGATGACAACTTAAAGACGATGTCAAATACATTTGACTACCTTGTACGACTCAATCCTGAGTCGGTTGGGTTTAGTACAATCACTCCATATCCTGGTACAGAAATGTTTGCTGATGCGATGAAAGAAGGACTGATTCAGGATTTTGATTGGAATAAGTTCAATGGAAATATTAGCAATATGAGGACTAAGTATTTGTCCTCTTTTGATATGATCGTACTTCGTAAGATGCTTCTAGGGACTGCTTTTATAATGAAGCAGCCACCAATAATTTCGGTTCCGGCAGTAATAGTGATAAAAATAATTCTCAAGATATGGAAAACAGTCAGAAGAGAATAAGGTTTAGTATTATCATTCCCACCTTAAAGAGGCAAGAGATATTGAAAGAGGCTTTGGCACTACTTGAAAATGAAATAGATAAAACCCGTGACGAAATAATTATTGTTGAAGGAAAAAATGGCCCAGCAAAAGCCAGAAACGAGGCCATAAAAAAAGCTAAGGGAAAGTACCTACTTTTTTTAAATGATGATAGTTTTGTGGAGAAGGGATTTATAAAATCTCATATTGATTTTCATAATTCGCATAAGTCTGAATCGACTGGAATGGTCGGACTGACTGAGAACCATCCAGAAACTGTAAAGATCCGAACTATGAAATGGTTGGTGGGTCAAAGTGGGCTACATTTTAATTATCGATTTAAATATACTGACAAGATACGACTAATACCTTGGTATTACCTGTGGACCTGTAATTTTTCGATGAAGAGAAGTTTTTTGGTCAAAAATGATTTGTGGTTTTGTGAAGATTTTCCAACTGCGGCTTGGGAAGATATTGAGTTTGCTTTTCGGGCTAAACAAAGTGGATTGAAATTGTATTTTGATAGTCAGGCTAAAGTCTGGCATTTTCATCAACTAAATTTTAATGATATAAAAAATAGATTTATAAGTCATGGTCGTGGTTTGTATTATTTGAAGTCAAAACTGCCAGAGAATTTTTTGCCGTTTTTAGTAAAAAACAATACTGGAGGAGTAATTATGTCAGTAATGGAATGGCGGATTATGAATCGAATTAGAAATATATTGGAATGGATTGTAAAAACTACCGATAATTATCCAAATATAATCATGCAATGGTTAGTAGTTAAGTGGAAATCAGATGGCTATACCTTTGAATCTAAAAAAATGTCCAATCTGTGAGTCAGCAAATAGTCTGGAGTGGAGTATAAATACTAATTTTCTAGAGTGCTCGATGTGCAAGAGCGTCTGGTTGGAAAAGAAGGCCAAAAGTACCTATGATAAGGACTATTATGATCGGGGAAGTAAGAGTTGGTTGATGAAAGTAGTCGACATCTTTTCTTTTTGGGATAGGTACTATACTTTGAATTTGTCCAAAAGTGACAGAATTTTGGAGATAGGCTTTGGTGAGGGTAAATTCTTAAAAGAGCTTATGTCTAGGAAATATAATGTTGCCGGGGTGGAACAATCGGAATATGCCAGAGATAAAATGAAAAAGATTCTTGGGTCTGAAAATGTTTTTGGTGATATCGGAAAAGTTTTGGGAAAGTTTGAAGTAGTAGTGATGTACCATGTGTTGGAACACATTCAGGAACCAAAAGAATATCTTAAAAAGATAATGAGGATATTAACTCCCGGAGGTAGGCTAATTGTCAGAGTTCCAAATATTGACTCCCTTGAGGCCAGACTGGCTGGGCCAAATTGGTATCACCTGGATTTTCCCAACCATCAAATACTTTTTGGCGAAGTTGGATTAGTTAAGATGTTTGAAGATGTGGGGTATAAGGATATTAAAAGCCGGAATTATTTTGGAGAATACCGTCAAGTGCTAGGTTACTCGATACTGACTAAACTAGGAATTAAACTAAGTAAACCGTTGATGATAATTTACCAACTACTAACTATCCCAATACTTTGGATCTTTTCGGTCCTAGTGGTTCAACATGGAGTAATTGAGGTTGAGGGAAAAGTTGGTAGTTCCAGTAATAGTACATAAGCCAATAAGTGTGGCGAGCAATTTCAATAAGTGGTCCACCAATAAATTCACTAAAGATACGCGAATAGTTGCCGGAAATGATGTGACTGTTGATACGATTAAGACAGTTCTTTAGATAATATTTTTTGGTTATTAGGGCTGGGTTAAAACGGGTGGAGTGCCACTTTGATTGGTAGCGAATAATGTACTTTATGTCGATAGTGTCATTAATTTTGGCTTTACCAGTCTGAGCACGGATTAGTTCACTCCAGTTGTTGTGAGCTGAGGTGCGTTGAAATTCATCGCTACGCATAAAAGCGTCACCAAGGTAGGTTCCGGGGAGTGGAGAAAGCACTGAGGCCCAGACGATGTCTGGTTTGGAGCGAGCGATGAGTTGGTCGGTCATCATGACATCTTCAAGTGTTTCGGTGGGCATACCAATCATCAGGTTGGCATTGGCAAGAATTCCGTATTGGTGACAAAGATTGATGGCATATTCGTTTTGTTTGGCATCTGTTCCCTTGTTGATGACTTTGAGCATTCGATCGGAACCGGATTCGATACCAAAACAAATCATTTTACAACCACATTTTTTGACCATCTCCATGACTTCAGGATTGATGTAATTGACTCTCGAGTAACACCACCAATCGAAATGGAGTTTTTCTTTGACAATCAGATTACTGAACTCTTCCATCCACTTACGGTTGGCAGTGAGAGTGTCGTCCCAAAAAATAATACTTTTAACGTGATATTTGTTGATAAGTTGCTTGATTTCCTTGATTACATTGGGAGCGGAGCGGAAACGAAAGGGTCGACCAAAAAGTTTGTCGATAGTGGGTTGACACATGGTACACATAGCCGGACAACCGCGACTGACAAAGATATTGGCATAGGGGTAGGACATGGGGAAGAAAAGATCGTAAGCTTCTTTAATATATGGACCGCTATGAAGAATTTCCCGATCTGGAAAAGGAAGGACGTCAAGATTTTTAATGAATTCTTGGGGAGGATTCATAATCACTTCACCTTTCTTGTTTTTATAAGCGATCCCTTTGACTTTGGATAAAGGAATCTTTTTATCAAAAGCGTTGATTAGTTCGACGGCAGTTTTCTCACCTTCGCCGTAGACGGCGGCTTCAATGTCGGGAATAGCGGCGGCTTCACGGGGTAAAACTGAAGGGTGCGGGCCACCAATGATCAGATGGGCTTTGGGAAGAATTTTTTTGACATCTTGGACTAGATTTTCGATCAGGTCAGCTTCGGTGGTAAGTTGAGAAAAGCCAATATATTTGGGATTTAGTTTACGAAGAATTTTGGCAAGAGCTGATAAGTCGGGAAGAAGTCGAAGGTCAATTTGTTTGGTGGGGATGTGGTGAGAATTTAGATAAGCGGAAATATTGGCAATACCGAGAGGAGAGACATAGTGGTGATAACGATCTTTGTGGGGTGGAGTATATTGACCAACAAAGATGAGAACCACTTTTGTTTTCATTTAACTATTATGACAGCTGTAGGAGTTTGTGAAAAGATGGTAATATTGTTCTATGAAGAAGTTGAAAAAACGAGTATTGGTAGCTAATTCAGTAGG
>Ga0172379_10001901_pt1 | contig 39175 bp, 44 predicted proteins | sample GrowelOW334metaG_FD_119756 | JGI IMG/M metagenome (GOLD analysis project Ga0172379, IMG submission 119756) | Groundwater microbial communities from an aquifer near a municipal landfill in Southern Ontario, Canada - Groundwater well OW334 metaG | ecosystem: Environmental > Aquatic > Deep... | reverse complement strand
GGCAGATTTGCCGAGATTGCGAATGGTGCTCCCTGTAGAGCAAGCTGATATCCACGCAGTGCCTCACGCGTCTGAGCAGAGCCAGAGATCGCGAGTATTGCCGGATTTTTACCAGTATGGGCCGTGTATGTGAATCCGGAGATAGTGATTCCAGGTCGAGGCGTGGCAAGCACCGAGCGCAACACGCTACTCACTGATGAATAGCTCGAAAACTCGATGAGATTTTGCATGTAGTTTGAAAGAGTCGTGATGCGTGCGGCCAGCGCCACATCTTCGGCAGAAGAAAGCTTAGCAGTCACATCTGCAAGTCGCTCCTCCTTTGTTTGCGCACTATTAACAAGGAATACGTATGTAGGCACAAGAAGTATAGATGCCACAAAGCTGAAGGTCGCAACAATCGAGGCCACTACAACCATGAAACGAAGACGTTGTCCTCGAATTATCGATTCTTGGCGCTCTTCAGGAAGCAGGTTTGTAAGTTCATCAAGCATAAGTGGTGATGCGATCGCGTAGAGCAAGACCTATCGCAGTCGCATACGCGAGCGATTCTGAATAATCAAGAGTCGGGACCCATATATCGCGCGAGGCAAAATTCGTGAATACATCACCAGTAGTAACCGGGATCTGCAATGAACTTTCGAGATACTCTGTGAACCCACGTACAGAAGCATTACCACCTGCGATGATTGCACGCGACACGGCCTCGTGCGCGCCACCGCGCGCAGCGCGCTCTTGCCAGAATGCAAGATGCCGAGAAATTTCGTCTCTGATTGCAGAAACGGTAGAGAGCATTGCCTCAAGGTACTCTTCGTTCCCTGGAGTAGGTACTATTCCACGCTCTGACTTCACCCTGCGCGCCTCTTCTTCGGTGACACCAAAATATTTCTGGACTGCGAGAGTGAGCGCATGTCCACCAATATTGATAGTGGTCGCGAAACGTGGAATGCGATGAGTGACGATAGACAGTTTCGTCGTAGTCTTGCCGACATCTATGATGAGCACCGTGGAATCATCGCCATGTGGCAGAAGCGCACGCGCCGAAGCAAATGTCTCCCCCTCAAGCGCACACACATTGATACAAGCCTCATCAAATGTCGAAAGAGTTTCTTCGACGATGCGGCGCGCGAAACCCACTCCAGCTACCAAAGCATCACCGTTCTCGTTGCGCCCCACTTCGACGAAATCGAAGGCCGTCTCTTGCGGCGGGAGCGGTATGAACCCGTCAAGACGTTGTTCGATGGAGATGCGTTGTTCCAACTTATTGGAACCGGGAGCTGACGTCTCAAATAGATATGACTTCGACTCTGGGAGCGCTACGTTTGCAGAAGATATGCCTGTGGCCTCTGCGGCACTCTCCAGCGCCCTTGTAACAGCGGCACGATCAACTATCTCGCCATCAGTGAAAGCCCCTGCTTGGAGACGTGCTTCGATGTATTTCGCTAGTATGAGCCCATGAGGACTCTCTGATAAACGGACTGCTTTCACTCCGCTCGTAGAAAGATCGATACCAGAAAGTGGGAGCGCCATATAGCGAGGTGGCGCTAAGGAAGCGCGTAGACGTTCACTAAAGACGATAGGCATACATACAGTATACCGTGCACGCGATGCGACACACATCTCTAGTGTGCGCTTGTTCCTGGTGGCACTGCCCTATCAGGAGTGAGGAATGCGAATGACTCTCCAGAGCCGACCGCAAATAGCATACCATTGCTCTCAAGCCCGCGTATCATGCGCGGCGCTAGATTAGTAACAAACGCAAGCTGGCGACCGATGAGCGATTCTGGTTCCGCGACATATGCCGCAATACCAGAAACAATCTGGCGCACATCTCTTTCTTCGCCGACATCATTGGCTTCTGATGAGCTCTCGGTTTGCGAAGGCTTCGGGCCGAAATCAATCATAAACCGTATGAGCTTGTCTGTATCAGGCACGCGCTCGGCGCTCTGCACTGTGCCTATCTGCACATCTATCTTGCTGAACTCGTCGATCGAAATCTCTGGTTTATTCATGATTCGTATGGGACAAATAACTCGTAAGAATAAGTGCAGCAGCCGAGGCGTCCACATTCGCGCGACGCGGAGCGGCGCGCGTCTTCATCTCTTTAGCCGGAGCACGGCGCGCCTCAGAGCTTGTAAATACTTCTGATTCGTAGAATACCGGGATGCTCGCGCACTCGGCGATCCTCACGCCGAGTGCGCGAGCATCCTTCGCAATCGGGTTCTCCCCTCCAGCGAGCGTGCGCGACTCGCCGATTACCACCGCGCCGACGCCCTCTTTCGCAACGAGAGCGCACAGATCATCTACGAGCCGTGGCGTGTTCGATATGACCGAATGTGGGAAGCCCATCGTGCCAGCCTCATCAGAGAGCGCGAGCCCGATTTTTGAACTTCCATAATCCACTCCGAGGTACCGCATACACCAAGTGTATGGTATATTGCGCGTATATGCACGGCTTTTCACCACTATATTCGCCTTTCGGTCCAGAATTCATGCTGGCATTCCTACCTATTCTCATGGTCATGGCGGTTTGGACAATCATCCTAAAAGGATTCGCTCTCTGGCACGCCGCTCGTAGCAACCAGTCGTGGTGGTTCGTCGCAATCCTCATCGTCAACACCCTAGGCATCCTCGAGATCGTCTATCTCATCTGGTTCCGCCCAACTTCTCCATACTCTCACACATCACGCCACCCACACACTCCTGCGCACGATTCATCACCAGCGCAGGTGTAGTAAATCTCGGAGGGGTCGCATAGTTGGTCTAGTGCAGTTGACTTGAAATCAACCGTACCGTAAGGTACCGCGAGTTCGAATCTCGCCCCCTCCGCAAAACTAGTTTAGTTACACAAGACAACACAAGATAAGCGCACGCGATGCTATACTTTCCACATGGCACAAAACGTCATTGCAGAATGGGAGGGACGAGAATATGAGCACAACCCGAAGAGTGCTGATTGGTATTGGGTACTCGGCATCGTAGCGGCTGCGAGCGCTATCGCTGCAATCATCTTCGGCAATTATCTCCTCACTGTCCTTATAATCATCGCGGCCGTCACGATCTCACTTCACTCAGCCAAACAACCGGTGCTCCACCACTTCTCTCTCACGGACGCTGGCCTCATGATCGGCGATGAGCTGCACCCCTTCGAGAAGATGCTCTCATTCTCTGTGCTAGAAGATATCGAGGGCGAATTCCCGCCGATACTCTCGATCAAGACAGAGAACTGGCACTCGCCTCACCTGCGTGTACCACTCGCAGGTGTCGATGTAGACTTGGTCTACGCCTACTTCCTGCACCACGTCGATGAAGGAGATCACCCGCACACCTTCACCGACCTGGTGGCGGTGTGGCTCGGTTTCTGATATACATTCAAGTGAGGATGCGAGTCGCATTTCCTCACTACGCTCTCGTCGTTCAATGGATAGGACACGACCTTGCGGAGGTCGCGATGTAGGTTCGATTCCCACCGAGAGCACCAAATGAAAAAACGGCATAATGCCGTTTTTTCATTTGGTGCTCTCGAGCACGCCTGGGAGGCGTGCGTGTGGGAATCGAAGACCTTGCGAGCATTTTATCGAGCATTCTGATGCGAAGAGAAAATCCGCAAGGTGTACTGGTCATGTAATGACCGATAAGCGTAATCGCGGTCCCACCGAGAACATCTTGTAGTATGGTATAGAAACGCTCTCGTCGTTCAACGGATAGGATAGCCCCCTCCGAAGGGGCTGATGCCGGTTCGATTCCGGCCGAGAGCACCGCCAATTGAGTGTTATAATTAAGGACATCATTGATGCTATGGATGAACGTTCAAGAATTACATTCACCGACGAAGACGAGTTGCCAAGATCAGCGAAAGAAAGCATCCCGCTGCTGAATCGTTTGGTCATTCGCTACTCGTATGGACTAATCAACGATGTACATCATGCAAATTATGTATTATTAGTTCTGGTGTTTATTATGTCGATCATCGCATTTATTTCGTACCCAAGACAGGACGTTGGTCAGCTTTCGCCCCAAGAAAATGACATATTAAAGAGCGGTCGTAGCACGCAGTCCTATGATGCGGCTCTTTTCCAACGATGAAACAGCGAGGGTTTACGCTTATAGAGCTTCTTGTTGTCATATCGATAATCGGACTCTTGTCGAGCATCGTGCTTGCAAGCCTTAATACTGCACGCGAGAAAGCGCGCGATGCAAAGAGACAGGAAGATTTACATTCGATTCAAGTAGCTCTTGAGCTCTATTACATAACGCATGGGGCATACCCTCCATTTCGCCCATCAAGCTCCTGTGGTGGGTATCGCACTGACTGGGCCACTAGCAAATGCACTGAACCAAACTGGCTGAGCACCGACCAGGACTTTCTAAACTTCATCAAACCACAGAGGGATCCGACAAATACGATCGTTGAGGGGTATGGCGATACTCCGTGGTGGAGCGCTCTTACTTATACCTATGGAGTATCATCCGATCGACAAAAATATGACCTTATAACCAATCTCGAAAATAAATCAAATCCTGAACGTTGTGAATTAAAACTATGGCATTCTGAAGCTGTCTGGCCTACAGATACTGGCTGTTACAGCACAGCCTCTCCTGGCACAGTACCAGATCGGGCAAAACAGATTTGGTCTCCAAAATAAAGACTACCCAATTATGATACGGCTCCCAGGCGCTGCCTTATCGTGCAGTATCGCGTCTGCTACCTTATTTTCTACAATGTCTTGCATAACACGGCGAAGAGCACGAGCGCCGTTCGCATGGTCAAATCCAGCATCTACCAATCCATGTACCAAGGTATCTGTGATCTCTACGGTTACGCCACGCTCTTGTGAAAGCCTCTTGTTTAGATCCTCAAGTAAAAGCCGAGTGACGGCGTGAGCGTCTTCATTCGTAAGTGGTTTGAAAAGGACGATGTCGTCGAAGCGATTCAAGAATTCCGGGCTGAAAAGCTGTGTGTCAATTAGAAAATGAGTGATTGAATCTTTTGTAGTATCCTGGTGCTCCTCGATGAAAGCTGTGCCCGCATTAGACGTGGCGATTATGATGGAATTCTTGCATGATACCGTCCGGCCTACCCGGGTCGTGAGACGCCCCTCATCAAGGACCTGGAGGAGAGTATTCAAGATTATCTTGTCTGCCTTCTCAAGCTCGTCGAAGAACAGCAGCCCGAATGGGTTCTCCTCTATCGCGAGCGCGAGACGCTCCACAAATGCAGTCTCGCTTACTGGCAGCGCGAATTCAGACATATCGAATCTAGTCATAACTCCATCGCCTCCGAAATAGTGCCGCGCAAGCATCCTCGCCGTGTGCGTCTTGCCACTACCAGTAGGGCCCAGGAAAAGGAACGACCCTACCGGCTTACCCTTGCTGGCAACGCCAGTGCGTGCGCGCCGAAGTGCCGAAGCGACATCGCGTATAGCTTCTTTCTGCCCGACTATTTCTGTGCTGAGCACGTCTTCAAGCGCAAGGAGGACTTGCTTCTCATCGCGCTCGATTGCACCAAGAGGTACGCCGGTCTTCTGCGAGAGCACTCTGTCTACATCTTTGATCGTGACACTTTTTACATTAACGACCAGCTCTGTTAGTAGGTCGAGCGATTTCTCTGGTTGAAGCTTCGTCTGTATGAGCTCATTTGTGCGCCTGATGATTTCTTCCAAGACTCCGTCCTCAAAACTTACATCCCTGTAATTATCCTTCACATGATCGGTGAGAAACTCGAGCGTCTTGGCATCATCAAGAGGTAGCACATCTATTCTCTCGAGATAACGAAGCACGTCTTCACGATCCTTCCATGACTGCACATAGCCATCAAGTGACGTGATCACGATTACCTGCAGCTCATATGCCTTCAGTAGCGGAACTATCTCCTCTAGCATGCCAGGATATTTCTCCGGCTCGCTAAATACCACGATGATGTTACCCGCTTTCTGTGCTTCTGCAAAGATCTTCCTCAAGGTCGTGACAGGCATTTCAGATAGAGGTATCTCTATCATCTCGCGGTTCTGAAGACTTGCTGGAACAAGACCGCGATATACGTCTTTTGCGAATTGAGATAGGACTGTCCTCTTCCCTGCTCCTGGAGCACCAACCATAAGCAAGTTGTCTTTATCTTCTCTACAGAGAATGCGGGTCATGTGCTCAACCAGCTCTTCACGCCCATACAGCTTCTTGTCGCCCCCTTTATACAGCGCGATGCCAGAACGGTGCAGTGTCAGCGACTGCCCGTATGACCATGACTTGCCGATTGCACCGATCCTAACGAGACGTTCATACGAGAAACGGATGGGAATGATCAGCAAAACTGGTAGTAGCACGATAGAAAGGGTCAGTGCGATGAGGCCAATAATAATCACGACGATGCGGAATATGAAACCGAATACAATAAAAATTGCGCCCAGTATCAAGCGCTCCCACCATTCATGCCCATCTGATGAATCACGTTCCCAGCCAGAAAGAAGTGTCTTGAAAAGAGTCTTGATTGAGAAGAAATACAAAATAAACTTGAATACATTCCACCATGACTTGAGACCTGCGCTTATGTAGCTTTGCATGGGAATAGTATACACGGACTCAGAATCAAAAACGGGCGCCGCTTCGCGGCGCCCGTTTTTGATTCTTATATATGCACTTATGCCTTCGCCTTCTTGATAGCCAATGCAAGACGAGACTTCTTACGGCTGGCGGTATTCGCCTTGATCACGCCGCGCTTCGCTGCCTTGTCGATTGCCTTATAAGCAGCCGGGAGAAGCTTCTCTGCCCCGGTAGCATCCTTGGCGGCAAGCGCCTTGGTGATCGACTTGGTCGTGTCCTGAAGCTCGTTCTTACGGCGCAGGTTGAACACATGCTTTTTCTCCGCCACACGGATCGCTTTCTTCGCTGAACTTGTTATTGCCATATGTCCCTTATATATACGCCATCTCCCCTTCTATGGCAAATCCGGCGACACGAAATATTCTAGCAAGAAAACAGAAAGGCTCCGCGCGCTATAAAGCAATGCGGAGCCTATATGCAAAAAGATCAACACAAAATGGTTCAAACTGGAAAGGCGACCGCTGTATCAGCGGGCCATTTGATGTCGGCAGGATATCCACGGAGCCGTCCACTGCTGCTGCAACCCAACACCACAGCTAAATTTCCCCTGTACCTGTCACTAATGGTGATGGGGCTGGGTGAGATAATACGGCCGTACCCCATTTCACTCATCATCTTGCCCGATATAGATAAGCATATGCTTGGAATCAGCCAAGCGTGCGACCTCTTCTGGCAGCCACTCCTCGCTCCAAGCATCTGGAGATTTGAGAGTGTTCTGTCTTCACACCAGACACTGCTCACCGGTACAAGTGCGACCCTGTACACACGTCCAACAACCCTACGATGCTCCATCTGGTAATCCTCGTTGTTCAAACAAGATCTCGCATCACAATCAACACGAAGTCTTGCTGCCTCGATCCTCTTGATCTCACGATCTCCAATACAGACTGAAATTATTATGTGTCCTTTATCATTTCTCTCAAATGCAGGCGTGGGTGGTTGTGCTTCTTCTGAAGCTCGGAATTTCTTGCGAAACACTTCCGCCACAGCAGCCGGAACAGCTGCGCCCACAATCGTTGCCAGTACTTCATAAATAAACACGAAGATTCTTCTCAACATGACCTACCTCCTTTTCCAATTCCTGTGTATGTATTTTGTGAGCTAAACGGACAATTCCGTTCGCCCAATTTACTTAAGGATCTGTACTCTACCGTTAGAGTACATGCATATATTCATTTGTAAATAGCACGCCGGTGCCAGCACGATGCTACCATACACTCATGATTCGATATCCGTAGCAAGGGTAGCCCTTGCTACCTTGTGATACAATTCGAAGGATGGAAAGAAAAATTTCCTTTGTTGAAAATGAGTACTATCACCTTTACAACAGAGGTGTAGATAAGCGCACTATCTTCTCATCGTCGAGTGACTACCGAAGATTCATGATGCTTCTGTATCTGGCTAACACCGCACAAGAAATGCGCATAGGCAACGTACTCAAGGCAACAAAATATGAAGATGTTTTCAATCGAGATCGTGGAGCACCCTTGGTAGCCATCGGTGCATTCTGTCTTATGCCAAATCATTTCCATCTTTTAGTGACACCATTGGTTGAAGGTGGCGTTTCTAAGTACATGCTCAAGCTCCAAACAGGATATTCGATGTATTTCAATACCAAGAACGAGCGCAGCGGTTCCCTCTTCCAAGGACCATTCAGAAGCACTCACGCTGACACTGACCGATATTTAGAATATCTATTTTCTTATATTCACCTAAACCCTGCAAAACTTAAAGAGCCAGAGTGGCAAAAGAAAATTCACCCCGGGAACAATTTAATGAGCTTCGTGGAAACATATCCATACAGTAGCTACAGTGCCTATCTAAACAATTCACACTCTATTACTGATCCTACAAAATTCCCCGATTACTTTTCTTCAAAGAAAGACGTCGTCTCGCACATCGCTGATTGGCTGACAAAGCCAGAAGATGAAAACGAGTAGCAAGGGCTACCCTTGCTACTCTAGCAAAAACAAAAGGACCCTTCTCCACCTCGCAAATTTCTTTGCAAAGTTTCAAAGGGCCCAAGAGACAAAAAGATCAGAGATGAAAAGAATCAGCGGGAAAGGAACTGAAGACCATCGCTCCAGCGGCTCGGGTCATCGAGCGGATTGGCATTGAAGTGCCAGCCGCCGCCGCCCCAGCGGCCGCCGACCGCCCATAGAACGCCATCAGTATCTCTGATGTATGCGACATACCAAAAATTCTGGTCCGCCGTCTTCAAGTATTCCCAGAATTGGCCACAGCTGACCTCGACCTTTTCTTCACCACCAAGAGAGGTGATTATTGCCGGGTCTTTCGATCTCTGCAGAAGATTGTTCGTGACCAATTCTTCAGTCGCGACACCCACTTCCACTTTCGAGAGAAAGTGTTCCTTGATGTTGTTGCCGAGCCAGCAAATCTTGATTCCGTCGACCGTTTCGCCAATGCGCAGTTTGTCTGCTACGACGAACTGAGGGATGGCGGGGATAACTATTGTGGAAACTCTCTCTAGAAGTGCCATGGACATCTCTCCTTATTTCTGAATTATTGTTTAGCCAAGCTTTTTTGATCGCTAGACCGAAGAACCGCATTCCAAGACATAGACTACGCTTTAGTTATAGATTGTCAATAGCACTACGTCGGCTGGGCGATGCTACCATATGTCCATGATCCGACAGATTCGCGGGAGGGTGGTAGGCGTGGGACCGACGAGCGCGGTCGTCGAGGTGGCTGGGTTTGGCATCGAGGTGCGCATGAGTGCGCCCGAGACGCTCACATTAGACAGCGAGGCGACGCTCGCGACACACCTCACAATCAAGCAGGACGGTCTCGAGCTCTATGGATTTGCCAACGTAGCCGATCGCAACTTCTTCGAGCTCATTCTCTCTGTCTCTGGCGTGGGGCCCAAGACTGCCCTGTCGGTATTGCGCCGCGCGCCGCGCGAGGCGCTGGAGGGCGCCATAAGCAAACGCGATCTCACGTACCTCACTAAAGTCGTGGGGCTCGGAAAAAAGAGCGCCGAAAAAATGCTGGTCGAGCTGGCAGACAAGGTCGGCCCTTGCGCGCATGACGATGCTGACGGCGAAGTGTTCGAAACTCTCGTAGCACTCGGCTACACCGAGCGCGAAGCGCGTAAGGCTCTGCAAGGCATACCAGACGGTATGGTCGGCAAAGACCTGCGCCTCAAGGCCGCGCTCTCATCTGGATCATGATTCACATACGGCGAAAACTCCTCTCCCCATACCACTTCTTGTGGGCATTATTCTCATCTGTCTGGTACCGATTCCCAGCCAGGAATATGACAGTCATCGGCGTAACCGGAACAAAAGGCAAATCTTCTGTGGCCGAAATGCTGTACACGATACTAATGACAGCAGGACACAAGACAGCTCTCGCTGGGACAATCCGCTTCTGCATCGGCAATGAATCACGACCAAATCTCTACAAAATGACTCTCCCTGGGCGTGGTTTCATTCAGAAATTCATCTATGAAGCGCTGACCAAAAAGTGTACCTATGCCGTTGTGGAAATCTCTAGCGAAGCTGCCTTGCAGTACCGGCACCTCTTCCTAGATCTCGACGCTCTTGTTTTCACGAACCTACAGAAAGAGCATATCGAATCACACGGATCAATGGAAAACTATTTCCAGGCGAAATTCGCTCTAGGTAAGGCGCTCACGCATTCGATGAAGCGTCCGCGACGCATCATCGCAAACGCAGACGATACGCGTGGATCCGACTTCCTAGCCCTACCCGTAGAGATGCAAATCCCTTTTTCTTTTGCTGACACCAGTGATGTTCATATGGATGAAAAAAGTGTTTCGTTTTCGTATTGCGGCACACGGTTCGCGCTTCAACTCCCCGGAAAGTTCACGATCCTGAATGCCCTCGCTGCAATAAAAACCGCGGAAGCATTTGGTGTACCGCCCGAGACCTCTGCCAAAGCTCTCAGTGAGTTGTCACACATAAGTGGGCGCGTCGAACGCGTCGAAGCCGGGCAGGATTTCATCGCCATCGTCGACTATGCACACACGCCAGACTCACTAAGCGCGCTATATGGCGCATTTCCTAATCAGAGGAAAATCTGCGTGCTAGGTAACACTGGCGGAGGCCGCGATACATGGAAGAGGCCAGAGATGGGTAAGATCGCAGACGCAGCTTGCGACGTCGTCATCCTCACCAACGAAGACCCTTATGACGAAGACCCGAGAGATATTATCGACGCGATGGCGGCAGGCATGGGGCGCGCGCCGCAGATAATTATGGACCGGCGTGAAGCAATACGCGCGGCGCTTCGCGCCGCGCGTCCTGGCGACGCCGTCTTGATTTCTGGAAAAGGCACCGACCCATTCATAATGGGACCTAACGGATCAAAAACTCCGTGGAGCGATGCACAGGTTATCCGTGAGGAGCTTGAGCGACTTCACGCAGAAGTTTGATATTATTCAAGTATGGAGTTCCACGACTCATGGTTTTTTATTGGGATTTTCGTCTTTATATTCCTCATATGGATAGCCATAGGCGGCCCTACACACCCAATCGCATTCACTGGCCCATCACTCGCAGAACCAGATGTCCTAGGTGGCGGCACATACCTATCATTCCCTCGTGCTCGATATGGTATTGGCAGTTCTGACGTGTCTCTCCCTGGATCATCCACCGGCGGCGGAAGCCTCTCGAATGGCCCAGAGACATCAGCACCGGCCCCCGTCGGAGGTATCGCCTTTGGAGAAGCGTCTCCATACCGCAGAATCGTGTCGATGAGCCACTCTATTTCTAACGCTGGCTCAAGTGACCCAAAGAACGAATCAATTGAGATACGTATTACCCAAGACGCAGAGGTTCCTGTCGACTTATCTGGATGGGTGTTACAGAGCAGTGTGACTGGCAACACCGTAGCAATACCAAAGGGCACTGAGATACCTACCTCTGGCACAGTGAATGCCGAGCAGGATATCGTGCTCACGGCTGGCCAGAGAGCAATCATCAACACAGGACAATCACCAATCGGTGCGTCCTTCCGTGAGAACAAGTGCATAGGATATTTCAGTACATTTCAGAAATTCTCTCCTGCCCTACCACAGAACTGCCCTCTTCCTGCCGATGAGCTCACATCACTATATGGCCCATACTACATCCGCGATGCGCGATGCATTGACTTCGTGAATAAACTCTCTCGCTGCCAGGTAACACTCACTCCGCCAGCCGGAGCTACGAGCGCATGTCAAAGCTTCGTGACGAAATATCTCAACTACAACGGATGCCTCTCTGCCCACCAGAGTGACACAGACCTCAATGGCAATACGTGGCGCGTGTATCTAGGTCGCAGCACCTCGATGTGGCGTACCAGGCACGAGGTGGTGAAGCTCCTCGACAAGACCGGCAAAACAGTCGATGCGTTTAGCTACTAGAAAAAAGTGACAAAAAAAGGTACGTTATAAAAATCGCGCCCCTAGCTCAACTGGTAGAGCAATTCCCTTTTAAGGAAGAGGTTCTGGGTTCGACCCCCAGGGGGCGCACACAAAAACTATATCGACAATGAAAACCTTTCGAGAGAAAGTGCCAAGCCTAGACCTCCACGACGAGAGGACTGTAGGAGCTCGATGAGTGCGAGCGAGAGCGCTCGCGATTCTTTTGGCGACCATGCACGACTACCCTTCTCCATAATGTCGCGCGCCTTCCAGTGAAGGAGACCGTGAAGCATTTCGGGCGCGTCGCCCGCACGGAGAGCACGATTCACTTCGAGCCAGAGCTGGGCGCGTGAGCGATTAGCGAGCGCGTTCACAAGTGCTGAGTTGAATCCCCGCGCCGCTTCGCGGCGCTGGGTTGTCAGATCAAATTTGTATTCAACTTTCGCCTTCGCGACGAGCCTCTTCGCCTTCACCGCCGCAAGTTTCGGCGCGAGAATTATGATGGCGTTGTCAGAAGCCGCGAGTGCGTCTACATGTTCACCAAGTAGCCCATCTTGGTTGGACACCGGATGTCCAACATATGGGGGTGGACATCCGGTGTCCACCCTTTCTTCATCAAAGATCGAATGAGTAGGCGGGTACGGATCATCTATGAGCACTAGCAGGCGCGAAACGAAGAGCCCTCCAGACATTGCCGCATCTTGAAGCGCAGCATCACTCAACTCTTCACGAGCCAAGCGCACATACGCTAGATTCGGCTCCCTAGACCGCGCAGCCGCAACCCAAGCGAACGCCTTCGTGCGAACCTTCTCGGCATCGCTCCCGTGGAAAAGATAAATCATAACGAACGCATATCGCCCCAGTTCGGGCCGGATTTCATCGTGGCTATGATTGGAACACCATGCGTTTGCTCTGGCGACAAGATGGATTCCATTATTTCTTTTATCTTTGCACTCAGACTGGCGACACGGCCATCGCGTATCTCATACACAAGCTCGTCATGAACTTGAAGCAGTAGGTACGCGTCTGTACTAGCACCCTCCCTCTCGAGCATGCTGTCGACACTCACCATCGCGAGCTTGATTACGTCGGCCTCAGTGCCCTGTATCGGAGCATTGATTGCCATGCGCTCAGCTTGTGCGCGCACGTATGGCAATGATGACTTCATCTCCGGGAATTGTCTGCGGCGACCGAAGAGCGTCTCCGTGTATCCATGCGTCCGCGCGAAACCCTTGGTCGACTCAAGATATTCTGACAACGTCTTAAATGTACTGAAATAATTTTCATAAAAAGCATGCGTCTCGGCCGCCGTGGTGCCCAGCTGTTGTCGCAGAGCATTGATTCCCATACCGTACAGGATGCCGAAGTTGATTACCTTCGCGCGGCGGCGCATCTCAGCATCTACACTTTCAGGCGCGACATGGAAAACCTGAGCAGCCACCTCTGTATGAACATCGCGGCCACCCTTGAATATCTCACAAAGCTTTTCATCACCAGAGAGTATCGCCGCTAGACGTAGCTCTATCTGTGAATAGTCGAGCGCCAACAGAGTGAATCCTTCAGGCGCAATGAATGCGTGTCTTATGGCCCGACCGCGCTCTGAGCGCATTGGTATGTTCTGCAAGTTCGGATTCTGCGAAGCCATGCGCCCGGTAGTAGTGCCAGTCTGGATGAACTCGGCATGAAGGCGATGGCCCGCGTCAAGCAGCGCCGGCAGATTGTCTATATAAGTCGAGAGCAGCTTCTTCAGCTCGCGATACTCGAGAATGTCTGCAACGATTGGGTGAGCGTCGCGAATCTTCTCGAGCTCACTTTCACGCGTAGAGCGAGCGCCGCCCGCAGTCTTCTTCTGCCTATCTGGGACGAGTTTCATCTCGTCGAAGAGCACGTCACCCAGCTGTTTCGGCGAGCTCACATTGAACTCGTGCCCTGCCTCCTTATAAATCTTTTTCTCGATACTCTCGAGCTCAGCGCGATATGTGTCAGCAAGACCGCTCAGTACGCCAGTGTCTATTAGCACCCCTCGCTCCTCCATCTTGAGTATGACCGGGATGAGCGGTTTCTCAATGTTGTCATACACACCGTGCACTTCCCCGAGCTCAGCAATCTGTTTCTCAAGTTTCTCATATGCCACTTCGAAGGTGCGCTCTTTGGCGAACGCGAGGATATCATCGAGCGAAGGGTTCGTGAACTCCGACGAAATGAGCCAGAGCATAGCCTGCGCCTCCCTGAAACGTGTGTCATCTATTTCTTCTTCAATGAGTGGTTTCGTAAACCCATCATCAGATGATGGGTTTACGAAACCACTCATTGCGCCGAACAATGTCTTGATTCTATCCTTGAGGGTCCTGAAACCGAACTCGTCGCACATGGCGAGCATTTTCTCGGAATCGGCCGTCTCGCGCCACGCATGTTCCGGGAGCGTGAACGCAATCGGAACATCTAGTCTGATGGTCGCCAGCGATTTCGAGAAACGCGCCTCATCTTCGTGCTCTTTGAGCAGCCCTATCATGCGTGCTTTCACTCCATTTTTAAGGAAAGCGGATTCGCCCTTCTTCTCGAGTGTCGCGTAAATATCTTCTATCGAGCCGAACTGCTTTATGAGATCAGTCGCGGTCTTCTCTCCGACACCAGGGATACCCTTGATATTGTCAGACGGGTCGCCACGCAAACCCTTCCAATCCGGAATGAGTTTAGGCTTGAATCCAAACCGTGCTACGACCGACTTCTCGTCGTATAGAATCGTGTCTTGAATGCCTTTCTTTAGCGTGTACACGCGGACGCGTTCATCGTCGACGAGCTGGAGCGTGTCCATGTCGCCCGAGGCGATGATGACGTCGACGCCCTCTTCTTCGCGCAATTCGTGTGCGATTGTACCGAGCAGATCATCAGCCTCAAACCCTTCCCGCTCATACATTGGTATGGAAAATGCTTCGAATACCTTGCGCGACTCTTGCAGTTGCTGAGCGAGTGCGTCATCGGTCGCTTTGCGCGAGCCCTTGTAGTCAGCATATGCTTCGTGGCGGATTGTCGGCTTCGGCAAGTCATAGCACGCAGCGATGTAATCCGGCTTGAGGTCTGTGATGATTTTCAGGAGCATCGACGTGAGTCCATAGAGAGCGCCAGTAGGTGTGCCATCTGGGCCGGTCATTTCCGCCTTCTCGAGTGCATGATATGCACGATGGATAATCGCATGACTGTCGAGAAGCACTATGCGTTTCTTGCTTATTGTTTTTCTAGACATATGAAATTGTACGAGAGCCGTCTGGGTTCGCAACGATAGAAATGCGAATACTCGGAGCAGGAAGTGCGTCAGCAACTATTTCTGGCCATTCGAGCATAATTAGATTATCTGAGTTTTGTATGAGCTCATCGAAACCGAGTGTCGCAAGATCTTTTCCTGATTCGAGCCGGTACGCATCGATATGCACCAGCCGTTTGAATGTGGACATCCGGTGTCCTTCTGTAGACACCGGATGTCCACATTCTGGAAGTTGGTAGATCTTCTCGAGTACGAAGGTGGGGCTTGTAACCATGTCAGTAACCCCAAGAGCTTTTGCTACAGCCTTGGTAAATGCAGTCTTCCCAGCCCCAAGCTCGCCCGAGAGTGTTACCAGAGTCGCGCCTCGCGGACTCGGCGCGAGGCCATCCACGAAGCGGCATGCTTCTGTTTCGAGCTCGGCCAGTGTTCGTACAATTGTTTCCATATGTGAAGACAATTGTACCGCCGAAAAAGAGAATACGCTTGTCCCCGAGGGGGCAAGCGTATTGCGTAGCAGCCTAGTGGCGACAACACGGCTGGCAGCACCGACCTGAACTCCAATAAAATAGCACAGGAGGCACAATGTACACTGGCGCCGAGACAACAAATACTGTCGTCTCGGAAACACCACGTACCGGTCGTTGCGTCGTATACACCGGCACGTACGTCACGGGAACGCAACCCGCCAGAGAAAAGAGTGCTAAAAGAGCAAAAACTAACCTGTGCATATTCATGAAGACCTCCTTAGTTGAGAGTGATTTCCTCGCTGAAACAACTAGCCTTCTATTAGAATAGCGCAACAAATATGCACTTGTCAAGTGTGTAGCCTTCCCTTATCCGACAGGTGGTAGTATATGGTGCATGGACCTTCCATTTGATACTAAACGCACAGACATCGAGCTTGCTGAGATACGCGATCGTGAAGAAGAGGATGTGGCACATATTCTCTCCGAGAAATACAAAATGCCATATGTAGACCTGTCGCTCATGCAGATCGACAGCGACGCTCTTCGCCTCATAACCGAAGAAACAGCACGAGCGGCCGAGGTCGTTGCTTTTGAAAAAGTATCCAAGATGCTCTCACTAGCCGTGCACAATCCAAACAACCCCGCACTCCAGAAATGTATTGATGACCTATATAGCCGCGGGTTTGAAATAAAGCAATTCCTTATCTCAGAAAAAAGCCTAGAGCGAGCACTCGCACTATACAAAGAGCTTTCTTTTTCCGTCGAGTCCAAAGCTGGCACATTCTCAGTCATTGACGAGACTCTTTCAAAATTGACCGAGCGAGGCGCGACACGTACCGCCCTCACACAAGAGCTGGACGTGGTGACGGCTGAACATTCCCTCAATCGCGTATCACGCATTTTCGAACTAGTCCTCGCAGGAGCTTTTGCACTCCGCTCATCTGACATTCATTTCGAGCCACGAGAAAACTCGGCTCTTCTGCGTTTCCGTGTGGATGGTCTCCTTACCGATATATACGTTTTCGATCCTACGACCTATCACCAGCTCAACTCTCGTATCAAACTTCTGTCTGGTATAAAACTGAATATCACCAACCAGGCTCAAGACGGGCGATTCAGCATCACACGCACTACTGGCACAGTTGAGATGCGTGTCTCCTATATTCCAGGAAACTATGGCGAATCCATAGTGATGCGTATCCTCGATCCTCAAGCTACAAAAGTCTCATATAGAGAGCTCGGTATCCACCCCAAGCTCCTTGCCCGCCTTGAGACTGAGATACGCAGGCCAAACGGCATGCTCCTCACCACAGGCCCTACAGGATCTGGTAAGACGACGACACTCTATTCATTCCTCCGAGAAATCCACACGCCAGAGATAAAGATCATCACGATTGAAGACCCTGTCGAATACCACCTCGAGGGCATAGTTCAGACGCAAGTCGAGGGAACGAAATATACGTTTGCCGAAGGCCTGCGCTCAATCGTTCGCCAAGACCCAGACATAATCATGGTCGGCGAAATCCGAGATGGTGAGACCGCCAATATCGCAATAGAAGCGGCGCTCACCGGCCACTTCGTATTCTCTACACTGCACACCAATGATGCTGCTGGCACATTCCCACGTCTAGTAGACCTAGGGTCCGACCCGAAGTCATTCGGCTCAGCAGTCACGGTCTCGATGGCTCAACGCCTAATGCGCAAACTAGATCCAGACAAGAAAAAAGAGCGCCCTCTCACTGACGAAGAGAAGTCGATGATCGCAAAAGTATTTGAACCGCTCACTGATAAGTCATTGATTCCAGAAAAAATAGAGACCGTGTGGGAACCGATGATCGAGAGTGCAGATGAGACTGGATACAAAGGTCGCATCGGATTGTATGAGGCTATATTCTTGAACGACGAACTCGCACACTTCTTGCGCGACAATCCGCCAGCAAATGAGATCGCAAAAATGGCGAGCACCCAAGGCTACCTCACCATGGCACAAGACGGCATACTCAAGGCACTCGCAGGTGTCACTTCCATATCCGAAGTCGCTGATACCGTAGACCTACCACGCTGAAAAACAAAAAATCCCGTCCATAATCCTCAAGGCAAATCCCACATAAATGCGGGGTGGACGAAGCACCTGAGGAGATTCCCAGCGCCAGTACCGAAATACCGGACCAGAAAGTCCTTGGGGAAACGCCCGAAGCCGTCAAGCCTTGCCTAGAGGATTATGAACAGGATCAAAAAACTATGCTAGCATATATAGCACCACCCTATTTTTATGTCAAGAGCCCCTATCGACACCACACAACTCCCTGTCGTACTTGATGCGGCTCTCCGCCCAAGCAGCTGGGACGACTATGTAGGTCAGAAACAGATAAAAGCGAACGTACGCATTGCTATCGACGCCGCAAAGAAGCGTGGAGGAATGCCTGAACATATACTTTTCTACGGTCCGCCTGGCGTCGGCAAGACCACACTCGCATGTCTCGTCGCTACGACTCTTGAATCGCCGCTCAAGAGCACATCGGGTGTAGCTATCGAGCGCGCTGGAGACCTCGCCGCGATTCTTACAAATCTTGAACCAAATACTGTGCTCTTCATCGACGAGATACATCGGCTCTCCCACAAGATTGAAGAGCTACTATACCCAGCGCTCGAATCTGGACATCTCGACATAATACTCGGCAAGGGGCCATCTGCTCGCACAGTAGAGCTGGCACTTCCACCATTCACACTCGTAGGAGCGACCACGCGCGTATCAGAACTGTCGAGCCCTCTTCGCTCGCGTTTCGGTGGCGGAATATTCCAGCTTGATTTCTATAGTGACGAAGACCTGCGTGACATCATCCGTCGTTCCGCACAGCTACTAGGGCTCAAGGCACCAGATGACGTAATAGAGAGTGTCGCTGCGCGGAGCCGCGCTACCCCGCGTGTCGCGAACGCCCTATTGAAGCGAGTTCGCGACTTTTCTGAGGTGCATGAGCGCCCCATATCGATCGCGCTTTGCGACGAGGCGTGCAAACTATTCGGCATCGACTCGCTCGGCCTAACGAAAGATGATCGCCGGTACCTCACCGCAATCCTAGAAAGTTTCCATGGCGGGCCAGCCGGCGTACGCGCCCTCGCGGCCTCACTCCATGAAGAACCCGACACCATCGAAAGCGTCTATGAGCCTTACCTGCTTCGCCTAGGATTCATCGAGCGCTCCCCACGGGGCCGCATCATCACCGACAAAGGTCATGCCTACTTGGGTAAAAATAGTTGACACAGATAGCCTTTGTGCTATTCTGTATGCAGGTAGTAGAGGATGCTCTTTTTGAGATGTTCAAACATAATAGAAGAAGGGGGGTGCAAAATGCAGTACACATTGAAAGAAGTGGCGGATTGTATAGCTAGCAATACTAAAGGGTATTGCGTAGCTGGGTCTGATGGGTCTGACGAAAAAATCATTGGTGAGACGGTCACTATGGGGAGTGTTGGGGTTCTTTATAAAAACCCCGCCGCGAAGCCAGAACGAGCTCTCTTTGGGATAGTGACCATTCCGGTTAGGCCCGTGTTTATCGGAACACTGTCTATCCACGATAGTGTATGTCTAGAGTTCCGAGTAACCGGTATGGCTGCCCACACCCTCGCCCAGAGATTGGGTGAGGAAAAGGAAATTCGGGAAAATCATCTACTCGTTTATCAAGACGGACGAGTAGGATAGATGCCATACAGTGACAGTTCGTGAGAACTGATTTGGGAGCTCTTCGGAGCTCCTTTTTTGTTTTCCAAACGCCTTCTATTTGATACAATCCTTGTATGTCTGGGCACAGTAAGTGGTCACAAATCAAGCGGAAGAAAGGCGTGACTGATGCCGCGAAAAGTCGCGTGTTCTCGCGCTATGCGCGCCTTATCACTCTTGAAGCGAAGAAGGCCAATGGTGTCCTCACCGCCCCAGGGCTCTCTGTGGCTATAGCGCGCGCTAAGGCGGAGAACATGCCCAAAGATAATATTGAGCGCGCAATACTAAAGGGCACCTCCAAAGATTTCGACAATCTCGAGCAGGTTGTATATGAGGCATATGGCCCAGGCGGCTGCGCCATAATCATCGATGCACTCACTGATAATAAAAACCGCACTACACCAGAGATAAAACACTTGCTCTCGAAGCAGGGTGTCGAGGTCGCGGCGCCAGGCGCCGCGAGTTGGGCTTTTATGAAAGTCGGCAACATTTATAAACCGAACGAACCACTTACTGAAATCGAGGGAGAAGATGAGGAGAAACTTACAGCGATTCTAGAGGCACTCGACGAACACGAAGATGTGCAGCAGATTTTCACAAACGCGCGTGGTTATGAGAATACTAGCGATTGATCCTGGGTACGACAGGCTCGGTATCGCTGTAGTCGAGGGAAATGCTTCACGACCAACACTACTATGGAGTGACTGTGTACTGCCGCCACAAGGAATGATTGAGGAACGCCTTGCTTGTGTGTCGCAAGCCGTTTCATCCGCAATCAATGAATATGAGCCAGATGCGCTAGGAATTGAGACACTTTTTTTCAGCATAAACAAGAAGACAGCGCTCGGCGTCGCAGAAGCACGCGGTGCAATACTCGCAGCAGCTGGCATCGCTTCCCTGCCGGTAATAGAGTGCTCGCCACAACAGGTCAAACTAGCAGTGACAGGATATGGAGGTGCAGACAAAAAGGCAGTCTCGCAGATGATCCCGCGACTCGTGACACTACCAGATAAGAAGCGTCTAGATGATGAGCTAGATGCGATAGCCATCGGTATAACTGCTCTTGCTGGCGGCTTATCGCGGCACTAATCCACAATCTCTCCCAAAAAAGCTTGCATTCTGGATACTTTTTGCTCAAATAGAACAATCCCCGGTACAAAGGGGTTAATATAAGTAGCAAATGCATCTCTATGGATGATGAAGAAGAATTTGACGAGGGATTGATTGGCGAGGAAGAAATACCAGAAGGGTTCCACGAAGAGGACAGTGAGCCAGAAACAGATTTCTAAGTACTACAAGTGAAGAACACACAAAGCGCGCCTCCGGCGCGCTTTGTGCTAGCATATAATCAATGAAAATCTCTAGAAAATTTATCTCGCACCCCACGACAATATCGTTGGCACTTGTCCTATTCGGTATAGCATTTATCACTATCGGAGGGATGATTGTCGCAATCACTATTGCCCCGGTGCCAGACATAAGCTCATTTGCATCGCGCCAGGTCGATCAATCGACGAAAATCTATGACCGTACCGGCCAAGTCTTACTATACGATTACAATCGAGATGCGAAGCGCGATGTAATACCGCTGTCAGCGATATCGCCAAATGCTATCCAGGCAACCATTGCAATCGAGGACTCGAGTTTCTATGAGCATGGCGGGATACGCATCACATCATTCATTCGCGCAATGATAGCAAACGCCATCGGAGGCTCCTTCGCACAGGGCGGATCAACAATCACTCAGCAGGTCGTCAAGAATACTCTGCTAACGAGTGAGAAAAGTATCACTCGAAAAATCCACGAATGGATGCTAGCTATTAAACTAGAACAGATGTATTCGAAGGACCAAATCCTAGAAACATATTTGAACAATGTTCCGTATGGTGGAACACTCTATGGCATAGAGGCTACTTCTGAAGCGTATTTCGGCATTCCGGCAAAAGACCTATCACTCGCCCAATCGGCTTATCTTGCCGCAATGATCCAAGCGCCATCTTACTATTCTCCAAACGGAACGCACAAAGCAGAGCTCACTGCGCGTAAGGACCTGGTGCTAGAAAGAATGCGCACACTTGGCTTTATCAGCGACTCCACCTATTCGAGTGCAAAAACCGAAAGAGTAACGTTTGCCCCAGCCGGGCACAACTCTATAATAGCGCCGCACTTCGTCTTCTACATCCTCAACCAGCTTGAGACCACTTATGGCACGCAAGCTCTCACCACAGGAATGAAGGTTGTGACGACTCTTGACGCTGATCTGCAGGTCAAATCCGAGTCGATACTAAATAGCTATGCACTCGAGAATCAAACTAAATTTAAGGCCTCAAATGACGCGCTTGTAGCTATCGACCCGGCGACCGGGCAGATTCTAGCGATGGTGGGGTCACGAAACTTCTTCGATACTGCAATCGACGGACAATACAATGCCACACTAGCTCTGAGACAGCCGGGCTCCACCATGAAGCCATTTATCTACTCCCTAGCGCTCATGAACGGCTACACGCGTAATACTGTCGTCTTCGACACCCCGACGCAGTTCTCTACATCATGCAAGCCATCAGACAATTTCAACAATGAGCCGCCATGCTACGCACCAGCAGACTACGACGGAAACTTCCGTGGCCCCATGACATTTGAGACTGCCCTTGCACAATCAATCAACATTCCAGCTATCAAGGCGCTCTATCTAGTAGGCATCACAAACGCTATCAACCTAGCCAAATCATTCGGGCTGACTACACTTGGCAACGCAGCCCAATATGGTCTCACCATCGTGCTCGGAGGTGGTGAGGTGCGCCTGCTAGACCTCACGGGTGCGTATGCTGTATTTGCTAATGATGGAGTGAGGAATCCTCCAACCGGAATACTAGAAGTAAAAGATGCTCAAGGGAATGTTCTACAAAAATACACTCCACAACCGTCGCAAGTAGAACCAGCAAACATCGCGCGTAACATGTCTGCAATGCTATCAGACGCGCAAGCACGCCTCCCAGAGTATCCACTAGATTCCCCCCTCTCCTTCCCGGGCTATGACGTCGCAGTGAAAACTGGTACGACTGACGACACTCGCGACGCATGGGTCGTCGGCTACACTCCGTCTATAGCTATTGGTGTGTGGTCTGGCAACAACGACAACTCTAAAATGGTGAAGTCAGTCGCCGGATTCATTGCGGCACCTATGTGGCATGAGGCGATGGCATATGCGCTCTCTAAATATCCAAAGGCCTATTTCGGCGAACCAGACCCTATATACTCTTCTTTGCCACCAATGCTCCGGGGCACATGGCAAATTCCAGATGCAAATGGAAATATCACTCCACATTCACTTCTGTATTGGACGAATAAGAATAATCCACAGGGCCCTGCACCAGCATATCCGGCACAAGACCCACAATTCTCATATTGGGAATACGGCATCCAGTCATGGTACGCCTCACACCCTGGACTATTCACCAATCCACCACTTATGGTGCCACTGTCATATACTTCCCCTTCTGTTTCTGAACATGTTACTGGTTCTCAATAGCACTACTGATTCATCGGAGAAACCAAATAGAGAAGCGATGTGTCCCCTACGCCACGGATTATGAGTGGGCGGCCGATACCTGAGGCTGTGATAGATAGACTTTCGGATGACGTGAGACTAAGTACTGCTGATAGGTAGCGATGATTAAAAGACAGCTCGAGTGCGCTCCCCTCGATGCGCGCCGATAGTGTCTCCGCAGATTCGCCGATGTCTGCATTTCTGGCAAAGAATGAGAATACATTCTTCTTCGGATCAAAACTCAATCGCACCTTCTGGAACGAGTCTGAGAATATGGTGGTGCGCTTGAGTGCCATCTCGAAGTCCTTGCGCAACACAATCGCCTCGACGATAGATTCTTTAGGGATTATCTGGCGATAGTCCGGATAAGTAGCGTTAGTTAGCCGAGACACTAGCATCCCTTTCTCACTTACAAATGCACACTGATGCTCATCGAACGATATAATTATGTCGCCATCAGGTAGGGCTTGCGCGATATCTAGAGCATTTTTTGCAGGAATAAGGAATTTCCCTTGTGTTCCACTATTGGAGAGTGGCACTTTTTTCTCTGCAAGCCGGAATGAATCAGTAGCTACCGCAGTCATCACCCCTCCCTCTATCGATAGGTATATACTTGCTAGCTCTGGGCGCACTGTTGAGCCAGATGCGCATGATGCTATAGATGTGAAAAGATTTTTAAGTAGCACACCAGGAATGACGATTCTGTTCTTTGGGTTCTCTGGAAATGGTATTGATGGGAAATCATCGTACGGGACTGTCTTCACCGAGCTTTTACCTGTTCCGCTTGTGATAACTACAATATCTCCAGTATGCTCAAGAGTAATATTCCCTTCTTGAGTGAAAGAACCAGCAATCTGCTGCAAAATAGTCGCAGGTATAGCAACAACACCGTCAGAAATTATCTTCCCTGAAAGCTTGAAGTCGATACCCGTTTCAAGGTTAGTTGCTCTAAGTTTTATACCCTCATCACCAGCTATTATAAGTATTGAAGAGAGAGCTGGTAGTGTGGCACTCTTTCTTTCAGCAAATCTGGATACGATATGCACAGCTTCTGAGAATTCTTTTTTTTCAATGGAAATATTCATACGACTTCTATTAAGGGTGTTGATAGTGGGGATAGTCTGAAAAAGCTATATGCTAATTGTATACCGCTCGCTTTCTTGGTAACAGAAACTGTTGATAAGTGCGTTATAAGGCTCATACAAGTAGGGTCCTGATATTTTGAATCTCCTTTAAAAGGTCGCTATCCACAAGTACTTCACGCTTTATCTTCTCACAGGAGTGGATAACTGTCGTATGGTCACGTCCACCTAGTTTCGTGCCTATGGTCGGGTATGAGATATTAAAATCTTCGCGCAGGAGATACATGATTATCTGCCGTGGTCGCACCACTTCCCTCCTACGAGTCTTCTCATAGATGCTTTCTTCATCGATACCGTAGAATTCAGCGACTTTGTCGACGACATTCTTTACCGACACGTTCTTCTGTGGGCGAGTGAATGACCTGAGCGACAGGCGCACCTCGGCGATATCTGGCGCAGAGCCTTTCACTTGTGCATGACAGACGATACTGTTCACCATACCCTCTAATTCTCGAATAGAGCCCGAAAGTGTAGTCGCGACATATTCTATAACCTCATCAGAAAGCATGACGCCATGCAGTGCCGCCTTCTTCTGCACAATGGCCATCCTAGATTCAGCGTCAGGCTCGCTGATGTCGACCGCCATACCGCTAGCAAGGCGACCCTTCAGGCGCTCGGCTATGTCTGGTATGGAAGCTGGCGCTCGATCAGACGAGAAGATAATCTGCTTGTTCGTGTCATGCAGTGTGTTGAATAGGTGGAAGAGCTCCTCCTGTGTCTTGTCTTTCTTGGATAGAAACTGGATATCGTCCATGATGAGCAGATCGTATTGCCTGTATTTATCTTTGAAACGGTTAGCCGTTCCAGACTGCAGAGCATCTGAGAAGTCGACAGCGAACTTCTCAGATGTAAGATAAAACACCTTGCGTCCCTGGTACTCTTTCTTGAATTGGTTGCCTATCGCTTGTATAAGGTGCGTCTTGCCACGGCCGGTGTCGCCATATATGAAAAGCGGGTTATACGTGATACCTGGGCGCTTGAGCGCGGCCTGAGCTGCCGCATACGCGAGATTGTTGAACGATCCGATGACGAATGTGTCGAATGTGTAGCGCGGATTTAGGTTATCACTCTTGTTTATATAAAATTCCTCAAGCGGGAGCTCTAGCGCGCCCTTGTTTGCTTTGTTTTCTCGCGGCGCCTTGCGCCGCTCGTCTTTTACAATCACATATTCGATATTACGGAACTCATACGAGACACCGCGCACGATCTTGAGAAGGGTTGTATGAAATTTCTTCAAGAACCAATCCTTGAAGAATTGGCTAGGTACTCCGATATATATGACGCCATCTTCCCCGATCTTCACTATGAAGCTATTTTGAAACCATGTATTGAAATTTGCAGTAGATACGGACAACTCAACCTGCGTCAGTATGTGTTCCCAAAGTTCCTTAGTGTTTCCTTTGTCCATACGTAGTCTGGAGTATACGCTTATTCGTAATAGGTCGCACGCTAGCGTTTCGAGAAAAACCTGGTAGTATCATGTGTACAACCTAATTTTCATCCTGCATGGCTACGAAACGAACATATCAACCGAAGAAGAAGAAGCGCGCCACGACGCACGGCTTCCTCGCGCGTACTGCGACAGCATCAGGAAGAAAGATCCTCCAGGAGCGTCGCCGCAAGGGTCGGGCTAGTCTCGCAGTCTAATTTCCCGTGTTCTCCAGAAGAGAACGGCTCTCGCGTGCGCAATTCCCCTCTGCTCTGAAATACGGCCGAAGGCTATCATCAGAGCATTTCTTGCTAGTTATCCCCAAAAAAGACGTGCAGGGATATGCGGTAATCATACCGAAGAAGGTAGTGCGGCTCTCGTCTAGGCGGCACCGCCTCAAGCGCCAGGTGCTTGAGGCGTTACGGACTCTTCCATCGTTACCGCCAGCACTTATCGTGTTTCCCAGGTCAGTGACAAGTAGTGTAAACTATAAAGACATAGTGACAGAGTTGGGTGCCCTTCTTTCTACTATTACTAGCAAATAACCACCGATTCTGTGATCTCGTCTCTTTTCAACACAGCTTTTTACAATCCGATATACAACGCGCTTGTCGCGCTTATTGCTTTTGTGCCGTTCGGGGACGTCGGTGTAGCGGTTATCATTCTAACGATAATAATCCGCCTAATCCTACTCCCATTCTCTCTCTCAGCGGCGCGTACTCAGCGCGCGATGAAGCTCCTAGAACCGAAGATTAAAGAGCTGAAAGAAACTCATAAAAACGATAAAGAGCGCGAGGCACTAGAAACTCTCGCTCTCTACCGTGCCGCTGAAGTGAACCCTTTTACGAGCATCCTATTGGCCTTAATCCAGATCCCTGTCCTTCTGGCACTGTATTGGGTCTTCCTAGACGAGTCATTTACAGTAGTAAATATCACTAGAATCTACACATTTACACCAGTTCCACACGCAGTATCGCTCGAATTCATAGGAATTATCTCGGTGATGGGCAAGAGCATATTCCTGGCCGTGCTTGCTGGGGCCACACAATTCCTCCAAGCACACATGGCTCTTTCTGGCACCATGAAGCCGTCTCCGGGAGCAAAGAAGGGCGACTTCCAGAGCATTATCGGTATGCAATTGAAATATGTATTCCCGTTCCTTATCGCGGTAATATCATATACGACTTCCAGCGCAATCGCGCTCTATTTTATAGCCACGAATCTTGCAGGTTCGGCACAAGAATGGCATATGCGCCGTGTAATCGCTAGAGAAGTTGTAGAGCTAGAATCTAAGTAAAGAGGTCTGACATCTTTACTTACTCTAGAGAGAGTAGCTCCAGAGGGAGCTGTCATTTTTGTTGATGAATACGAGGGTTGTGTTCGCGGGGTCAATAGCGAGTGCTGTGGCGTCGAGAGCGCCCTTGTTTGCCTGAGAGAAATCCAGAGCGAGCTGTGCATAGCGCCCGACTACGTCTATTTTCCAGATGCGATCTGAGAATGACACCGTACCCTGGTACCAATCATCAGGATATGCCGCCGTAGGCGCGTTGACTGGTATGCCGCAATAAACAGATGATTCATCTGCAGTCCACACGCATTTATCAGCAATAGTTGCTACAGGGAGTGCTGAAGTGGATCCTGTTGCGGTGTTCACGAGCGCCATTATCATGGTGGTGCCATTGATGTAGCTCACGAGCACCCACTTCCCTGACGGGCTTGGGGTGGCAACTAGGCCAGGGAGCGGCCCGGCGATACGAGACAGATTACCAACAGCATCTGCAATGAACGCGACTCCAGAGATTTTCGCGGAAGGTTTCGAGAATATGAGGTACTGATTCTTCCCAGCGAATGATATACGGAGCGATGAAATAGGTGTGGTGAAAAGGTTCGTGCTGTGTGTGCCATCAGTATGCGCAATGGAAACCGCAGAACCGTTCACGCCTGAAGAAAGCGAGAGAATTCCAGAAGAGGACACAGCGATATCGGAGAGATTTTGAGATAAGAAGAACCCATTAGAGCTTGTCGCTGCTAGCGCATAAGTATTGATTGTAGAAAAATTGTCCCCTGAAAGATACCGAACGAAGGCGGAGGAGCCGTCTGGGAGCCATGAGGCCGACTGAATTCCAGGGATTGTCTTGTTGTTTATTCTGGTTATCGCGCGCGTGCTCGGTGAGTATGAAAACACGTTTCCGCTCTCGCGTTCGATATAACGTACTTCAACTTCTGTGGTAGAGCTGGCGGTAGCGAGTCTCGTGTCCACTACAGCTTCACCTGGAACTACCGGGCCCGCACTTATCTGCACTAGTCGCGATGAGACTGCAACCGGAGTACCTGTTGCGCCCGTGTCTGCAGAATAGCCGCTAGACGCATCACTGTCGCCTGTGGCCGTACTACCCTGCCCAGCCACTGGTAGGCTCACGCTCCCGACTGGTGCGACAGTGATGCCCGTAGAGCCTGTGAAGAAATAGAAGTACGCACCAACTCCGAGCCCCAGAAGGACTAGTGCGATTGCAGAGATGGTAATAAAGCGCCGCATATATCTAATAATTTAACTTAAGAGTCGATTGTGCTGCGTTTGGGTCTACAGGACCACTTCCAACAAATCCTCCTGATTGAACTGGTGAAGGTGCTGGAGTTGCTTCTGGTGCTGGTTGCCCCGTTAGGTCAATCGCCGGATTTTCATAATCAGACGGTACGGTAGGTGCTGTTTTAATCTCCGGGAGGTTGAGGGAGAGGTTGAGGATGCTGGGGTTGATGATGGAGAAGACGAGGGCCGGCGATAGGACGAGAATGAGACCGAAGATTGCGTTGTAGATCTTGCCTTTATCATTCGTGATTTCACTTACGGCATCTTTGTGGAACACCGCCATGTCTATTCCTGCCCAGATAATCTGTATGACAGCGAGTGTGGCAGCCAGGCCTATGAGATATTTGTATAGATTGTTGAAGAAACTCGCGAGCCCCGCAGTGTCTGCTGTGGCACCCTGCGTAAGGCCTGGAATCGGAGCAAGAGCTACGAATCCTTCAGCGAATACATGCGGCGCGAACCCGAGAAGCGTTACTAGACCTAAACTAAATAGAAAGTATTTTTTCATAGGCCGAAGAAGTTAGTGCTTGGTTTCTCTCCGAAGGAGAGTGAAAGATTCGTGGTCGCGCGCGTCGATTCTCCTGTCGATGCGATGAGAGAGAGTGAGGCACTCCCCTGCCCGCTCCCAGTTGGGCGAAGCGTTATCAGGGAGCCTGTCTGTGCCATGGAGCCGTTTAAGAACCATTGGATAAGTGGTGCACCGGCGAGTGGTAGAGAGAACGGGGCGGCGTATAGGCTCGCCTCAGTTCCGCGCAGGGAATATGCGCCCGACAGAGCGTGATCGAATCGAATGCCGAGTAGTGGGTCATTTTCATATATAAGCACTGATGGCTCTACTGGCTTGAGAGAGAGCGATGCCCCGCCCACAAGACTGCCGGACTGGCTTCGCACAGATACAGAGACTGTACGCTCTCTGTACTGTAGTGGTGATGCGACTATCACCGCCGCTTTGCCTATGCCAGAGGAATTTGCAATCTGTGTGTCATCTACAGTCCAGGAATATGAGAGTGTCGCTGGGCTTAGAGTTCTACCTGCTGCGTCTTTGAAGTTTGCGATCGCAACTACTCGCGTGTTGCCACCGAGCGGAATCAGTGGTTTCCCTGGATATAGCACTGGCGCTGATGAGAGTGGCTCTGCTATGAGCGAGACATCTTCGGGCTGTATGACAACTGATTGGCTATAGGATATTCCTTCAGAGGTTATTTTCACAGTGACGGAGACTGCAGCGCCATTTTTCCCAAGAGGGATGGCAATTGGCTGGATGCTTCCCTGATAAGTCTGCTTGCCACCCACCAGGATAGTCATGGTGGCGTTCGTTAGGTCGAGCGTAGATGAGAGGAATGATAGGGTCACTTGCCCGCCTGGTATCGGGTATTGCGGGCTTATTGAGACAGAGAACGGCCCGGTGTCCCCCAATGATCCGCCGAGTGACTGCGCAGAAGCCGCGCCAGGAGTTAGCAGAATAAGCGACAGAAATGAGACAAAGAAGAGGCGATACGACATGTCTCTAGTATATATCGTCTTGGGCAAGCTCGGCAGTGCGCGCTTGCATAAGGTATGCGGCTTGCTGCTGGCGCTCACGACGCTGGCCAGCTATTTCTTGGGCGTGCTCTTTTTGCCATTTTTGCAAAGCTTCTTGCTCGACCTGTATCTGCGACTTGTAGAGTTTCCATAGGACGATGGAGAACGTGGGGATAGTCCCAATGAGTGGTATTTCGCTAACGCCGAAGCTTGCCACGAATTGAAGCGGAGCACTCTCAACTGTTTTGAAAATACGCGCATTTGTCATAAGCATCCACAGACCAAGGATGAGGAACCCAGCGAAGCCGACAGCGATAGCCATAATTACGCCAAATGCCACGAGTGTTTCTGATGCCGCTGCCCCACCGGCAATTGCTGCTGATGAACACACAAGCCCGGCAGTTTTTGTGCCCAGTGCGCCAAGAGTTACTTTCGTGAGGATGCCGCTTACTTTGTCTGTGCAATAGATAGCGGCGAGTGCCGGACCGAAGAACCAGAACATTTCGAAGAACATCCTCACAAGGTCGAAGATCCCAGCGACGATGATGACGGGCAGGGATTTGCTCCATGTCATCGCCTCTGGCGGTTTCTGGCTACTTCTTCTCTGCGGCATGGCGGCCCTTTTCTTGCTTTATAGCGATGAGTTGCGACGGGTCAGAGGTGATGATCTGATCCTCGGTATAACTTGCTACTATTTTTATAGCGACATGCTTCATACCGGCGAAGAACAGCCCCTCCCCTACTCCAGCCTCAAGTAGTAGATACTTCTCTTCTTCTGTGAGGTTGAATGTTTGTTGCAATACATCAATCGTCGTTGGTGATTGCTTCAGTAGAAGCTGGATGGATGAGTTCGTAAGAATCGGCCTGCCATACGGGCTCTTCAAGAAGTCCTCGACGTCTTGCGTGATAGTGCAGACTCCAAGATAGTATTTACGCCCGCGCTTCGCGATAGAAAATAGGAATGAAGCAGTATCTTCACTCTTCATCATCCACCACGCCTCATCGATTATCAGTAAGCGCTTCTTCAACTCGTGCCGCACCTCATTCCATATGTAGTGCGTGATGATATACATCGCAATCGGCTTGAGCTCGTCCTCCATGTCTCGCACTGAGAAGACTGCGAATTGCTGTTTCAGGTCTATGTTTGTCGGTTGATTCATGAACCCAGCCCATGTGCCTCTGGTGTATTTCGAAAGACGCTCTACCAGTGAGTCGCTTCCCTCCATACCAGATAGCACCTGCTCGAAATCGGACAGGAGCGGCGGCTCAGCGCCTGTGAAGTCTGCGTCGCCGACGATGTCTTTCAGGGCATAGGTCTCACTGACTGCGCGGTCGATGATGGCATCTTCTTCTGGCGACAGGCCTCCGAGCATGATGCGGAAGAGACCTACTAGCGAGATGATGTTGGAGCGCAAGATGTCCTTCGGGTCCTCCCCTTCGCGCACGGGCGGCAAGTCGAACGGATTTATGTGATTATCCGAGGATAGAGAGATGTTGAATGAGCGGCCACCGGTCGCTTCGGCGAGCTGCTCGTATTCGCGCTCTGGATCAATGACGATGACATCAGTACCGAACATAAGCGAACGAAGAATCTCGAGCTTGGTAGCGTAGCTTTTGCCGGAACCTGACTTGGCGAAGACGACGGAGTTGTAGTTCTCAAGTGAGAAACGGTCGAAAAGTATGAGCGATGAGTTGTGGCGATTTATACCGTACAGGATGCCGCGATCGCTAGTGAGGTCGAATGAGACGAATGGGAATATAGAGGAGAGTGGTGATGAGTTCAGCTTCGAATTAACCAGAAGCTCGTCAGTGCCGAGCGGTAGACACGAGCGGAATCCCTGCTCTTGCTGGAATAGAGCAGGCTTTGTGTATACGAGTTTAGCGTCTAGTATCCCGCGGACGTCGCCCTCGGTCTTGGTGATGTCTTCTTTCGTGTCGCCGTAGAGCGCCAGATATAGACCGACATCGAATAGCTTTTCCTGAGCTTGTTGCAGATTGTCGCGCAGCGCTTCTAGGTCTTGGTATGCCGTATCAAGCATAGGGTCACGAACTAGCCCCTTCGATTCGCGTTCATTTATCTGGCTCTGCACCTCGGCTACCTTCTTCTGGAATCCTCGCAGTGCGGATTCAGTATCTATAGGGTGTATGAATATGGAGACGTCGAACACTTTATCTAGGTCGATGATTGGAGAGAACCAGCTGTCAGAAAGGAATCGTGGGTACGATACTGTGTAGAAGGTGCGGACGAATTTCTCTCCGAGCTCAATCTCCCGAGAGCCGATATTGAGAGCTGTAGGGGCTATTATGTCGACAAGATCAAGGGAGCTCTGTTTGTATATGTCTCGCGGCAAGACAGGCACTATCTCAGGAACAGCGTCTTGATTCTTGTGTGTTAGGAAGTCGAGTAAGGACATAAATGATTTAGATATTTAGAGAGATCATGCCTCTAAGCGGATAGGATTCTCAAGCTCGCCAGGGTTGAAAGAGCGGTAGAACAGCTCGATAGTCTCCTCTGTGCCTAGCGGGACTGCGCGTACACCCGTGCCAGCAAGACCTGCTGCCACTAGAGAGAGTCGCTGCTCGAGCTGTGCGCGATCTTCCTCGAAGGATGTAGCATTTGCAGCGTCTTTTGTTGCAGCACTATCTTGCCGCAAGAAGCTGATTGCGCGCGCGGCGCTTGCGCGTGGTGAGTAGGGCACGACGATATAGAATGATTTTGTCATGATATTCGTCTGGTCGGCAAATGAGCGTATGAATTCGACATATTCGCGCAGCTGAATCCTCATAAGCTCTGAGCTCTGTTCAGGAGCTTTCTCCTCTAGGAAGGTGAGGTATGGCCGCAGATCCATCTTGCGCGAATTGATGACTATTTGTATCGAGAAATCGATCGTATTGAGGAAGTTCTGGAATCCGAGGATAATCGCGTGCTGCTCATCTGCAGACTTGAGCCCGAAATTGATGGCAGAACATATAAGGACGCCGCGATAATTGCCGTCTTTCATGACGACGATTCCATTTCGTATCTCTTTGATAGGAACGAACTGCTGTGTCTTTCCTGCGTTGGTAGTGTTCATGGTTATGAGTCAGCTCTTGTAGTGACAGTGCCTGATGGCTTTACATCGAGTGACCAAGCAAGCTCGGACAGCTTCCCTCGTGTGAGCTTGGGGGCACCGCGCACTGGGCGCGCGGCAGCATCTGCTATTGCTGCGGCTTTTGCAGCCGCCTGCCCTTCTGTCTTGGTAAGCTCTGTGTATTTCCACAGCAGAAGTTTTTTCCCTGTGTAATAGTTAAAACCAGCTTCGACAATCTCAATAAATGGTTTGCCGTTTATTTTATAGAATGCGAGCGCCGCTCCGAATCCAGCCACTGGTAATGAGAGCAGGATTGCGAATATCAATGGCAGATATGAGAAGAATATGATGCAGATTCCACTTGTGCCTGATAGGTAGATGAACTGTCTCAGGGTCAATGGCCCGATGATTTTATCTTCGACTTCAATGAATTGCGGCACCTGGTATTCCATACCACTTTAGTATACCCCAGCACTCAACAAATCTGAGCATTAATAACAGAGTCTCACATGATTATTGAGTGCTGGGGTATAGCAGTAGTGCACGCATGGGTTTTACACACTGGTGCCAGTAATGAGTCTGAATATCCAGAGGACTAGATTGAAGAACGGATCGACGAATACGTATGAGAAGATGATGAGGAAAAGAATCAGCGATAGCGCTCCGGCTGTGCGAACATTTTGCTCAAAACGGCTCAATCCAGATGATAAGTGCCACGGGAGCGCGCTGCGGAGTGCGGTGAATCCATCGAGTGGAGGGAATGGTATTAGATTGAAGAGGCCTAGGAATAGGTTGATGAATGTAATGCCCACGGCAATCGAGATGGCGGCTGGTGGCAGGGTCGCCGATCCGAAGCGTACGATAAGTCCGAAGATGATTGCGAGTAGGAGGTTTGTCGCCGACCCTGCGATTGCGACGAATGCCTCGCCCCAGCGGCTGTTCCTGAGATTGTACGGGTTATATGGAACGGGCTTCGCCCAGCCGAAGAGTATCGAGGAACCAGTGAACACGAGAAGTGCGGGGATAATAATCGAGCCCATTAGGTCGATATGGGGGATAGGGTTGAGTGTGAGGCGGCCGTTGAGACGCGCCGTCGGGTCGCCCATGGAGTCAGCTGCGTAGCCATGCGCTACCTCATGCACGATAATAGAGAAGATGAGTATTACGAAAGAAAGAATGGTGGCCATAGTTGCTCGTTTTGTAGTCTATGGTACCATGCTCTCACTATGGCACGAACTTGTGAAATCACTGGAAAGAGCACGCAGGTAGGCGGGAGGTACAGCAACCGCGTCCGCGCGACGCAGTTCAACCCTACCGGCAAGGTACGTCGCAAGGCGAACATACAGAAGCGGCGTATTTACGTCCCTGAGCTCGAGAAGACCGTCATCGTCGACGTGTCTATGAAGGGCCTCAAGACTATCAAGAAGAACGGTGCTTTCTCGGCGCTAACGAAGGCGGGGCTTATCTAAGTCTGGGCAATTGGTCGATTTTGACCCTCTCTGGGGCGAGGACTTCTATAGTTGCGTCTGCATCGAGTGTGATTTTTGTGCCATATGGCAGATCTGAAGAACCGAAGCGCAGTATGTGCGCTACGTGGTATCGGTTTGTGATGCTTTGCAGGCCGCCAGTTTGGGCGGCTTTGTCGCTCGTGAGGATAATTGCATTGATGCTTCGTTGCCATTCTGGCAGGGCCGTCCCGAGTGCGCGTAGGATGCTCGCGTCTGCGCCGGTGTCGATAAGGATTGTCTTGCCGCTAGGTGTGCGCACAAGTATCGCACTGCTCTTCCCTACTTCAAACACGGCCATTTCTAGAGATTTCGGCGTGAGTATCTCTCGGTATATAAGCGTGTTTGCCGCGATGAGTATGCACAAGAATATAATCCAGAAACGCATGTGATACATTTTATTGTATGACATACACGACGAAAATGTTCGAGCTTCCTGTTCTCGAAGGTATCTCAGGCAAGCAGGTCGATGTGCATCTCGGTTTGTATGAAGGATATGTGAAGCAAGTGAATCTCATCATGGAGAAGATACAGGAGCTCAAAGAAGCAGATTCTGATGGTAATGCTTACGTTATTGCAGAACTGCGCCGCAGATTTGCTTTTGAGTTTGATGGTATGCGTATGCACGAGCTCTACTTCGCTCAGTTTGAAGTAGGAGCGGTAGCTCTAAATGGCAAGAGTGCACTTGCCACGGCTGCAGATGAAAAGTACGGTGAACAGGGTCTTGTTGATCATATAAAAGAAGTCGCAGGAAGTCGTGGTATAGGTTGGGTAGTAGTTTATGCTGACTCAAACTCGAATACCTTGCACACGATTTTCGTTGGAAATCATGAAGTTGGTCATCTAGCAGGTTTGCCGATAATACTCGTGCTTGACCTCTGGGAGCACGCATACATGGTCGACTATATGCCGGCTGATAAGAAAAATTATATTGATGCGTTCTTCGCCAACATCAACTGGTCTTTAGTCGAGAAGCGTTTCGAAGCGGCTATATAAATGAGTGCCGCGTATGCGGCGAGCACGAGCCAGAATGGAAATGGCGGAAGCGTGAAAGCCGAGAACGGGAGAGCCGCGCTCCCGCACGCGATTGCGATGAGTGCGGCATTTGCGAGATATGCAGGAAATGCGAGGGCAATCCCTATAGTTGGCGCGAGTGTGCCAAATATCATTCCTGCAAATCCTGCGATAGCAGATAGTCCCATCGCTAGCGGTACTAGTGGCGCAACAATGATGTTTGCCGGTATGGCAACAATCGAGAAAAGTCCCATGTCATAAAGCAAAAGTGGTAGAACTGCTATTTGCGCGGCAAATGTAGTCGCCACTACATTTTTCCAAAACCCATGTAGGGACTTCGTAAGTCCCTCATCTGATGAGTGACTTACGAAGTCCAAAATTCTTTCAATAATCGGAGCTAGCCAGATGAGCCCGGCAGTTGCGACGACCGAGAGGCCGAAGCCAGGATCGAATACGAGATAGAGCGGATTCCAAATGAGCATTAGAAATACGACGGCGAGAAGTGCGCGACCCGCTGCGTAAGTGCGACCGGTCGCGCGCGCATAGAGCGCGATGAACGCCATGAGCATAGCCCGAATAGCAGTAGACGATGCGCCCGCGATGCCGACGAAAGCGAACACCGCAAGCGCTCCAGAAACAGTGCCCCATCGTCTCGATAATGGGGTGAGCGCGAGTGCCGCCATTATCCATTCAGCTACGACCATTATGTTGTAGCCAGAGAGCACGATGATCTGCACTAGGCCACTACGGACGAACGCATCTTGGAGTTCATTCCCGAGACCTGTCTTCCCTCCTATTACCACGCCACCGGCGAGCGAGCTGTACGGTTCTGGCAGAGTCGCGTTGAGACCATTTAGGAACGAGTGCTTCACGCGCGCAAGAGCTGCTGGAATCGAATACCATGGCGCAGGTTTCGTTACGCGCAGATATGCGTAATTGAGCATGAAGCGCACATCATCGCGCTGCAGATATTTGTCGTAGCGAAATATTCGACCAGTGTCGCCTGTAAATGGTTCTGGTACTGCGAGTGTGCCAGACACGCGTACAGTGTCGCCGACCATTACGCTAGGCGAGCGCGGAGCGACTACGAGCATTGTGGCGGTCCAATCGCCATGGGAAATGCGCACTTCAACACGCTGGTTCGAGTCGCGCACGTCAGGGTCGGAGACAACCACACCCTCATACGAAACTCGATGTTTGAGATCACCCGCAAATGCCGCGGGAAGTGGAGTATCAGCAATCATCGCGCGCATCATGCCGAGCGCGATGAAAATACAGAACACCGCGCCGAGCGAGTACGCTCGGCGCGACTCCGCAAAAAATCTTGCGCCAGCAAAAATTCCAGCAATCAAAACTACAAACACAATCGGCGACCACCCGAAATTAAAAAGCGAGCGGAGAAATATACCACTCGCGAAACCTCCGACGATGGCGACTAGTATATCCATTGTGCATATAGTAGCAGTGCTACAATGCTAAAAAATGAAAAAAGATTTCTGGAAGTGGCACTCAGAAAAAGAGCGTATCAACGAAACAAAAGGCACTGCATTGTTTCATGAACGCGAAGTGTGGTGGTGCGCTCTTGGTGCAAATATTGGTTTCGAGCAAGATGGCGGTCAGAAGGATTTCGAGCGCCCAGTAGTCATTCTTAAGAAATTCAATCTCGACGCGTGTCTTATAGTGCCGCTTACCGGCAAACCGAAACAGGGAATATATTATTTATCTGTTGGAAAGATAGAAAACCGAAATGCTGTAGCAGTGCTCTCGCAAGTACGTTTCATTGACCGTAAGCGATTGAAGAATAAGATCTGCACCATGGATGAGAAGCTGTTCAACCAGCTCGTGCAGTCGGTAGTGAGAGCAAGTTTTTCTATATAAACGTTCTCCGCCCGCTCTCTCGAGCGGGCGGCAGGCCGAAGCCGTTTGTTCAAATACTATACACAACAGTTTTGATAAAAGCAATCATTGGGTGTGCACAAATGTGTCACTCGCGAAACCCAAGACGATGGCAAGGAGTGTGTTCATGAAACGCTAGATGGTTAGTCTATGAAATGCACCTTCTGTAGAAAGGCAGGAATAAATTGTGTATGCCCTCCGAAGATTTTTTCTGGAAGTGCAGACAAATTGAACCAACGCCACTCTGCAAATTTGTCTGGCTCCGTCACTATCGGTTCCCCAATCCATTCTTTTGCCAAGAAATTTATGTGCACGTAATGGCAATCCTCGAGTGGCTGATTGATGAGTTGCAGGAATTCAAGGTTGCTCGCCTTGAGTCCGGTTTCCTCTTCAAGTTCGCGCGCAGCAGCACCCGCCAAGGATTCTCCAAATTCGAAATGCCCGCCGGGTAGGCACCATGTGCCGTCACCTTTGCCTATGCGTTTTCCAAACAGAATTTTATGATCTTTGATCACAAATACATTCACCCCAATTTTCACCACAGGAGTCTCCATGGGGAAATAATATCACTGATTATGCACCCCTATCCATTGCGGCGTTGGCGAGCGCGTCGGCATCTGAGTTTTCGGCGCGAGGTACATGCGTGAAGGAAACATTTTTGAAATCTGCGACTGCGTGCATGAGCCGCGCATACTGCTCTTTCATTGTTGGGTGCTTCACTTTGTAGATGCCTTTCATCTGCTTCACGACTAGCTCACTGTCCATCTTCACTGCCACGTCGGTCGTGCCCACATTCTCCACCCCTATGAGTTTCGCCAGTGTCTCGAGGGCAATAATAACGGCTTCGTATTCTGCAAAATTATTTGTGCGTGTTCCTAGGAATTGCGAAACGCTTGCGACAGAATTGCCGAGATGGTCGCGAATCATCGCACCCGAGCCAGCCGGCCCCGGGTTCCCTCTTGAGCCGCCATCGGCGTGGATTGTGAAATGCATGGTGGCAGTATACACGAACTCATGTGGGGACTTACGAAGTCCTAACATTTTGATTCTTGCCAAGCTCTAGAGTATCGCAAGGTTTCGATGATGGGACTTCGTAAGTCCCAACATGCCATACCCGCATTACACAATCTTGATATCGAGAAGTCGCAGGCGCACTGGGTTGCCACGAGCGAATGTGTCGCGCTCGAGGTGTGCGAGCACATGAACTCCACTTCCCTTCGAGAGACTCTCTACTGTTCGCGCGAGCGCTCCTTTTACGAAGAAAATGACTGCGTCGATGGTTGTATTTTTCTCTAGTGAACCGATCTTCAATTTCAAATGTCCATTACTTTTTCCAAAGCGTGTAACCTCTAGCACTGTAACGTCACGCAGTAAAAACACTGGTTTTGGGTTCTCCATACCAAAAGGGGCGAGACGTTCGACTTTCTTCAAGAATGCACTCGTAGCTTCTTCGACTGTAACTAGCGCATCAGCTCTCTTAGTAAGTGAATCGTCGGTGATTGGTGCATCGAGTCGTGCATGTGCGGCGACCAGATTGTCTTCGAGGAAGAAAACCGCATCATCACGCACGGTGAAACCGCCTGCCGCAGCGTGTCCTCCGAAATCAACAAATGTGTCGATGGTCGCGCGCATGAGCTCGAGCGCGTGAACTGTGCTGCCGCTCCGCATCGATCCTTTCAATCGCATGTTGCCTTCCCTACCCCACAAGAAAACCGGCCGTTCGTATTCGTCTGCAATCGTTCCAGCCACTAGACCGAGTAGTGCTGGTCGCCACTCAGGATCACCGAGCGCGATGACGCTACGTATCTCGCGATCTTTCAATCGCGTATGCACCGCACGCGTAATCGCGCCTGCTTCTGCTTTGCGTTGGCGATTTGATCGCTCGAGTTTCTTCGCGAGTGCGTCAGCCTCATCTTCATCGGTTGTGGTGAAGAGCTTGAACGCATCGCGCGCCTCGCCCATTCGGCTCGCGGCATTTACGCGTGGCGCAATCATGAATCCGACGTCGTCTTCGGTAATCGCGCGCTGCTCGG
>Ga0172379_10001900_pt1 | contig 39182 bp, 56 predicted proteins | sample GrowelOW334metaG_FD_119756 | JGI IMG/M metagenome (GOLD analysis project Ga0172379, IMG submission 119756) | Groundwater microbial communities from an aquifer near a municipal landfill in Southern Ontario, Canada - Groundwater well OW334 metaG | ecosystem: Environmental > Aquatic > Deep... | reverse complement strand
GACGTGGTCTGAAACCACGCCGAAGGGTACTTCCGCATTGCCTAAGGCGGCCAAAGGATGTTTCCTTTGGAATCCTCATTCCGTCGGTTCCCCGGGCAAGCCCGGGGTCTACCTCGGAATAAACGATGGCGTGCACGATTGACTGGAGGATATGCAGCGCGGCCATTTGAGCACGGCGACGGTAATGCTGTTGGAAGATTGGCGCCAGAAATATCCCGGGATCAAAAAATAGACCTGCAAGCAGACCTCGAAAAACTCCAGCGAATATTCTGGTTCAAAACCATCAAACGCGCCTGGCAAGCCGTTCTTGGCTATACCGACAAATCGCGGCAAGCGTTGCAATCAATGACAATCGTGGAAGATTTCGCGCCCTTAGAACGATATATCATCCTTAACGAAAACACGGCCAAAAAAGCATTAGCCGAGCAAAAGAAGAGCGTTGAATTTCTTCAAGAAATTGGACAATGAGAATTATTGCCGGTAAATATCGTGATTGCCAATCAATGTCAAAACAATCTCATCACCATTGCCATAATAAAACATTATCCGATATTCGTAATGCCCAATAATCACAAAAATGCCCCTGCAACTTGTGGGTGCGCAATCTGGGATCGGAAGGATCATTTTTGAAAATTTATATCGCCTTGTTGGCCTTGGATTTGATGTCGCTGGATAATTTCCTGCTTGCCCGCGTAAAGCTGGGGGCGTAAATTATTTTCATCGTTTTCGCTTTTGAAGAAGCGTTAAATTACTCCAATTCTTCCATTGACTTGAATTCTTTTCCCAATCCTGCCTCTACCTCTTTTCTGCCCTGTTTCAGTTCGCGGAATAATTTTTCCTCTTGCCAAAGGCGGATAAGCGAGCGGATAAATTCGCTTTTTGAGGCAAATTTGCCGGTTTTCACTTCTTTTTCTATTTGCTCGTCCAACTGTTTGGGAAGCGAGATAGTAACGATATTGCGCATAGGTTTAAATGTTGTTAGTAATACAAAGTATTACACATCAGCTTTTCGCTGTCAAATCTCCGCTTTGATGATTATCTACATACAAGTTTATGCAACCACCGCAAAAGGTCAAGCGGCCTGAATTTTGGCTTTTTCAGCGGTAAAATCGCCCCTTATCAAGGCAATGCCGGCGACTTCTTCTTTGATCAAAGTCTTGGTTTTGCATTTTTTGCATTTAATCTCAATAACGGCACCGCGAATGTCGCCTTTGAAAAGCAGTTTGTTGCAATTTTCGCACCGATATTCTTTCAATAATGGATTTTCCATTTTTTCGCCGTTATCAAGTTATTCTACAACTTCAATGCTGAATATTTTTTAAAGATTTCCTGAAGACTTCCGTCTGTATAAAAAAGATTGCCTGGCAAGAAGAGTTTATGACTCTCTGTCAGGCATGATTTAATTTTAGGTCGTGGTCAGCATGGGGCCGCGAATTAGTCCAGCTACATACTCAAACCGAGGAGCGGCGCTTAGAGGAGAGAGATTTGCGTCCCTTCCCGCAAGCGCGGATCGGGAACAATTTCTCGCGCTATTCCCCGATCTGAACTTCACTGGACTGATTCATCGGCCCTATGCCGACCATTTTGTTTTACTTCTATTTCGTCCTTTTGGACTCATCAGCTCGAGCTCGCACTCGAGAATAGAAGTAGGAAGTTTGTTTTTAGCAAACGACCTACATTCTAACCCTGTCCGTGCGATAACCCTATCGCATGGACTAAAGAACTTCCGCTTCTAATAACTTATCCAGCTCGGAACAAACTTCCGCCTTCGCCGGATAGAAGGTGGCCTCGGTATGACCATCCTCGCTAAATTTTCTAATTAGCGGATGGTCTGGTGAGACCACTGCCAGCACATAGTGCGTTCCGAAGCGCCCGGATCGAGCACTTCCCGAAGCACTTCCTAATACAGAGATTACATTCTCCGTATCGAGAGAAGCATGAAATTGCCTCCCAAGACCTTTCAGCGTTGTCTTCGAATACGCTGGTTGGAAAACCAACATCCTGTTGGCATTCCGCTCTTCTTCCAGCAACTTGGCTGGATCGGTGGGGGTCAACACAATATACTTGTGCGTCTCCACTACGCTCAGCTCCTCTCGGAAACGGGCAATTACATCTTGCCTGATTCCGGGCAAGATATCCTCGATCTCAACAGAGCGTTTTTCTTCCTCGTATATCTTGTCCCTTTGAACTCTCGCTTCTTCGGTGGCCTGTTTTGTTATGACCCCAAAAAGGTTATCTATCCGTTTCTGTACAACTCCTTTTTTGGGAGCGATGGTTGATTCCATGACTCGGACATCAACCAAGTCACCATAAGCAGGTGGCTTTTCTCCGAACCCTCTGGCCCAGATATCAATCCGGCCAGACCAAGAAGCTCCACCTTTGCTTCCTTTAGTGACGCTTTTTAAAGCGTCACCGGCTCTGGTGTGGACCGGAACCCAACTGGGTAGATCAGAAATAATCTTTACCCCATGGTACTCTTCGAGACACTTCCGTGCCTCGACCACACCGACCCTCCTCTCATGCCGCAGGCTTGCACACCTGGGGCAATCGAGTTGCTCAGTTACCTCTTGGTTAGCTCTCTCTACAGTTTCATACACGGCGAAATTATCGCCGCAGCTTCTACAATTCCTTAGTTCCATTGAAAGTCACTCCTGCTGTTTCCATAGTGCAAGGGCTTGCCCTTTGCACACATATCTTTCTGAAGTATTCTTGCGGGGTTAAAACCCCTCAGGCTATACGGAATACTGAGAAGGTTTGAGAGTGCCTTCATAATCGGTAAGGCATCTTGCCCTGTTATTTCCCGAATTTCTTTTCGGGTAATTACTCGAGGCTTTTTAAAGGCCTCTTCTACCACGGGCAGGATTGCTCTAATGGCGGTTGGCGTTGTCTTATTTTCGTTTGCAGCGAGAATGATCTCGCTGTCGGAAACTTCAGACAACTTCGCTACCATCGGTACGGCCACACGGTCGTACTTGTTACCAAAGGTTTTCTTTTCCCGCTCCGGCCTGTTTGGCCTTCGCGGGTTGATGCCTCGCCAGCTGTATGGGATATTCAGCAACGCTGAAACTGCCCTTACGGTCGGTTCGGCCGGAAGCCCTGTTAGCTTCCGAATTTGCTCCATCTCAACTCGGCGGGTTGCTTTTGCCACAACTGGCAAAGCAACTTTGACCGCCTCAATGTTCGCTCCGTTCGATACACAAGCTTTCGTAATCTCCTCTTCGGAGATCATATCAAGCTTTACTTGTTTCCACCGATGATTCTCCAACCAGTTAAGCTGAGCTTGGAGGTCGGTGTTATTCTTTACTGCCCTCATGACCGCGTCTTGAGAAGACTCGGCAAGAGCATCCCATTGAACACTTTCTTTCATTGGAGCCACTTCCTCGGTGATCTTCCTTGTTTTGATCGCCGGCCAAAATCTTGATTCTTCAAAACCTTGGCTGGCGACCAAAATGCAAGGAACTTCAAAGTTTAGCATTCTGGCTCAAACGCTCTCGTATAATAATCCGCGAACGCATAATCGCCAGTAACGCTTCTCTGGTCATTAAATTGTCAATGAACCTACCGTTTTCTGTTTCGGCCTTCAAAATTGAATGGCCTCATCAGTGCGAGCTATACTCGCAGACAGACTGATATTGATAGGAACCCCTATTTTAACCAATGCGGGGTAATCATATCCTGTATCAATCTTAGTCTTGGTGATTCGGAACTATAGTTTTATAAGATTTCCGCACCGTTCCCAGAAAGTTTTTTGGAAACCATCCCAAGGATAACCCCGAGGGACAGTAACCGCTTTCTTTTCTCTCCCCTCTCCATCCTTCTCTCAAGCATGCCTTTTTGTATACTGATAAAGGCGGCTAAGAATTTCCCCCATAGAGAAGAAATGTCTTAACCGCCTTTAAAATTACATATAATGGCGATTTCAGATTACTCTCTCCTCTAAAGAAAGTATAAATTCTATTTGATTTTTCTAAATGCTGTCCCATCGTCTTACATTATTATTATTATAACACCCTTTCTGTTTCTTGTCAAGCCATTCCGGCTTTTCTCTAACTTTCCATCTCTCATCTTTACACATTAATTATACACCATATCTATTTGTTTGTCAAGACTTGAACAAGCCACTAATCAATGTTGTGGTATTTACCGCCTTTTCCCCCTAAGGCGAAAAGTTGATCGATTAGGCATTCCCGGCTCTACTTTCCGGCAAATGGCTGGGCGATATCTCCTTTATTTGAGAAGTAAAACGAGAAAGCCATTCCTGCCAACAGAAGGAACTGATCTCCGGTAATTTTACCGACAAACAAAGCGCCGACTGTCGCCAATGCCATCACGATAAAAACGATTTTGCTGGCTGATTTGAGTATTTCCATAGGTTTAATTTATTGCTTGTTTAATAAGGGTTAGGCATCGTCCATCACAAACTTATCCTTTTTCCGCAGATCCCTGATCTTGAACGTTTTTTTATTTTCCATGAACCGCAGTTCCTGTTTCCTTGGCTATCCAGCCACGAATTCCGGTTCACCGACCTCGACCTTTTTGGGTATTCTTTTGGCCCATTCTTTGATGGTTCTTTTTGGTTTCGCCGCCATCACTTTCGGTTTGCTTTCCATTTCTTGCGTCTCCGCCACATCGGGATATCTTTTCTTCATTTCCGCATTCACAATCGCCTTCACCGCTTCAAGTCCATCCCTTAAAGCACTCAGCCCCATCTGGGTTACCGCTGTCCAACTGGTGGTATTAAATACCTGTTCAATCACATTTTGTTTTGCCAGTTTTTCCGCTCCGCCCATGCTCGGCCAAGCTTTCAACAACCAGCCGCCGATTTCTTCAAGCACGATTTCCTTCTGCCTGATATATTGCTGTTTGTCTTCTTCGGTTCGGAAGAGGTCGGCGCTGTCTTTGATCGCGGATTGCTTGTTGACTGTCGGATTTTCCAGCAGATCTTCAATCGATGGAACAAAGTTCTCGTAGGAAGGATTGATGAAGGTTTTGCCGTCCAGAACTCCCCGGTCTTTTACGATCGTCGCTTGGCGGTACACCTTTTTCTTGTCGGTCAATATTTCCTCGAATCTTTCCATAAGCACCAGCATGTCCGGTTCGTAGGCGGTGTCGCCTTCAACTTTCATTTTGATGCCCGATTTGTAGATTTCCCTTTTTCCGGTCTCCTTGTTGATCTCGTTTTGGTATTCAAATCCGGCTCGGCCGCACATGATGACGTGATACGGATCGTTGACGAGAGGATCGCTGAATTCGGTTCTCCATGTCGGTTTAAGAATTCCCCAGTCTTGAAATTCCAATCTGGTTTTGGGAAACCGGCCGAGTTTTACCGGCTTGCGCTTGTAGGCTTCGACAGTATCCTCCCAGACATGGGAAATGGAATCGATGATCAAGATGTCTCTGTAACCATCACGCAGCAGTTTCATCGTTTCCTTCAGATCCGCGAGCGTCCGGCTTTCGCGAACCATCAGCTGAATACCGGCTTCGCTGAATAATTTCCTTAAGAACTTTGACGCTTTCTCGGTGTCGAAGATGACTATCGGTTTTTCGCTGCCAATCCGCTTATGAAGCCCGATGGCCACAAGCGCGGCAGTGTAAGTTTTCCCCGATCCGGCAAATCCTTCAAACGCTACTTTAAAATACGACTTTGTATTACCCACCGGCGTAAAAAAATTGCTGTTCATTTGATTTAAGGTTTTAAGGAAGAAGGAAGTGCGGTTACGCTTACCTTGCTTCCCCCTCAAAATAACCCCACTTGTTAATTACTGACTTTTTATTGTCCGCACCCCCGAGACATTTCGAATGCCTGAAGCTGCGCTTTTGCGCCTTGGCGCGAATCGTATCGCGCTTACCATTCTTCGCGCCTTTGTTCGGCCTCGAATTTTTCCTTGGCCATCCGCAGGGCGGCGAAGGGATTATTGGGATTTGCCCGATCGGCGCATTTTAGCTCACGCGGCGATGCTCTGTTGATATCGCCGTCATACTTTCGCAGAAGCTTATAGAATGTTAACCAACCCATATTTTTACTTTTTTATTCACACCGGTCCAACCATTTGAATATCAAAAAACCGGCGATCCATTTGATCGTCGGTTGCAATTTCCAAGTCTATTAAATTTTCCCTCAAAAGCTCTGTGGGAACGCTTCAGACGTTACCTCTTCGCCCACTGCGGTGCGCGGCGTGCTTTCTTCAAGCCCGGTTTCTTCCTTTCCTTCATCCTGGGGTCGCGGGTAAGATAGCCCGACTTCTTCAGGCGTTTCTTGAAATCAGCGTTGAACATCACCAGCGCGCGGGTAATACCGTGGCGCAAAGCTTCCGCCTGCGCGTTCACTCCGCCGCCCATAACCCGGGCAGTAATGCGGAAACGGTCGGTGCAATTCATCTTGACCAGAGGCGCTTCAATGATATTCTTGTACGCGTCCCCTACGAAATATTTTCCAAAAGGCCCGTCGTTGACCAGAAAAACCTTGTCGCCCCGGGTATAGAGGCGGACGCGCGCGATCGCGGTCTTGCGGCGGCCGACAGCTTCGTAATACCTGTCCGCCTTCTTTTTGCCACCCGCGGTTTCGGCGCCATCGCCATCGATGTCCCCTTCCATGACCGCTTCCGGAACAACCGCATCAATCGCTTCCGCTTCCGCGGCTTTGACAACCGGATGTACCTTTTTAACCGCCGGAACTATTTTGGCGGTCTTCACTTCGGTTTCTTCAATTTTTTGAGTTTCCTTGGTTTTTGGCATATCTATCTTCATGAAATCCTAAATTCTAAACCCTAAATCCTAAACAAATCCCAAATCACAAATTATAAGCATACATAAATGATCTGTATTTTCGTTTTCGTTTAGAATTTATTATTTAAAATTTGGAGTTTGTTTAGAGTTTAGAATTTAGTACTTAGAATTTATTTACTTCTCCACCGTCAGGCGCTTTATCATCCGGTCGCGCAACTTGTTGGTCGGAAGCATCCGGTAAACCGCGCGGCGCAACACTTTGTAAGGGTTCTTTTCAAAAAGTTTGTCCATCGACACTTCTTTCAACCCGCCCATGTGGCCGGTATAATAATAATCTTTCTCCTGAACCATCTTATTTCCGGTTATTTTGACGTTCCCGAAATTCTTAACCACCACAAAGTCGCCGGTATCGGTATGCTTCACGAAACCCGGCTTATTTTTGCCCCGCAAAAGCAACGCGACTTGAACCGCGAGTTTTCCCAGGACAGTCCCGGTGGCATCAATTTTATGTGTATCTCTTTTCATATGATCATTTAATCATGTAGTCATATGATTGATCACATGACCATGAAGCTCAAATAATTAGGATTTCTTTTCCGCTTTCTTCTCTTTTTTTGCAGCTTCCTTGACCTTTTTAACAGAAGTCTTGTTTTTTTTATCCTTGGGTTTGGCGGCAACTTCAACCGCGGCTGGCCGGTCAAGCAATTCCACAATTGCCATCGGCGCTCCGTCCTTAAGGCGCTGTCCAAGGCTCACCACCCGCGTATAACCGCCATTACGGCTGTTGAACCGGGGTGCCACCACCATGAACAACCTTGTCGCGGCATCACTGGGCAACGCGGCGAACAAAGCTTTCTTGCCCGCCAAATCGTTCTTCTTGGCCTTGGTGATAAGCCTCTCCACTAGATTGGCGGTCTGTCTCGCCCTCACTTTAGTGGTTTGGATCTTTTCGCGCAATATCAAGTTTGCCGCGAGCGATTTCATGAAAGCCCTCCTCTGGTCGGTTTTCCTGCTGAATTTTTTTCCTTTAATTCTCTTGTACATGTAATTTTATCGTATAACGTATCGAATATTTAAAGTTCGGAATTATGCCTCGAAAGCCTTCTTGAACATCTCAAAATGGTTCACCAGGATCTCGGACGCCTGCGAGAACGCGCTCTCGGGGCTGATCGTGCCATCGGTCTCGATGTCAAAAATAACCTTGTCGAAATCGGTACGGTCACCCACGCGCATATTCTGGACCTTGAAACCGACTTTCCTCACCGGCGTATACAAGGCGTCCATATGGATCGCTCCAATCTCCAGCTTGGCTTTCTGCGACCGCATATCCTTCGACGCGTAACCGGTTCCTTTTTCCACCTTGATCTCGATTTCAAGCTTGGCGGTTTTCGATGTCAGGCTGGCAATATACTGGTCGGTATTGAACAGCTCCAACTGGCTGGGAATTTCCAAATCCGCACCCGTCACCTCTTTCTCTCCTTTCGCCTTCAAAACGCAAGTTTGAGGTTCGTCTCCGGTCATTTTAAAACGCAGCTGCTTCACATTGAGCATCAGTGTGATAACATCCTCCATAACTCCCGGCATTGTCGTAAATTCATGGGGCACGCCCTTGATATTGATCTGGGTCACCGCCGCGCCTTCAAGCGATGACAGCATAACCCTCCTCAACGCGTTACCAACGGTAACGCCGTAGCCTGGGTAAAGAGCCTCTATTTCGATCAAAGCGGAATTGCCTTTTTTCTCTATGACTTTGGGAGTTAACGGTAATGGTATCATGTTCTCTTATCGTGAATCCTCGAGCTCTTTTCCCTCCGTTGACACATCGGGATCGCGCCCAGGAAACCAACGATTTTAATAATTACTGAAATTTATGACTAAAATTTATGCTATTTGGCGTAGAATTCAAATACCGAGCCTATCTCTGCCGGCAAAGCCAGCTCTTCCATCGTAACCTCTGCGATCTTTTTGCCTTCCATCTTTTCGGCATCAAGCGTTAACCAGGCGGGCGTTTTATAGGTCTTCAATCCTGCCGCTAAATTCGCGAAATAGGTATTCTTGGATTTTCTCGGCGCAACGGTCACAACACCGCCTTTCGCGATCTGGTAAGACGGCAAATTGACCGGCTTGCCGTTAAGCAAGAATATCTTGTGGCTGACCATCTGGCGCGCCGCAAGCCTCGAAGGAGCGAATCCCAGGCGGAATACCACGTTGTCCATCCGGTTCTCAAGCACTTTCATGAGCGCCAGAGGCAAATCATCGGTAACGTTTTTCTTCGCAAGGATCGCCTTCACATAATTCTTGAACTGCTGCTCGCGCAAGTTATAAGCAGCCTTCAGGCGCTGTTTCTCGCGCAGTTCGCGCCCGTATTCCGAAAGATTCTTTGTCCTTCTTTTGCCCTTTTTCCCGGGCGCAGTGGGCCGACGCACCATGGCGCATTTCTGGCCATAGCAACGCGCTCCCTTAAGAAGCAACTTCGCGCCCGCTCTCCGACAAATTTTACATTTTATATTCGTGTCCATTTTTAGCAGTGTAAAGTTTAAGGCGAAAAGTGTAAAGTAGGAATGCGAATTATTGCATTTTTACTTTGCGCTTTGCACTTTTAACTTTGTGTTTTTCTATACCCTTCTCGTTTTACGGGGTTTGCAACCGTTATGCGGTATCGGGGTGGTATCTTTGATCGAAACGATATCAATCCCGCGCGCGGCCAGCGACCTTATCGCCGAATCCCGCCCGGAACCGATCCCTTTGACCAAAACCTGTATCTTTTCGATCGCCATTTTTTTGATCACCTCGCCCACCGCTTCCGCGACTTTCGACGCGGCGAACGGCGTTCCTTTCTTGGTTCCTTTGAAACCGATGCTCCCCGATGATTTCCAGCAAATCACATTCCCGCTCTCATCGGCCAATGAAACGATCGTATTGTTGTAGGAAGACGAAATGTAAACAACGCCCTGGCGGGTGCGCGCCACGTTTTTGACCGTGAACTCTTTCTTCACTTTGGCCTCGACGGCATCGCGCTCCTTCAGCAACTCCTCTTTATTTTGTGTGGCAACATGCTTCTTACCCATTTTATTTTGTATTTATCGAATATCGAAATTTAAACTTGTATTTTGCTCATTACTAATCCACTTAACGCTAATCTGCTACGATTAGGTCGGATTAGATGCCGGCTTGCGGCCCGAACCGACGGTCTTGCGCACGTTGCCCCTCACCGTCCGGGTATTCGTTTTTGTCCGCTGTCCCCTTACCGGCAAATTGCGCGAGTGCCTCATTCCCCTCCAGGCAACAATGTCCTTCAGGCGTTTTATATTCATCAGGATATCGCGTTTCAAGTCACCCTCGACGCGATAGTTCTTCTTGACGATCTCCTCGAGCATCTTCATCTGTTCCGGGGTCAAGTCTTTGGCCTTCACGTTCGGCTCGATGCGGGCTTCTTTGAGCACGACTTTTGCCGATGATCTGCCGATCCCGTAAATATAACCCAGCGCGATTCCTATCTGTTTATTATCCGGTATGTTTACACCTATAATACGTGGCATATTTGGTAACTTATATTTAAGCGCAAAACGCAAAACAAAACTACTACTCAAAATCTTTCGTATTTTTGTTTTGAGTTTTCCGTCTTCAGCTTTACCTGGTTTTTACCCCTGGCATTGCTTGTGCTTTGGATTTTTTTTGCAAATAACGTAAACCTTCTTGTTTCTCTTTACGATCTGGCAATCATTACAAATTTTTTTAACCGATGCTCTGACTTTCATAATTTAAATTTAGATTTAACCTCACCTATCTTCCGCGATACACGATCCTTCCTTTCGTTTCGTCGTAAGGGCTCATTTCAACCGTTACATTGTCGCCGTTGAGGATCTTTATTCTAAACATCCGCAGCTTTCCGGCCAAATGGCAAAGCACTTCCCTGCCGTCCGAAAGCTTGACGCGGAAATTAGCGTCCGGCAACGATTCAAACACTTGCCCCTGGAATCTTAATATTTTTTGATTTGGCATCGAAACAATTTATTAATATATCAGATTATTCAAATTAAGTCAAATTGCCGCCCCCTAAGCTTCGGACTCCACGGTCCAACTATATCAATACCCATTTTATCCCGCTTTTTCAAGCCAACTGGCCAACGGTTTAGTCAAGAATAGTCTTAATTTCGATCCGGTCCAGGTCGCGCGGGATATTAAACCTCCATACCGGCGAAAGCTGGATTTTTGCTTCTCTCATGCCCGGCTGGCTCATTAGGAACATCTCCGCTTCCTTGCCGCCTTTCTCCGACAAGCCTTTTTTAAGGTCGGTATCATCCATGCTCTGGTAAACCATTACTTTGGCGCTTACCGCCAAAGACGGCTTGCCGCTTACCGGATCCAATTCCCCGGCAACCGAGCTTAATTCAAGACTTTTTTCATCCGCCCGGCCGCCCGTCGGTATTTTGCCGATAATGTAATCCTTTCCCAGACTATCGACATCCGATTTCCTGTAAGCGACCGCGGAGGCCTTGCCGTGCACCTCGCAAGGTATTTTAGCCATCGCGTTGCCGATCTTGGCCGAAACCACCGGAGTATCAAGCGCAATCTTTATCGTATCCTCCATCAGGACAAAATCCTGGGGAACCTGGCTCAACAGCCGCTGCCTAATATCAACATCCGCCTGCTTGACAATCGCGGCCTTCGCGTTATCCAAATCAACCTGCGCCACCTCCGGCGAGCTTCCCTGCGATCCGCCGTTGAATTTCTCGAACGACTGGGCATAAATAAACGTATACTTCGCCGTGCCCACAAGCCCTGGCACCGAAAACACCGAAGGATCGATATTGTATTTTTCCCCGGATCCGTCCGAAACGACTTTCGCCGTGACCGATGATTTTGGAGGAATGACAACGGATTCCGCGGTCCGGAACCACGGCGTTTCGTCTTTAGTGAGCGCGGGCTGGAATTTCTCCAAAGGCGCTTGTAAACGCGTTCCTTTGACCAATGGCTGCTCCGCCGTATAGTTGTTGAAAATCTTGACCGTCCCCTGAGCCTTACCCTTGGTATCCTTCATTGTCGTTACCGGCGATTCGCCCTTGATAGTATCATCGAACATGATCATCAGGCCAGGAACCGTGCTATTGCCCGCGTCAACCGCTTTTGCCGACGCGTCAACGATAATTTTGGTTTCCTCGGCCAAAACCGATGTTTCCGGCCAGATACTGACCACGGCGCGAGCCATCTTCATATCGGCCGCGTACATGACCGCGAGTACCACGACAACCACCACGCCCAACTTCCAAAGCAATCCCTTGAAACCTCCCCCTTGCCGGATTTTTTCGGATTTAAACCCACCAAGATCATTACTGTGATTAATGTAAGTCAGTCTTGGTTTTGTTTCCTGCTTCTCCTCCAAAGGAAAATTTTCCGGCCCCGGTATCTCTCCCATCGAAAAAGTCGGCAACGGCAAATAATCTTGATCCGGCGCCGGTTTTGCGGTCTTCGCCGGCATGTTTTCCGGCGGGATGATGTCGATTACTTTTTTAACCATATTGAAAAATATCTCTAATAATGAGTTTACGAGTTATCGTACTATTTCAGTATAGCAAAAACAAAAACAATATTACAACGCCCGCCGAAACTCAACCGTTATAAATTTTTCGCAACGTCGAAAATGCCCGCAAATTCTTTGGGATCAAGCGACGCGCCGCCGACGAGCAGGCCGTCGTAGCCGGCTTCCCGCAAATAGGACGCAGCGTTTTTTGAATTGGCCGACCCCCCATATAGCAAGGGGATCTTTTCACTGGTGATATTGATAATGAATTGGCGCACCACTTTTGCCTCTTCGGCGCTGCACGCCTGGCCCGTGCCAATGGCCCATACCGGCTCATAAGCGATGATCACGGGCGCGGCGACGTCCGCCAACCCCTCTTTAACCTGCCGCTCGACCGCATCGGTGATATTGCCGGCAATCCGTTCTTCGCGGGTTTCGCCGACACACAAAATCGGCAACAACCCGGCGGCAAGCACGGCCTTGATTTTTTTGTTGGCGGATTCATTCGTTTCGCCGAATTTCTGGCGCCGTTCCGAATGCCCGACAATCACATATTTGCATCCCGCCCCCGCCAATTGTTCGGCCGACATTTCTCCCGTGAACGCGCCCGCTTCCCAATGACAATTCTGCCCGCCCAAAGCCACCCCGCCCTTTAATATTTCTTTCGCCAATCCCAAATAACAAGCCGGCGGGCAAGCCACCGCCGCCGCCTTCTTCGTCTTTTTTATCGACTTGGCATACCCGTTCAAAATCTTCTTTGCTTCAACCACCGTCCCGGGATTGCACTTCCAATTCGCCACAATATATTTCATAAAAATTTTCGTTTATCTTGATTTATATCTTATCATAAAAACCAATAAGCATCATTTTATAGCCCTAGGTCATCACCCTCCCCGAAACTGCCTTTTTCTATTTGCTCAACGTAAATCCCCGCAATTCTTATTTCTTCGGCATATTTTGTAGGTTCAGCAATTTTAATGAAGTTTTCGAAATCTTGTTTTGCTAATGCCATATCCCCTTTTCCCTTCAAGTTCAGATACCCCCTTAAAAATAAAAGGCAATATTTATCTTTTTCTTTTCCCATGATATCCGACATAAATACCTCTGTATCATTAATCGCATTCGATGATGTAAACCCCTCGAAAGCCTTGTCATATTGTCGTTTTGCTTGCTTTAAATTACCTTGGTAAGCCAAAAGAAATGCTAAATTATAACGCCACGTAGTGTCGAGTGGCATTTTAACCCCACGCAATTCTTTCATAGCACCTTTAATGTCTCTATGAATCAAAAATAAATATATAGAATTCAACAACCGCGCCCGATAATAGTTGGGCTCGTATCTTTTAAAAATATCCAAATATTTCTTCATTGAACCGATAAAAACATTATCTCTCGAATTAACATATCTGCTATATAATATCTGCGTCTGGATATCCGCTATTTCTAACAAGCGGAATGGAAGTCGTTTTTTAATTTCTAATAAAGCTGGAACTGCGCTAGCCATGGAATAAATTTCCCGAGCCAAAGACAGGAAAATTTGTTCGGCATCATCATATTTATTAGACACGAGAAAAGAGATACCAATAATATATTTCGTTACAAAGTCGAGCCATTCTTGGGTTATCTGGAATCCAAAAAGCTCATTGCCACTATCAAAACTCCATTTGCTTGGCATTAATTCTCCAAACTCTTGTCCCAATTTTCTACTGGTCTCTAATGGAATTAGTTTATGGATAACAACGCCATTGAGATTAAAAAAATAGTGGTCTTTGCCTTGGTATTTTCTTTCACAAATAGTGCCATAAACAATCAAATTTCCTTTCATAAACCGCAAATACCTTTCTGCTTCTTTCGCGTTCTTTATCCGCTTAGCGTGCTTTTGCGGGAGAGCCAGAACCGTAAACAAAGGACTCAGCTGCGTATTCTCAAAGTAATTTCTAATTTTTTCAATTAAATCTTTGTGCAACCTCTGTTTTTCTTTCTTTTTCTCGGTATCTATAGCTATTATTATGCCAATTTTATTTTTTTTATTTCGTGGCAATAATAAATAAGCAATTTTTGTTTCAAGCAAAATCAATATTTTTCCACCGATAAAACCAATAATTGAACCAAAAATGGACATGAAAATAATAACGGAAAAAATATTTTGCCCAATATTATTATCCAACGATATTTGGATTTTGCTAATGCCACCACCCGATAAAAAATCATAAAGCAAATAATTAATAATCCCCCAAATGATACCAAAAACTCCAATAATGGTTTGATTTGGCAACACCTTATCAGCTGCTTTGTGATAGGCCCATACAGTAATAAAACCCGGCACAAAAAAAAGAAGATAAAAAGCTGTTTCGAATGTGGGCATCCCTGCCGCAGGATTTGTCATCGTTGTGCTATCCATAAATAAAGTTTAAATATTTTTGGTTGCCGAAATTTGGGAAGCCGAGATCAAGCCTCGGCTTCCCTACTTAATAAACCCTTTTCGTCTGAATTACACAGACTCATCGGTAGGTTAAACCTAGAAGGGAGGTTGGCCTCAAAAATAGATTTTAAGGAAGAACATATTTTTTTGACCATGTTTGTAAATTTTTTTATTAACAATACGAAACTGAAAATATTTACCTCGACCTTTATTCCAACCTCTAAACGGCCTGTCATCATCGGTTTGAGTAGGCCATCTCCCAAAGACGCAAATTGCGTTTCGACATCCATATTATAACATTCCCAACCCGTTTTTTCAACCCAAAAACCGCTTTATTGGGCGGTTTTTTTGGTAGGACAAGGTGGTTTTTTAGATTACTTGGTTTCTCTTCACTTAATAAGGAAAATGGGGGTCAATTTTGGATTTTGGGGAAATCTTGCCAATCTTCGATTAGGATGCCTTGGCCGCGTTTTTTGACAATTACTTTTTGGTTATCTTTCCAGCCCAACTCAACGATCAAATCGCGAGGAATGGTCACAGAGAGGGAAATCTTGCCCACTCGCGTGAGTTTGCGGATATTTTTTTCCGAAGATGCGCGATTCATAAATTACTTAGTTATATTTATGTATGATTTATGTATGATTTAAATATAACATTTTTGATCAAATAATTTAAACCGGCAACTGGTATTTCAAAAATTCGCGAAGGCAAATCCTTCGCGAATTATCTAAAAAGTCAAAAAATGGCCTTGCTATTCGTCGAGGAACGGGGGCCGGATGAGATCGATGGTACCGTCGTTTTTGCCGGCATCAGCGTCCTGGGATTTGTTCTGTGCCTCTCCGGTCACCTTCTGTGCTTCTGGCGGTTCCGGTTTTACGTCAACATCCACCTTATTATTGCGGCCCAAATACAAATAAAAACCAGCCGCCAGCATGGTTATTATTGTTACTGCTATGATCCTCCCCAGGATTTTTTTATTGTCTTTCATATCGAATTCGCAAATTACGATATCCTACCAGTATTTTTGGAAGTTTTCAAGCCTCTTCCCGATTTTCGTAAATTTTACCCCTTACTGCGCCCGCAAATACTCGGCCACGCGTTCAGGTTCGATCGTGGAGATCTCTATGCGCGTTCCCAGCTCAAATCCGGCCATTGTCGCGGTTTTGGGCATGATTGTGAAATGCCAGTGGTAATGGGAATAATCCTTGTTGTCGCAAGGCGCGGTGTGCAGATAGAAGTTGTAAGCCGGATCGCCCAAGCCTTTGCAAATCTTTTTGACCGTCGCCGAAAGTATCTGCGTCAGATTCTTTTTCTGGCCATCGGTGATATCCTCGAAATTGGGCGAATGTTTTTTGGGGCTGATAACCACCTGAAATGCCGATTTGGACGCGAACGGGCAAAGCGCGACAAAATCCGGATTATCGCAAACCATGCGCGCGCCGTCTTTCAGCTCCCATTCGATCATCTCACAAGACAAACATTTTTTATGTTTTTTGTAATATTTCTTGGAATTGGCCAACGCATTTGCCAGATCGACATCAATCAACGGGCTGGTAATGATCTGCGAATGCGGATGCGGCTGGGACGCACCCGCCTCAACCCCATGATTGTGGAAAATCGAAATATATTTAACGAATTTATTTTTTTTGAGCGCCAGATATCTTGCCTGGTAAGCTGATATCACTTTCTCAACCGCGGGCAGATCCATCGTACCGATATGCAAGTTATGGTCGCGCGTGATCGCGATCTCGCAAAAACCGGCCGCATCCATCGAATGGTAAACCGGCCCGATCTTGTGCTTGCAAACTTTGCCGCCCGCTGGCGCGCAAAACGCCGGAAATTTGTTGGGAATCACGGCCAGCGACCAATCAGAGGGCAGAGAACCGTCTATTACCTGCTTGCCGCCGCTAAACGCCAAAGAAGGCTTGGAATCGGCGGTCAGGTTGCAAAACGGGCAATCTTCCAAATCCATCTGGATATGGGTCCTTTGCCGTTTGTACTGTTCCGGTTGCTTGCCGCGCCCCGGCGCGACCACAACCCAATCTTTGGACACCTCGTCGTAACGCAACTGCGACGGACAACATTTGCCGACCGCCTTTTGTTTATCGTTTTTTCCCATAGATGCCTTTTATTTGGTTCATTCTTATGCGGATGAGATCCTTGAACATTTTGACCATCGAATCCACTTTAACCGTGCTCCGGGTATCGTTCTTCCAAACAATACCTACTTCCCTAACCCTGTATTTTAACATGCGAGCCAGCAGCAACATCTCCGGATCGAAAGCGAACCGGTCGACTTTGCACCGCGGAAAAATTTCCTGAGCCGCTTTGGCGGTCATTGCTTTAAAACCGCACTGGGTATCGGCAATCCCCCATGTCCCAACCACGATATTGGTCAGCAACCCCCAACCCTCGCCCAAAAACCGGCGGATCATCGGTTGCGGCGGATCAAGCTTGGCGCCTTTGGCATCGCGCGAACCGATCACCACGTCATAGCCTTCTTTAAAAAACGGTAATAATTTTTCAACCTCTTGGATCGGGGTCGAGTTATCCGAATCCGTAAAAAGCCGGATCTGGCCCCGTGCCGCCAGCATTCCCTGCCGCACCACATAGCCCTTGCCACGATTAACCTGGTTATCGATCAATTTCAATTTGGATACTTTGCCGATCAGCCTTTCGACCGCGCGCGCGGTCCCGTCTTTGGAACCGTCATTGACCACCACGATCTCATAGGTATACGGCCGCGTTTTCAAATACGCGCCAATCGCTTCCAAAGTTACCGGCACCCGCTGTTCTTCGTTATAAGCCGGTACCACTACGGAAAGATAGATATCTTCTTTTACCATCGGCCGATAACCATTCCGCGGCCCATGATTATTATTCCTGCCATTTGTCCTGTTATTATTTATCCTATTGTTGTTTGTATTGTTGCCGCTGATCATTATTTTTTCTTTAAAGTTTTGATTTAGTTTTCCAGTGCCACACTAACTTAATTTCACAGATTTAGAACGTTCAAATTCGATCAGTTTCAATGAACGACGACGAAATTGTATCCCCAGCGATACATTGAGGAGGAGTGAAGAAGAAAATGATCGAATTTCAACATTCCCGAGTACGGGCAGGATTTCTTTGGTCTGTCTTCGTCGTTGCTCGTCGCTAATGTAGCGCATAGACATAGACTACATCACGCTCCTCGCGCCTAGAATCCAGGCCAAAGAAATCCTGCTAAATCTGTGAAATTAAGTTAGTGTGGCACTACCTCCCAATTTTTAATTTACCACGAATCCGGACAAATATGAATTTACAATATCCGTCCGTCTTCATCGCTATCATCGGGTTCGTCCGGCTCGGCCGCTCCTTCCGTTTTAGTAAGGATGTGCGCGCCGTCGGGAAAAACCGCCACCGTGTGTTCAAAATGCGCCGCCCAGCTTCCATCCTTGATGCGGTAGGTCAGGCCGTTTTTATCAACCACGATTTCCGGATCCCCAGCCGTGATCATCGGCTCGGGGCAAAAAACCATGCCTTCTTTTATCATTGGTCCCTTATGCCGCCGTCCGTAATTAAGAATTTGCGGATCCTCATGCAAGGTTTTGCCAATGCCATGGCCGCAAAGATCATAGACAACGTGAAACCCCTGGCTTTCGACATACCTTTCGATTGTATTGCCGATATCGCTGAATGTATTGCCTGCGTGCGATTTTTTTATCGCGTATTTCAAAGATTTTTTGGCCACCCGGATCATGCGCCGCGCCTCCGGGGAAATCTCGCCCACGCCCACCGTTACCGCGGTGTCGGTATGATAGCCCCTATAGACCATCCCGATATCAAGCGTAACCAAATCCCCTTCTTTTATTATCCTGTCGGAAGGAACGCCGTGCACCACCTCCTCATTTATTGAAATACAGGCGGTTGCCAAAAAACCGCCGCCGCCCTTGGCCACCGGAAGTTTGAACGACGGCTGCCCGCCGCACTCCACTATCTTGCGCTCGGCAAACAAATCCAACTCCTTGGTCGTCGCGCCAGCCTTAACTTCTTTTTGCATCAGAACCAAAATTGAACCCAGAAGAGCGCCGCCTTCAGCCATTATCTCTATTTCTTTTGGCGTCTTAATATTGATCATATTTATAGCTTCTCATTACTATTTGAGAAAACTGCCCGGAACTCCCGGGCAGCCCAATCGATTATATTTCGTAAACTTTAAAACTCGGACCGAGCTCCTTGAGAATACCGTCAAAAACATCTTCGACATAGTGGTCGGCATTAACCTTTTTAATGCTGAATTTTTCGCTCGTATAAAATTCCTCCAGCGGCGCCACGGTCTGCTCGTATTCCTCCAAACGGCTCTTTATCGTTTCCACGTTGTCCAAATCGCGATGGATCAAGCGCGAACCATCCAGCGGGCAACGTTTTAAACCAACATTTTCAGGAATATACAAAATCGAATGGTGCATCAATTCGCAAATGCGGCGGTTGCTGTTGCGGAAAATGGTTTGCTCCTGAGGCAAATCCAAGAAAAAAATATTGATATTCTCCTTGCCGTAAAACTTCTCCAGGAACGGGATTTCAATTTCGGCCTCCGCCCGCGAACGGGGCGAACCCGAAAGGATCAGCGATTTGCCCAAGCTGTGGATTTCGGCCATTCTTTTATTCATCAAAAATGCCGTAAATTCAACCGAGCAGAGCGTTCCCTTGCGGCGCTTTTCGATCTCATCGGATACCAGATATTTTTTCCCGTTGATCTCGATGGTTTCCCCGGGTTTCGCATTCTTGAATTTCTCTTCAAGCACGCGGCTGGTATCCAGATTGTAGAAATAAAACTTTTGCGCCAGCAATTCCGACTGCGTACCCTTGCCCGCGCCGGGAGGCCCAAAAAGGATTATAACTTTCTGGATATGGTTGCCGTTGAGATTTTTTAAAGCTGCTTTGCCGTCTTCGACGGACTTGGGTAACCCGTTGTTAAAAAGTATATTTTTCATATGTATTTCGACATTGCGGGCGTTAATCCCGCAAATCGACCAAAGGGGGTGCCCCCTTTGGAATCTTCAAAATCTGTAACCCTCCGGCTCGCGCCGAGCGGAGTTTCAGATTTTAGAAAGTTTCATATTCGCGCATTTGAAGTTGCGCCTTTATCTGGCGCACCGTTTCCAGAATCACGCTCACCGCGATCAGCAGCGACGTGCCGCCGACAAGGAAGCTGAAAGTGCTGACTCCGGTCGCCATCCCCACGATTTGCGGCATTATCGCGATAAGCCCCAGAAATATCGCGCCCACCAGCAAAACCCGGTTTAGAATATAGTGCAAGAAATCCGCGGTCGGCGTTCCGGGCCTGATGCCGGGAATAAATCCTCCCATCTTCTGCAAGTTGGTCGATATCTGTTTCGGATCAAAAGTAACCGCGGTATAAAAATAAGTAAACAGCACAACGAGAGCGAAATATGAAACCATGTAGAAAACCCCATCCCCCCGGAACAAAGTCGCGACGGTTGTCGCGAATTGCCCAACCCATCCGGAAGCGCCGGTAAAGAAATTAGCGATCATGGAAGGAAAAAGCAAGATTGAAAGCGCGAAAATGATCGGAATCACGCCCGCCGGATTAATGTTAAGCGGCAAATAGGTTGAAACGCCACCCACCATTTTCATTCCCCGCACGCGTTTGGCGTAAGATACCGGTATATTGCGCCGGGCTTCGTTGACAAGCACTACCGCCGCCACCATCACAATCGACATCAGGAAAAACGCCGCATAGCTGATAATCATGCTCGGGTCATATGCCGCGATCATCTGCTGGATATTCTTTGGAAAATCCGCAATAATGCCCGCAAAGATCAGCAGGGAAACCCCGTTACCGATACCTTTCTCGGTGATCAACTCGCCGATCCACATCAGCAGCATTGCCCCGGCCGTGATCGTAAAAAGCGACGCAACCATCTCCAATGTCGAATCAAACCTGATCGCTCCTTGCTTGGAAAGCAAAGATAACATCGCGAAACCCTGGAGCATTGCCAGCGGTACTGTCGCGATGCGCGCGTATTGGTTGAATTTCATCCGCCCCGCTTCACCTTCCTCTTTGTAAAGGCGCTCCAATGATTTAAAGATCATCGTCAAAAGCTGGAGGATGATGATCGCGGTGATATAGGGCCCAAGACCCAGCATCGCCACCGAAAGCCGATCCATCGAACCGCCGGTAAACGCCCCCAATAGCTGGAATATCTGAAAATTATTAAAAAAATTCATCAAACTCACTTTGTCGATTCCGGGGATCGGGATATTCGCCATCAACCGGAAAACAACAAACGCCCCCAACACAAAGACAATCTTGTTCCGCAAGTCCTTGATCTTAAAAGCTTGGATGATTGTTTGGTACCACATCTGGATAATCTAAAGCGTAAAGCGAAAAGTGTAAAGTAGAAATACGGATTTGCATTCTTGCTTTTCGCTTTTAGCTTTTAGCTTTGCACTTTTACGCTCCCCCCTGCTTTTTCTATTTTTTCTTTCGCGGTTTTTGAAACCTGGCACTTGGCAATCTTCAGGCTTTTCGAAATAACTCCGACGCCGACTATTTTGATCTGCGGATATTGTCCCGAAACCCGGGGCGCGACGCGCTTCTCCACCAATGCGCGCGGAGTTACGGTCTGTCCTTTGTTAAAATTCGATTCCAGGTCTTTAAGGCTCACCACTTCCGGCTCAACGCTAACAACGTGGTTCTTGTAACCCCTTAACTTGGGATAGCGCTTCAAGACTTCCCTGATAATCGGACGGAAATTCCGGCCGGAGCGGGCGGTTTGCCCCTTGCCTCCATGGCCCGAGTATGTACCGCGCTTGCCGCCCCTGCCGATGCGCTTTCTTGATTTGACTGAAGCTTTGACAGCTAATTGATGTATCTGCATGAAACCCTTGAATAATTTTCAATTTTTCCCGCCGGGGCGGGATCCCGCGGAGCGGGACAATTTTCAATTTTCATTAAAAATCAAAAATTTTAGATTCAATACAATTTAATTTATTTTTGCGCTTCAGCAGCAACCGCAGCTTTTTCTTTGGTTATTGCGGTTTCCGACGTCACCGCCGCGCCCTTCTTGGACATTTCACGCTTTAAATTCTCGAATGCCTTTATCGTCGCGCGCGCGTTATTGAGTTTGTTCTTGGTCGTACCCAACATTTTCGAAGAGATATCTTTGACTCCCGCCAGCTGGCAGATCAAACGGACCACGCCGCCCGCCATCAAACCGCGCCCTTTCCTTTGCGGTTTTAACATTATCTGTGCCGGACCCACCTTGGCGATGGTTTCGTGGGATATTGTTCCGTTGACCGTCGGCACCGTCAACATATTCTTTTTCGATTGTATGGTCGCTTTCTCAACTGCCTGTGCGACGTCCAAACCCGACGCGACTCCGATACCTACCTTGCCGGCCTTATTGCCGCTGACGATGATCGCACGGAAGCGCAAACGGCGCCCGCCCGCACGAGTATGGGAAACCCTCGAAAGATCTAGCAGCTTGGAATCCATGCCATCGCGATCCTTATCGTCGCGCTTGCCATATCCGCCCCGACCTCGCGAAGGGAATCTTCCGTCGCTCCTCGCGCCAGTGCCCGAACCGGTCCCGGCTCCGGGATACCGCCTGTTCTGGCTATTACGCGAATCGAAACCGGGCCGCGTATTCCTCGGGAACACCGGCGTTGCGACAGTTGCGGTTTTTACCATCGGCGCTGCCGTTGGAGCTGCCGGTTTTGAAGTTGTTTGTTGTGATGCCTCCATGTAAGTTGAATCTTGAATATGGAATCTTGAATTTGGATTTAATCTAAATTCCAAATTCTAAATTCCATACCCCATATTTCCTGATTTAAAATTCCAAGCCTCCTTTGCGGGCGCCTTCGGCCAAGCTTTTCACCCGCCCGTGATAACGGTAACTGCCGCGGTCAAATACGACTTTCTTTGTTTTTAATCCCTGGGCTTTTTCGGCAATGGCAATCCCCACCGCGAACGCTTTTGCGCATTTTCCCGACAATTTTTCCGAAACGGCCGCATCCTTCTTGGCCGCGCTGTCATCGCAAACCGCCAGGGTAACCCCTTTCTGGTCATCGATCAGCTGGACTGTGATATGCTTGTTTGACCGGAAAACACACAGGCGGGGCTTCAACTGGGTCCCCGAGACCTTCGCCCGCACGCGCGCGTGCCGCGACGTCTTGCGATCCATCTTTTGCTTTATTTTATTTCTGATGCTCATCGAAATTATGTTAAATCTTATAACCTTCAACCAATAACCTCATTTTGAAATTTTGGATATTGGATATGGGATTTGGGATAACTTTATTTGGCGCCCGCTCCCGATGCCGCCTTCTTGCCTACCTTCTTGCGGACCTTTTCCCCAACATAACGTATGCCCTTGCCTTTATAAGGTTCCGGCGGACGTACCCGATGGATTTGCGCCGCTATCTTGGAAACCAGCTCTTTGTCGAATCCGATCACCGTAACGATATTTTTTTCAACTTTGAAAGATATCCCCGCCTCGGCCTCGATCGTTACCGGATGAGTGAACCCCATATTCAAAACCAAATTCTTTCCTTCTACCGCCGCGCGGTAACCAATGCCTTCGATCTGCAATTGCTTTTCGAACCCTTGAGATGTTCCCTGGACCATATTGGCCAAATGCATCCTGACCGTGCCCCATAAGGCGCGCGCCGCTTTGCTCTCGTTGGAAGGGGTTACCATCAGTTCACCGTTATCCTTGGCAATCGAAACACCGGACGGAAACGTCCGCGACAATTCGCCTTTCGGCCCTTTCACCTTGACAGTGCTGCCGTCAACGACAACATCGACACCGGATAAGATTGTAATTGGTTTTTTACCTATTCTGCTCATAAAAGTTGAATCTTGAATATGGAATCTTGAATTTGGATTTAATCTAAATTCCAAATTCTAAATTCCATATTCCCGTTTTCTTTACCAAACTTCGCACAGCATCTCACCACCGATATTTTGCCTTTTCGCTTCGTATTCTGTCATGATCCCCTTTGAAGTTGAAATTATTCCGATGCCATGCCCCTGCTTAACCCTTTTAATGTCGCCCGATGAAACGTATATCCTTTGCCCGGACTTGGAAACTTTCTTGAAACCCGAAACTGCCGGTATTTTTTCCGTGTATTTCAGGGTTATTTCCAGGCAAGGGTAAGCCTTCGCGCTCTTTAAAAGCTTCCTGGATTTCTTTTCCACGCCTGCAACAAAACCTTTGCGCTCAAGTATCTTGGCAACATCAAATGCCATACGGGTGTAAGGCACCGTTACCTCCGGTTTTGCCACTGCTTGGGCATTGCGGATATTTGTGATCATGTTTGCGACTGTATCCATAAAATTTAATTGAATCTTGAATATGGAATCTTGAATTTGGATTTAATCTAAATTCCAAATTCTAAATTCCATATTCCCGTTTTCTTTACCAGCTGCTCTTGGTTACTCCCGGGATCAAACCTTTATTTGCCGCCTCCCTGAAGCAAATCCGGCATAAACCGAACTTCCTCATGTATCCGTGCTTCCTGCCGCATTTAAAACATCTGCGGACAACCCGGCAAGCAAACTTGGGGGTTCTTTTTGACTTGGCGATTTGTGCTTTAGTGGCCATGTGTATGATTATTGATAAATATGGATTGATTAAGCCTCCACCTTGATCGGAAAGCCCAATAATTTGAAAAATGCCGCTCCCTCTTCTTTATTTTTGGCGGTCGATACGACAGTCATTTCCAGACTGAATATAAAGTTGATCTTTTCGGGTGAAATCTCCGGAAAAGAGATGTGCTCTTTGATGCCGAAAGTCAAATTTCCGAACTGGTCCACGCCCGTGGACGGGATTCCCTGGAAATCACGCGAACGGGGCAAAGCCACCGTGATCACGCGCTCCAAAAAATCAACCATCCTCTTGCGCCTCAAAGTCACTTTGGCGCCGATGACCTGCCCTTCGCGGATCTTAAAAGTTGAAATCGATGTCCGGGCTTTGGTCACAACCGCGTGCTGTCCGCAAATTTGCGTCAAATCGCGGGCGATCGCCTCCTGAATCTTTTTTTGTTCATCCTTGGTCTTTCCCGAAACCAGCCGCCCGAAGCCGCAATTGACCACAACCTTTTCCAACCGCGGCACTTCCATCACGTTGTGATAGCTGAATTGCTTCATCATCGCGGGTATCACCTCCTTTTTGTATTTTTCCGTTAAATAAGCCATATAGAAATTTCAAGCGTAAAGCGAAAAGTGTAAAGTATAAATACAAATTCGCATTCTTACTTTGCACTTTGCGCTTTTAGCTTTGCACTTTTCAGATTTCGGCCGAGCATTTCTTACATACCCGCGACACCTTCCTCTCCGCTCCGGCCTCGGCCACTTTGTACCCCACCCGCGCGGCTTTGCCGCATTTCGGGCAGATCAGTTTCACGTTGGAAACCGAAATCGATTTGGGAAAAGACACGATCTGGCCTTTTTGCCCCTGCTGCCTGGGTTTCTGGCTCTTTTTGGCAATGTTGACGCCATCAACCACGATGCGCTCTTCGCTGGGAATCGCCCTCAATACCTTGCCGGTTTTGGCACGATCTTTCCCGGATATGACCAATACATTGTCGCCCTTTAGGATTTTCATATAATTATACTAATTCTTCGGCCAAGGCCGCGACTTTATCGTATCCCCTTTCTTTGATCTCTTTGGCGACCGGCCCAAAAATGCGCCCGCCCTTCGGTTCAGATGTCTTTCCCTCAAGCACCACGCATGCGTTATCGTCAAAACGGACATAGGTTCCATCGGCGCGCTTGTATTCTTTCCTCTGGCGAATGATTACCACCCGCACTTTCTCGTGCTTCTTCACCATCTTGCGCGGATCCGCTTCCTTCACCGCCCCCATCACGATATCGCCCACGGCCGCATATCTCCGGTCCGTGCCACCGCATACGTGGAAACACTGGATGATCTTGGCACCCGAGTTGTCCGCGCATTTAAGCATTGTTCGAAGTTGAATCATATGTCTGGTAGACCGCCAAAACGGCGTTTGGAATTTAAAATATGTCCCTAGATTAAGAGAAAAAACAAAAACCAATATTTAAGATCATGGGATATTCACCGAATATCCAACAACCTTATTTATATACTATATTTTTTAAAAAATTGCAATGCTGCCCCTTGTTCCGCGGCGCGATCGTCAAAGGAAAAGTTTACTTTGCGATTTCCGTTTCCGGGATTTCCGGCGCGATAACCCCCGATTCGATCTTTTTTACCACCTTCCAGCATTTGTCGCGCGAAATCGGGCGGCATTCCTCGATTGTCACCACGTCCCCCGCCTTGTATTCGCCTTTTTCATCGTGGGCCTTATACCTCTTGGTGACGCGGTAGCGTTTGTGGTATTTGGGATGCTCCTTCAATCTGTCCACCGAAACCACAACGGTTTTGGCCATTTTGTCGGAAACGATTTTTCCTGTTAATTGGTGCTTCATAATTTATGGTTAGCTATCTTTGTGTTTTAGATTTTGGCAGCCTTGGCCTCGCCCTGAAGGGTCAAAATCCGCGCGATATCCAATTTAATGGACCTGACCTCTTTCAAGCTCTTTATCTTTCCCCCGGCAAGATCGAAATTCAATTCGGTCAGCTTGGCATAGTTCTGCTGCAGAATGGTTGCCAGCTCGCCTTCACTTTTTTGACGCAATTCGGATGCTTTCATTTTGTTTTTTTACAATTCGTTTTTTATAAATTTGGTTCTGATCGGCAGTTTGTCGCCCGCCTTTTCCAGAGCCTCGCGCGCCACGTCTTCTTTAACGCCATCCAGTTCGAACATTATGCGTCCCGGCTTTACCACGAACGCGTAATGGTCAACACCGCCCTTGCCTCCGCCCAGCGGCACTTCTTCGCCCTTGCTGGTCACCGGCTTGTCCGGAAAGATCCTTATCCAAAGTTTTCCGCCTTTCTTCAAATATCTCAAAATCGCCCGGCGCCCCGCTTCAAGCTGGCGCGAAGATATCCATTTTTCCTCCATAGCCTTCAGTCCGAAGCTTCCGAAATTCAAATCAGCGCCACGGTACGAAAGGCCAATGCCACGACGGCGGCCCTTCTGCCATTTGCGATGCTTAACTTTTTTTGGCATTAAAATCGACATGAAATTTATCTTTAATCCTATAACCAATATCCTATAAATCTAATACTCTTATTTTCGTTATCGGTTGCTGGTTATCGGCTATTTGGTTATTTTTAGATCTTTTCACCTTTAAAAACCCAGACTTTGATACCGATAACTCCATACGTGCAATGCGCTTCCGTCAAAGCGTAATCGATATCGGCCCTGATGGTCTGGCGGGGCAAACGCCCTTTGCTCAACCACGCGGTGCGCGCGATCTCAACTCCGTTCAACCGTCCCGCGACCTGGACCCTCACTCCCTGTACATCGCGCGAACCCATCGCTTTTTCTATAACCTGCTTTAATACTTTAAGATAGGGCATTCTTTTCTCGATCTGCGCGGCAACGGATTGCCCGATATATTCCGACGACGCCCAAGGATTGGTGATTTCCCTCACTTCCACGCGCAAATCCTGCGCCGTCTTTTTCTTGGAACGGTCATTTTCGCGCCCTTTGAAAACGACTTTTTCAAGCTTTTTGCGAAGCTCTTCGATGCCCTGCCCCTGACGGCCAATGATCAAACCCGGGCGCACGCACGATATCGCCACGTTCATTTTACCGGGAAACCTTTCGATATCCACCTCCGATATTCCTATGCCCGCAAGCCGTTTGTGGAGGAATTCCCGAATCAGAAAATCTTCTTCCAACAACGAAGGGAAGCTTTTTTCGTAATATCCTCTCGAATACCATCCGGAGCTATCATGTATTCTAAATGCTTTTGGGTGAACCTTGTGTGCCATAGGAATAATTAGTGAATAATGGGTTGATAATTAAAATTATTTGGTCTTCGCGACAGTAGCTTTGGCCGCGGGCTTCGCCTTGCCGGAGCCTTGCGCGGAGGCAGGCTTTGCAAGCGCCTTTCTGGCAATCGCTTTCTTTGCGGCCGCTCTCTTGAATCTCGGTTTCATGGTTTTCGTTTCTTCCAATATCATCGTTATATGGGAAGTCCTTTTTTGCAATTTGTCGGCGCGACCGCGCGATCTTGGGAAAACCCTTTCCGACATCTGCCCGTCGTTAACCATCAGCTTGGCAACAAAAAAATCTTTCGGATCGAGTTTGTAAGTATTCTTTACTGTCGCCATTGCCGATTGCAATAACTTCAATATGGGCAGGCTCGCTTTTTTCGGAGTAAATCTCAAAATCGCTTCCGCGTCCCCCGAAGTTTTATACCGCACCAGATCGGCCACCATGCGGACCTTCCGCGCGCTGATCTTTAAACCTTGTAATTTTGCCGTGATTGCCATACTTTGAATTTAGAATAATGAATCAAGAATCAGGAATAAGAATTAGGAATTTGAATTCATTCGTGATTCATAATTCTTGATTCTTTATTCTCTCTCTTTACTTTTTTGCCGCTGGTTTTGCCGAAGCCGCCGCTGCCGGAGCCGCTCCCGCGGATGCCTGCTTCGACTCAAGCTCCTTCTGCATCTTGCCTCCGTGGCGATGGAATTTGGTCGTCGGCGAAAATTCACCGAGCTTGTGCCCAACCATTTCTTCGTTTGGCTTGACGGTGATGAAGTCCTTTCCGTTATGCACGGCGAAGGCCAATCCGATCATCTCCGGAACAATTGTGCTCCGGCGGGACCAAGTCTTGATGACGGCAACACCGCCCTTCTTCACTTTCTCCATTAATTTGTCGTCCACGAAAGGACCTTTCTTTAAACTTCGTGCCATGAATTTGAATTAAGAATTTGGAATCAGGAATTAAGAATTTAAATTTATTCTTGATTCATAATTCCTTATTCGGTTGAATTTCTATTTTGCGCGGCGCTTCACGATCAGCTTGCTCGTCCATTTGCGGCGATTGCGCGTCCTCACGCCCATCGCCGACTTGCCCCAAGGAGTCTTCGGATGGCGCAAACCGATACCGGTGCGCCCTTCGCCTCCGCCATGCGGATGATCGCAAGGATTCATCACTGAACCGCGCACTGTCGGCCTCCATCCCTTCCTTCTCATCGCGCCCGCGATCCTCAAATTGTCGAAACGGTGTTCCGGATGGGAAACTTTGCCGATCGAAGCGTAACATTCCGCGGGCACTTTCCTGATTTCTTTCGAAGGCATTTGCAACTGCACCAATCCGGCTTCGTTTGCCATCACGATCGCGACCCCTCCGGCGGATCTTGCCATCTTGCCGCCTTTCCCGGGCTGTAATTCAATATTGAAAACTTCGATACCGACCGGGATATTTTTCAGCATCACCCGGCTGCCTTCTTTTATCACCGCGCTTTCGGCGCAAATCACTTCCGCGCCCACCGCCAAACCATCGGCGGCCAAAATATAACGCTTGTCTCCGTCGGCATATTCCACCAACGCCAGATATGCCGTGCGGTTCGGATCGTATTCCAAGGCAATCACCTTTCCCGCCTGGCCCAATTTTTCCTCGCCAAAATCAACCATGCGGTACATCTTCTTGACTCCGCCGCCGCGATGGCGCACAGTGATCCTGCCCGAAAAATTCCTGCCCGCTTTGCTTTTTAAACAAGTGAGCAAATGTTTTTCCGGCTTTTTTTTGGTTAATTGGGTTTTCATAGGAATTGAATCGTGAATATGAAATCTCGAATCTCGAATTTGGATTTATTCAATATTCATTATTCCAAATTCGATATTCGCTTCTTGAATTACTTGGGCATTACTTCAATTGTCTGGCCCTTCTTTAACTGTACGATCGCTTTGCGATATCCGGGCTTGGTCGCGAATCCCCGGCCGCGGCGCCGTCTTTTGGGAGGAACATTGATCACGTGGACATTTTCCACCAAAACCCCGTAATAGGATTCCACCGCCCGCGCCACTCCCTGCTTGTTGGCCGTCACCACAACCTTAAAAACATATTTGTTTTCCTCGGCAAGCTTGGATGATTTCTCGGTCACGTGGGCATGCATCAGCAACAACCCCTCCCGGCCGGTCCGGCTCGCGGGCTTTACCGCGTTCTTTGTCTGAATTGAAGCCGTCTTTTCAGCTTTGGGCTTTGCCGCTTTAGCGTCTTCTTTTTTGAAAATGTCGGATATTGCCATACTATTTTTTAATTTTCGCGCCGATAGCGTTAGTCTTTGCCGTCTTCACCGATTTCTTTCCTTTCGCGACTTTTTTCGCCTCTTCATCCCCCGGCGTCCTTTCACTGTTATTCGCCATGCTGTCCAATGACTGCACCGGCATCAAAAGATATTTTGTGTTCAATAAGTCAAGTACATTGAGTTTGACCGCCTCAATCGTCCGCACCCCGGCAATATTGCGCGCCGCCAAAATGGTATTCTTTTCATACCCCGGTAAAGCAATCAGTATCGAGCCTTTTCCAAAGCCAGTGTTACTTTCGCGAATCTTGCCCAGCATTTGCACGATTTCCTTGGTTTTGGGCTCCGTAACCGCAAGACTGTCCATCATCACCAAAGAATTGCTCGCCGCCTTTGCCGACAGCACCATCGCCAGAGCCTTCCGCCTCATTTTTTTGTTGATCTTCCCGCCATAGACTTTTTCGTTCGTCGGCCCAAAAACCACGCCGCCGTGCCTCCATTGCGGGGACCTTATCGATCCCTGGCGGGCGCGCCCCGTGCCTTTCTGCCTCCAAGGTTTTTTCCCGCCGCCGGATACCTGGCCTCTGCCTTTGGTATGCGCATTGCTTTGGCGCTGGTTGCCCATCTGCGTCGTTGCGACCTGGTAAACCAAAGCAGCGTTCATTTTAACTTCGAATAGATCCTTGGGTAATTGGACGGATCCCGCTTTTTCTCCTTTTGAATTGTATATCGTTACTTCCATAGTCTTTAGAATCAAGAATCAGGAATTAAGAATTTGAATCCATTCATGATTCATAATTCTTGATTCTTCATTCTATTGATGTTTTTAGCCTCTGATTTCCAGCAAAGTTCCTTTATTCCCCGGAACCGCGCCTTCGATGGCCATCAAATTATGGGCGGCATCGATCTTAACTATTTTTAAATTCTTAATAGTAACCCTTTCGTATCCCATGCGCCCCGGCATCCTTCTTCCTTTGCGGATCGACGCGCCCCCCATTCCGACCGAACCCACATTGCGAAGCTCATGCTTCTGCCCGTGCGTGCAAGCCTTCCGGCCGCCAAAATGGTAGCGTTTCACCGCGCCTTGGAATCCCTTTCCTTTCGAAATTCCGGCAACCTTAACGATATCGCCCTCTTTGAAAGCGGTTACCGCTTCCACCTTATCCCCCACTTTCAATTCCGCGTCCCCCTCTTTGGTCCGGCATTCTTTGATAAAATAAAACGGGCTTTTAACCTGGCTTTTTTTGATCCGCTTCTCCGGGATGGGCATGAAACCCAAGCTCACCGCCGAATAGCCATCGTTATCCTTGGTTCTGATCTGCGCCACCTGGCAGGGCCCGGCCTCAACCATTGTAACCGGCATTCTTTTGCCGTCCGCCGCGAAGATCTCGGTCATTCCAATTTTTTTTCCTAAAATGAATTTCATATTCTGAGTCTGTTTTTTTTCCCTTCCACAGAGAAAACCGGGGCATAGCCCGGTCAAGACTATTGGTCAAAAGTTAATTCCAAACTAAGCTCTATTACTATAATACGGATTATCCGATTTGTAAACCTGCCATTCTACATCTTTATCTCGATATCCACCCCCGCCGGTAAAGTCAAATTGCGCAACGAATCAATGATCTTCGCGCTCGGGTTCACGATGTCAAGCAGCCGCTTGTGGACGCGGATCTCAAACTGTTCGCGCGCGTCCTTGTGGACGAAAGTCGAACGGTTCACCGTGTACTTGTGTATCTCGATCGGCAACGGAATCGGTCCGAGTATTTCGGCGCCATAGCGGTTTATCGTTTCAATAATCTGCTTGGTGCAGTTATCGATGACTTTGTGGTCGTATGCCCGCAATTTGATCCTCAATTTCGGCTTTGCCACCTCTTTGGCGTCTTTAATTTTCTTTGTTGTCGTTGATACCATTGATCTTCAATTCCATTTTTTAATAGTGCTTTTGGAATTACTTTTTTAAATTATTTGACAATCTTGGTTACCACTCCCGCTCCAACCGTTTTTCCTCCTTCCCGGATAGCGAACTTGGATTTCTCCTCCAAAGCGATCGGATTGATCAATTTGACATTGAACGTAACGGTGTCTCCCGGCATGACCATTTCCACGCCCGGATTCAAAGTCACTTCGCCGGTCACGTCGCAGGTTCTCACGTAGAATTGCGGCTTGTATCCGGTAAAGAACGGGGTATGGCGTCCACCTTCTTCCTTGGTCAAAATGTAAACTTCGGATTGGAATTCGGTATGGGGAGTGATCGATCCCGGCTTGGCAAGCACCTGGCCGCGCTCGATATCTTCCTTCTTCGTGCCGCGCAACAAAATGCCTACGTTATCTCCCGCGCGGCCTTCATCCAATATTTTCTGGAACATTTCGATCGAAACCGCGGTAGTTTTGGCGGTAGGCCTGATACCGACGATCTCAACTTCTTCATTGGACTTGACGATACCGCGTTCAATCCTGCCGGTCGCGACGGTGCCGCGGCCCGCGATCGAGAACACATCTTCGATTGCCATCAAGAAAGGCTTTTCGGTGTCGCGCACGGGTTCGGGGATATAATTATCAACCTTGTCCATCAATTCAAGGATGGGCTTGGCGGCTTCCTCGTCGGCACTCTTGGTATCCAACGCCTTCAAAGCCGAACCGCGTATGAACGGGATTTCGTCGCCCGGAAAATGGTATTTCTTCAATAATTCACGGACCTCGGATTCAACCAAGTCGATCATTTCCGGATCATCAACCATGTCGCACTTGTTCAGGAAAACAACCAATGCCGGAAGTCCAACCTGATGAGCCAGCAAAATGTGTTCGCGGGTCTGGGGCATCGCGCCATCGTTGGCGGAAACCACCAAAATACCTCCGTCCATCTGCGCCGCGCCGGTAATCATATTCTTAATGTAATCCGCATGTCCCGGGCAGTCGATGTGGGCATAGTGCCTTTTTTCGGTTTCATATTCCAAATGGGCGATATTGATCGTAACGCCGCGCTGTTTTTCTTCCGGAGCCGAATCGATTTGGTCGATCGACTTCAAGGTTACTTTGTTTCCCTTCAACGACAAAACGTGAAGAATGGCCGCACTCAATGTGGTCTTGCCATGGTCAACGTGGCCAATGGTACCGATGTTCAAATGAGATTTGCCTCTGACGAATTTTTCTTTTTCTGCCATAGGTTTTTTTATTTATTTAGAAGTTTAAAAATTTAAATTGAAAACAGACAAAAAGAACAACAATTTAATATTACTTATTTTTGGGAAAAAGTCAAATCTGTATCCGAATCATGAGTTTGGAATATCGAATCTTGAATATAAATCCGTTCAAATCATTCCAAATTCGCAATTCCGGCTTCGAAATTCTACTTTTTTCTCCCGGAAATTATCTCTTGGGCGACATTGTTCGGGACTTCTTCGTAATGGTCGAATTCCATCGTGAACGTTCCCCGGCCCTGTGTCAGCGAGCGCACGTTAGTGGCATAGCCGAACATTTCCGACAGAGGCACTTTCACATTGATGATCTTCGATTCCATCTGGTCCTCGGTTTCCTCGATCTTGCCGCGCCGCGATGACAAATCTCCGATGACATCGCCGAAGAATTCCTCCGGGATCGTCACTTCCAATTTCATTATCGGTTCAAGCAATATCGGGCTGGCTTTCCGCGCCGCCGATTGCAACGCCATGGATCCGGCGATCTTAAACGCCATTTCCGATGAATCGACTTCGTGGAACGAACCATCGTAAAGCGTCGCCTTCATATCCACCATCGGATAACCGGCCACCACGCCTTTCGCCATTGCCTCCTCGATACCCTTTTCGGTCGGCTTGATGTATTCCTTGGGGATGACGCCACCCTTGATCTCGTCGATAAATTCAAAACCTTGACCGCGCTCTTTGGGTTCAAGCCTGATCCATACGTCGCCGTATTGGCCGCGGCCGCCCGACTGCTTGACGAATTTACCTTGAGCTTCGGAATTGGTTTTGATGGTTTCCTTATAAGCAACTTGCGGCCGGCCCACATTGGCTTCCACTTTGAATTCGCGCCTCATGCGGTCAACCAAAATGTCCAAGTGCAACTCACCCATGCCGCGGATAATGATTTCGTTGGTTTCGTGATCGGTTTCAACACGGAAAGTGGGATCTTCATCGGACAGCTTTTTCAACGCAAAACCCATCTTTTCCTGATCCGCCTTGGTCTTGGGCTCGATGCGGATCGAAATAACCGGTTCCGGGAAAGTGATCTTCTCCAAAACTATCGGATGGTTTTCGTCGCATAGAGTGTGCCCGGTCGAAGTATTTTTCAATCCCACGGTCGCGGCAATATCGCCGGCGAGAACTTCATCGATCTCTTTGCGGTCATTGGCGTACATCCGCAACAAACGCCCGATCCTTTCCTTCTCCCCGGTAGTGGTATTTAAAACGTAAGATCCCTTTTTTAAAGTTCCCGAATAAACGCGGAAAAATGTCAGCGTGCCGACATAAGGATCGGCCGCGATCTTAAACGCCAAAGCTGTGAACGGCTCGTCGTCGGACGGCTTGCGGATAATTTCGGTCTCGCCGCCAACCTCGGTTCCCTTCATCGGCGGCACATCCAAGGGGCTGGGCAAATAATAGCAAACCGCGTCAAGCATCGGCTGGACACCCGTGTTTTTCAAAGATGAACCGAAGAATACCGGGATGATCGTTCCTTTTATCGTGGCCACGCGCAAAACGCGGCGCAAATCGTCCAAAGAAATCTCCTCTCCGGCCAAATATTGATTCATCAAAGTTTCATCCTCGGCTACGATCTTTTCCACCAATCTGGCTCGCCACTCTTTGGCCATTTCCGCCATATCGGCGGGAATTTCTTCCTCAACCACATCCTGGCCGTTATCGCCGTTAAAGCGCAACGCCTTCATTTTCATAAGGTCAACGACGCCGTTCAACGCACTCTCTTCGCCAATCGGGATGTTGGCCGCGATCGCGTTTTTGTTCAATTTCTTCCAGATGGACTGCAGGCTGCGCTCAAAGCTGGCGCCGGTCCGGTCCATTTTATTGATAAAGCAAATACGCGGCACCGAATACTTGTCCGCCTGGCGCCACACGGTCTCGGATTGGGGCTGAACGCCGGCCACGCCGTCGAAAACAACTACTGCACCATCAAGCACGCGCAAAGCTCGCTGCACTTCGGCCGTAAAGTCGATATGTCCCGGAGTATCGATAATATTGAAACGGTGCTCATTGGTCTTCTGCTTGGTCAGATATTCTCCCGGCGACCAAAAGCAGGTCGTTGCCGCCGAAGTAATGGTAATGCCGCGCTCGCGCTCCTGCTCCATCCAATCCATGATCGCCGCGCCTTCGTGGACTTCGCCGATCTTATGGGACAGGCCGGTGTAAAACAAAATACGCTCGGAAGTCGTGGTCTTGCCGGCATCAATATGGGCGATCACGCCGAAATTGCGGTATTTTTCAAGTGGAGCTGTGCGGGCCATAGGAATAGTTGATTAGTTAATTAGTAATGAGTTAATGAGTCAAATCAAATATAGTACATGCAAACTAAAACGCCAGTGCGATACCGGCGTTTTGGGAACTTTCTTTAGAATTTGAAGTGTGCGAACGCTCGGTTTGCTTCTGCCATCCGATGGGTATCCTCTTTCTTTTTGACGGCGACGCCGGTATTGTTGGCCGCGCCTATCAATTCTTCGGCAAGCTTGATCTCCATCGGCTGTCCTTTCTTTTTGCGAGCCGATTCAAGCAACCAGCGCACCGCAAGCGCCATTCCCCTTTCTTTGACCACCGGCTTGGGCACCTGGTAGGTCGCGCCGCCGACGCGCTGGGATTTAACCTCCAACAGCGGACGGGCATTGTTCAAAGCCAAATCGAAAACCTCCAAAGGATCTTTCTTGGTTTTCTCCTTCATTATATCCAATGCGCCGTAAACGATCTTCTTGGCGGCGTTCTTCTTGCCCTTTTTCATCACATGATTGATGAACTGGGAAACAAGGACGCTGTTGTATATCGGGTCCGGAGCAATTTCTTTTTTTGTGATTTTCTTGCCACTCATAATAATGGATGAATCTGGAATTTGGAATCTCGAATTTGGATTCATTCCAAATTCTAAATTCTATATTCGATATTCCTATTTACTTAGGTTTCTTGACGCCGTACTTGGAGCGTTCCTGCCGGCGCTTTTCAACCCCGGTGGTATCAAGCTTGCCTCTCACGATATGGTAGCGCACTCCCGGCAAATCCTTGACCCTCCCGCCGCGGATAAGCACGATCGAGTGCTCCTGCAGCTTATGGCCTTCGCCCGGGATGTAAGCGGTAACTTCCATGCCGTTGGTAAGCTTCACCCTGGCAACCTTCCGCAACGCGGAGTTAGGTTTTTTCGGTGTCGCGGTGAAAACCTTGGTGCAAATCCCGCGCTTCAGCGGGGAAAAATAATCGCGCGGGCGGTTCTTCAGCGAATTGAAGCCGAACGTCAAAGCCGGCGATTTGCTCTTGTGTATGCGCCGCGGCCTTTTGTGTTTAATCAATTGATGGATTGTTGCCATAAGGATAGTTAATGAGTAATGAGTTTTGAGTAGTGAGAAAATGCAAAATTAAAAATTTAGGAATGTTTATCCCAAACATAGTATAAATATCACGATTTAATTGAGAAGTCAACCGATATCTTCCCTAGTGCCACACTAAAGACCCGTTATTTGTCCTTAGTGCCACACTAGAGCGGCCCGCCAATGATCAACCGGGCCAAAAAATTAACGATCGGGCTGATGATGCTGGAAAAGTAGAAGATAAAAATGAGGAAAAAAATAAACCCGTAGCGCTGGAGGAAAACCTTAAAATCCTCCTGGGAGCGCGGCAGGAACGCGAATAAAACGTGCGACCCGTCCAAAGGCGGAATGGGCATCAAGTTAAAGATCGCCAGCCAGAGGTTCATCCCGACGATTATCGCCAACAAATCGTTTAAGTTGGGGTTAACGGGTACCGTCAAGCTCAACGACAACCTCAGAAGAAGCCCGAAAACCAGCGCCAGCGCCAGGTTCGCCCCGATACCGGCCAAGGCCACTTTGACCATCCCGTATTTCTGGTCCCGGAAATTGAACGGATTGATCGGCACGGGCTTGGCGTAGCCGAACCCTATCCCCGTCGTAAGAACCAGGAACAGCGGCAGGGCCAAAGACCCGAACCAATCAAGATGCTTGAACGGGTTGAGCGTCAGCCGGCCCGCGAACTTTGCCGTGGGATCCCCCAGCGAGTTTGCCACCGCGCCGTGCGCCACCTCATGGATGACCACCGAAATGACCAGCACAATGATAGAAAAAATATTTGCCAATATAGGATCCATATGCTTTTTTTATTCGGTTGTATCTTATCATAACCGGCCGCCCTTGCCAATTGTCCGAAAATATCATATGATTGCTATGTTAACAAACAACATATGTCCAAAATTTGCGCGATATGCGGAAAACAAGGGATGATGACATGGTCGCGCGTCCGTCTGAGAGCGACTAAATTCAATCCGACCGCCAAAAGAAAGCAGCAGCCCAATTTGCAAGCGGCAACCCTCGCTACCGGGGAAAAGATCAAGGCCTGCGCCAAATGCATCAAGGCGATGAACAAAACCAAGACCAAGTAATTGCCTCGGGTTGGTTTGAAATTATCACTAAACCCGTTGAAAGACGGGTTTGTCGTTTATTGGATTGTAAATTCGAATGTTCGAATGTTCGAAGCCCGAAACAATTTTCAAATTTTAAAGTTTTAAATTTTCGAATTTGTTTCGAATTTCGAGCTTCGTGCTTCGAATTTCCTCCGCTTCAGCGGGGTTAGCGGGTTGTATTACAACGGCAGTATGTACCCTTGGGGTGGGTACGATCTGGGTTCAATTCCCAGCAGCCCGACTGTGGATAGTAAATGAGTAACGAGTTGATGAGCAATGAGCGGGATACTCAAACAAAAAACGCCTTAATCAGGTGTTTTTTGTTAACCCTGCGAAAAAGTAGTCCACAAAATATAAGTGGGTGCCAAGGCCTTGCCTTGGGATCTCCCTCGAAATTAAAATTACGCCACCCCTCATTGAAGGCCCTCGCTCTGAAGGCTTTGCTGCTTTTCTCTTTTATTTAACATTACCCAGCAAAGCAAACAGTCTAGAAGTATCCCGGCAAATCCGACACATACTAAATATGCTGGCGCATCGTTTTTGATAGACTCAAAAGTTATAATTGCCGTTCCAAGGGCGTTAATCAACCAATTGTTAGGATTTTTAATATATTCAAAAACTGCAGTGATTGCATTTGTTATTTCTAGATCGCTTCCCAAAATGGTCTCAAGTAATTTTTCCACCTGAGCCTGAGCCATTTCAAGCAAATCAAGTTTATTTGCTCTGGTTTCCGGATTCAAATCCGGTTCCTGCTTAATTTGTTCGGCAAGCGATGCGCTTTTTTCGCCAAGCATCGTTTTTGCAGCTTCTAGATCGATTTTTTCATTTTTACCGCCCTCCTCTCTGTTTATCTCTCCTTCAAAGCTGCCCAATGTTTGTTCTGGCATATTTTTTGACTTATTTTTGAAAAATTTTTGCCTTGTTGCCCCAATATAATTTATTATTGCATAAAAATTAGCCCAAAGCGATGCAACCACGTAACTAAAAAAACGATCGCTTAATCGTTTCTCTAGTACCCTGTCAAAAAGTAGTCCACAAAATATAAGTGGGTGCCAAGGTCTCCGCCACGGCGGAGAACCATTTAAAGCTCCCGTGGATGATGTGTTGGAAAACTTTTAGTACAGGGTTGCCATAAGTATAACCCGCCGAAAAACCCTGTCAAATCCCATTTATCCCCAATCATTAAACCACCATTAACCCCAATTTTGCCAAGCTTAAATCCAACTTTTTCATAAATCTACAATTAAAAACCCTTACATTCTAAAATAAAAAATACTCCTCCTGGGAATATCGGAAATAATAAATTAGATAAGGGGCAATGAAGATAGTAGCGATCAATGCTTACCTTCATTAAGCCCCTTTTTCAAGAAAATTTTTAAGCCGATTCCTGGCTTGCCCTTTTTTCTTGCTTTTTACTACCTTCCCCACTTATTCAGGAAATAGAATAGTGGCAAAGCTGATATGAGTATGACTATAAGATTCGGTACTACAAATCCCACTACAACGGGAATGAGGCCGCACAGAAGGCCCTTTTTTAACAAACTTGCGCGAACTGCGTTCTTTTCAGTCATCATCAGTACAAACACTACAATCTCTACCAGGATTGCTCCAATCGGTAATGGTACGCAGATTTACCTTTGAATCCGACCGCTTGTACAATGAAATTGTATGAGCAAATTCCAACATTTTTGCCTCTATGAGAGGCAAAGGATTGAAAGGTATTTGAAACAAAAGAAAAGCCGGCAAT
>Ga0172379_10001899_pt1 | contig 39192 bp, 37 predicted proteins | sample GrowelOW334metaG_FD_119756 | JGI IMG/M metagenome (GOLD analysis project Ga0172379, IMG submission 119756) | Groundwater microbial communities from an aquifer near a municipal landfill in Southern Ontario, Canada - Groundwater well OW334 metaG | ecosystem: Environmental > Aquatic > Deep... | reverse complement strand
TTGCCGATTTTAAGGCTTTATGAATGCTTGGATGAAGATGATAAAAATGAATTTAGTAAAATATACAATCAAAATCGTAGATTAACTGATGCCGAGGTGGCAAAAATAATCGGCTGGCTAGATAATAGCGATGCGTATAATTATACTAAAGACAAGATTATATTATATTCTGGCAGGGCAAAGGAGGCAATCGATGAATTGCCATTTGCGGCTCAGGCTAAAGAGAAATTATTGGAAGTGATTGGAGCGCTAATAAATTTTTAATTAAAAATGAAAAAATTGCTCATTATTATTTTTGTCCCGCTTTTAGTAGGGGGTTTTTTAATTGGTTATTTTTTGCCATTATTGTTAGATAATAAAAAACAGCCACTTAATTATTCTGAGATAACTGAAAAATCATATTATGATGATTTCTTTGCGGGAATTTCTGATTGCCGGAATAATTATAAGCCAGCAGTAAAAGGCACAATCGTAAACCACCATCTTTTGGCTGGAAAATTGATTGCCAAAACAATCTGCAATGTTGCTACTGATAAGAAATTAACCATTGTTCTGCTTAGTCCTAATCATTTTTCTAATGGACAGAGCCATGTAATAGTGAGCCCAAATGCCTGGCAGACACCTTATGGGATTTTAAGCCAGGATGTGAAAATTATTAATGATTTATCAGCGCAAAAGATTGCAGTGATTGATAATGCGCCATTTAAATTTGAGCATGGAATTTATGGAGTGATTCCATTTATTAAGAAGGCGATTCCTAATGCAAAAATAGTTCCAATTATCATAAAAGATTCAACGACCAAAGAAGAAAAGGAAAATCTAGAAAAATATTTGATTGAAAGTTTACCAAAAGATTCAATAATTATTGCTTCCTTAGATTTTTCTCATTATTTGACTAGTGATCAGGCAGACATTTCCGATCAAAAGTCGCTGGAAATTTTAAATAGTTTTGATTTGGAAAAATTAAAAGATTTAAATCCAAATTCCAAGCCCGATAATGTTGATTCTTTGCCAGCTTTGGAGATATTTCTAAGTGCCATGAAAGAGAAGGGGGCTGTAAATTTTCAAATGATAGACAATACTAATTCAGCAAAATTAATAGGGGATTTATCAATTAAAGAAACAACAAGCTATATAGTTGGCTTATTTTTACAAAAATAATTTAATAAAATTAGTTATTTATGTTATTATTTGTATATGGTTGTGTCCTGTTATTCCGGCCGAAGCGATAGCGTAGAGCCGGAATCTAGTTGAATAAGTAAAATGTATTTTTATACACATTCTTACTTTTTCTTTTCTAGGAAAAGAAAAAGCTAACAAAAAGAAAAGTCGTTCGCTGACATAAATCATGGCCAATTTTTTACTTCGTTCGCTAAGCCAACAGTGTCGCTATCGCTCCTTGTGTTGGCTCTTAACGCTCTCTTTCGTAAAAAATGGCACAAGATTTATTAAGGCTCACTGGGGAAGGGGGGAATAGGGCTGGATAAATTGGAAATAAAAACTGTTTTAAATTCTAAAAATATTAAATATTAAAAACTATGCAACCAAATCCTCAGATGCCGCCTGGCATGCTTTCGTCTCAAAATCAGCCGCCGGAAATTCCTAAATCCGGACATAAAGGACTGATAATAACTTTGATTATTGTTATTGTGATTTTATTTTTGGCCATAGGGGCAATGGCTGGCTATTTTGTTTATGAGTCACAAAAGAATAATGCCTTTAATCAAAATCCGCCAGTTGCAGATAACACAACCAATACTTTGCCGATTAATCAAGATCAAACACCCACAACGACTGATCAAAATTTACAAACAGCATTAATAACTTGGAATGAACCGCAGGTAATTCAGTCATTAAATGTTTTTAGTCCTGAAGCTGGTTCCGATGGCATGATTCAATTTGATCCGGAAAAAGAAGCGAAATATTATAAAGTTGGAATAATAAATGATGGAAAGTATAAAGGAGGAGAAATAATCATTGTAACTGCGCAAATCAATGCTCCATCAATGTTTTCTGGCTTTTATCGTTTTGTAAAAATGCCAACTGGTCTGGTTGTTTTAAAAAAATATTCCACTAGCATCGAAAGCGAAAGCGGACTTAACAAAGTAAGCTTTACGGTTGACGATTCATTTTTAATTCCTGAATTGGATTTTCCAGGGACTATTTTGGGGCCGGATCAACATCAAACAATGCAGATTTATTCTTATACAAATGAATTTTTTTCGGCCGGAAGTTTAAAGAAAGTTTTTACTGATGCTAAGTTGGGCGATGTTTATACTAGCGCAGTTTATGATTCGACAAATGCCGATTTATTCAAGCGGAATGGTTTTTATATCAGGGCTGCTGATGGTACTGTACGGGTTTATTCTTTAAAATTTGATTTTATTCCTGAAGGCGGAGTGCCTCAAATAGCTTGGTCTGATGGCAAAAAAAATACCGTAGATTATTCATTTACTGATCATACTGGATGTGGAAGCGCAAATTTTGCTTCAGTGATGCCGGAAAATATTGTTAGTATTAATAGCTTAAAAATTGCGGGTACCAATTCTCTTGGCGATTCTATTTACGAATTTAAAGATTCAAATGCCAAACTATTGAAGGAAATGTATAATACGAAATATCAAGTATTGGATGGCGGAAAAAAGATAACTTATCAGGCATTTATCGCCAGCCACCCGATGTTTTTTTGGAAGGACAGTTTTGGCAGGTTGATAAAATTTGAAAGCACAAAATATGGACCGATTGCCGAGTGCGGTAAGCCAGTTATTTATCTGTATCCTGAAAAAGCAGGGCAGGTAAGTGTAAAAGTTGAGCCAAAAGGCGGTATGAGTTATAGTGATCCTGATTATAAAAACGGCTGGATGGTAAATGCTGAACCGAATGGAAAAATTGTTGAGGTGTCGTCTGGTAAAACTTTTCCATATTTATTTTGGGAAGGAAATGGGGGAATATATGAACAGCCTCAGAAAGGTTTTGTAATAAAAAAATCACAAGTACATAATTTCTTGATTGAGAAACTGGCCAAGCTTGGTTTGAATAAAAAAGAGACAGCTGATTTTATGGAATTCTGGGAGCCAAGAATGCAAAGCGCACCGTACTATTTTGTAACATTTTTAGGTAATGCGGATATGGAAAGATTGGCGCCGCTAACAGTTGATCCGAAGCCTGATACTGTAGTTAGAATTTTGATGGACTTTTCTCCTTTGCAAAAACCGATTAAGGTAGAAGGGTATAGTATAAGAACTCCAGAGAGAAAAGGATTTACGGTTGTTGAGTGGGGCGGAGTTATTAGATAAATAAAATTTTAGAAAAAAAATAGCCGTCGATCGTAATGTTCCGGGTGAACACCACGATCGATGGCTTGTCTTGGGGTTAGGCGGCGACTACGTCAGTCTTGGACGACGTGTAGTATGCCAGCTCTCTCGCGAGCATTTCGAGTCTCAACCTGCGAGCACTATATCGAGTTTCCTTCGAGGTGAGAATCGATCGCCAGTATTTTCTCCGCCTTTTGCGAGCGGAGTCATCCACGTATCGCGTGGAATATTCTTCCCAGTCTATTGCCATGACTCACGCCCCCTTGTTCTGTAAAAGGCTTGGGTACTCTTTATGGTCTCTCGGGCGATGCATGTCCCGAGAAACAGGAAGTAGCATCCGATAACAATCATCCCGATGCCTCTCGCTGTTGCCCAGACATTGTTTTGCCAGGCGGTGTCGTAGCCGGCGTTGCAGAAACGCCAGCCGAACCACGGCAAAAAAATCATGATGGCAGACTGGAAGATCCAAGTAGCTGCGACTGCGTGTTTCCAGCCCCTCATTTTCAGGGTTCGCATCACGTCTGCCCTGAAGTCGCGGATGAATGACTCGACTCCTGGCCCCTTCTTGAGGACAAGGAGTAAAATCATCGCCATGCATAGGAAGAGTGGGGCTACAAAGAGCAGTGACAGATTGCTCAGATTGCTCAAGAGTAGGAATCTGTCTAGCTCGTTGTTAACGTTAACCCCCCAAATTCTTGCGAGGCCAACGTACAGCCTGCCAGTCAGCCCAGCCAATGCGGCAATGGCGAACATGGCAACAAGGACTCTGTAGAGTCGCTGGGGGTCGAGGATGTCAATGTGCTTCACGATGCGTCTCTCCTTCCGTGAGAGTACTTCTGTCCTTTAATTTCATACCCCAAACAGATGGGGTTTCCAATTCAACAGAAATAGTATTATAGCACACTTTAGTATCTTTGTCAATAGTCCGGGCAGAATAGCTTAATTATTTCTAAATTTAGAAAAAATATAATAATAGCCATACTTTAATTTTTCTAGCTGTCTTTTTGCATATATCTCTGATAAAATAGCCTTATGGACTTATTTGATTCAAAAATGGCTCAGAATTTAGCCTCAGAAGCGCCTTTAGCCGATAGGATGCGACCTCAAAATCTTGACCAATTCCAGGGTCAGGCTGAACTTATCGGCCCAAAGAAATTATTGAGAAAACTCATTGAACAGGATCAGATTCCATCAATGATATTTTGGGGACCGCCAGGATCCGGCAAAACAACATTGGCAAAAATTATTGCCAATATGAGTAATAGTGAATTTATTTCACTGTCGGCAGTTAATGCGGGACTTAAGGATTTTCGTGATATTATTAAAACCGCTAAAGACAAATTGAAATACGAAAGTAAAAAAACGATTCTCTTTCTCGATGAGATTCATCGTTGGAGCAAAGCGCAACAGGACGCTCTTTTGCCTTATGTTGAAAATGGAACAATAACTTTGATCGGTGCGACCACTGAAAATCCCAGCTTTGAAGTCAATTCAGCTTTGCTCTCAAGATGCCGAGTTTTTATTTTTGAGCAATTGCAAAAAGAAGATATTGTAAATATTTTAAAAAATGCGCTTACCGACAAAGATCGTGGCTTAGGTTCGCCAACTGGCAAATTAAAAATTAAAATTGATGATGAAACTTTGGATTTTTTAGCTTCAGTATCAAATGGCGATTCACGCACGGCCTTAAATACTTTAGATTTAGCAGTAAAAGTTTCAAAAAAAGATAAAAATGGTATAATCAAATTAGATAAAAAGTTGATCAAAGAATCACTCAAAAAATCCAGCTTTCTTTATGATCGCGCCGGCGACCAGCATTACAATATAATTTCTGCTTTGCATAAATCAATGCGTGGTTCAAGTGCCGACGCTGCACTGTATTGGCTTGGCAGGATGATCGAGGCTGGTGAAGATCCGCTTTATGTTGCACGGCGATTAGTGAGATTCGCATCAGAAGATATAGGTTTGGCAAATTCAAGAGCGTTAGAGCAGGCAGTTGCCGGTTATCAGGCGTGTCATTTTATTGGCATACCGGAATGCAATGTTATTTTGGCACAAGTTGTGGTTTATCTTGCCAAATGCACAAAATCAAACGAGCTTTATGAGGCTTACGGCAAAGTGCAAAAAGATGTCAGGGAAACAATGGACGAGCCAGTGCCGATTCATTTGCGAAATGCCCCAACAAAGCTAATGAAAGAGTTGGGTTACGGCAAGGATTATAAATACAGTCCGAAGTTTGACTACAAGGAAGATCAGGAATATCTGCCTGAAAAATTAAGAAATCGTAAATATCTTAAATAATAAGTTAATTAAGATGGTAAATAGAATGGAATCGTTTCCTAGGCGAGTTGAAAAAAGTGGCAAAGAATTAAAAGAGACCTTTTATGCCTCTACCTTTAAAAAAATGACTGAACGAGTTAGAGAGAGCGGGAGTGAAGATGTCTTTTCTGATGTCATGGAAAAATATTTGGAAACTCTAAATATCAAGCCGGTTTATGAGCAAGAATTGGGACAAAACCCAGACTTGCCAGAAATGAGGGAAAGGCTTAATTCCGAATCGGGGATTATAATTTCGAATCATCCGGGGTATTTTGATAGTTTGGTGATTTTACATTTGATAAGAAGAAAAAACATAAAGGTACTGGTTAGTCAAAGGACTTTCCCGGTTATTTCAAAAATACTTGGCCCTGAAAATTTTATAGAAGCATCACACGATCCTGTTCAATTAAAAAAACAACTTAGAGAAATTAAAAGACATATAGAGTCTGGTGGAGTTTTGCTTATTTATCCTACTGGTGGGGCAGACGCCATAGACAGTAGTAGAAAAGACAGTGAGCTTGAATTTAAAAGCGGCTTTAGGTTTATGGTTGAGGGTATACTTCGTCCAGAAGATATGGTTTATTCATTTTGGGTAGAGCCGGATGATGTAGCTGATGTGCTAGATGAAAAAATACATAGAACAATAGGGACGGCATCGGATGTTGTTGTGGGGACTAAGGCTAATGTTAATAAGTTAAAGGGGACTAAGTCAATTCGTGTAAACGAGTCTTATTCTAAGGCCGGTGAGTGGCAGGAGATAGTCCAAGGTTCGGAATCCAGAGATGAAGCCGACCGTGCTTTAACTGAGCATTATTTAGATCAGTTTAAACGACAAAAATAAATTTATGATCAGAGAAAAATCAGCCGGAGTAATCACATATCGAATTCATCCCAAGGAAGGGTTGCAATATTTACTTTTATATTTGAAAGAAAGCTATTGGAACTTTTCAAAAGGCCATGTGGAAGAGGGAGAAAGTGAAATGGAGGCGGCCGTAAGAGAGTTAGAAGAGGAAACAGGGCTTAAAAATATAACCCTCGCACCGGATTGGCGACAGCAAACGCATTTCTTTTTTAGGCAACAAAGGGACGGCGTTTCTGAGCTTATTAAGAAGGATTTTGTGCTTTATCTGGCACAAGTGCCGGCTGATTCTCATGTTGATATCACAGACAAGGTTTCTAAGCACGAAGTGATAAACGGTTATGCTTGGATGGATTATAAAAATGCCTGTAAATATTTAAAGTTCAAAAACTTAAAAGAGATTTTGACCGAAGCTGATTCATATATCAGGACAATTGCCAAATAATTTTAAAATATGTCAAAACCGAAACTTCTTCTTCATGTATGCTGTTCCACTTGCGGCGGATATTTGGCGCAAGAATTATTGGAGCAATATGATGTTGCCATCTTTTTTGATAATTCTAATATTTTCCCCAAAGAGGAATTTTTTAGACGCAGCGATGAAGCCAAAAAATTTTTTACATCGCAGGGCTATGAATATGTGCAGCCGGAATATAATCACGAGGAATGGTCAATGCTTGTCAGCGGATTAGAGGGGGAGCCTGAACGCGGAGGAAGGTGCAGGATTTGTTATCGATTCCGTTTGGATAAGGCGGCTATTTATGCAAAAGAAAACGGCTTCAAATATTTTGCTTCGACTCTGGCAATAAGTCCCCATAAGGATGCAGTAGCCATAAATGAGATTGGTTCGTTTTTGGCGAAGCAGTCGGGCATAAATTTTTTAGCTGGTGATTGGAAAAAACACGAAGGGTTTAAAAAGGCGATGCAATTCAGTTGCGAGCATGATTTTTATCGCCAGAATTATTGCGGCTGCGAATTCTCTATGAAGTCTTAATTGTGAGTAAATAATATTAGTGTTATAATATAAATAATTAATAGAATTAAAAAATAAAATGGCAACAGAAAAGACAAATATCGCAGTGCCTAGAATCCACGTATCCGGTGGTTTTGATCTGATTGGGCAATCATGGAAAATTTTTATTCAAAAATGGAAAAAGCTATTTTGGTTTCTACTGTTCTTTCCGGCAGTGCTTTTTGGCGTCTCTGCCGCAATTGGCGCTTTATCCGTATGGGGCACCCAATATTTGGAATTAGGAAGTGTTAATGCTGGTACGGACTTGGCAATACAAATTGCTATGGGGGTTATGTATGTAGCGCTTATTGTTGCGGCAGTATTTTTTTCTATGGTGTTAAGCGCGGCTACTGTTTATGTGGTCGCTGAAGATTTAAGTCCAAAAGAGGCTTTCAAAAAAGGCATCCCTGTTTTTTGGCGATTTTTCGGCTGGATTATCTTAGTCAGTATTATTTTGGCAATAGCCTTTTTATTGCTTGTTGTGCCGGCAATAATTTTAATTGTATTTTTATGGTTCTCGGTTTTTGCCATTACCTTAGAAGGTCTTGGACCAATTAAGGCCATGGGAAGAAGTTTTGGCTTGGTTAGTGGATTTTGGTGGACTCTTTTTGCCAGATTTTTGATTTTGTTTATATTTGTTGCGATTTTATCAATCATATCAGAGGCCTTATCAAGTGGAGGAGATTATTTGTTTGGATTTATGGATAAGGGAACGGGTTTTTTATTTTCTTCGGTAATTATAATCGTCTTGGTTTATGTTTTAGTATTTATTATTAATTTTATTGCTAATTCCATTGCCTTGATCTATAGCTACTTGCTTTATAAAAGACTCAAGGAGATTAAGTCTGCCGATGCCAATTCTACGGATAGAATGCCGGTTTCCAAAAAAATCGGCTTGGGATTTATTATGGTTGCAATAATTGCGCTTATAGTTATAGTTTTTGTTGCGATTGCGGCTTTTACATTATCTGGCTCCAATCCTAACAGCGCAGCAACATCAACCGATTTGTTATTGGAACAGAATTTTAATAATTTAGATCAGGCCGGTTCTGTAATATCTCAGGAGCAAATGAAAGAAGTTTTAAAACAATTAGAAACTAACAAAAAATAAATGTCTCCAGAAAAATGGCAACAAATTAAGGGGCAGGTTCAGGATCAATTTAAGGATGCGGAGGTTGTTACAGAGGATTTGGGCGAGGAAGAAAATGGAGAAAAAGAAATTTTAACTTTCACTGGACCAGTCGGTAAAATGAAGCTGGAGTATATTACGAGGCCGGTGGTTATAGATAAAAAAACCCATGGTTCAAGGCGTATCGGTTCGCATACGGACGTTGAATATGTTTATTCGGACACTGAATTTTCACATTCGCTTAAGGCGTATAAGTGGGATGAAAATGATCAGATATGGGTTGAAATCGATTTAAAGGGTTCATTTACTATTTAATTAATTAAATATTTAAGCACCATGCTGTTTAAATCAAAAGAAATCAAAGCAAAAGAAGTAATTTCAAAGGGTATTGTGGCAGGATTAATACAGGCCGCCTTCATTATTTTGGTCTGTCTGTTTGTCCTTTCTGCAGGCGCTATTTTTCCGGCCAATTCTCCTTTTGTAATTTTGGGATTGGTGGCACTCCTTATCCTTTTGGTGATAAGCGTTGCCGTCTCCGCTGTTATTATCTTTGCAATTCCCGCCTATCTTTTTTTCCAAAAAAAATACAAGGAAGCGCTTAGTTATATTGGGTCGGCCCTGATCGTATTGCTTCTAATATTTGTTGTTTTTGTTTCGCTTGCGTTAATATTTTAATTAGCTCATGAAAGGAAATAAATCTGTAAAAATCAGCGTAAAACAGCGCCTATTTTTGGCTTCTATTATTGTAATATTGGCCGCAGCCGGCGTGTTGCTTTTTATTTTAAATTATAGTAATCTTGGGTCAGGAGACAAGCAAAATAATAGTCCCGCAGACCAAAATAAGGCAATTGATATTTTGGTTAACTCCTACAAACAGGAATACCAGTTGTTATTGGGCGGTTATTTAGAATTGGATCCCAACTCATCTGCATTTTTAAATTCAACTCAGGAGTTAAAAAGCAAGTTGCTTGAATTGAAAGTGCCCGGCATTTACAGGGAAAAACATCAGACGACAATATTTACAATTAACAGGATAGAGACGCTTATATCTGTCGGCCAGATCGAAAAAAGTAAAATTGAGTTGAATAATCTTAAACGACTTGCCGAAAGTTTTTAAAACTTGATTTACTATGATATTTTTTCTTCTTATTGTATTCCCTTTTTTAATACCGCTAATTTATTTTATTAATTTGCGGTTGCTTTTTTCACTGTCTGATCAATGGTATTGGCTGCTTATTATTGTTTTGGTTCTAGACTTAGCCTATTTTGTTTTTTTATATTTTAGAAATAAAAGCAAGCTGCGATGGTTGGGCGTTTTTTTTCTGCACAGCCTTTTTTATATCTCGCTGGGCTTTGCTTTTACCCTGATTCTTACTGACGCTTTTGCCACTAATCTTTTTTCGGTTTTGTGGCCTCTTATGCTTATTATATTTCTTTATTCGTCGTTGCACTTTGCCTACGAGACATCAAGGCTACTGATAATTGACATAAAAAATATAATTCCCTACATTAATGTAGCCTGTTTTTTTGTCCTGACTGCCGTTTTGATAAATGTTAATATCTTTTTAGCCTTCCCATCATGGGCGGTAATGATCATATTTATTGTATCTGCTTTTGTTCTTAATCTGCCGCTGTTTTTTCTTTATGAAGATAAGCTAAAAATAAGTTTCTATTATGCCGGCATAGTGACTTTAATAATTAGTGAAATAATGTTGGGCATGCTTTTCTTGCCTGCCGGGTTTTATGTTTTGGGTGCGACAGTTGCCATCAGTTATTATTTAATGATGATTTTATTAAAAAAGAAATTCGAAGGCCAACTGCAGAGGAAAGATTTTTATAAGCATTTTTCTTTTGCGGCGGTATTATTAATAATTATCTTGGCTACGAGCCAGTGGATTTAATTTATGAAAAAATTTAATTTCAACCTGATTATTTATTTATTGATTGCGATTATTTGCGGCTTTATATCTGCATTGATTGCCCTGTTTTTATTGACCAGCGGATCAATTCCATTTTTATCAAACTACAATGTTTCGCAAAGAGATATAGACAGGCAAATTGTAATTGACCAGCCTAGAAACGTCATCGTGCAACAGGACGTGCAGATAAAGCAGTTGGAAAATAATTTATTGCCCGCGTTGGCAAATATTTATCAAAAAAAGAAAACCAATCAGGGTTATACTGATAGCCAAATTATCAGCCAAGGCGTTGTCCTAACTTCTGACGGGTGGATTCTATTGCCTGAAATTAAAAATAGCGGCGCATCTTTGTCTTATGAAGCGGTTGGCTATCAAAATAAGCAATATGATGTTAAAAATTTTATTTCAGACACAACTACGGGATTGTCTTTCGCAAGAATAACTGGCAAAAATCTTCCTGTCGCGTCGATTGGCCGATCAAAAGATGTCTCAATAGGGCAAACTGTCATAGTGGTTAATCAGCGCAAAAAAATGGAAATAGCCAATATCACAGAAGTCGGCTATGTTTTTAATACGGAAAAGGATATTGTTCAAAATTCCGACTTATTTAACAAAAAGCTGTTTGTAAATATTAACCTTGATAAAAGCTATAATGGCGCAGTTGTCACCAATCTAAAAGGCGAAATTGTGGGAATTGTAAATGATGGCCAAGTTATTCCTTCGGACTATTTCAGTCGTACTATTAATGATGTTTTGTCCGGAGGAAAAATCAGCCGGCCGGAACTGGGAATAGATTTTATAGATTTGTCTTCAACTGAAGGGACAAAGAGTCTTGGAGAGCAGGGAGCTTACGTTACTAATGTTGATAAATCAAGTCAGGCTTATGGAAAAATAAAAGCCGGTGATATTATCAAAAAAGTAAATGATTTAGAGTTGGGCTCTTTTTTGAGCTTATCTGAGGCAGTTAATAATTTTAATACGGGAAATAAGGTTGAATTACTTTATTCCCGCGCCGGAAAAGATGCATCCATTAATGTAGTGTTAAATTAAACTTTTTGTAGATTTTATTGTTAAAGCCTCTAAGAGTATTGGAGGCTTTATGTTGTAAATTTAATATTTTATGTCTTTTGTACACCTACATACGCATTCCCACTACTCGCTTTTAGACGGTTTGGGAAAAGTTGATGAACTGATAAAAAAAGCTATTGAATACAATATGCCGGCTTTGGCTTTGACTGACCATGGCGTTATGTATGGCGCGATAGAATTTTATAAAAAGGCAAAAAAGGCCGGCATAAAGCCGATTATTGGTGTTGAAGCTTATGTTGCCCGTAACGGCCATCTCAATAAACGTCCTAAGTTAGATGAGAAGCCTTATCATTTGATTTTACTCGCTAAAAATGAGATTGGTTATAAAAATCTTGCTAAGCTGACAACCATCGCTCAGTTGGATGGTTTTTATTATAAGCCAAGAATAGATTTTGAATTGTTAGAAAAATACCATGATGGCTTGATTTGCTCAACGGCTTGCCTGGGAGGAGAGATGGCCAATCATATTATAAATGACAATATGCCCGGCGCTTATGATATGATTGAGCGTTATCAAAAATTATTCGGCAAAGAAAATTTTTATTTGGAAGTGCAATACAACCCGTCAATTGCCAAGCAGAAGATTGTCAACGATAAAATTTTTGAAATAAGCAAGGAGTTGGGCGTACCGGTCATCGCAACAAATGATGTCCATTATGTAAATAAAGAGGATGATTTTGCGCAGGATGTATTGTTGTGCATTCAGATGAAGAGGGTTTTGTCCGAGCCGGATCGCATGACCATGATGGGAGAAGATTGGTCTTTTAAATCGCCGCAAGACATGGCTGACTCGTTTTCTGACCATCCCGAAGTAATTGAAAATACTTTAAAAATAGCGGAACAATGTAATTTAGAACTGATATTAGGGAAAAATATTTTGCCTAATTTTCCTTTGCCCGCCGGCATGACAGCTGATGAGTATTTAAAAGAATTATGCGAGCAGGGCTTGATTGAAAGATTTGGCAAAGACAATATAACACCGGAGTTAAGAGAAAGAGCTGAGTATGAGCTTTCAGTGATTGAAAAAACAGGTTATGCGGGATACTTTTTGATCGTTTCCGATTTTATAATTTGGGCGAAAGATAATGGCATAGTCGTTGGTCCTGGCAGAGGTTCGGCAGCCGGATCAATTGTCGCATACCTCACCAAGATTACTAATATTGACCCCATTAAGTATAATTTGGTTTTTGAAAGGTTTTTAAATCCTGAGCGTATCTCAATGCCCGATATTGATACTGATTTTGCTGATGCCAGGCGCGACGATGTTTTGCGTTATGTCAGTGAAAAATATGGTCAGGATCACGTGGCGCAAATTATCACTTTTGGAACTATGGCGGCTCGAAATGCCATAAGAGATGTGGGGCGCGCTATGAGTTTGCCATATAGCTATTGCGACAAAGTTTCCAAATTAATTCCCATGGGCATGAAGTTGGCCGAGGCTACCGAATCAGTGCCGGAATTAAAAGAGATTTTGGCTGATGAAGACGGCCAAAAATTGTTAAAAGTGGCCAAGCGTTTGGAGGGCGTGGTCAGGCATGCTTCCACTCATGCTTGCGGAGTGGTAATTACGCCGGAGTCAATTGATAATTATGCGCCAAGGCAATATGGCAGTGGCGAATCAATAGTTGTTCAATATGAGGGTCATTCAGTTGAAGATTTGGGGCTGTTAAAAATGGATTTTTTAGGCTTGTCAAATTTAACGATTATTGAACAGACAATAAAAATTATTAAGAAAATCCATGGCCTGGAGATTGATATGGACCATATGCCGCTTGATGATGAGAAGTCTTTTAAAATTTTTCAAGATGGCAAAACTACCGGAGTATTCCAATTTGAAAGTGCGGGCATGAAAAGGTATTTAAGGCAACTTTTACCAACAGATATTGAAGATCTTATAGCCATGGTTGCGCTTTACCGTCCAGGCCCGATGGAATATATTCCGGACTATATCAATGGCAAACATGGCAGAAAGAAACCCCACTATTTGCATCCTAAATTAGAGCCGATTTTACAGGTAACTTATGGTGTGGCTGTTTATCAAGAGCAAATATTGCAGATTGCTCGTAGTCTGGCAGGATTTACGTATGGTGAAGCCGATGTTTTACGCAGGGCAGTGGGCAAGAAAATTAAGGAGTTGCTTGATGAGCAGGGTGGAAAATTAATTGAAGGAATGATAACAAATGGTGTAGATAAGAAAGTGGCCCAAAAAATTTGGGAGTTTATAATACCGTTTGCTTCTTATGGATTCAACAGATCTCACGCCGCTTGTTATGCGATGATCGCTTATCAAACGGCATATTTGAAGGCAAATTATCCGGCAGAGTTCATGGCCGCCTTGCTTACTTCTGACCAGCAAAACTCCGATCGAGTGGCCATAGAAGCTGAGGAATGCAGGCAAATGGGAATCGAGGTTTTGCCGCCGGATATTAACGAAAGCTTTTCTACTTTTACGGTTGTGGCGGAAAGCTTGCAGGAAAATAAGCCCCGTATCCGTTTTGGCATGATGGCCATTAAAGGATTGGGAGAAAATATTATTGAGGAAATATTAAAGGAAAGAAAGGTAAATGGAAAATATAAAAATTTAGAGGATTTGCTAGTTAGGGTTAAATCTAAAGACTTAAACAAGAGATCGCTTGAGTCAATGGCTAAATCCGGTTGTCTTGATTCGATGGGAGAAAGGGAGCAAATGATTTTTAACATGGATAGGATTTTGAATTTTATCCAAGAATCAAATAAGGCTCAGGCAAGCGGCCAGGACAGCCTTTTTGCATCATCTCCTGATATTTCGGTTTCTAATTTGAGGCTACAAGAGGTAAAGCCTGCCACTAAGATGCAAAAATTAGAATGGGAAAGGGAATATTTGGGATTATATGTTTCAGAGCATCCGATGACGGAGTTGGGGGTGGCGATTAAGGGGTTTGTGGTAGCTTGCAGTAGTTTGAAAAATTGCCCCTCAGGAACGCAGGTGAGGGTAGCCGGAATAATTACCTCAATTAAAAAAATTCTGACCAAGAAGAATGAAAACATGATTTTTGCAAAAATTGAAGATGGCGCCGGCGATGTTGAGGTTTTAGTTTTTCCAAGGGTGCTTGAGCAAAATGTGCATATTTGGCAGGCAGGCAATATTATCGTCTGCGGAGGAACCATTTCTGACAAGGATGAAGAAACCAAGGTGCTGTGCGACAGGGCGATGATTTTAAATGAAAATAATCTAAAAGATGTTTTTAGTGCTTTTTTATTGACCAGCGTAGGAAGCGGAAAGCAGCGTTATTTCAAAAAAGCAGATGATTTACGGGAAAAAAGAGTTCAAATAAAAGTACCCTATCCAATTGAAATTGATTTCTCAAAAAAAATAAAAGATATTATTTTTAACAATCCCGGTGAAAGCCGATTAGAGTTTGTCGTTAAAAAAGATGATGGAGAGGAAAAAGTGATTACCAGTTTCAAAGTTAATGCAAGCGAGACAATGATAAATCAGATTAAGGAAGCAACCGGGTTGGATTTATTTGTTGTTTAAAAAAGATTTGTGGTATAATATAGTAAATAGTTAACTACAAAATCCATGCTTGCATTTACTCCGCTAATAATATTAGCCGTAATAATAATTATTGGAATACTTTATTATCTTGCTGCAAAAGGCGGATCAAGTTTATCTTCCTCGTCGATTCTTTATAAATTTTCAAAAGATTTAAACCAATTAGCGAGAGAAAAAAAATTAGATCCGGTCATCGGAAGGGAAAAAGAAATCGCTCGTGTCGTGCAAATTTTATCCCGCAGAAATAAAAACAACCCGGTTTTAATAGGAAAGGCCGGCATAGGTAAGACGGCTATCGTTGAGGGGTTGGCAGAGGCGATAATAAATAAAAAGGTTCCTGAGGCCCTCTATGGCAAAAGAGTGCTTGCCCTTGATTTGACTGGCATTTTAGCTGGTACCAAATACAGGGGTGAATTCGAACAGCGCCTTAAAAAAGTGATTGATGAAATTGCCAATGCAAAACGCTCCATTATTTTATTTATTGATGAAATTCATATTTTGGCGGAAGCGGGTGAGGCGGAAGGGGCTATTAATGCCGCAGATATTTTGAAGCCTTTATTGGCGCGCGGAGAATTGCAGGTTGTTGGGGCGACAACAAAAGATGAATATGAGAAATTTATAAAACAGGACAAGACGTTGGATAGGCGTTTACAGCCGATATTTGTCAGTGAGCCTGGTCCGGAATTGACCAAACTTATACTTAAGGGTATTGTACCGGTATATGAGGCTTATCACACCGTACGCATAAGTCCGGAAGCCATTGATTCTGCAATAAAATTGACCAAGTCGATAGTTGGCAGGGCCTATCCGGATAAGGCAATCGATGCAATTGACGAGGCCTGTTCAATGGTGAGAATTGAAAAAATTAATAAGAAAAATACCAAAGAAAAAACAAATGTCTCGGCCGCTGATGTTCGTAAGGTTGTCGCAGAGTGGAAGGCCACCTTTTAAAAAAATGCCAAGAATAAATCTATACAGAAATATCTCAATCTTTTTTATCATTTTTACGGCAATGATCTTGTGCGCGATTTTTTTATTTTTTTATAGTCAGGGCGCTATCATAATTACACCCGAAGAGCAGGATATAAAGTTGAATTTTAATGCGGAGGTTTCGACTTCAACTCCGGCAAATGGCAGCAATACGGATGCAATTATCGGAACGCTTCTTAGCAAAACAGTAGAGGGTTCCGGCACTTTTGATGTGCTGAGTACCAAAACCTCAAACGCTCAATCAATCGGTTCCGTAAAAATTGTAAATAATTCAAACAAATCTCAAGCCTTAGTAAAATCTACCCAGCTCCAGGCGACTGATGGCACCATTGTCAGAACCAGCGAAAATGTTACGGTTCCGGCGGGATCTAGTGTGGTTGTTGGGGTTTATCCAAAAGATGATGCCACTTTTGTAAAAGTAAATGCCGGCAATTTAAAAATAATAAAATTAGCCACCAGCCTGCAAGATAAAATATATGCAGTTGCAGATACGGCGTTAGCTTATGGAGGCCAGGAGGTTAAAATGGTGTCGCAAAGCGATATCAACAGGGGCAAGCAAGAATTAGCCAAACAATTGATTGCTCAAGCAAAATCAGATTTGGGCCTGAAGGAAAATGAGGGCACTATTTCAGAAATAATTGACGTTAAGCCCGATAAGCAGGTTGGAGATATTTCTGATAAATTGAATTTAACGCTTAAAATCAGAATAAAATATTTAAAAATTGATTCAGATTCTTTGAAGAAGCTAATTGCAAAAAAGGCTAGTGAGTCAAGTTTTGCCGGACTCACCCTAAATGACATTAATTTGGAAAATTTAAATTACAGCATTATTGATGGTTCGTCATCATTGCAATTGATCAAGGTTAACTATTCACTCAAGGCTTTTATTGATGCTTCCAATCCCATATTAAGCAAAGATCATTTTGCCGGCAAAACCATTGATGAAGTAAAACAATATTTGGCAGACTCCGGCATGGTTAAAAAAGTCCAAATTAGTATCTCTCCATATTGGAAAAAGTCTTTGCCAAAAGAGGCAAAGAGGATAAAAGTAATAATTAGCAATGAATAGGTTATGGGTTGTGGTAAGTAGGACATCCGCATTGAAAAAATGCGGTTTTTTTGTTAATATTTTCCTATGTCAAAAAACAGTAAAAAATATCATATCTGGGTTTTGGGTTGCCAAATGAATCTCTCTGATGGAGAAAAAATAGAGAAAATTCTAAGTGATTTAAAATTTCAAAAAACTGACAGCGAAAAAGAAGCTGACGTTATTATTGTTGTTTCTTGCTCAATCCGCCAGGTTGTAATTGATAAAATTTTAAGAAGAGCAAAAAATTGGCAAAGAAAAAGAAAGGCAAAGTTACTAACAACAATAGTTACCGGCTGCGTGGTTGATGCGGACAAAGAAAAAATGTCAGGTTTTTTTGATTATGTTTTAGATATTAAAGAAATTGAAGAATTAAAAAATATTTTACGGTCAAATATTTCACTTTCCTCTGTCATCCCCGCGAAGGCGGGAATCCAGAGAACCTGGATTCCGGGTCATCCTGGACTAGATCCAGGACCTAATGACATTGAAGTGGATAATTATTTAAATATTTCTTCTAATCATCAATCATCTTTTCAAGCTTATGTGCCGATTATGACAGGATGCAATAATTTTTGCTCATATTGTGTTGTGCCTTATGTTAGAGGACGAGAAAAATCCAGGCCAGCTAAAGAAATTATTAATGAATGTAAAAAATTAATTGAACAGGGTTATAAAGAAATCGTATTATTGGGTCAGAATGTTAATTCCTATGACGGTGGAAAATTGAATTTTCCTAAATTGCTTTCTGAAATTGATAAAATTAAGGGGGATTTTTGGATGAGATTTCTAACTAGCCATCCTAAGGATTTGTCTAATGAATTAATTGATGTGATGAAAAATGGCCGGCATATTACGCCATACTTGCATTTGGCGGTGCAATCAGGAGACAATAAAATTCTTCAGGCCATGAATCGTAAATATAAGATTGAGAGATTTGTAGAAATTGTTCAAAAAGCTAGAAAAGCTATTCCTGGAATTATGATTTCAACAGATGTTATTGTTGGTTTCCCGGGTGAAACAAAAAAACAATTCAATAATACGCTTAAATTGTTCAAGCAAGTTGGTTTTGATATGGCATATATTTCAAAATTTTGTGCTAGAAAAGGTACAGAAGCAGCGAAGTTAAAAGATAATATTTTAGATAAAGAAAAAGAAAATAGAAAAAATATAATAAATGAAGAGCTGAAAAAATCAGCTTTGGAAATTAATAGGAGATATATTGGAAGAAAAGTGAAAGTTCTGGTTGATGAATTTAAAAATGGAAAATGCAGCGGCAAGACGGACACTTTTAAGACGGTTGTATTTACCGGAGATAAAAAAATGATTGGAAAATTTATTGAAGTTGAGATAAAAAGAGCCGATACTTGGGCATTATTTGGCTAATTATAAAAAATTAAGAATTTGAGATGAAATTTCGATGAAAGTCGAATTTTTTTTCATTGACTTTTATGCTAATTTACGATATTATATATAGTTGTTGAGGGGTGATTAGCGAGGAGGAAATAATAAGATGATGTTTTGTGTGGTGAGTAGAAGACGGGAGGCTTTGGAGCTGATTGAAAAGGACTTGAAAACATGGTATCCATCAGTGGTGGTCGTGTTGTGCGAATACGACCGCGATTTTGAGAGGGTAATGTGTTCTTCAGATTCTTTACCCATGCTAATTATCACTGACGATTCCGCTAGCTCATTTGCGGATGGTCATTCCATGGGTTATGGGCATGAAATTTCACATTTTGCCGGTGATCACGATATTGACATTGTGAGATTTAGTTCCCATGGTTACTGGCCTTCTCTTCTTAGGGGAAAGATCGCTTTCACCTTGGATCTAAAGAGGAGACTTCAGCAATTCGGCAAGAAGTTTCAACACAATCAATAGCCAATACGCTAATTGGCTAAAGCGCTTCGAAGAGCGTTTCCATCGGTCGGTCCCAAGTGGTCGGCCTCTTTTTTTAGATTAATTTATTTTTTACCAAATAGCTTTTAATTTTTAAATACATCTTTTGATGGCCGGACGTATTTGGGTGAAGGCCGTCTTCAAAGTCTTTGTTCTGTAATAAATCATACATTTTCAAATACTGCACTTTATTCTTTTTGCAAATGCTTTCTAATTTCTTATCGTAAAGATTAATATACTCATTTGTATAATGATACTCGGTTTTCCAAGGAATTGGTGTTGTTTTGTTTTCGTCAATTTTTTTAAATCCAAGGAAAATTATATCTTTGGAATATTTTTTTGCTTTGGAAATTAAATTTTCAAAATTAATTTCAAATTGTGTAAGCGATACAAGATTTTTCTTTTCAGATGGAATATAAATTGAATCATTGTCGCCGATTGAAAATATCAGTAAGTCAGGTTTCCTGGCTTTACATTCACAGTCAAATCTTTTTAGTAAATCTTTGGTGGTATCGCCAGAAACACCTAGGTTATATAAAAATATATCTGAATCTTTTGAATCTAAATATAAACGCAAGCGGTTTACCCAACCGCCTTTTTCATAATCCCAAGCGCCCCAAGTACTGCTGGCGCCGAATATACAAATTATTTTTTCCATAATTTAATAATAACATTTGGCTTAAATAGTTGCAATTAATGATTGACAATAATTTAAATTTATGATAAAATCATGTGTTGTGGACATGGGTTGCCAATAGCAGTTGTGCCAATCGGGCATAGCAAAGAATAGGAGAAACGTGGATGCAACAGTTAATTTGGGTATTGACCGACAGCGCATTACTGTCGGAGCAAGTTCGGCAGGCCCTTGAAAGCATAGGGGCTGAGGTGGTGAGTCTTGGCAAGGCCCAAGATATCATAGATCGCGTCTGTTCGGATGCCCCTCCTGCGCTTTTGCTGACTAATGGAAGGTGTAGGGTGGACGACGGCGAAAACGAGCCGCCACACCACAAGCGGTTCTTCGAGTGTGGGAACGAGATGATGGCGTATGCCGTGGGGCATAGCATTGTCATCATCCCTATCCTGGAAGATGGCACCTTCAATCAGAAGCAAGTCCGCGCTCTGCTGCAATCCTGATCGTGTCCCGCCAGCGTTAACGCACAACAAAAGCCACCTCATGTTACTCGGAGGTGGTGTTTTTTTACTCAATTAATGGTTGACACAGCCACTAATTAGTGTTTATATGATGTGAGGACATTCTAGGGAGTTAGGGAAGGAGGGAATCTATGATTCCAATGATTTGGGTAGCAGGGAAAGAAGCTGAGTCAGCTCGCGATCAGATATGGGCATTGGAGGGGCCGAGTTTTTTGGTGGCCACTATTGGTTCTCAGGTTGAGTTGGCTGAAGCTCAAGATGGTATAAGGCCGGACCTTATTATCATCCTTGGGAGCAACCTTGGCTTTAGGGTTTCGTACCCGAAAGTGTCACGTAAAGCGTTGTTTCCCAAAATAACGCGAAATGTTGTGCCCCGTATAAGGTTTCGGCACAATACCACCATAAGCAGAACCATGATTAAGAAGGCTATGCAGTCTCATGCTTAGCTTCATTGCCGTTCGAGAGAGTTTTATTCTCCTCGAACGGTTATTTTTTTTGTAAAATGTTTACTTTTTCTATAATATTAAATAATGAAACAAAACAAAAAATTTATAGTAATCCTCGGTCCGACTGCAACCGGCAAAACAAAGCTGGCAGTAAAATTGGCTTTGAAATTTAAAGGTGAAATTGTTTCAGCTGATTCCAGGCAGGTTTTCAGAGGAATGGACATTGGGACTGGTAAAGATTTAAAAGAGTATGTAGTGGCTTCTGGGGCCTCAAGAGGGCAATCAGCAAAGGCATCCAAAGGCTCTAAAAAGCCCGCCAAAGTGCCATATCATTTAATTGACATAATTAGCCCCAACACTTCTTTTAACGTTGCTAAGTACCAAAAATTGGCCTACAGGGCCATTGCAGAGGCACAAAAAGCAGGAAATACGCCTTTTCTCGTTGGCGGTACCGGATTATATATTGACGCCATTACCAAGGGCTTTGTTTTTAATAAAAATGATACTAAAAAATTAAAAGAAATCAGGCAGAAATTAGATGGCAAAACATTGCCGCAGCTTCTTTCTTTGCTTAAAAAAATTGATCCAGAAACTTATAATAAAATAGATCAAAAAAATCGTCGGAGAGTTCAGCGCGCATTGGAAATTTATTATCAAACGGGCAAGACAAAATTTGAATCCGATCGGCAGTCAAATCCTGATTTGGATATTTTGATTTTAGGAATCGCGATGCCGATTGAAAAAATTTATAAAAAAATAGATTCCCGGCTGGAGACGAGAATTCAGGAAGGTATGATTAAAGAAGTTAAAAAATTAAGAAAAAGGGGAGTGAGTTGGAAAAAATTAGATGAATTTGGTTTGGAATATAGATATGTTTCCCGTTATCTTCGGGGGATTTTAGATTATAATGAAATGATAGAGCAGTTAAAAAATGAAATTCATCATTTTGCCAAAAGGCAGGTGACTTGGTTTAAAAGGAATGAAAATATTATTTGGATAAAAAATTATAGAGAGGCGCTGAGAGAGATTAAAAATTTTAGTAAGGCAAACTAATATGTGTCGATCCGGAGGATGGCGTATTGGGCTTTTGGCCGAGGCTGTTTAGCGAGGTTGAAGATTTTTTTCCCATATTATTGAGCGAGGTTGCCGGCTTGCCTTTGTCAAGGTCTTCGCCCATGGCTTCAAGCATGTGCTCGTGCTGGACTCGGGAAATATTTTGTGCTTTTATTCTTTGTTTATTGAGATAATTTTTCATCAAAATCGCTCCATCCTGATTGAAGCCATAAATCTTATTCTGATTCATCAGGCCCGCAATTTCTTTCATTTGTGGCGCAAGTATGCTTTTGTCCTCCGTAATTATTTTTGTAATTTGCGTGCTCGTATAGCCGGCAGCGGCCAGTGTTTCTCGGGCCTGCTCTAAAACAGTTCCGGACATGCCTTTATTGCCAGAGCTGAATTTATATAAATCAGAAAATTTGACGGTTTTAGGCGTGAAATTTTTTTTGGGACCAGTTGCAAAGTTAAGTGGCATGGCTTTGTTTTTGGTTTTTAATTACTGCCTAACTTTTTTTGCAATAATTCGTTTATAATTGATGGGTTGGCTCTGCCTTTGGATTCTTTCATGGCTTGTCCGACCAGGAACTTAAAAGCTGCTTCTTTGCCTGATTTAAAATCCTCAACAACTTTAGGGTTTTGTGAAATAATTTGATCAATAATTTGTTCGATTTCGCCGGAATCTTCAACAACGCCAAGATTTTTATCTTCCATAATTTGAAGTGGTGCTTCGCCGGTTTTAAACATGTGTTCTAGAATTTCCAGAGCTGATAAATTATTGACTTTATTTTGATAAATGATAGTTAAAAATTCTGCAAAATTCTCAGCTGTTATCTTGCAATTTTTGATGGATATTTTATCTTCATTTAAAAATTGGAATAATCTGTTAATAAGCCAATTGGAAATCATTTTGGAAAGCTTTTTGCCCTCTTTTGCTAAAATTTCTTCCGGTGTGCCTTCAATTTCTGGAACAGATGACAACCAATCTATGAGTTCGGAAAATACGCTTTCCGCGTAAGCGGCAATATCTTTGTCGGCTGCTAAGGTTTTGGCGCTTTCATAATCAAATTGGAATTGATTTACAAATCTTTCGATTTTTTCTTGTGGCAATTCAGGCAGAGTTGCTTTTAAATTTTTAATTAAATCGTCTGAAATTTCAATCGGCGGTAAATCCGGTTCGGGAAAATATCTGTAGTCAGCGGCAGTTTCTTTGGTTCTTTGGGAAAATGTTGATTGTTTGCTTTCATCCCAGCCCCTGGTTTCTTGGATTAATTTTTCGCCATTTTCTAAAGCCTTTGTTTGCCTTTTGATTTCAAATTCAATTGCTCTCTCAAGAGCTCTGAAAGAATTAATATTTTTAAGTTCTGATTTTGGATTTAATTTGTAATCGGCTAATGGTTTGACTTCGGCGCCTTCCGTTACAAATCGGCCGGCTTCTTGCATGGAAACGTTTGCCTCACAGCGCATTTGGCCTTTTTCCATATCAGCTTCTGAAACTTCCAAATATCTTAAAATTTGCTGGTATAATTGGCAGAATTCTTTTGCTTCTTGGGCAGAATCAATTGTTGGTCCGGTTACAAGTTCCATTAGGGGAGTACAGGCTCGGCTTAAATCTACAAGAGCACCGTCTGAGCTGTGCATTAATTTCCCAGTATCTTCTTCAAGATGGATTCTGACAATGTCAACCTGTTTTTTGCCGACTTTAAGATGGCCATTGTAGGTAAGTGGCTGATCATATTGAGAAATTTGATAACCCTTTGGCAGGTCGGGATAAAAATAATTTTTGCGGTCAAATTTGGTCTGCTTGGCGATTTGGCAATTCATGGCCAGGCCGACAAGAAGAGTCCATTCCAAAGCTTGCCTGTTTATAACAGGTAAAGTGCCGGGGTGGCCCATGCAAATAGGGCAGATATTTTGATTTGGCAGTTCCTGAAGCTCATAGCCGTTCTGACAGGTGCAAAACATCTTGGTCTTGGTTTTAAGCTCAGCATGGATTTCCATGCCTATAACTGGAACATATTTGGCCATATTTCTTTAGAATTATGATTATATCTATAGTATTTTAGTATTTTTTGGAGAAAAAAGCAACTGCTGGCTTTTGTAAATAAAAAAGGCCTCGACATTCTCCTTTCGTTGTCGAGGCTTATTCTAATGGCATAGTCATAGGCACTAACCCTAGACGGCGTTGAAGATCCTCAAATTGCTCTGCGAATCGGTCGTCCGTTTCGAGTTTTTTGGTCACGCTTGATCGAGCGTTACAGACCGTGGCCCTGTCCTTGCCAAAAATCTTGCCGATTTCTGGATCGGTCATTTTCAGGTGCAGAAAGCACAATGACATTGCAACCTGTCTGGGTTGGCAGTATTTTTTCTCACGAGAGTGGCCTTTCATTTCTGAGACCTTGAGTCCGAAAAAGCCAGCTGTCGTTTCGATGATTAATCCTGCCGTTACGGGTTTGGGTGTGGATTTGCCGGTACGATCTTTAACCACCCGTGAAACTAAATTCGCATCAACCACTTTATTGCCAAGGAATGCTAGAGTGTAGCATGTAGAAAGAATGATATCAATCTCTCTGGAGTCTCCGTCGCCCAAGCCATCGATGATTGCTTGGATAGCTTCCGTTGTGATTGAGACATCTTTCCAGGTGCTAACTTTGAGCTTGGCAATCTTGAGGAGCGCTTCGGAGTTGGGTGGTCGAATAGTAACTACACATGCACCTCGAAGAATGGATTCCATCCACTTTGCGGGGTTTTCATCTCCTTTCTTTGCGTATTCTGACTTATAAGAAACCTTAAAATTGCACGGATGACAGTTCATCGTCATGATGACCTGCCCCTTAGGGTTTCTTTGAACGAAGTCTTTAACTAAACCCAAAATCACTTCTTGTGTGCTTGGAGAACCTCCAGATAGGATATGAAAATCATCAAAGCACAGTAGGTCGCAATCTGGAAGTTCATCAAGCCACTTGAGACCATCCTTTCCTTTTTCCCTGCTGCCATTAACATAATCGTTTTTGAAACGGCGCGTGGTAAAGGCCCTAGGCTTAAAGGAAGGTTTGCATCTTTGGTGAGCCTTCATACGGTTCCACATTGCTGTCATCAGCAAGGTTTTTCCGGTTGCCGGTTCACCTACAATGATGAAGAAGGGGAATACGCTACCGGGGTCGGCTTCAGCTACTGCTCTTGCGAGAAGTAGTGCGGTTCTGTTGCCATCATGTTCAACGTGTGCCTCCAATGTCCTTGGTGGCTCGTTGTATGACAGTCTCGGTTGGACTGGTGCTGTGTACTCAGACTTGCTTCCGATCTGAATTCCTTGTTCAACTGCTTCAACTGCGGTTGATTGACAGACAATAAACCTAACCTCACCAACTTCTAAATCAGGAAGAGTTAGGTAAATTTTATCTATCAAATCCTGGTAGTGGTTACGTATTTGGGTGGCGAAGTACTCGCTTGGCAATCCAATTGTTAAGACGCCTCCCTCAAGGGATTCCATTCTAGAATGAGCAAACCAGCCCCTGTAGATATGTTCACCCAAAGTTTCTTCAAGGGATTGTTGAATTTGCTCCCAAGCGTTTAGGGTCGATTGATTGTCTGGTATGGGTCGTTGCAACAACGACCCAGTTTGTGTCGTTGTCATAACCCATCTCCTTAGTTGTTGTGGTTTTGAACGTAAAATGTGCTGGTTAGACTCCCAAAACAAAAAGAGGGATTCCTCTTTCTTTGAGCCGACAGGGCTCGTTTTGGAAGAATGTCCTCTTAATAACTTATTCTTTTTTTGGCTTTATAACAAAGGATAAGCTGTGGATAACTATTGACGGGGGATAGCACTAAGGCCATCCGGAGCGATTTCAAAATCATCAAAACAGCCAGGAAATATTTGTTTAAATTTGAGTAAAATTTCTAGGGCAATTTGCCTGATTTCCCATTGAGCGTGAATCTCGCAGCGCATCTTAAAAAACCACCACCACTCTTCCAAATTGCATGACATGACAATTTCTGAGGCAACGGCGTTTGGCAATAGAAATCTGGCGTCCTCATTGGCCATGGTCTTGCCTGAATCAATGAGTCGGTCTCTCAATTCGATATACCAGCTATTGATTTGATTCATCTTATTTTTATAGTCGCCAGCCAGGTTGGCGTTTTCAATTGACGGAGGAATTATATAGTAGCTATTGCTAAAAAATCCGCTTTCATCACAGTATCTTTGTGATTCTTGGGAAAAAGCGCATCTTCTATGCCTGACAAGATGATGAGTAAAAGCTCTCGAGCTAACCATTCTGACAACAGCCCACCAGTGCTTCATTTTTTCTTCTTTGGAATATGTGATATTGGGGCAAAGAGAAATGCCTTTTATTGAAGAAACATTTGATGTTAATGTTATGTCTTCAAAAAGAACTTTGATTTTGTCTTTAAGTTCATTGAGTATAAAAATATCTTCTTCGGAAATATTTTTTAATTTTTTAAAGTAATCTCGAAACATTCTGGCATTTCCGCTGAGTAAAAATCTATCATCCGATTCTGTTAAAATTAACAGATTATTAGTTAAAAAAACTTTTAAAAAGTATTCTTGCAGTCGTTTGTCTTCGAAATATTTTTTATCAAACGAAAAAACGAACCATGAATGTTCAATGACGCTTTCATGGCCGCGTGAAACTAAAGCCCGGACTAATTTTTCAGCCGAATCATCAGTAATTTTGTCGTGTGATTTATAGCAAGTTCTGGCAGCCCCTTCGATTACTGAAATGGTGTCAGGAAGCAGATTGCCCTGCGTATGCGCCAAAATTGTCGGCTGGTGAAAAGTATTCATATTTTAAAATTGATTTAATTTTTTCTTCCATCTTATTTTTTATTTCTTCCTTGCTATCGTACATATAAAACTTAGCAATATCTGGTAATTTTGAATTGTATTTTTCACAAGCTTCTTTATATAGACCCTCAAACCAATCAGTTGAGTATCTTCTGTTGACGCATAATTGGTAATCAACATTTATCTCATGGTCATCAATTAATCTGCCGTAGCTCCTTTCTTTTTTAAGGCTTAAAAATTCTTCTCTTGACCAATCCGGACTTGCGCAAACAATAAAAATATGGGTCGGAGGATTCCCAAAGGCGATTTTATGGCCGGGCAAATTTATGTATTCTTCCCGGGAAATGCCATTTGATATAAAATCTTTATCAAAAATTTGGTAACAGGCAGATTCTTCGCTCCGGCTTCTTATTATAATCTTATTATTTTCTCGCAGTATCTTTCTAAATCTTAGAAATTCATCCGTTCTGTAAGTCTGATGGCAAAGAGCTGCGGCTGTGGCGTTTAATTTGTCGTTATATCTCGTTCTTTGCTGTTCTATGGTTCTATTTACCTGCCCAGCGCCTCTTTTGGTCGGTTCTTCCATTATCCAAACATCGGCAGAATCGGGGTCAATATATGTACTAACATCGTTTTTTATGCAGGAAGAAATTTTCAAATCTTGATTTGTTCCTCCTCCAGTCAGTAGCTTGTGCGCCTGGTAAATAAACTCTTTTTTTAAATAATCATCACTGGAATTTTCTAAAAAATCCTTCAAGTTTAAATAATTTTCATTCAAATTTTCAAATATTTGAGCATGGAAAAGGGCGTCAATTTCTGTTCCCCTTATGTCTCTGACTTTTTTGCCTTGTGAAATAAAAAAATTAATTAAGTCATTGACCTGAGTTCCCGTCCCACTCATGTCCGGACCGCTGATGACGAGGTCAATCATTATTCTTTAATTAAATTGATAACTGCGTTTTTTACTTCGCTAAAAACTTCTTCTTGGGATTTGTCGGCGTCTACAATGATAATATTAGGATATTTTTTGGCGATTATTTCATAGTTTTCCCAAACTTTTTGCAAGCTTTCTTCATCAGTAAATAAGTTCAATTCTAAATTGTTCTGTCCGATTCTTTGCATTCTGGTTTTGGCTGATATTTTAAGCAAGATCGTCAAATCAGGCATTAAAAATTGATCGTTGATTTTCCAAAGCCAATCGCGGTCATTGATTAATACTGAGCCGTAAGCGATTGATGATAAAAAATATCTTTTAGTAATTACGTTTGTGCCGGCTTCAAGCGCGGGAATAATTTCTTTTTCCAGGTGGTTGGCTCTGTCTGCCGCAAATAATAATTGAAGTCCGGCGGCGCTGGCAACCTTAAAGTCTCCGGAAAGGCAGCCTCTGGCAATTCCGCCAATGACATTATTCGTGGGTTCTTGGGTAAAAAAAGCTGGTATTTTTTCAGTATGAAAATACTCACTTAGCTTTATGACTTGTCCAGTAGCTCCAGATCCGTCAATGCCTTCAATTGCAATAAATTTTCCTTTGTATTTATTTTTGAACATTTAATTTTTCCATTAATTGATCAATTTGTTTGTATAAATCCTCCATGCCGGTTTCATTAATAATAGTAAAATCGGCTATGGCAATCGGTCCTGCGATTGCTAAATTTTCTATTTGAGCCTTATCTCGGCTTTTTACTTCTTCCAGATTAAATAAGCGTTCCTTGTTGTTTTGTATTTCTTTTCTTCTGACAATTCTGTCATATCTTGTTGCGGGAGAGGCATAAACTGCAATAACCGAAAAGTTATCTTTAAATTCTTCTTTTAATATTTGGTATTCCTGCCAGGAATACATGCTTTCTATGACGACGTTTCCATTTTCAAACGCATTTCTGATTTTTTCAATATTCAAAATAGCGTAAGCGCCCATGCCTAAATTTGCTCTTAACTCTTCTCTTACCATTCTCTCGTTTTTCTCATTTGTCTCAAGGCCTCTTTTTTCAATTTCATCAAAGGTTACTGCTCCAAAATAGATTTTAAAAAAACCTTTGTTTTGCATAAATCTGACTACTTCTGATTTTCCAGATCCAGGCAAACCCACCACTGCAATTATTGTGTTAGTTTGTTCCATGATTTTTATCTTCAAAATTCATCTTATATTCCGGTATATATTGTCTGTATTTTACTCCCGCCAAATCTAGTAGTTTTCTTGATGCTTGCCAGTTAGGGTTATCATGATATTTGTCGGAGTCAAAAATTATTTCTTTTATGCCCGATTGAATGATTGTTTTTGAGCACTCATTACATGGGAAAAGGGTACAGTATAATCTAGAATTATTGGTTTCCGCATTGGCATTATATATGGCATTTTCTTCGGCGTGGACCACATAGGCATATTTTGTGTCGACCAAATCGCCTTCACGTTCCCAGGGCAATGCTTCCGTGTCAATTCCTCTGGGCCAGCCGTTATAGCCGAGGCCAATGACGATATTTTTATCATTAATAATACAGGCTCCAGACTGAGTATTTGGATCGGCAGATCGCTTGGAAATGAGAATTGCCATTTGCATGAAGCATTCATCCCAAGATAGCCTATCCTGTCTGGAGTTGGTTTTATTTTCCATATAAAGAGTTTTAAATAATCATTAACATTTTATCACAAATCAGTGTTTGTCAAAAGCTGTTTTTAACCTTAATTTTATTGATAAAAAATGGATGTGGATAAGTAAAAATAAATTAAATAAAAAAGCCCGCTTTTGGCGGGCTTTCTAAGGATAAAATTATAATGAGACTTTTATGCCGGGTCCCATGGTGCTGGCTATGTTTACGCTCTTGATGTAGGAACCTTTGGCGCCGGTAGGTTTAGCTTTTAAAATACTATCTATTAAGGCTTTGTAGTTTTCAATTAACTTTGGAGTTTCAAATGAGGCTTTGCCGATCATAACATGAATATTTGCTGAGTCATCATTTTTAAAGCTAACCTTGCCTTTTTTAAGGCTTGTAACTGCATCACCGATATTTTGTGTTACTGTGCCATCTTTTGGGTTAGGCATCAAGCCTTTTGGACCTAAAATTTTAGCAATAGGGGCAAGTAATTTCATGGAATCAGGAGTTGCCACCAAAACGTCAAAGTCGATTTTGCCAGCCTTGATGTCGTTTAAAATATCTTGATCGCCGATAAGTTCAGCTCCTGCCGCTTTGGCTGCTTTTTGCTGGGTGGCATCTGTGGTAATTACAGCAACCCTTACTGATTTTCCATTGCCATTTGGCAAAGCAACACTGCTTCTTACGAGCTGGTCGGTTTTTTTAGGGTTTATTCCTAATTTAACGTGTACCTCAATACCAGAATCAAACTTGGTATTTGAAGTTTTTTGTGCTAACTCTACAGCCTCTTCAATGCCATAGGATTTGCTTTTGTCTACCAAGACTTCAAGTTCTTTAAATCTTTTTGACTTGGCGTGCTCTACTTTTTTCATATTTTTATATTTATGTGGTTCAATCGTTCGCCCCGGCGAACTCCCACTTTAATTAATTACTTTGTTATTTCTACACCCATTTGTCGTGCTGTGCCTTCAATGCTTCTCATGGCTGATTCTAAATTGGTTGTATTCAAATCAACTAGTTTGATTTTGGCAATTTCTTCAACCTGTTTTTTGCTGATTTTGCCAACCTTTTCTTTAAGGGGTTTACCGGATCCGCTCTTAATTCCCGCAGCCTTTTTTATTAATTCGGCAGCTGGAGGGGTTTTTAGGATGAAGTCGTAAGTCCTGTCTTCATAAACAGTAATTTCTGCAGGAATAATATCGCCAGGTGTTTTTTGGGTTGCGGCATTGAATTTTTGGCAGAACTCTGCAATATTCAATCCGTGTTGGCCCAAAGCAGGACCGACTGGAGGCGCTGGATTGGCACCTCCGCCAGGAATTTGTAATTTTATAATTGTCTTAATTTTTTTTACTTTTGCCATATGCTTATAATTTTGTAATTTTGTAATTTTTAAATAATTTTTAATTTCTAAATTTTGATGCTAATAAACAAGTGAGAAGCGCAGATGTTTAAAAATTAAAGCATTAGAATTTATTTATAAAATTAAAAATTTGAAATTAAAAATTATCTTATATTTTCTTAATCTGTAAGAAGTCTAATTCAACCGGTGTCTCTCTTCCAAACATTGAAATCAGCACTTTAACCTTGCCTCGGCTTTCATCAATTTCCATAATTTTGCCTTCCATGTTTTTAAACGGACCATCGGAAATTCTAACTGGGTCACCTTTGGCAACATCAATTTGATATTCAGGTTCATCAACGCCCATTCTTTTTTGTAATGATTTTATTTCATCTTCTGAAATCGGAGTCGGGGTTGTTCCTGATCCGACGAATCCCGTTACGTGAGGCGTATTTCTTACGACATACCAAGAATCGTCAGTTACTATCATCTCAACCAAAATATATCCGGGATAGATTTTTTCTTCAACAACTTTCCTTTTGCCGTTTTTAATACGAATTTTTTTCTCTTTGGGGATAATAATATTAAAAATTTTATCCTCCATGTCCATGGATTCTATTCTTTGCCTTAAATTGTGCTCTACAGCTTCCTCCAGGCCCGAATACGTGTGGATTACATACCACCGTCGGCCCAGTTGCAAAGTTTGTTTGGCCATAATAATTTAGTTAATTTCCTTATGTGTTATTCTCAAAATCCGCCAGTGCGAATATTCGATAGTCTAATTTTATTTTATCTAATAAAAAAGTTTTCTATTCCGGAGCTAATTAAGTAATCGCATACGCCTAAAAACACCGCTACCAATAATGAGAGGATAACCACAAGAATGGTATGCTTTCTTAATTCTGCTTTTGTTGGCCAAGTAACATTTTTAAGCTCTTTCCATGAGTCTGAAACATACTTGGAAATACGATTTGTAGCCATATGTTATTAGTTAATTTCCAGAGATCTATAATTATTTTCTATCTTAAAATCCCCTCGGTAAGGGGATGATTTAATATGTTTGTATTATAAAGTATTTTGGAAAAAAAATCAAGTGTTAGCCTGTTTTCTCTGGTTTTTTATCTTCTTCGGATTTTTCGCTTATATTTTCCGCTGTTTTAGGGTTGGGGGAGTAGAGTTTGTTTTTAATCTTCCATTTATCCACATACTGGCCTATACCCTTACTGTCAACCTTATTTTTGATCTTTACTCTACTTTGAGACCATTTAAGTACACTTTCAAAATTTATTTTATACACACCCCTGACAACCACATAAGAAACAACCTCTTCCTGAATAGCTCGTCTAACTGTTTTTTGGCTTATTCCAAAGAGGTTGGCTGCTTGTGAAATGGTTAATCTGATGGGATTTTTTGGCATAAAAATTGTGGATAACTATGAGTTCTGTCTAGACATGTCTAGACTTATCGTACTATAAATTGTCCGCATAGTCAACCCCGACCTTTAATCTGACAGAAATATTTAATAATCATCAGAATTGACAATAATCATTTAAATATCATGTTTTGGAATAATGATTTTTATCTCGTTGACATCTGGGCCATTTATATACTATAATTAGATCTGTATCCTGGAAACAGGGTTTAAATTTATTATTTTGTAACGCCTTGCTTTGTTTGTCGTCCTAATAGGCAGACTCTATCAAAAGCATTATATATGCAACAAAATATAAAGTATTTAAATAACTGTAACAGAGCAATAATTATTACGTCATAATAAATGAAGAATCCTTTAATTGAAAAGATTCTTTTTTTGAAGGTAAAGAATAAAGATAAGGAAGCTTTCGGCAAATTCTACGATTTATACATATCTCGTATCTATCGTTTTATTTTTTTTAAAGTTAATTCTGTTCATGACGCCCAAGACTTGGCATCGGAAGTATTTTTAAAAGTCTGGCAATATGTAAGGGAAGACAAAGAGATAAAAAATTTAAATGCTTTTACCTACATGGTAGCGAGAAATTCAGTAATTGATTTCTATAGGCAGAAAAGCAAAAAGGGCGATAGAGAAGAATTGATTGAAGAAAATTGTATCCCAAGAGTCATTGATGAAGATAATGATTTGGCAGAGAAGCACAATCTATCAATTGACATTGCAAGCGTCTTAGCGGGTTTGGATAATTTAAAAGATGAATATAAAGAAATAGTGGTACTAAGGTATTTGGATGAATTATCAATTGAAGAAATTTCACAAGTACTGGGCAAATCAAAAGGAGCGATTAGAATTTTAACTTATAGGGCGCTTAATGCCCTTAAGGATTGTCTTAAAAAGAATGAGTCACAAAGAAGTAATCAAACAACTTAAATCACTTAAATCACTTGAGGTTGGCGGACAGCCTCAGGAGAGTTGGGTTTTGAGGAACAAGGAGATTATGATGAGCCAGATTCAGCCTCCCGTTCAAAATAATACCGACAAGTATCTGCTTGGCGAGAAGATTTATTATGTTAAATATTTAAGTCAGGCTTTTAAGCAGGTTTTTAGGCCCATCGTTTCGGTATGTGCGATATTGCTTCTATTTTTGGGTTATACTGCTATGATTACGGTAGCAAATGCCAGCTTGCCCGGTGATATGCTTTATCCTATTAAGACGACATCGGAAAAAGTTCAATTATCGCTTACATTTGATGATGAAAAAAAAGTGCAGTTACAGATGGATTTTGTTTCACGAAGGGGTGATGAGTTACAACAATTAGCGAGAAATCCCGATGATACTCAAGCAAAAAAGGATAAGATTTCACAAACTGCAAAGAAAATTTCTCAAGATGTTAAAAATGTACAAAAAGATTTAAATAAGATTGTTACAAATTCGCCGACACCTACAACCTTAAATGTTGCCAAGGAGGTGGATGATAAAACTCTCAAAGTTGAAAAAGATATAGTTAATGTTCACGCATCCTTGTCGGTTGATGTAAAAAGGGAAGTATCTAAGGATATTAAGGAGGCTATTTCAGATACAGAGGATACGGGTACAAGCGCCTTGTCTGTTATCGCTAAAACAGTTGAAGCCAATGGAGATAAATCCGGCGTATCCGGACAAGAGGTTGTTAATAGAGTAAATGAAAGAATTAAAAATGCTGAAATAACAATAGTTGCTGCGGCCAAAGAGATAGATAAGATGGTAACTTCCACATCAACTGTAATTTCAGCTTCCGGATCATCTACTACAAGCATAATCAGCACTACGACAATACAAGAAATGAAAGAAAAACCTAAGCAGGCTCAGGTGGTAATTGATCAGGCTAAAGATTTATTAGAAAGGAAAGATATAAATTCGGCAATTGAAAAGATAAAAGAAAGCAAAGAAATAGTTACTGATGTTATAGAAAAAACTCCGGCTATTGATACAGATCCGGTAAAATCAGATAGTGATTCGAGTACAACAACTCAGGCTCAGGCAGCAACTTCCAGTACAGAAAAGAAATAGTTGAAGATTGGGGCTCATTGGTTCTTCATTCCAATTAGTCGGGAAATTTACACAAAAATGATTTAAAATTCGCTAATTAGTTAATTTTATATAAAAACTAATTAGAAGTTCATTCCAATTAGGGCAAAATAGCTTACAGGTTCCCTCTGGTTTATAGGTAAAAGTCGAGCTGCTGGGCAGCGCTTATAGATTCAAAGGGTTTAGGAAATCGTTTTGTTTCTAAAACGGTTCTAATCTGTCAAGACTATCCTAATTCTGGTGAACTTTTAATATAAAAAATAATAATTAATTATGAAGAAATTACTAACTTATAGCTTAGTGATTGCAACCATGGTTTGGTCTTTGGGCATTGCCGCTGTAGTTCCAGCTTCTGCTGCTACTCCAGTAGACGGTACTGTCATTAAGTCAGCCAGTGGTGTTGACATTTACTACGTTGAAGGTGGACAGAAGCATCGCTTTTTGAACCCAACAGTTCTAAAAAGCTGGTACTTCAAGAGTGATGCCGCTAGTTCAGCTGGTGTTGATTTCTCAAAAGTTAACGTGCAAATCGTTAACGCAACAGATTTCAATGCTTTGCCAACTGGCTCAGATGTCACAGTAAGGCCTGGAACTTTTATGATTCAGTTTGGTTTGGCTACTACTATTTATGCAGTCGGACCAAATGCCGAATTATACAAAGTTGACAGCCCTGCCACAGCAGCCAAATTGTTTGGTTCAAACTGGGGCAAAAAGGTTGTTGTTTTCCCATCAAACTATAACAACATAAACAGATATGGTCCTGTTGCCGGAACTTTAACAAGCACATCATTATTACCTAATGGTAGCTTGGTTAAATTTACTGGTGATGATAAGACTTATGTAGTAACTGGTGGACAGAAGAAGGTTGTTACTGCCGAAGGTTTCATTGCTAACTCTTTGAACACCAATTTCGTCAAAACAGCTACTGATGCCTCTAGTTATGTAACAGCAGCCGGTTCTATTACTGGCGTTGATTCAATCTTGTCAACTAGAGCTATTACAGCTCAAGGAACCGGTCCTACAACAACTGGAAATGTAACTGTGAGCTTAGCCGCTAATACCCCTGCAGGAGTAGTAATTCCTGGCCAGGCTATTGCTGATTTAGCACACTTTACTTTCACTGGTACAGGAACTATTACAAAATTAATCATCAAGAGAACTGGTATTTCAGCTGATACAACATTAAACAATGTTTATCTTTATGATGGAAACACCAGATTGACTGATGCTGGTTCTGTATCAAACGGTTTTGTAAATTTTGCTAATCCATCCGGATTATTTACAGTTAGTGGTTCTAGGACCATTTCTGTAAGAGCAGATATCCTTGCTGGAGCTGCTGTTGTTGGTCAGGTTGTAGGAGCTTCTATCAATTCCTCATCTGATATCGCTGGCACAACTGTCGGTGGAACTTTCCCAGTTTCTGGTAACTTTTTGAGCGTTGCTAATGCTACATTAGCTACTGCTGATTTTGGTACTGAAACAGGCGTCAATGGCGCTGTAATCGCTACCACAATCAATGCCAACACAAATGGTGTTACTGTTTGGTCTGATAGTTTGACTATCGGTACTAGAGCAGTTACTTTGAAATATTTGAAATTCAAACAAATCGGTTCTGTTGTTTCAGGTAATTTGCAGAATTTCAAATTGTTTGTTGATGGATTACAAGTTGGCACAGCTGGTTTAGACGGAGATAATAATTTAATCTTTGATCTAAGCTCTGGCGTTACCTTGAATACCGGAAGCAGAACTGTTGAGTTACGTGCTGACGTTGTCAGTGGCGCATCAAAGACTTTCTCTTTCTCCGTTCAACAGCCTTCAGATGCAGTTTTGGTTGATTCAAATTATGGCGTAGCTTTAGTGCCTATACATAATGCCGGTGCATTTGCCGCATTATCTACTAGCGTTTGCACCATCAACGGTGTTCAATCCGGTAGTGCTGTAACAGTTACAACTGATCCTTCTTATACAGCCACTCAGGTTGTTAAGAATTCAAGCAACGTAACTTTAGGCAAATGGATTGTTAAGGCTTATGGTGAAGATGTAAAAGTTATGCAATTAAATGCCGGTACTGTTGTGACTCATTCCTCTACAACTTTAGACACAACAACTGAAAACTTTAACAATGTAGCTATCTATGTTGATGGCGTACAGGTTGGAAGTTCTCAGACACAGGCTATTGCTTATTCAACTAATACCGCAGCTAGCACATATGCTACTTCTACCTTCGGTTCAGGAAATCTATTTACTGTAACAGCTGGTACAAGCAGAGTAGTTGAGGTTAGGGCTGATTTGAGCCTAAACAGTGCAACTAACGTTGCTTCTGTAAAGGGTCAATTAGAATTCCCTGCAAACCAAGTTCAAGGTGTTGCTTCTTTCCAAACTTGGCCAGCAGCCGATACCTTGTATGATGCAGCTAATAGCTTAACTGTTGTTAGCGGCAGCTTGACAGGTGGCAAGAATTCCGGATTTGTCGATCAGACTGTTTCTCCAACTGTTGGAGTACAGAAGATCGGTTCTTACGTAATTCAAGCTAGCAATGCTGATGGCGTTAACGTTTCCAATTTGGCTGTTGCAATTAACACCACTGGAAATATAACAGTCAACGGTTTAGCTGATTTGTATGTCGATTATGGCACACAATCAGGTAAAGTTGCGGCTCAGGCTTCTAACAACTTCCCAGTTAGCTTCACTATCCCAGCCGGTGGTTCAAAGACAGTTGATGTCTATGCAACTATCAGCACTGGTGTAACTGGAGCTGTTTCCACAACCTTGGCAGTAACCGGAAGAGCAGCTGGTAGCTCGGCAACAACAGCTAATTTAGCTGCTACTGCTGGTCAGACTATCACAATCGGTACTGGAACATTAATCTGGGGACCTTCCGCTTCTAACTTATCTTTACAACAGAGTTATGTTAACGGTGGTCAGACCTATGATAGTTTCTTGGTCATGACATTTAAAGCCGCTACTGCTCCTGTAACTATTGATGAATTAGGATTCGGTATTTTGGGAAGCTTGGTTACTGCAGGCGAACAGCCAGCATATTCAGTTACTGTTAATGGTATAACACAAAATGTTGTCAGTAATTCTGCCACATTAACCGGATTGAACTTAACCATTCCTACAGCTTCTACAACTGTTAGAATTGGTGTTAGATTAAATGGTGTTGGTAATGGAATCGTTCCAGGATTAACTTCCGGCGGATCAGTTACAACAACCATGAACTACATTAAGTATCATTCTGGTAGCACAGTTATTACCAGCAGTACTCCTAACAATGTTCCAACTTCTTACACAATTTATGTGCTCAATTCTTTACCAACTGTAAGCTTGATTGATAATACTTCAGACTTACAGAATGGAACAGTATCGACTAAGGTTGGATCAGTTAAGGTCGTTGCAGACGCAAAGGGTGATATTACAGTTAATTCCTTCCCTCTTGTTCTATCTGCTACTGGTATGACTAATTTCAACGCTAGTACATCTGCTACAGGTTTAATAGTTAAGGATGGTGGTTCTACAATCACAACATCTAATACCGACTTTACTTCCGGTACTTCAACTGTAACCTTTACAGGTGGTTATCTAATCCAGGCTGGTACAAGCAAGACATTTGATATTTATACTCAGACATTAACAAATGTATCTGGTACAAATTCTGCTTCTGTATCCATGCAAATGGGTGATCCTTTCTACTTCAACTGGTTAGACACCAATGGCACTTCATTAGTTGGAGCTGCTTCACAGGGTGGTTCTACATTATTACCAAATAATTATGATGCCAGTACTGTAGTTGGTCTTTCTACAAATTAAGATCCGATCTTATTAAGATTTAGTCTTAGTTTTAGATAACAAAAACCCCGTCCCGCATTAGCGGGCGGGGTTTTTGGATTGTTGATTTTAATAACTTTTAATGCTAAAATTAAGCCATTATTATTTAACTGATCTAATTTTATTAAATTTATGCCAAAGTCTGTTGCTTCAAAGATTATCCAAGCTATTATCTGGATTGGATTCGCAGTAATTTTATTTAGCCCGCTTTATATAAGTTCGGCTTTATTTTTTCCTTTCATTGTCACAAAAACGATTGTTTTTATGCTGGCGGTAGAAGTTATTTTTGTTGCTTACCTATTATTGGCCTGGATTGATCCGAATTATCGCGTCAGATTTAATTTGGTTTTGCTTTTAATGCTTATTTATATTGGAATTTTAACTTTAGCGTCACTTTTTGGAAATGATTTTTATAAAGGTTTTTGGAGTAATAATGAGCGAGGCGATGGCATTCTTTTGTTGACTCACCTTTTCTTATTTGTTTTAGTTTTAACTAGCTATTTGAGGAAGATAAAAAATTGGCTTTATGTCTTGGATATTTTTTTGGTTGCCAGTTTTTGTGTCGGCATAGTTGCCCTGGATCAATATTTGGGAAGCACATTTTCAGGTTTTTGGAAGGAACACTTTTTGCCGTCATCTAATGGCGCTCGTTTGGCGGCAACCATTGGAAATGCCGGTTATGTCGGTGGTTATATGATATTTGGCGTCTTTGTCGCCCTTTTTATGTTGTTTAAAAGAAAAAATTTATGGCTTAAATTGGGTTATGGCGTAGTTGTCATCCTGGAATTGTTTATTGCCATCCAGACTCAGACTAGAGGCGCTTGGTTGGCTCTGGGCATATTATTTCCTATTTTCTTAATTTATGTTGCCTATTTTTATTTTAATGATTTTAAGGGCAAATATATAAATGGCCGAGTCATAAAAATTATTGCTACAGTATTGGTTATTGTATTTATTGCCAGTATTGGTTTGATATTTGTTAATAAGAATTCCAGTTTTGTGAAATCAAGCCCAATACTTTCTAGAATCACATCCATCTCTATGGGCGATGTTACAACAAATAATAGGCTGGTCACTTGGAACATAGCGTGGCAAGGCATACTGCAGAGGCCAATATTGGGCTACGGGCAAGAGAATTTTTATCAGGTATTTGACAAATTTTATACAACCAAAAATACTGAACAGTGGTTTGACCGTTCCCACGACATGGTTTTTGACAGAGCGATTACCGGTGGATTCTTAGGGCTTATTTCTTACTTTGCCTTGCTCTTGGTTCCATTTTACTTTTTATGGAAATTTTATAAAAAGGCTGATAAGCCAGATGATGA
>Ga0172379_10001898_pt1 | contig 39199 bp, 41 predicted proteins | sample GrowelOW334metaG_FD_119756 | JGI IMG/M metagenome (GOLD analysis project Ga0172379, IMG submission 119756) | Groundwater microbial communities from an aquifer near a municipal landfill in Southern Ontario, Canada - Groundwater well OW334 metaG | ecosystem: Environmental > Aquatic > Deep... | reverse complement strand
GAGGATTGTTTACAAAGAAATACTTTGTATCTTCTCTAACAATATACCCTGCCAAACCCTTACGAATTAGTTTTTCTAAAATATCATAAACCTTTGATTTGGATACTTCACTTTCGGAAACTATTTTCCCAACAGTTGATTCACCTAAACGATTTAATGCCAAAAATACTTTAATTTCCCCTTTAGACAACCCAATTTTCTCAAGAAGTGCTGAATTCATAATTTAATATTGATTTACTCCTATAAAATACTTGCCTTAGTATCCCCCTAAAGGGTAACCCAAGCTTAAGTAGCCATGGAACCGAGTAATCTTTTAAGGTGAGCAAATGAATAAGAAAATTATTTTAGGAATTACAATAATAATAGTCGCGATACTCCTATTCGGAGTTAGTCTAAAAACAACAGGATTATTCACAGCAACCCAAGAAAATGAAAAAGTAACTATAAACGCAATACTCCCACTAACTGGAATTAACTCTATGTATGGAGAAGCACAAAAAAACGGAATAGATTTAGCGCTAGAAGAACTAAACACCAATGCTAAAGGAAGTGGTTTAATTGAAGTAAATTATGAAGACAACCAAAGTGACCCAAAAGTAGCAGTAAATGCAGCACAAAAGATTTTGACCCAAAACCCAAAAATAATTATTTCAACAATGACTCCGACAACAACACCATTACTGTCCCTACTAAAAGACAAGAACATAATTTTGTTAATTGGGGGATCAATTTCAGCATCACTTGCCCCACAAGACAAATATTTCTTTAAAGATCACGCAGATGTAACTGAATGGGCAAACACACTAACTACTGCTGTAAAAGAAAAATACTTTACTAAAACTGCACTTGTTTATTTCCAAACCGATCAAGGCGAAGCGTTTGCAAAACAAGTTAACAAATCAATTATCCCAATACTTGTTGAAAAATTTGATCCAACTACAGCTGACTTCAAAACAATTACTTTGAAAATAAAAGAAAGCGGTGCAGATAGTATTGTGTTTGCAGGATTTCCTAAAAATGCAGGAGCAATATTAAAAGAACTTGAAGAAACAGATACAATTCTTCCAACTTTCTTAATTAATGCAAACTGGCCGGAAGTAACTGCAAATAATGTTGGAAGCAAAATACAACCTTTCACCGCAGGACACGAATTTGATGCAACAAATAAAACAGAAAAAGCTAAAGAGTTTACCATAAAATTCAAAGCAAAATACAACAAAGAACCAACTGTTGAATCAGCAATAATTTATGACACAATAATGCTGCTCGGAAGCAAAGTCAAGCTATGCAAAAACAATAACGAGTGTATTGCAAAAGAACTTGCAAGTACCCACAACTATGTTGCAACAACAGGAAAAATAAATTATGATGAAAATAGAAACTCCTCACGTGCATCAACACTATTACAATACAAAGATGGAAAATGGGTTGAAACTAATTAACCCATTTTCCAAAACATTTAGAGAACTTTTACTTATACTCCGCAAAATTTCCATCTTTTACTGTTTTCATTACGTACTCTGCTCCAATTACATCCCCGTGTTCATCAAAGTCTATTGATCCGCTTACCCCCGAATATACGGGTGCATCAACTAAAGCTTTTGCAATACACTTTGTATTTGAGCTACATGTTTTCATTGCATTAGCCAAAACGTTTGTTGCATCAAAATAGAATGCTCCATACGCCCCAGGCTCAACACCATATGCTTTTTTGTATGCTAGCGAAAATTCTTTTGATTGATTGTTTTTTGGTTTAGTAAATAACAATCCTTCAGCAGAGCCTTGAGCTATTTCAATTAGCTTTGGATCTTCAACTGATTCAGGAGAAAGAATTGGAACACTAATTCCGCTTTCCTTTGCCTGTTTCAAGAAAGAACCCCCGTCAATAATGTAAGGCGCCAAATAAACAAATTCCGGAGAAGAATCTTTTATTTTAGCAATTTCATTTCTCAAATCAGTTTCTTTTTCAGGATGAGTTAGTTCTACTAAAACTTTTCCCCCAAGTTCAACAAATCTCTTTTTGAAAGCTTCTTTCACTCCATACGCATAATCTGTTTGCACACTTGAAATCGCAACAGTCTTTTTGCCCATTACTCCATAGGCATACTCCGCTGCGAATTTTCCTTGATAAGTATCTGAAGGAATTGTTCTAAAGAACATATTGTAATCTGAGATGGCAGGATTTGTTGGCGAACCACTAATGAAGAATAAATCCTTTTTTTCTGAAAGCGGAGCAACGGCTAACGAAGCACCACTACAAAAAGGACCCAAAACTAATTTGATTCCATCATTGGAAAGCTTTTCTACATTAGTTACTGCACTTGTTTTATCACACTGATCATCTTCAAAAACTAATTTAATTTTCGAACCATTTATTCCGCCATTGGAATTTATCTCAGTTACTGCAAGTTCGATTGACTGACGTGAATCTGTACCATAATTTGCAAGTTCGCCAGTTAGCGGCAAAGTTACTCCAATAACATACTCATCTTTATTTGAACTACTTAGCGCAAATTGACCCGTAATTGATTGCCCAAAATACAACGTCGCAATAACAACTATTGCCAAAATGGCTACTACCCCAATAACTACTTTCTTATTCATTAAACCCCTCTTACGAACAAACTCGTTGCCCGTAACTAAACACTGTTAAAAAGTTAATGATTAAATGAGCCAAAGATAATTTTACCATAATGACAAATATTATATACTATTTGTAACTTTGATATAATATGCAAGAAAATGCTTTCCCACTAGATGCAAAGTACCACAAGCTACTCTCTGCCCTTGACGAGAATGCAAGAGCTTCAAACGCAGAAATTGGTAAAAAAATAGGGTTAAGCAAAGAAACAACAAAATATAGAATAGACCAACTCACAGAATCCGGCGTAATTAAAAGATTTCGAACAGTAATTAATTACTTTAAACTCGGAATTGTAAAATATAAATTATATTTGAAACTTACAAATACTAACAAAGAAACCCTCGAAAAAATAAGCAAATACTTTATGCAAAAAACCTGCACGGAATGGGTTTCGCACACCACCGGAAGATGGGATTTTGTTGTTGGATTTTTAGTACACAATGCTAATGAAATGGATGATGAACTTCAAGAATTCCTTGACAACTTTTCAGATAGTGTTCTTGAACGAAGCGTAACTACCACGCTCTACCTCGCACACATGAGTCGAACCCAAACGAAAGATGGAAAACAAACCAACAAATATTTGCTATACTCTTCAAAGGACCCTAAAATAGAAATTGATTCCTTGGATGAACAAATACTTAGAATAATTGCTAACAATGCAAGAATGCCAACTACACAAATAGCACACTTAACAAAAACCACTCCGCGAATTGTAGCGTATAAACTAAAGTCACTTGAAAAAAAAGAAATAATATTGGGATATAAAACTCACATAAATCTTAACAAAATTGGAAAACTATTATGCAAAGTAATCATCTCACTAAAACACGCCAATAAAAAAGAACTAAATTCCTTCATTAATATTACTTCTGCGCTTGCAGGCGCAGTATGGCCCCAAAGAATAATTGGCGCATGGGACTATGAAATTGATTTTGAAATGAACTCGTATAATGAATTCCAAGATAGAATTACTTCAATCAAAGAAAGATTTCCGGAACTAATAAAAAATACTGAATTCTTAATTGAACACACGGAATACAAACTCGATTTCTACGCGAACGCAATAAAAGAAATGTGACTTGCCACAAGAAGCACTAAGTAATTATTTGCGAATTAATTTTGCTTTTGTTTATTTTTCTCCAACTTTTTTTATCCCCAAAATTCCTTGAGGTCTAAATAATAAGAAAGCAAATAAAATTACAAAAGCAATTGCGTCTTTGTATCCGCTTGGCAAAAACCATATCCCAAAGTTTTCAGCGACACCAAGTAAGAAAGAACCAAGTACTGCGCCTGGAACACTCCCTACTCCCCCAATTATTGCGCCAGTAAATCCTTTAATCATTAAATTAGTTCCCATCATTGGTTCAAGGTTTTGTTCAAGTGCTACAAGAACTCCCGCAACACCAGCTATCAAAGAGCCAATAAAGAAACTCCACACAAAAATCTTTTTTGAAGAAATACCAACAATCTCTGCAACCCCCTTGTTATCAGAAACCGCGCGCATTGCTTTCCCAAGCTTTGTGTATTTCATAAACAAGTAAAGTACCACGAGAAGAACTAAAGCAAAAATAACAATTACTATTTGTAATGGAGTAATAATTGCCCCAAAAATATCTAACCCCTTTTCTACTTTAATAAAATTAAGGGTTTTAACATCTGCCCCGAAAAACAAAAGAATTAATGACTCAAACAAAATCAAGAGAGCAACACTCGCGGTTAACAAAATTAGCCCCGAAGCTTTTCGTTTTGAAAGAGGAGAATAAACTGCCTCAAGCACAAAAATTCCAAATAATCCTCCAAAAAGAACTGCTAAAATTGCACTCAAATAAAAGTCTAATCCGATTGTTGAGAATAGAAAATAAAGCACATACGCAGAAATTGCAATAGTGGACCCATGTGCAAAATGAACAAATTTATTTGTAGAGTAAATTAATGAAAACCCGCTAGCAACAAGCGCATAAATTGAACCAGCAATTAAGCCATTTACAAACAATTGAAGGAATAATGACATTATACCACACAACACATAACTCTTTACGGGAATATAAAACTTTCAACACGCCCTGAATTCTCATTAGAAATAATGCAACTCATACTCCTTTGAAATCAACACACTTTCAACTGTTTTTATTATATCCGAGAAATTTCCCCTCATAAAGCTTAATATTTCATAGAACTGCTCGTTTGACTGAACCTCAAACTCCGCTTCAAAGTCCCAATCCCCCAAATTAACAACTGAGTGAATGATGTTCGGATGCTCGTCACAATAATTAAGCAAATCATGTCTTCTTTTTTCAGTTGCATTCTCCAAATAAATGAAGGCTTTGAAAAATTTATACCCGATTTTTTCCAGGTTGAGAGAAACCCTTGAACCCAGAATTATTCCGCGCTCCCCCAACCTAGTTAAACGATAGTTTGCAACCCTTGGCGAGATATTTAGCTTCTTTGAAAGGTCGATAATAGAAATACGCGCATCAGTGGAAATTATTTTGACTAGTTTTAAGTCAAGTTCATCAAATTCAGTTCCGCTGAATTTTTCAAACGAAACCTTAAGAGGTTTCGAAGAAGAATGCTTTGTTTGAACCAAATAATTCCTTGGAGAAGTACGATACTGAGTCATCACACTTATGCTTTTATTTGAGACAAAGTCACTGTACTTTGCTAAAAACTCATTCTTAGCATTCTCAAAATCCATTAAGTCCTCAACGACAAAAGTTACCATTAAATCCCAGCGTCCATTGGATTCAGCAACCCAAGTCACTTCCTTTCGGACGGAGAAAAAAGAAATAATCTCATCATGTTTTGCTTTAGGCAAGTGTTGGAATTGAAAATAAATCTTGAAAATTGAATAACCTAATCTGAAGAACTGGACAACTGAAATATACCCTTTGATAATACCCCGTTCTTCAAGATTCTTTATCCGATAATTCACAATATCCTGCGAAAGTTTCAAACGCTTTGCAATCTTTGACGCGCTCATTCGCGCATTCTGATCAAGTTCAAGCAAGATTTGAGAATCCTTATTGTCTAGCACACTCATACGTAATAGTTACATAAAACACTTAATAAAAGTATATTTTTGGCAAAATTGGCAAAGAAATCTAATAAACAAAACACGGGGCAGGTACTTACGGTGAAATTATGGAGATAACTAAAAAAATGATTTTGGCAGTATTAGTAGGGATATTAGCAGTACTATTTGTGGGAGCAATGTTTATGCCAAACCCAACAGGATTGTTTACTATACAACCAGAACAGACAATAACTATTGGAGCAATACTCCCGCTTAGTGGAGAACTCGCAAACATGGGAATTGGAGAAAAAAACTCTGCACTACTGGCAATTGAACAATTAAATGCAACTGGAGGAATTAACAAAAAGAAAGTGGAAATCATTTTTGAAGACAGCCCATGCAATGCAGAAAAAGCAATTACTGCAGCAAAAAAACTAATCGAAGTAGATAAGGTAAATGCACTTTTGGGACCTTTTTGCAGTTCGGAAGTACTTGCAGTTGCAGAACTAGCAAACAAAAGCAAAACTCCTCTAATTTCTGGAACTGCTACAAGCCCCGCAGTGACAAACGCAGGGGATTACATTTTTAGAATCACTCCATCAGATGATTTGAAAGCAATTCTTTTCGCAAGATATATTTTTTCTGAACAAAATGTAAAAGAACTTTCAATAATCTATTCAAATGATGAAGTATCAACAAGCCTCATAGATTATTTTGAAAGAGAATACACCCAACTTGGAGGAAAAATAATTCAAAAAGAAGCATTTACTAAAGGAAGTGCCGATATGCGAACACAACTTTCAAAAATAAAAGAAAATAAAACCGCCAACGTCTTAATGCTTTCATGGCCTACAGAAGCCGGAAATATTTTAAACCAAGCAAAAGAACTTGGAATAAATGTTCAATTTTATGAGGGGTTTGAAGGAGTAATGACTGACCCGCAAGTAAAACAAATTGCTAATGAAAATACAATAGGAGTAATATATATTCAGCCACACGAGGCAAAAAACAAAGCGGCAAAAGAATTCCAAGAAAAATATAAAAACACTTACGGAGAAAACGCGCCATATTACTCTGCGGAAGGATTTGATGCAATAAACTTGTACTCCAAAGTATTTTGGAACACCTCAAATAGCGAAGAGGCAAAAAACAATATTTACAAAATCCAAGACTACCAAGGGGCAAGCGGAACAATAACAATAAATCAAGACGGGGACTGTCTAAAACCATTTGAAATAGGTCAAACCACCCAAACTGGAAATATGACAATTAAAACCCTCTAAGTAAAAAAAATCACCGCCAAATCCTGGCGGCACCCTCGCAAACGCAGGATTGTAAAAACCCCGACAGCAACCCTTTTAAAGACTAAAATCTTTTGTATTGCAACATGAAGAACATACTTTGGTTTAGAGAAATTAATATGTCCAACATTGCTGAAGTTGGAGGAAAAGGAGCATCTTTAGGCGAAATGGAGAACAATAATTTTCCTGTTCCAACTGGGTTTGTTGTTACAAGCGGAGCATACTTTAGTTTCCTTGAAGAAACAAAAATCAAAGCAAGAATAGTTGCAGCAATTGATGCAATTGATGTTGAAAATACTGCACAACTAGAAACAGTTACAGGAAACATTAGACAACTAATTGAAACAAGCAGAATGCCAACACAAATCAAAATGGAAATTATTAGTAATTACAAATTATTAAGCATGGCTAAACCAGCACTAGTTGCAGTAAGATCAAGTGCTACAGCAGAAGACTTACCAGAAGCAAGTTTTGCAGGACAACAAGAAACTTATTTGAATATACAAGGAGAAGACGATGTTGTAAGAGCAGTACAAAAATGCTGGGCTAGTTTATTTACAGCAAGAGCCGTGTATTACCGACAAAAACAAGGATTTGGAACTGAGAAAGTTGGTCTTTGCGCAGTAGTACAAAAAATGGTTGAAAGTGACGTAAGCGGAATAATGTTCACAGCAGACCCTACTGGAGATTTAAGCACAATAATAATTGAAGCAGGATTTGGGCTAGGAGAAACAATTGTATCAGGAAGCGTTACTCCAGACAATTATGTAATTGATAAAGCAACAATGGAACTTAAAAATAAAAAAATAAACAAACAAGAATGGATGCTAATTAAAGAAGGAAAAGAAAACGTACGCGTAAATTTGGGAAAAGGAAAAGCAGATGCACAAAAAATGTCTGATGACAAAATACTTGAACTTGCAAAAATCGGTTACGCAATAGAACAACACTATGGAAAACCAATGGATATTGAATGGGCAATGGAAAATAATGTTTTAATGATTGTACAAGCAAGACCAATTACTACACTTAATAAAAAAGTTGCCGGAGAAACAATTACTACTCTTGAAAAACCAATCCTTGAAGGACTTGCAGCAGCACCAGGAATAGTAACTGGAATTGTAAAAGTAGTACCGGAACTAGAAGATATTGAAAAAGTATTACCCGGAGATATTTTAGTTACAAGAATGACTTCCCCATCATGGGTGCCTGTAATGAAAAAAGCAACTGGAATAATTACTAACGAAGGCGGACGAACTTGCCACGCTGCAATAGTCAGTAGAGAACTAGGAATACCTTGCGTTGTTGGAACAAGTATTGGAACTGAATTTCTAAAAGACGGAATGGAAGTAACAATTGATGGATTTAATGGAAAAATTTACGCTGGAAAAATAGAAATCAAACACGAAAAGAAGGAAACAAAAATATTTGAAGAAAACGAAATAGAAGAAATTGAAGAAGACTTGGAAAAATCTATTGTGGAATCCTCTTCAAGACCAACTATTACTAAAAAAATTGTTACAATTGAAAAAGAATTTGGCGGAATAAAATACAAAGAAATGAGTAAAGAACAAAAATCCGAAGAAGAAAAACAATTACTTGAATTACTTAAAGACTTGTCAATTAAAGTAAAAGTAAACGTTGCATTACCTGATGCTGCCGAAAGTGCAGCTGCAACAAAAGCAGACGGAGTAGGATTACTCAGAGCAGAACACATGATTACCTCAAGCGGAATGCACCCTGCAGAGTTTATTAGACAAAACAAGGACGTTGAACTAAAAGACACTGTAAAAAGAGGAATAAGAGTTGTTGCTGAAAAGTTTATCGGAAAACCAGTATGGTTTAGAACATTTGATGCAAGAAGCGATGAATACAAAGAACTAATCGGCGGAGACAAGGAACCTAAAGAAGAAAACCCAATGCTTGGATGGCACGGAATAAGAAGAGACATTGATGAAAACAGAATGCTTAAGTGCCAATTAACTGCAATCAAAGAATTATACGAAGAAGGACTACGAAACGTAGGAGTAATGCTACCCTTTGTTGTAAGCGTTGACGAAGTAATTGGTGCAAAGAATGTTGCTAAAGAAATCGGACTACCAAAAGAAGTAGATATTGGAGTAATGGTTGAAACTCCAGCAGCAGTATGGATAATTGACGAATTAATTCCACACATTAGATTTGTTTCATTCGGAACAAACGATTTAACACAATTAACACTAGGAATGGATAGAAACAACGAACACGTTCAAAAGAACTTCTCAGAACTACACCCTGCAATCTTACGACAACTTGAATACGTAATCAAAAGATGCAAACCTGCAGGAGTACTAACAAGTATCTGCGGACAAGCGGCAAGCAACCCTGAAATGGTTACAAAACTAATCTGGTACGGAATAGATTCCGTTTCAGCAAACATTGATGCAGTTGATGAAATAAGAAAAACTGTTATTAACGAAGAGAAAAAGAAAATACTTGAACTTTATAGAAAGTGAACCTAATGAAATTAAGGAGAACAACTGCCCTCCATCCAAAACAAAAATCAATTCAATCTATTCAAAGAAAAGGACTATTAGCGAAAACCCAAAAACCAACTCAAAAAATATTATTGCCAGTTGGACATTTTCTTCAAACAATACCTTTTGCATGCGGGCCAAGTGCGCTAAAAATAATACTAGATCACTTAGGAAACAGCCAAAAAATTGAAACCCTAATTAAAGAAACCAAGTGCAGCCCAAAGTGGCCATACAAAGGAACACTCCACAGCGGATTTCGTTTGGCTCTCCAAAAATTAGGTCACGAGTTTATCGAGAAACAAAATGCAGAGCTAAAAGATATTGAGTCCGCTCTCAAAAAAGGCCAACCAGTTCTTGTCGATTTTATGGACCACCACTTTTACTACGGAGGACATTTTGCAGTAATCGTAGGACAAGATACTAAAAGATTTAGAATATCAAACCCTTCACTTAAAGCAAAATATGAGTGGTTGCCAAAACAAGAATTCTACAAAGAATGGGTTTGCGAAGATACTCCCGGAAGAAGAATAAATAGATGGATGCTAGTTGTGCTAAAAAAACAAACTAAATGAAAAAGACAAACCTCTTTAATTCTTTCCAATTCTAATCTTCTTATGCTACAACTAGATTTGACCCAAGCAATTAAGGACTTAAAGAAAACAAAAGCAAAAAGGGTTTTTGTACAAATACCCGAAGGACTTAAGACCAGGGCCGAAGGAATTGTTGAAGAACTTGAGTCAAAAGGATTTGAAGTAATCACAGAAATGGATCCATGCTATGGAGCATGCGACATTAAACAAGCCGAAGCTAAAAGAATGAACGCACAGGCAATACTCCACTTAGGGCATACGAAATTCGTTGAAAAATCAAGCATTCCAATTGTTTATGCTCCGCTAAAATATGATTTAGGAGAAAGATTTGAAAGAATAATTCAAATTTCAATTGAATGGCTCAAAGGAGAAAACATTAAAGAAGTCGGACTTACAACAACTGCCCAATTCTTGGAATATTTACCTCTACTTAAAAAAGAATTAGACAAAGCCAAAATCAAAGCAACAATTGGAAAAGGAAAAAGAGTGGAAAATGGACAAGTTTTAGGATGCAATTACTCCAGCGCGAATGTAAAACCAGACACAATAATTTACTTTGGAGACGGATTATTCCACCCCTTAGGAATACACTTTGCAACAGGAAAAAAAGTAATTGTTGCTAACCCAATAAATCTAACAATGCAAACACTCGAAGATGAAAAAAATAAATTCCTTAAATCAAGAATACTTTTGATTGAAAGAGCAAAAAGTGCAAGTTCATTTGCAATACTAGTCTCAACAAAAGAAGGACAAAACAGAATCACTGAAGGAGAGCGAATAAAGAAAGAATTAATTAAAGCTGGAAAATTGGCAAAAATATATTCCATGGATTTTATTTCAGACACAGCGCTACTCGGGATTAATGCTGAGGCATTCATTAACACGGCATGCCCAAGAATATCAATTGACGATTATTTAGCTTACAAAAAACCAATAATCAATTACCCTGAAATTGATTACTTACTCGGAAAAAAGAAATACGAAGATTACAAGTTAGCCGAAATATTTTAGTGAACTCTATGAAAATTGCATTCTGCGCCAGCATGGCATTCGCAAAAGAAATGATTGAAATAAAAAATAAATTAGAACAAAAAGGACACACAATTATTCTACCACACAACACTGAAAAATATGCAAGTGGAAAATGGGACGCAGAGTCAAAATCAGAATCGGTAGAAAATAAGAAAAAATATGATTTAATAAATAAATATTTTGAAGTAATAAAAAACTCTGACGCCATACTTATTATCAATCATAAAAAGAACAATATTCCAAATTACATTGGCGGAAATGGGCTAATTGAAATTGCTTTTGCACACGTATTAGGAAAAAAAATATTTTTACTTAACCCAATTCCAGAAATCAGTTACTCAGACGAAATAAAAGCAATGTCCCCCATAGTCTTGAATGGGAGATTAGAAGAAATAAAGTGACAAAGTAAACTAGTCGAAAACTTTATTTCAAAATATTTTCTCTTTCTTCAGTTGAAATTGTTTGTACAAGAGTTCCAATAAAATCTGGATCTCCTCGAACAAGTGCTTTGAAATTATCCACATTACTTCCGTTAATGAAAAAACTTCTAATCTTACTTCTATCAAGAATCGCCGCAGCGTGAGCATCAACAAAAGAGTGTCCGCCAGGTTTTGATGCCTCGGCTTTTAAGAGTGAGACCATTTTTACGTGGGTTAATTCCTTATACATTTTTGCATTCGCTTCTTTATTTGGATCCGCAGAATAAATTCCATCAACATTACTAACATTAATAAAATCCGCTCCAAGAAGTTCCGCAATTAATGCACCAACTGCATCAGTTGTTTGCCCAGGAATAGTTCCTCCAAAAATGGGAGTCTTATTTAGTAACATCACTGTTTTTGCTTGCTTTGGATCAGTCAAAACTTCTTTCCAAGCATTATCAATTCCGTGCGTAAAGAAAAGTGCATTTGCTCTTGTGATTGCAATACCTACTTCATCAAGCTCAAAGTTATTCGCTCCAAGGGCCTTTGCCCCTGCTTGGTAAACTCTTGCAACTTTACCCCCGCCAACAACTAAAACAAAAGAATAACCTTCCCTAATTAATTCGTTTAAAACTTCACAATATTTTGCAATTTCAGGAGCTCTTAATTTATCATTAAAAAAAACACTTCCCCCAACACTCATAACAAAAATCTTTTTTGAAGAGGCTTGGGAATATGAAGAAGAATTACTTGAAGAGGGGTTATAATAATTTTCTTCAGTAGCCGGAGCAGTTGTACTACTAGAAGAAGACTCTACTTTTGGACTTCCATCAAACTTCTCGAACAAATCAAACATCAGTACCCACCCGCTTTTTTGGTTAAACAAATAGCTTTTAGAAGCTAACGAAACCGAATAAATATAGGTTTACTGGTTTAATAACTTTACTTTGTTATAGCCAAAAGAACTAAAAAGTTGATACGAAATGGGTCTACCACACCAAGTACTTGAAGAAGTATCCGAAGCAGACATGGCTGTGTTCAAGAAAAAGCTAAAAATGCTTGAAGCAATTAAAGGAAGACACACTGAACTAATTACTCAATACATCCCGCCGGGGACTGATAGAAGCACTGTAATGAACCAATTAAGCGAAGAAGTAAACCAAAGTGGAAATATTAAAAGTGCAAGCGTAAGAAAGAACGTTCAAGGAGCACTACGAAAAATAATTGGATTCTTAAAAAATATTAACTTTAAACTACCAACAAACGGAATGGTTGTTTTTGCAGGAAATGTAAGCGAAACAGAAGGAAGAAGTGATATTAAGTTATTTACTCTTACTCCAGTTAGACCATTAAAAGTAAAAATGTACTGGTGTGATTCTTCCTTCCACTTAGATCACGTAAAAGACATGATGGCGCCAAATGATTTTTATGCAATAATGACAATTGATAAAAATGAAGCAACAATTGCACAACTAGTTGGAAAAAAATACGAAATTTTGGGCCACTTTACTTCAATGGTTCCTGGTAAGAGTAGAGCTGGAGGACAATCCTCTCAAAGATTTGAAAGATTAAGAGAAGAAGCAATGCAAGATTTTTTTAGAAACTCTTCAGAAAAATTTAATTCATACTTTGAACCATACATTCCAAGAATAAAAGGAATACTAATCGGCGGACCAGGAATGACAAAAAACTTTTTCATGGAAAAGAAAGTAATCCACCACGAACTAGAGAAAAGAATTATCGGAGTAATTGATACATCCTACACTGATGAGGGCGGGATAAGAGAAGTAATACAAAAAAGTCAAGAACTACTCAAAGACTCTGAACTTGTAAAAGAAAGACAAATACTTGAAAAATTCTTAGGGGAAGTTGCACGTGACGGACTTGCAACTTACGGACAAGCCGAAGTCGAGAAAGCAATTGATGAAAGAAGAATCTCAACATTAATTATTTCTGAAGAAATACCTTGGACTGTTTATAAAATATATTGCGAACACTGCCAAAATTCAGAAGCAGTAATAGTAAAAGATCCAGCAACATTTGAAGAATCAAAACTAAGATGCTCAAAATGCCAATCAAAAATAGAAACCACTGAAGAAGTGAGTTATTTAGATTATATGATTGATAGAGCAAAAGAAGCAGGGGCAAATGTTAGAGTTATCAGTACTGAAACAAGCGAAGGAGAAAACTTCCACACAGGCTTTGGCGGAATTGCTGCTTTATTAAGGTACAAACTATAACAAAAAATAACAATTGAACTAACTACAAGGGATAAAATGGAACCAATTTTCTTAACAACAACTCCCGCATTAAAGGGAAGAGTAAAACAACGTTACGCTGACTTTTTGGTGGAAGAAGTTGGATTGAACGGAGAAGTAAGCACTATTGAAAGATTCAACAAAAGTTGGGAAGAAAGAGTAGTAAAACAAACAATAGTTCCATCAAGAAAAAATGAAGAATATCTAATTGTGACACTTGAAAAAATAAACACTGATACAAGCGCAGCACTTGCACTAATTGCAAGAGGATTAAACTTAAGCAAACAAAGAATTGGGTACGCAGGACTTAAGGACAAACGAGCAATTACTTCTCAAAAAATTAGTCTATACATGCCGGACCCAATTAGAGTAGAAAAATTTGGAGTAAAAGGACTTGAAATAAGAGATCCTATTTGGAGCGATAAAAGAATAGAACTAGGGGACGCAAAAGGAAACCAATTTGTAATTACAATAAGAGATATTTCACAAACAGAAGAAGAAATAAGAAAAATAGTAGAAGATTTTATTGAAGAAGCAAAAATGGTTTACCAAATTTCTTTGGGATGCAAAGATTTGGGGGAAAAAGATTAATCACCCACAGAGTTGGAAAACTATTACTTGAAGAAAAATTTGAAGAAGCAATAATGCTTTACCTAACAGATACATTTGAAGACGAAAAAGAAGATATTAAACGAGCAAGAATAAATTTAGCTGTTTCAAAAGATTTTAAAGCCGCCCTTCGCGAATTCCCATTTGAAGCAAGACCTGAAATAGCAATGCTGAACCACTTAGTAAGATACCCCAATGATTTTGCAGGGGCATTTAGAACACTGCCAAAAAAAATACAATACTTATTCTCACACGCGTACCAAAGTGATTTATTTAACAAAATGCTTGCAAGAAGAATACAAAAATATGGCAAAAAAGCATTACAACCAATACCCGGAGATGTACTCGAGAACGGAATCCCAATGCTATTAATTGCAGGATATGAAAGTACTTTTGCTGAGAATGAAGCCGGAGAAATTGAAAAAGCCATAATGGACGAAGAAAAAGTAAAGTTTGAACATTTTAAAACAACAAAACTAAGTGAACTCTCAAGCCAAGGAATGAGAAAAGAACTTGCCCTCTTCCCAGAAAAGTTTAAACTTGAAAAAATAGAAAATGATGAGTTTAACGAAGGCAAAAAAGCCCTTACTATTTCCTTCTTCTTATCAAAAGGAAACTACGCAACAACGGTTTTGCGAGAACTAATAAAAGAAGAAATATTTTAGAAGAATTAATTAGTCTAACTTCAAATAATAACTCTTTAATTATTCAACCCAATCTGAATAATCATAAATTGTTGAATTAGTATCTTTGAGCCACTTAAGCACATAGTTTCTTAGAGATCCTGAAATATATTTCTTTGGCTGAGGAGCGCAAGAATCTGATTTTATTATAACATATTTATCTCTTTGAATTACTGTCCCCCCATATTCAGAAAGATTCAGGTCTTTATAATTGTAAATAACTAAATTTCCACCATTTGAAACAAACTCTTTCCAAGAAGAAATATCATAAATGCATTCAGCAATAATTCCTTTTTCGTAGAAAAATACCCAATCATCCGAAGCAACTCTGCAATCTTTTAGGTACTGATCCTGGGGAACAATCAAATCAGCATGCCCTGGTTTTGGGGAGAACCAAAAGAACAAAATAAAGACTATGACTAAAAATAAAACTTTTTTCTTATCTTTCCCCGCAAACAAAGCAGCATTAACTGCTATTACTGGAGAAAGCAAATTAATGAAACGAGTTTCCTTTATCCCCGAAAGAGCAAACATTGCCGCAGATAACACACCCCCTTGGTTCATTGAACAATGAAGCTTTTTCTTAAAATCCAATAAAAAAACCAGAGCTAAAAAGAATAATATCACAGCCAATTGATCTAGCGCGATTGGGGCAACCACTCCTTTTTGAGCAACATTAAGAAAAGAAGATTCAGCAATACTAAAAAAGGGATTTCCAGTAAACAAATAATTATACACCATCCAAGGGAGCCAAAGCACTACAAGCGGAGCAAGAAATTTTGGAATATCCTTTGGCTTTTTTCTTAATTCAAATAAAAAAACCAAACCAAATACAAGAAAATTATATCTTGAAAGAGAAGCAAGCGCAAAAAAGAAACCCTTCTTTAGAGGCTTATCCAACGCGAACGCAAGCATCAAAAAAGCCAATGCGAGCAAATCCGACCCGTAGTTTGAGCTAAACAAAATAGCAGGAAAAAGAAAAGCAAACAACGCAAAAATGAACTGGTTTAAACTCACAGAGTATTTTTTGTAAATTAAAATAATCGCTGCCAAATAAGCAAAACAAGCAAGAGCGGTTGTTAACAGCAAAGAATAATCATTTGCTCCAAAAACACAATTCAAAAAAGAAGGCAAAGGGGGCCTAATAAACTCAAAATAAATTTGATTACCACAAAACCATTTTCCCCCAAAAATGTACGACTGAGTGTCCCAATGCTGAAGAGCAATTTGTATTAACTGGGCAACTAGAAATATTAAAAAAAAGAGAATAATCCATTTCATCCCAATTATGTTCGAGATAAGTTTAGATAACGTACTAGATTTGGTAATTTTATTATTCTTTAATTCCTTGCCTTTCATACCAACCAACTATTAACTACAACCCAATTTTTTAGACAACTCGTTTATACTCATTGCGGAGTAAAATGTTTGCCCGTCAATTACAAGCGTTCCCGCTTTGTTCACATCATATTTAACTTCAAGTATTTTTGTAAAATCATAAGACTCCCAGTTGTATGGAAAGTGAAAATCTCTAAAAGATTTACAAGTTTTTGACAATTCATTCAATTGCGTTCCGATTAACCCGCACTCAAATTCACAGGATTTATCTTCTGCATAAAAGAAAAGAACAGTTTTCATATTCAAGTCACAAGAGACTTGCGCTTTTTGAAAGTTTCTAAACAAAACCATACTTGTAATCAAATAACTTCTCTTTGCGAAATAAAAATCATCCGAACTAAAAGAATTACTCTTAAAATTCTGCAAGGTTTTCTCAAGAGCAGAAAGTCTGTTTGAAGTACTCTTTATGTTCTGCTCAAGAACAGTACAATAAACCGCTTTGTTATTTGTATCAAAATCTTCGTATGCTGATTGAAGTTCGGACTCAAGAGAAATCTGTTTTACTTCTTCATTAATCTGATTAAGTCTGCCATCCTCAGTTATTCTAACAGACAATAATACTACAAGCACTATTGCAATAGTAGCAATTAATGCAGTTACGTAGACACTCTTCGCCATTTTTCACCAACACCTAAAATTTCTTTAAAATACCCTTGCGAGTAAGTAAAAGTAATGAAATAAGGGTATATAAAAATAAGGGTAATAAGAGGCAAAATATCCTCTTTTTTTAACTTATAACTGACTTCTCTAAAGCAAACTAAAAAATAAATCAATACTAGCAAATAAGAAGTTAAAAAGAAAATAACTGAAGGGGGAAGAATAATCCCTGAGAAATTAAAATAAAATCCTCCGCCCAAGGCAAGGTATTCTAAGAATACAGAAAGGGTTACAAACACATCATGAAATAAAAACACTAATAATCTAAGAATCACCGCCACAATTAACACTTGAGAAGCAAATAAAAAAGGCATTACAAAAAAACCAAAATCGGGATTCTTTTTATTGAAAATTAAATGTTTATATCTAACAAAATTAAACACTCCTCCGCGATACCATCTATTTCTTTGAACAAATAAACCATTCCAAGTATTAGGAACATCCGTGTACACAACCGCCGCATGGCAATTCATTAATTTCATAGAATGAGATTTCATTCTCAACCCAAATTCCATGTCCTCCGCCAAATTCCCCGCCTCATAATGACCAATTACATCAAAAACCTGTTTTCTAAAAATTGTAAAGGGCCCTGGCACAACATAGCTAGACTGAATTGAAGCAAGCAAAGTATTAGCTAAACCAAAAGAAATAGCATACTCAAGAGTTTGAATTTTTCTTAAAAAATTATCTTGCTTATCTGGCAGAACTAGACAAGAAACTGAAGCAACGGTCGAATCATCAAAATACCCCATTGTTTTTAGTAAAATATCTTCCTCAGGATAAGAATCCGAATCAATACAAATAACAAATTCGGTTTTTACTTTCGCAAGCGCAGTGTTCACTGCAAAAGAACGCCCCATGTTTTCTTTTAATTTAATTAAATCAATCCCTTTTACTTTATCCAAAATCTCTCTTGATCCATCAGTACTACAATCATCCACCACCAAAATGTTAACTTTGTTTTTGTACTTTATTTTTTTTATTGAATCAATACACTGAATAATCGTATTCTTTGAGTTAAAACAAGGAATAATTACTGTGATTGAGGGAAAAGTCTTTGGGTAACGCGCTCCCCCCAAATCATGTTTGTTTAAAAAAAGCATTAAGTAAAAGAACAAACTGAAAATGAAAATAGCATTAAACAAAACCACTAAATACAAATCAGGAATAAACAACGAAGAAAAAATAATTATTAATGTAAAAAACCCAAGCAAAAGAACTAAAACGCCCCTGTCTTTTACACCTAATTTTAGAGTCGAACTCATAATAACACTGATAAAAAATAGGAATAACAAGAATAAAAGCGTATTCAAACAAAAAAATTACTTCACAGAGTTAATTCGTTCATTAACTAACGCAAGAATATCATCAAAGTTTGGATACAATTGTTTTATTGCCAAATAATTTACTGAACTAATAGTTTTTGTTCCGCTGGCAAACAATTGTAATTTGTTTTTTGATAAAATTACTTTATCTTCTTTCGCCAAATTTATTTCAACTAAAAAAGAATTACCATCTGCAATAAATGAAGAGCACTCTTGCGCAGAAAGAGATCTGCTTGAGAGAACATTCGCATCATTTGTAAGACAGGAAAGAATATTTCCTTGCGCGTCAACTGTTTTTACTAAAGAACTTGTTTCTTTGTGATCTGCATTTAATGCAACAAGCCAAAGATTAAGAGAATTAACTACCCATGCACTAGAGTTGCCATCCACTAAATCAATTGAAACAATAAACTTGTTTTGATCTTTCATACCTTTAAAGAACTCACTAGGAGTATACTCGTTTGAGAGGAACTTTACCCCGCTCTTATCAAAAGAAAAACGATAACTTGGTTGTGAAAAAAACAAAAAATATACCATTACAAGCACTATAACGAGCAGTGCCAGAGCTAAAAATGCCTTGTTCTTGTTTGTAAAGCTCTTCTTTTTCGCTTTACTCTGCTGGGGCACAGGCTTAGAGAGAACAGACTCTGTTTCCTTTGCAACTTGAGGCACAATAACTTCTTTCTTAACCATACAAACAACCTTAATCAAAAAGAATAAAAACAAACGTAAAAGCCACTGTGAAAAAATATTTGTTAATTAAATCAAAATAATATTCATGACTCTAGCAATAAAAAAATCTTTTAAAAAAATAGAAACTTAGCAGTGGGCCTTTTGGGCCCACTACCAAGCACTGAATTGTTATATTTAGAACTTGTCTAATGCAGCGATTAATTCTTTAGCAGCATCAGCTGTGTCGCCAGCAGTCCATCCAGCAACAACGATTTTACCGTCAGTTAAAACTGCAGATACATAGTCTCCAGAAGCAACAAGTCTTTCTTGTAATGTCTTTCCGTCTACTTGTAAGTTTTGTGCAGCTTTGTTTACAGCGAATCCACCAACGATGATAGATTTACCGTAAGCAGCGTCTGTGTCTAACTTAACGATATTTCCTACAGGAACAATTGCTTTACCAGCAGTAGCACCACTGATTGCGTCAACTGTTACATTTCCCTTAGTTTCTCCAGCAGCAACGCCAGTGTATTTTACTCCACCAGTAGTTGTAGTTGAAGTTCCTGTTGATCCTAGGTATGCAACAACATTTCTTTGTTCTTCAGGAACGTTTAGAGTAAATACAGAGTTGTCTGACATTACTTCTGTTCCGTATGCAGTTCCTGCTACTTTCAAATAGTCAGTACCGTCTCTAATTGCTGTTGATCCCCATGCTGCGTTTGTAGCATCCAAAGTTGGACCGAATTTTGCGTAAGTTGTATCTAAATCAGCTAATGCATTGTAATTCCATACATTTCCTGATTCATCTGCTCTTACGTACATGTTTACATCTGTAGTGTCGTTGAAAACGAATCTTGCAGAATAATAGTTGTGATCTGATCTAGTTGTAGCTTGAACATCAACTAAATATTCACTCATGTTTGGTCTATAGTATGCAACATCGTTCAATACGTTAGCGTCTGTTGTTGTTCCAACAAATGCGATTGTACTGTCTGTGTGGTTTTTACTATATACGTTGAATGTTTGGTCTTTTAGTAACAAGAATCCTGTTCCTGTTGTCAAGTTAACATCTAATACATAGTCTATGTAGTCGATTGTTGAACCTGAGTATGGTCTTGCACCAAGATCTAATGATACTGTAGCTAAAGCTGTTTCAGGACTTGAAGCAACTACTGTTCCGCCCATTGCAGTTTGTGTTTCTGCAGCAGATTTGTCTCCTTCAATATATGAGAAGTTAGTATCTTCTAACCAGAATGTATAATCTTTTCCAGCGATATTAACAACTTTTGTCTTTCCTGATTCAACATCGAATTGCTTGTAGAATGGAACTGTAATTTGTGTTCCTTTCAAGTCAACATAGTTCAATTCTCCGTTTCCTAAAGTTGCTTCAGTCATTGGCTTAGTTTGGAATCCAGTGAATTCGAATTTTGCGAAATCGCTTGGCAATTTAACTGATTCACCAACTTTCAAAACGTACTTTGAAGTGTCTGATTCAGAACCAATAGTTTTGTTATATTTCCATTGATTTGAAATTACGATTGAAGTCAAAGTTGTTGGGTGGAATGAAGCTTTCCATGCAGCTTTAGTATCAACAGTTGAATCTCCAGTGTATGGGAATCCGTAACCGTTCTTGATTTCAAGTCTGTCTGTACCCATTCTGATTGTTGCAGTATATTTGTTAGCAGACAAGTTTAATCCTGCAGCTGTAACGAATATAGTGTCAGAGAATAAGTCTCCAAACTCTTCTTTCAAGTTGTATGATCCACTTTGAGTGTCTTTTTCAACAAACTTGATTTGTGTTGTTCCGTCCATTAAAACCCATTTAGCTCTATAATATTGGTTTCCGGATCCGATTTGTACTAAGTCAACTAACTTAATAGTTAAATCTTTTCCTAAGTAAGCTGCTTTTCCTTTAACAGTTACTGTTTCTCCAACAGCTAAATCAGTTGGTGCTGTGTTAGCGTAGAATACTAATTTATCCCCACTTGATGAAACTTCATCTAAAGTATATGACTTTCCTAAAATTGGGATTGTCAAGTCAACTTGAGAATTTGAGTCAAGTCCAGTTTGTCCAGCAACAGTAGCTAATAAAAGTCCTGTTCCTAAAGTTACTGTGTAGTTCAAGTCGCCTTCAGCTATTGAAGCTACTAATTGACCAGGTGCATATCTTGATGATCCTGTTTCCATTTGTGCGAATGCGTTCATTCCGCCACTAAGAGTTTCTTGTACAGATCCAGTTTGTTGTGTAGTTGAACCCCATTTATATTTGAATGAAGTGTTATTTACCAATGATGGCATCTTTGTACTTGTAACATCTATATTGAATTCTTGACCAGCAACTAAAGCTGTGTCTGTAGTTTCTCCAGCACCTGAAGTTGTTGAAGTTCCGCCAACAGTGTAATCAACTGTTTTTGTTCCGCTTCCAGCAACGTCTGTTGTAGCTAATTGTGCTACTTTTGCTGCAATGTTACCAGCCCAAACAACATCTGGTGCTTGTCCCATTGATCCTACTATAATGTCAACTACAGGAGTTCCTGTTGAGTCAACGATGTTAGATTTTTGTAGTGTGTCCATATTGCTGTAAGCAGCTGCCATAACAGCAGGAGCTAAAGCTGAACCAACTAATGCTGCGCCTAATCCTAATGCAGCGATTCTTTTTATGTTCAATCCTTTCATCAATTTTCACCTCTATAATGAAAAACAATCCTCTCGACTAAAGCACACCCTTAGAAATTGCGTTCAAAAGGCAGGCCTAAAGCTTCAAGGCATGACAGTAAGGTGTTTCTTTGCCTTTAAAAACATTACTCATTAGGAAACGAAAGAGACTACGTCAAGAGGGGCCACCAAGGGGAAAACTACGCCAATTCGAGAAACATACTTCGACAATAAATGAATTGGCTGTTTCGTCAATATGTTATTTTTAATAAAAGGGACTGGATATGCCCTAAATCAAAATGGCGCAAATGTGAAATATAATGAGTCTTTTAGCTTGAATTAAGCTTTAAGAAAAGTGTTCGTTAGTTGTCGGCAACAAAAATAGAACTTGTTAGGATTGTACTAGAAAGAAAAGTAAAAATAAATACACTGAAATAAAGATTACTAAACTATTAATCGTAAATATCTTTGTAGAATTTGTCTACTTCTTCTTTAGTTAAGTGATTTGTAAAGTACTCTGCATATTTTTGGAATATTTCTGAAAGACTTACTAATCCTTCTTGGAACTCATATTGAGAGAATTCTATTTTTTGGGGCTTCATTACTTCTATTGAAGAAGGACCATAATAGAAAAGGAACTTAACTAGTGCCGGAAAGTCTTTCACAGTAATAGTTACTTCCAGAAATGAAGAATACATCTCTTCTTCTTCAGCTATTTCTGCTTGAGTTATTCCATAAACTGTAAAAACAGGATCTTTTTCAATCGCTTCTTTTATTTTATTTAAGTGCTTCTTCAACAAATTTTCTTCAACAGCTTTTAATTCAATAATTGCCCTAATCTTTATTTTGAAAGAATCATCTTCTGAAATTTTTTTTCTCTTAGCAAGTTCACTAATAATATCTTGTCTTAATTGATATTTTGTAGGATACCCATCTTTTAGAACAAGCCCTAATTTTAGCATGTCTTTTAACTCAACATTTAACTTATCGTGAGGAATGTTTAATTGTTTGTGTAATTCTTCTTCAGTCTTTGGTTCGGAAAGAAGCAAAAGAGCAATCTTTTTTTGTTCATCTGAAAACTGCGACATATAATCACGTTAAAATCAAGCCCAATACCACTATTCACCAAGCTCGATAAATAAGCACGTACTCTTGTCTTTAAAAAAGTAATTAATGAAGGAAAATACTCAAAAAAACATTTTTCCACAAACCCCCACAGGTTTTTAAGGAATAAAAACCACAATACTAAAGTATGAATACAATAATTCTTGACATTGTTTCAGACTTTGCAAAAGGAGTGGACTTTAATAGCGCAGCCCAACCAGTAGCAGAGGCCGCAGGGAATGTAATAAGTTTTGTTAACCCAACCATCTTAATCGCAGCAGTAATACTAATCGCTGTAACAATTTTTCTTTTATTTTTCTTAAAAAAAATAATAACTAATAGTATCCTTGGAGGAATTCTCTGGCTAATAAGCACATTCATTTTCCATGCAGAGCTCCCATTAATCCCAAGTTTTGTTGTTTCAGTAATATTCGGACCTGCTGGACTTGGAGCACTGATTATTCTCAAATTCTTTGGATTAATTTAAGTGAAAAAAATGGCAGCAATAAATTGGATTAAAAGAAAACTACTTCAAAGAGAACAAAAACTTCCATTAAGAACAAGAGTGAACACTGCACTTGCTAGAGAAACTTTTATACATTGGCGGGGAAACAGTTCAAGACTTTATGCACTAATTAAAGAGGTTGAGAAAAGTAACATCCCAATCGAGAGAAAATCTTTCTTACTTGCCAGACTAAAAAGGCAATACGAAAAAAATCTTGCAGATGCAATGAGCTACGCAGAACACACTGGACAAAAAGCTGCATAGTTATATTGAACCTTGCCAAAAAACACTCTAATTAAAAAGCATTCCAACTCTTCATTTAGTCATGGAATTATATGAAAGTAAAAAACTGGAAACGGTTAGAAATGAATTAATAGAACACGCAAAAAAACATGCATTATACAAAAATATTCTCAACACCAAAGGGCACATAGTTTTTGGAAGAGGACAAGACAATGCAAAAATCCTTTTTATTGGAGAAGCCCCTGGATTTACTGAAAACGAAATCGGAAAACCATTTGTTGGAAGAAGCGGAAAACTCCTCGAAGAATGGGTTACGGAACTTGGAATTACTAAAGAAGAATATGCAATAATGAATGTTGTTCCAATGATTCCATTAAGCGAGGATGGAAAAATTAGGCCTCCCACTCCTGAAGAAATTCAATACTTTTTACCCATTACCATGAAAATGGTTAATTCCATTAACCCGACTGTAATTGTTTTGCTTGGAAAAAGTGCAGCAAGAGCTTTTGAAAAAGAAACCATGAAGGTTGGAGAAAGTTGCGAATACGAAGGGAAAAAAATGTACTTCATTTATCACCCAGCTTATTACTTAAGAAACGGAGCTAAAGGATTTGACGGACTTGTTAAACTAAAAAAATTACTTGAAGAGAACAAGAACGAGAAGAAACAACTTAATTTGAAAAGTTTTTCTTAATCATTTCTTAAAATCTGGAATAGGATAAACTCTAGAAACAACCTGAAGTTTATTTGCTTTTGATTCAAAAGACAAATCCTTATACGATCCAAAATGCGCACGAGTTACTTGGAACCCATTTTCCAACAAAAACTTTTCCAAATTCAATAGCACTTTAAATGCAACATCCCGCTTTGCAATTTTTTCAGACAAATGAGCAAAGGGGACCAAAATTATTTTCTTGGATTTGTGATGATTTGAGAAAGAAGTTAAATCAGTCAAAAACTGATCAAAAACCTTTGAAGAACCATCTGAAATGGACTCAACAGTCACCCAAGGAACAATAACATCAGTTTCATTTATTGGCAATTCAAACTCATCCACTTTTTTGGTTCTAGAGGAAGGAGTAATGTTGCCAAGGTTGAAATTTGAACAAAACCAAAAAAGAGCGCGCAAGAATTCTCATCTCACGTAACTTAAATTTCCGTCCATCTTTTCTTCTTCAGCTTGTGGCTCTAAGTGTGTTGTTAGTTCTTTGAATGCTTTCTCAATTTGTTTTGCATCTTTTTCAATAGTCTTCATTTTTACAGCAAAACCAAATCTCTTTGAAAGAAGTTCAATTACTTGCTTTGCACTACCATGATCCCCGTAAACTAATTGCGGATTAGTTTCTCCCATTAAGCAAGCACCCTTAATTGCATGAAGTTTTCCTACTCCAATCATTAAACCAGCAGCACCAGAAATTAATCCTTCTTTTTTGTCTTCTTTAGCACCAAACTTTTTCCATAAATTTACAGTGTCATCATCCGTTCCGGCTACAATTACTTCAGGCTTTTTATTTAATCTATTATCCCCAACGTTAAGTCCTGCAAGAGTAACCATTTCAACTACTCCAATACTTTTGAAGAAACTTACTAGAGTTTCTGAAAATTCGTAATGCTCATGAGAAGAACCGACTTTGAAATCAAGAGTTGGTTGAACTGGACCCGCAAGGAAAATAAAATCTTTCCCTTTGTGGTTAAAGAAAAATATTTCATCTTTAATTAGAGAAACTTTTGAATCCTTAGTATGAACACTTGGAGGAAATGAGTCTGATAGAACCTCGGCAAGTTTTTCTGTTTTGAATTGTTTAAGCAAATAATCAACAGTTATTTTTCCAACTAACCCAATTCCTGGGAGACCAACTAACAGTACAGCATCCTTAAACTGAACTTTTTTAACAACTAAAATCTTTGTAGGCATAAGAGTAATCCTAAATCAAAAGGAATAAAAAGCTCTGTAAATTGAACAAAACAACGATAAAGAACAACCAAACTAAGGAAAAAAATAGCCACTATTTCTTTTCTTCTCTTTTGAACTCAAAAGCAACTGAGAGTTTCTTTGCTTTCTTTTCAGAATTATTAATTGCAAGAGTGAGCGCCTTATCTGCATCTTTAAAAGTCAAGCCAGAGCAAGAAACATTATAAGTTCCCCCGCCAGCGTAAGAAACAATACAATTCTTTACACTTTCACATTCTCCAAGAACTTCTTTTACTGATTCAAGACCGCTTGAAGTAGTTGTTGAGAGTTTTAAGATTCCCGCAATTTCTTTTTTTGAAACAACAATGTTTTTTTCTACCAAATCCTTAACTGGCACAACCCATTCTTTTGCTAAAACATCACTAGGATCATAACCTAATGCAATTTTTTCAAATGCTTCATAAAGAGAACCATGTTCCTGAGTCAAAGGATCAGCAACAGCTGCCCAAACATCATCAAAAGGTTTTTTTGTTTCTTTACAAAGAATTTCAATTAATTTTTCTTCTCTATTAATTTGCTTGTATTGAGTCAAAACTTGTCTTTCTCGCATTGGATTAACTCCTGCAAAAGACAAATCAATTTGCCCCTTAACAGTATCAACGTTAATTACTTTTGCAACTCTAACTTGATTCATTTTCACGTGATTTCTAATATTTTTTACCCAAGAAGACGCAACATTACTAATGTGAACAAAACCGCGAATATTCTTATATTCTAAAAGCTCAACAAATGCACCATAGTCAAGTATTTGAGTAACTTTTACTACAGCAAAATCATCACGGTTAGGAAGATCCATAAATATCAATCTAAAAGAAGCGCTTAAAAAAGTACCTAAAACTGCTTTTTCTCAGCTACTTTTCCTCAGCAATTTTTCTTGTAACAAAAAGACGCGCAATCTTTGCAGGCAACTCTACTTTTTCCCCTTCAACAAAGGGGCCGTATTCTTTCATATCCGTGCCAACGAATGTGGGAACATCTTTTAGAATTTTTACACAAACTAGTTCTGTTTCGCGCTTCTCTTTTTCACCAAACAAATTATCAAACAAATCCCTATGTTCAGTTAAAATTTTTAAAAGTTTTTTAAAAGTCTCTTTTTCTTGAACAGCCATATTTTCATCTTCAAATTCTTTAGTATGCGCAGCAATCAGAGCTTTGTTCAATATTTTCTTTTCTCTCATTTGGAAAATATCATCAACAATTCTTTTCAGATTTGCAAATTCCCGAGCATCAGACGATGAAAAGTTTTTCAAAGAAGCCAAATAATTTTTTTTCTCTTCCTCAACAAAAGCACTAAGTAAATCAATAAAATCATCTTCAACTTCAACTAACTTAGAAGTGTTCTTTTCAAGACGGTGAATTCTTCTTAATTCGTCGTAATCAATTCTCATGCCCAAAAACCTTGACATAATAAACAATGAAAGAAATTAAAAAGGCTGTTAGTGACTAAAAGAAAAAGAACTCTTAATGGTTACTGCTTAATTGTGGCAGCCCCTTTACCAATTAAATAAACCGCAACAGCAAGCGGAAGCTCTTCATCAGCATTATCAAACGGACCATAATTTACACCAAGAATTGAAAACTTGGGCGTTTTGTTAATATGAATCTTAACCGTGTCCACTCCAAATCCTTTTGAAAAATTTGAGTCAAATACAACTGCCTCTTTGTAAGGATCGAAAGATTTTAACTCTTCAAGAGAAAGTACTTTTGCAATAAACCCCGTGTCCCCATGAAGTGTTTGCGGGACACGAATAATTTTGTGCAAATCAATACTTGTTTGTCTATCAATAGGAGACATTTCTTTGGAAGTAACATAAGCAAGAGTTTTTTCCCAAAACAATTTACTCTTTTTACCTTCAACCATCAAAAGAGTACCTTTATCCATTGCTGCAAACAATTTTGTTTTCTCATTTAACAAAAGAGAAACTTTTTTTGCGGGAGTTTCAGTTATTTTTGAAATCTCTTTTGCATCTTTATTGAAGAATTCTTTAATACCTTTATTCAATCTCTCTGTCCACTTACCTTTGTTCACAGGGCAAGCAAAAGGCGCTGATTCAAAATTGTATCCCAAATTTGCATAATCCATGTTGTGCGCAGTTAAATAATCTACAAGTTCAATTCTTGCCCGCTTATTTAATTCTTGAACATTTTTTGAACGCAAATGAATGTGATACCCTGCTTTTCCAGAGAAATTAACGGCTAATCCTTCGCTAGAAAAGCCAAAATCATTTTCTAAAAAATCAATTAATCTAAATACTTGCTTTTTTGCTTCATTTAAGTGCTCGGACATGAACCATTGAATACCATTAATTTCTTCAACTTCAAGACCAAGCTCATCCGCATCAAACTCGTAAATGATGTCCGCTTTAATTAATTCTTTTGCCGTCATAGGCGTCCTTTCAGGATGCCGATAGTATGCATTTGAATAAGAAAAGAAAAGCGGTTTACTTTGACGAAGAAATAAATTCACTTCCTCAGAACTTGCAAAAAACATATTCCTATTTGCAATTTTTCTTCTAAAAACACCAAAACCAAATTCTCTAAAAGAAGGATCGGGAACGGAGTTTATGAAATTCTTTTCATAATATGCACCAAATAATTTTTTCATGAATTCTGATTCATTGTTTTGTATCGTGTCATACATAAGCATCAACAAATTTAGTTAATTTCTTTAACAACCTTTTGCGAAGAAGAATTTTTCACTTGATTTCTTATTCTTAGTTTTGCAATGTACCATTGTAAAGGATGCTTGAATTTACATTCTTTCTCGCACTCTTTAACTCTCAATCCATAATCCCATAACTTTTTACAGCCGGGAGAGGATAAATCACTTGCAATGATTCTATCAATATGATACTCCGCAATTTGTTTTTTATAATCAGGACTCTTTGAAAACAAAATTAGCATTTCCTCTTTGGACATCCCCAATTTGTGCAAGAATGAACCTAATGCTAAACGAGCCATGTAATGAAGTTTCTTTCCAGAAAGTTGATCTGTATAAACTGCTTGCATGCAAGGAGGGAATAAATTCGGATCAATTTTTCCAGCTAACTTTAAATCAAAGGTTTTCTTTTCCATTACCACTAATTGAGAATCAACACTCTTCACTAAATCCAAAATAGTTTTTGGAACATTCTCTTTTTTGATTGGAAGAGAATCAAAAACTTTTACATACGCTTTCTCAGCTAAAAATCTTGCAAAATCATTTACGTTCAAATATACAATTCCTTTTGAAACTGGTTTATTCAAAAGTTTAATTTCTTCATCAATAAAATTAATTTTCAAATATTCTTCCAAAGGAACTTCAACAAAATAATTCTTTTCATTTGAAAGAACATACTTTAATTCAAAATCATCTGCCAACTCTTGACACAAATCTTTTGTACTAGCATTTTCCACTAAATAATTGAAAGTATTTTTGTAAACCATTAGCGAAAACTTTTCAATTATGTTTGGGGCCTTCATTACTGAAACAAACATTTTTGCAGCAGGGAACGCAGTAATTTCTGTTTCCAAAAATTCTTTTGAAGGAGAAGCAGAATCAATTGTGTATAAGTTCCCAGAAAAGGCTCTTGAAACCATTAAAGCTGCTTTTTTTATTGCACTTTCGGGAATATGATCCACTGAAACATTTGCTTCTTTTAAGTACCCCCTAGCTTTTTTTGTAAAAGGAAATTTCTGTGCAAAAAGAAGCTTATCCATAAACACTTCCTATTAGGAAAGCATTAAATAAATTAAAGGCAGGGTTAAGGAAGCATTAAATACCCCCCAAGACGCAAAGTTATTGTGGAAGCATGAGACCAATAAAAACAATGAAAACTTTGGCTAAAGTTCGAGCAGGAGCGCAAGCTAAGAGAAACACTGCATCTAGGGAAATTCCAATTTATTTGCAAATTATTGCGTCTTTACGAAGACATGGATTTACTGGAACTCCTGCTGAAGCATACCGCATAAAAGGGAAAAGCAAAGAAGTGGCATTAAGTTATGAAATTGCACGACTCAGCGCACAACCAATAACAAAACTTACTCGAGGGCAGTTAATCCAAATTGCAAAGCAAAATGTAGCACAAGCATACAGAGCACAAATACCCAATCCAACGGCTGCAATAGTTAGAAGAAAATAATTGGGCAACTATTTTTTTGACCACTAAAGTATCATGTGGGCTAAATAGAATACTATTTTGCTTGGGCCAATAGAATAGGTTACTCTCATCGCAGCATCATTTCTTAGTTCAATTGTAATCGGTTTATCATTGTCTGCTTGACGAACAATATTGTGGAAAAAGTTAAGAGAAAACTTTGCAGTAATTTCTTTTTTTGATATCACGCTTGAAACTTTTGTTGTCTCTGATTCCATTACCCCGCTTGAACCTTTTGCTTCAATGAAAAATTTTCCATCAGAAACTTTTAAGACAATACTTGAACCAAATAATGAAGCATCTTTCAAAATTTCTTTCATTAAAGAAGCATTAATCTCAATTTTTGATTCATATTCAATTGAAGGGGTCTTTGGTTCTTCTCCAGACACATCTATTAATGGAAGACGAAAATTCCTTTTCATTTCTCCTTCAAAACGAATTTTTATTTCAGCATCAGAAATATCAAGAACCATTTTATCATCAACTATAGCTCTTTGAAGAATCTTATTTAACTCAACTAAATCAACACCAACAAAATTTGGTTCCATTGCATATTTGTCAAAATATTTTTTATCAACAAAGTAATCCACGAGCACTACTTGGCTTGGATCAATTGCTTTAAAGAAAATCCCCTTATCGGTAAAGCGAAAATTGCCCTCAGGAACGAATGAAGAAATGGATTCGACTGCGGACTTAAAAAAATTAATTTGTTTTAGTTCAAGCATTGCATCACAAGTAGAAATAAGAGAACAAAGAAGTATTTAATAATTAATGTCAAAGAACAAAAATGAATAATGGCATGTTCTTTGACAGCTATCAAAAGACAAAGTCTTTTGATATAACTACGGCAGTAAAAATGATTAACTCTTTAGAATTATGACTAAGCTGCTTCAAAAAAAGAATCAAATTTATTGAGATTCAATTCTTGGAGCCAAGAAATAACTAATATTTGCTTCCCCAATAGGGTAAGAAACTCTAACAGGAGCACTACTCTTGATGAAAAGAGAAACCTTTGTGTCCGAAGAAGCAACTTTTAGCATATCTTGTAAGTAATCTAACGGGAACATACTCTTGCATTCTCTTTTTACTCTAAGTTCTGGAAGAGTGTCTTTATTTTGTTTAATATCTTCGTTTAAATTTCCTTTAGAAGAGTTTGCTTTAACAAAAAACTTTTCTTCATTACAACCCAAAACAACATGAGAACTAATTAATGCAGCATCCTTAAATGCGGATTGTAAAAAACCAGCTGAAACTAATAATTCTGCATCAAATTCAATTCTTGGATTTGGCACTTCGGCTGTAGAAATATCAATTAAAGGAACTTGGAAAGATCTTTCTGCATTTCCTTTGAAAGTAACCGTCAAAAATGCTTTCTTTTCATCAAGAGAAAGAACTAACTCATCACTACTTTGAGCTCTTGATAATACTTGATTTAAATAATCCAAATCCAAACCCAATCTAGTGTCAGCAGATTCAAATTTTGTAAAAGCTGTTTTTGGTAAAGAAAACGCAACCATTGAAATCTGAGAAGGATCCGTTGCTTTAAGTTCCAAACCGTTAGAAGAAACAACTAACTCCGCTTCGTCAATTAAAACAGCAATAGCTTCCATACTTTTCTTAAAAACATCAGCACTTTTTAGAACCAGTTCCATCTCAAATCAACCTTCTATTACTAAGAGAAGACTTCATTAGATTTAAAAAGGGAGTCGGGGAGGGAGAGAAAAAATTCACTTTTTAGAGGGAGTTCTGCCAAAAATTAAGAGTAAAGAAACCTATTCTTTTTGTTTTACTTTCTTATAATCAATAATTTTCCCAGAAGCATCAAGTGTGAGAAGAATTTTTACACCTGAAATCAATGCAAGCAAAAGAAAATTATTTTCTTTAGCATTAAAATCTAATACTTCAATCTTTGAACCCAATTGTTGTTCAACTTTGGGTTTAAATTTTTTAATCAATAATTGCTTTAATGAAGTTTCTTCCTTTCTTATTTCAAGAGACGGAGAAGGAGCTTTTTCAGAAGATTTAGAATCTTGTTTGGAATCAATCTTTTTTCCTTCTTTTAATAATTTAAGGGAAACAAGAATCTTCTCAGCATGTTTTTCTTCTGCAGATTTTCTTTTCAAAATAATGAAGATCCCTGCAATAATCACAATAAGCGAAATCACAATTACGGCTACTGAAATCAAAACTAGTAAATTATTGTCTAAACCGAAAAAGCCCATGCAAAGAATAGGCTGTTAAAGAATAAAAAGCTTAGCAAAAGAGTTTATTTGACTAAAAAATAAACGTTAACAAAAACCTGTAAAATCTCTTGGAAGGGCCCCTGTTTGAATTAAAGAAAACAAATCATCCAAAAGCCATAACTTTACACAACCAACTTTAGGAACCATAAAAAAAGTTTTTCCTACTAGGTTATCCACTTTATTTGCATAAAAACTAATACAAGGTTTTTGAGACAAATTAAGTTCAGGAGTTATATTGCCGCAATCTTGATCAAAAGTTGGATTAGTAGACATATTATCCCCTTTTGTTAAAATGAATACCCCGTCATTAGCATTAATTTTTACAATCCCCCTATGAATAATTGGAAGACCGGAAGGAAACGCAGGGTAAACTACTACGTTACCATTGTGAGCTAAAAGCACTTCTTGAGTTGCCCCATTTGAATCTTTAAAAGTAAGTGAAATTAATCTCCCAAGAGAATAATTTGGAGTAACATAATCGATTGTAGGAACCTCCCCAATTGAACGAGTGAGAAAAACCTCTTCACCAAAATTATCACTCACATTTGCGCGCGTTAATGCCATTACATCACCACGGAAAAAAGTATTTTCCATTGATGCTGAATAAACAATTACTAACGGGGTTTGTGTGCCAAAAATTATGCCAAGCAAGGAATAAATTGCAAAAGCAAAAATTAATGCAAAGAAAATATTCACTCCCATTTCAACGTATTCATTTGTTGTTACTTTTTTTACTCGAGGCATTACAAAAATATCCACATAAGTAAACGGGTCGAACCATTTTAGGAAAGAAAACTTTTCTCCAATTTTTGCCAAAAGCAAGGAAATTTCTTTGAAAAAAGGGAGAACAAATTTGTCAGAACTTTTTTTCTTAAACTTAGGCATATTAATACTCAAATAAAAAAGAGTTTAAAACCAAGCAGGTAACACAATTTTATTGAGTTTTTTCCCAGCACTTTTAACTTTGAAGAGAAAACTTTGGAGCAGACCGAGTGTTACTGTAAAGAAATACTGCAACTATTATTACTAGCAAATACAAAAAACCCATTACAAAATACAAATCCGTTAATTTCATCATCCCCACAGCTTCTGTAACTGCCCCGTATGCAACTGAAAATAAAGCCAGAACAAAAAGGAAAATAACATCCTTGATTATAATTTGAGCATCGTGGGTCAATAATTGCCCCTTTGCAACCATTGCTGAAAGAATTGCTCCTGCAAGCGCACCAAACACATACCCCATTAATTCTGGAGGACCATGACCAATTAACATACTTTGAAACATTGAAAGCCATTTTACTAAATCCCCTGCAAGCAAAGTTTCACCAAAAAATACTCCCAAAATTGAGGCATTCCAAACAATAATAAAAATCGCCCCAACCCCGTAAAGCAAAGAAAGAGCCACTGTGAAAATCAGTACCCCTGCATTATTTTCAAAAATAAAAAGAGTACAAGAAACTACATCACTCGTAGCGGATTTACAAGCATCAAGACCAAAAGCACTGGCTTTACCAGTTATTGAAATAGGAACTCCATTACTACAAGCCCCTGAAATCCTACAAAAAGAACCCACTTGCTCTTCAAACAAACTTACTTTTGCATTATCCGGAACAATTGCATAATAAAGTGCAAATGTAAAAATTACTCCTACAAAAATCCAAACATAAAGCATAATTAAGTTAAAATGACGAGCAAAAAAAGTACAAGAACTTCGCCTACAAATGGATTCCTCAGCCTCTTCTTTTGATAACACGTTGAAAACAAGAGGAACAATCCCTATTGTAATAAATGCAACTGATAAAACACTAGCATGTTTTGGAAATAAGAGGTCCGCAAAGAAAATACTTCCCGCACAAATCAAAATAGTCAAGAAAAAAATGAAAATGGGGTGCTTGCGGATATTTTTCTCCCCAATAATTGATTCGAGAACCATTCAACCACTTGATTTATAAGTCTTATTATGGACAATGTTTTTGTACAAGTTAAGACAACTATACCTACATTTTTTTGGTATAAAATACTATCTATTAAAGAGAAAAAAAGAAATTTTTTTATTGAAACGAGGGAAAAAAATGGCTGAATCGAAAAAAATATTCCTCCCAGGGGAAGCAATCACTACTGAAGAAGAGTATGTGGCAGGAAGAAACACTTTTTCTGACAAAGGAATTGTAAAAGCAAGTAACATGGGATACGCAGAATTTGATGAAACTAATAAAGAAGTGAGAATAAAAGGAAAAACAATAAAAACAATCCGCGCAGGAGACATTATCACTGGAAAAGTAATGCTTGTTAAAGAATCAAACGCAGTAATTGAATTACTTAGCGCAGAAAACGGCAAAAAAATAACAGGACTAAAAACTGCACAAATCCCAGTAAGAAATGTTTCAACTGAATACATTTCAGAACTAAGAAAATTCTTTAAAATCGGAGACATTGTTAGAGCAAAAGTTGTAATGAGCTCTCCGCTTGCAATAGATCTTGCAACAAACGAAAAAGGATTAGGAGTAAGTAAAGCTTACTGCTCAAACTGTAGAAAAGAAATGCAATTTACTAACAATCGAATGCTTTGCCCTAATTGTGGAAGCATTGAAGACCGAAAATGGTTTGAAGCAGAACAAAAACCAAGAGAATTTGCACCAAGAGGAGAATTCGGTGGAGACAGACGCGGAGGTTTCGGAGGAGATCGAAGAGGCGGGTTTGGCGGAGACAGACGCGGAGGACACGGTGGCGGTTTTAATAGAGGCCCAAGAAGAGAAGGCGGATTCGGCGGCAATAGAAGCTTTGGAAACGATAGACCATTTAACAATGACAGAGGTTTTGCCCCAAGAGGAGAGTACACTCCAAGAACTGAAGGTAACTCAAGCGGATTTAACAATAATAGATCATTTAGTGGAAATAGAGAAAGACCTTCGTTCAATAACGAAAGAAGACAAGGCGGAGAAAGAAGATTCTAACTATTTTAGGTTTTTAGGGTCTTTTTTAACCAAAATGGAAAGTTTATAATCCTAATCATGGAAGTAATTTTTATTGAGGGTGAGCAAATGAAGCTAGAAGTTATTACAAATGAAAAAAACACTTTAGAGTTCTATCTAACTGGGGAAAGACACACAATCCCAAACTATTTGAAAGAAAAAATAGTTGCAGCTAGCGGAGTAGAATTTTGCGCATACAAATTAGATCACCCAATGGACAAAAAAGCAAAACTAATAATTAAAACAGACGGAAAATCTCCTAAAAAAATAGTTGAAGAAGCTATTAAATCTGCAAAAGAAGAACTTGCTGAATTTAAAAAAGAAGTTGACAAATTAAAATAAACTAATTTAATAAATTTGTTAACTTCAAAAGTTTTTTTAATACACTAAAATTAGATTTAAAACTAAAAGAAATTTAGATCATTTCTTTTTCTTCTTTGGCTTTTCTTTTACTTCCTCGTCATCATCCAAATCCGAAGAAGATTTAGCTTTCTTTACTGATTTATCTACGTAATCTTTAAGCAAATCTTTGTAGTACTCCGCCCCATTAGCAGAACCTTTTTTTGCAGCGTTACTATTAGTTGAATTTGTAAAAGATTGAGCTAACTGAGTGAACTCAGAAGGGAAGAAAACTTTGCTTCCTTTTGAATTTGCCATTCCTTCAATTGCTTTAATGTAATAATAAGCAAGTGCCCGGTCATCAAGTTTTGAAGCTGATTCTTGAACCGCATCAATCTCTGCCTTATGAGCTAAAGCTTTTTCCATTCGTGCAAGTTTTTGCTGAACCGCAGCCTTCTCTTCGTGCATTGCATTAATTACTGTTTCTGGAATCTCAACGTCACTAATTTCAATTGATTCAACAACAATACCCCAATTCTTTGAGATTTGCTCTAAGTTAGTTTTTATTTGAGCATTAATTACTTCAATATTAGAAATAACTTCACTTAATGGAATTGATCCTACAACATCACGTAAAGAAGAAACAATGAATAATTGAGAAGCCTTTGTATAATCTTCAACTTCAATAACTGAATTCACTACACTTTGGTTATCTTTTTTAACTTTCAAATAAACAATTGCATCAATAGTAATTTCTACTCCATCTTTTGTAACAACATGTTGTTTTGGAACATCAATAGTATGAACACGTAAATCTACTCGATCAATTGATTCCAAAATAGGCCAAACTAATGCCCAACCAGGCCCACCAACATGGTGAACTTTACCCAAACGATACACTACCGCTCGTTCATAATCTTTTAATTGTAATACAAAATCATACTTGTATACAATCCAAGCAAAGAAAGCTAATAGAAGAATCCAAACTAAATTTGCTATTACAAAATCCTGATTAATTACCAAAAAATAAGCACTAAGTGCAATTGCCCCTAAAAGCACAACAAATACTATATATTTGAAATTATCAGCAGCCATACAAATTCACATTCTACTAAACAATAAACCCACTATTTATATATAAGATTAATCACTTAGGATATTTATAAGGATAGTGTGGGTGCTTAAGTGAAGAAGAAGATATTTGTAGTGTGCGTCGACCGAGACAATGATTTGGGCCGAAAGGCAAAAATCAATGGACCCGTGATTGGAAGGGAAAAAAATCTTGCAGCCGCACAAAAACTAATACTGGCAGACCCTGCTGAAAGTGATGCAAATACAATGTTTGCAGCAGTTTCAAAACTTGAAGAGGCAACAAAATTATACAAAAATGTGGAAGTAGTTACAATTACTGGAGAAGGAAAAATCGGACTTGCAGCAGACAAAGAAATCAATAGACAACTTGACAAATTACAAAAAGACTACTTAATTGACGGATGGATTCTAATCACTGATGGAGCAGAAGACTCCCAAGTAATACCAATATTACAATCACGCGCAAAAATCATTTCCACTGACAGAGTAATAATCAAACAAGCTGAAGCAGTAGAATCAACGCTTTATACAATTAAAGAAGCACTAAAAGATCCTTCTGTTGCAAGACTGGTGCTTGGAGTACCAGGATTAATTTTACTTGTTTATGTTTTGTATGATGTATTCAAAGTAAACATTTTAGGAATGGTTGCATACCAAGCCATTGCATTCATCGCAGGAGCATACTTATTACTTAAGGGAAGCGGAGCAGAAGACAAATTAGTTGAATTTATCAGAGTAATCTCAGACAGTTTATCCCAACAGAGAGTAAGCTTCGTAATGTACATCGCGGCAATCATACTCCCGTTTGTTGGAATTTGGACAATGTACTTACAATTAATGTCCTCCGAATTTATTGATATAACAATTGATGTTGCCAGCGGACTAAGAAGTGCTTACCCTTTCTTGGCATTTGCAATAATACTAATAATTGCGGGAAGAGCAACTGATGCAGTTTATAACAAAAAAGCATATTACATTGGAAACTACATCGTACAAGCAGTGTCAATACTTTGTGTATGGGCAATAATTGATGCAGGAACATTAGTCTTCCTAAGACAAGCAGAACTTTCATGGTTGCCTGCAAACATCATGCTAAGCTTTGTAATACTAATAATTGCAATGAGGGCAAGAAACACATTTGATATTAGAGAGAAAATCTCAAAATTATTACTTGGATTAAATGTACTTGACGAACAAGGAAATTACTTAGGAAAAGTAGTTGAAGCAAATAAATCAAAGAAAACAATTACTATACAAGATTCAAAAACAAACAAGAAAACTGAAAAGAAACTTGGAACTTTTAAACTTGCACAAGGAAGAATAATTACTACTTCCTAAAATCTAGTTTAATTTCTCGAGGGTAATTGAATGATTAAACATATTGTAATGTGGACATTAAAAGAAAACGCAGAAGGAAACACTAAGGAAAGAAATGCAGTGCTCATTAAAGAAAAACTTGAAGCGTTATACGGAAAAGTTCCTCAAATAAAAAAAATAGAAGTTGGAATTAATTACCGCCACGAGAAAGAGGACTATGATGTTGTACTAATCAGCGAGTTTGAAACAAAAAAAGAACTTGATGAATATCAAAAACACCCAATACACAATATTGCAGCGGAGTTTATTGGAAAAGTCAGAGACAAAAGAGTTTGCGTGGACTTTGAGACTAAATGAGTACTAGTTTTTAATTGTCCGAGAGTTAACCAAATCTAGAATCCGGGTAAAGTAATCATTCGAACAAATTAAATGATCTTTTGGTTTACTTTCCATAATTTCTTTCAACTCAATTTGGGAAAAATATTTGACATCATCCACTTCAGATTCTTGCAAAACAAATGAACTAACTGGCAAATTGCATTTATACAAAAAAACATGAACTATTTCACTAAACCCCGCATGATTTCCTAAATCAGTAGTATCTACAAAAGTAAATTCTTCCTTAAGCTTGGATTCATTAATAGAAATACCAATTTCTTCTTTTGCTTCTCTAATTGCAGCGGCTTTTGGTTTTTCACCCGAGTTAATCCCACCAGCAACACTAATATCCCACATACTGGGAAAGAGTTTTTTCTCTTTGCTTCGGTGCTGAAGCAAAACTTCCCCTTTGGAATTAAAGATCCACAAATGCACACACGCGTGAATTAATTTATTCTTTCTGGCAAAAGATTTACGAACAACTTCACCAGTAGGGAGAAAGGTTGTTGAATCAAGAACATCCACTAACTCATCAGACATAAGCGCAAAGTAAACTAAATTACTTTTCTTACTTTGTTTTTGTAAAAAGATTTTTTGGCAATATTTTTTTTAGCAAAGGAAGACTGGTTTTTTCTGAGTAAACAGCTTTACTTAATTCTTTTAAGAATTCTTTCTTTTCCTTTGAATCAACTAATGCAACTTCCAAAACTTCAACTAGAGTTGAAACTGGAATTATTTTTACTTTAGCTAATTCTTCTTTGTTAACAACAATGTCCCCAAAATTACTTTTTGGGACAATTATTTCTTTAAAACCTGCTTTAATTGCAGCGGTAACTTTTGAAGAAACTCCCCCAACTGGAAGAACTTCTCCTCTAACTGAAAGCGAACCAGTCATTGCAACATCCTGACGAACTGGCAATTCTTCTGTTGCTGAAATAACTGCGGTTGCAATTGAAACACTCGCACTATCCCCTTCTACTCCTTCATAAGTTTGAAGGAACTGAATATGAATATCCTTAAGGAAATCTTTACCGCTAATTTTCTTAAAAATTACTGAAACATTTTGAACAGCTTCTTTTGCAATTTCTCCTAATTTTCCGGTAGCAATAACTTTACTTTC
>Ga0172379_10001897_pt1 | contig 39210 bp, 40 predicted proteins | sample GrowelOW334metaG_FD_119756 | JGI IMG/M metagenome (GOLD analysis project Ga0172379, IMG submission 119756) | Groundwater microbial communities from an aquifer near a municipal landfill in Southern Ontario, Canada - Groundwater well OW334 metaG | ecosystem: Environmental > Aquatic > Deep... | reverse complement strand
TTTTGACGTTGATCAACTGGGAGGCATCCTGGTTCTTGAGCGTCCAGCCTTTTTCAGCGGTAAATTCCCATAATTTTCGGCCCTCTTTTCGACCCGTGACCCGGGTATCATAGAATTCGGCCAACTTATCGGTCTTTTCCTGTGAATAGAGCTCGGCATCCCTCGGCACCATTAAATAGTAGGCCAGACCGAGGACGATCAGCGAGAAAATAGTGGCGAGGTAGACGATTTTCCAGGCGTTATTTTCCACGGGGGCGATTATAGCACGATTGACACCATTTTTGCATTGATGATATAATCGATCAGACGAATAAATACCGGCCCGGAAATGAAAAAAAGCGTCTAATTTAATAATATGAAAGGGGATAGTCACATGGCAGTTAAAGTTGGGATCAACGGTTTCGGCAGGATCGGTCGGCAGGTTTTGAGCGCGATGGTCGATAAGGGGGTCCTGGGGAATGAGATCGAGGTCGTCGCCGTCGTTGACGTCAGCACTGACGCCAAATACTTCGCTTACCAGATCAAATATGATTCGATCCACGGCCATTTTAAGGGGACCTTGTCAACGGAAAAGAGCAGCCCCGCCGCGACGGAAGACGATGTCATCGTGATCAACGGCCAAAAGATCAAATGCGTCATGGCGACCAAAGACCCGAGCCAGCTTCCCTGGAAGGACCTGGGCGTTGAATACGTGATCGAATCGACCGGTCTTTTTACCGATTCCGAAAAGGCCAAAGGCCACTTAGCGGCCGGCGCCAAAAAAGTCATCATTTCCGCTCCCGGCAAAGGGGAGGTCAAGACGATCGTTATGGGGGTCAATGACAACGAATACGATCCGACCAAACATAACATCGTTTCCAACGCTTCCTGCACCACCAATTGTCTGGCTCCCGTCGTGCATGTCTTGCTGAAAGAAGGGATCGGCGTTGAGACCGGTCTGATGACCACCATCCATTCCTATACCGCGACCCAGAAGACCGTTGACGGCCCGTCTAAAAAAGACTGGCGTGGCGGCCGGGCGGCGGCGATCAACATTATTCCATCTACTACCGGCGCGGCCAAAGCGGTCGGCGAAGTTCTGCCGGCGACCAAAGGCAAAATGACCGGGATGTCTTTCCGCGTGCCGACGGCCGATGTTTCCGTGGTTGACCTGACCTTCCGGGCGACTAAAGATACTTCGATCGAAGAGATCGACGCCTTGTTGAAAAAGGCTTCCCAGACCTACCTGAAGGGGATCCTTGGCGTCGCCGACGAAGAAGTGGTCTCCACCGACTTTATTCATGACAATCGCTCCTCGATCTATGATTCGCTGGCCACGCTTCAGAACAATCTGAAGGGGGAAAAGCGCTTCTTCAAGATCGTTTCCTGGTACGACAACGAATGGGGTTATTCCTGCCGCGTCGTCGACCTGGTTAAAATGATTGCCGCCAAAAAGTAAGGAGCAGCCATGGCCAAGAAGACAATTGAGGATATAAAGGAACTTAAAGGGAAAAAAGTCCTGGTCCGCGTCGATTTCAATGTTCCGCAGGATGAGAAGCAGAACATTACCGACGATACCAGGATCCGCGGCGCGATCCCGACCATTAAGTATCTTTCCGATAAAGGGGGACGCGTGATCCTGGTGTCCCACCTTGGCCGGCCGAAAGCCGGACCGGATGATAAGTTTCGGCTGGGGCCGATCGCAAAAATGCTTTCCCAGTTGATGGGTAAGAACATCGGTTATGTCAAAGACTGCATTGGGCCGGAAGTCGAAGCGGCTGTCTCCGCTCTTAAGGATGGCGACATTCTTCTCCTGGAAAACGTCCGTTTCTATAAGGAAGAGGAAAAAAACGACCCCGCGTTCGCCAAAAAACTAGCCGCGCTGGCCGATGTTTACGTTGATGACGCCTTTGGCACCGCTCATCGGGCGCATGCCTCGACCGAAGGGGTGACCAAGTATCTAAAGGGGTACGCCGGTTACCTGATGGAGAAGGAGATCAAATTCCTGGGGAAATTGCTCGAAAATCCCGGCCATCCGTTCGTGGCGATCCTGGGCGGGGCGAAGATTTCAGGGAAGATCGACGTCATAACCAATCTCCTGCCCAAAGTTGATACTTTGATCATTGGCGGCGGTATGGCTTACACTTTCTTTAAAGCTCGCGGGATCAGCGTCGGCAATTCCCTGGTGGAAGAAGATAAGGTCGGACTGGCCAGAGACGTCCTTAAAAAAGCGATCGATCTTGGCGTGCCGATCATGCTTCCCATCGATCACATCGTCGCCGATAAGTACGACGCCAACGCGAATTCACAGTTGGTCACGAGGGCCGGTATTCCCGATAATTGGCAGGGGATGGATATCGGGCCGGAAACGATCACCAAGTTCAGCCACGCCGTTAAGAAAGCGAAGACAATTTTCTGGAACGGTCCGTTAGGGGTCTTTGAGTTCGATAAATTTGCCAATGGGACCCTCTCGATTGCCAAAATGGTGGCGGTCGCGACCGAACAAAACGGCGCGATCTCGGTTATTGGCGGCGGTGACTCGGTCGCGGCGGTCGAAAAGGCCAAATTGGCCGATAAGATGACCCATATCTCGACCGGCGGCGGCGCCTCCCTCGAATTTGTCGAAGGGAAAACGCTCCCCGGCATTGCTTGTCTGCAAGACAAGTAGTTTAGAGTTTCGTTGTTTAGTCTTTAGGATTTGCCGCGAAGCGGTCCTTGGGGGTGTAGCTCAGTTGGGAGAGCGCAGCGTTCGCAACGCTGAGGCCAGCGGTTCGATCCCGCTCACCTCCATTTGAATTAAAAAAAGTGAGGTATTCATGGTAGGTTTATTGATTTTCTTACAGATCCTGTCCGGCGCGTTGCTGGTGATAGCCGTATTGCTCCATACCGCGAAAGGGGAAGGCTTGGGCGGGATCGGCGGTTCGGCCCGTCTTTTCGGCACCCCAAAAGGAATGGAAGAGGGGCTTGACCGTTTGACCTGGGGTTTGGCCGGGGCCTTTATGTTGTTTTCTTTGTTCCTGGCGATGTTGAAAGCGTAATAATAAGGAGAATGATAATGGGGAACCTGCTGACCGCGATCGCTACTGCCTGGCAGTTGTCCGCTCCGGTTATTTTTAATTTAATCTTTGCTCTGCTTCTTTTTTTACTGGTCTTTATTGCCGCGAAGCTTTCGGTGACCGGCTTATCGGCCATCTTTAAAGTCGTAAAGTTTGACGAATTGGCCGGAAAATTAGGCTTCAAGCAGATCCTGGAGAAGGGGGGGGTCAAACAAACTCCCGCGGAGTTGCTTTCCAGCGGCCTTTACTGGGCGGTCATTTTTATCGGTACGATCGCCGTCGCTGAAAATTTTCAGTTGGCGATCGGTCCGGTCTTGACCCGTTTCATCTCTTTTGTCGGGTTGGTCTTTTTAGCTTCGATAATTCTCGGGGTTGGGGTTTTGTTTGCCTCCCTGGTGTCGGGCATTGTCCGGGTCCTGGCGGCAAATTTTGGGATCGAGAGCGCCCGGACGATCTCGAAGGTTGTGTTTTATCTGGTCGTGCTGATCGCTTTCCTGGTGGTGTTGGAACAGTTTGGCGTGAGACGGGAAGCCTTTATGCCGCAGCTTGGGGTGATCATTGGCGCAGTCGGCTTAGCCGCGGCGATCGCTTTTGGCCTGGGCTGCAAGGATATGGCGGCCGATTTCTTTTACGGGATCTTTAAGGGTAAATAAGGAGGAAAAAAGATGAAAAAGTTAGTTTGCTTCTTGGTTGCGCTTTTATTGGCTTCGGCTTCTTTCGCGGCGACGAAGACGATCCAGCAATCGGGAATGAAGCTGGGGATCGGTTATGACGATGGAATGTCAGTGCTTCGTTTTGCCGGGGATACTTTTAACACTTCGATCGGTCTGATGTACCAGAATCAAACCCAAAACAATAATTCCGCCTCGACTTTCGGAGTGGGCGGGAAAATGACCTTCAACCTTACTGCCGGCGAGCGGCCGACCCATGCCGGAGCCTCCCTGGCTTATTTTAGTTTGCCGAACTCGGTTTCTGCTTTTGTCATAAAGGCAATATATGGAGCGGAAGCCAATGTGACCAATAATTTTGTGGTCGGGGTTGATATCAATCCCATTTCGTTCACTTCCGTTTCCAACAACGGGGGGACGACCATTGCGCTTCTGACCGGTTGCGTCTACGGCTATTTCTACCTGTAGAATAAAAGGCCCTCTCTGTCGTCAGGCGGAGAGGGCTTTTACTTGCGACGATTTTATTGTAGAATGTCTTACCATGCGGGAGTAGCTCAGCTGGTAGAGCTTCTGCTTCCCAAGCAGAAGGTCGCGGGTTCGAACCCCGTCTCCCGCTATTTTTTTTGTCCTGACGGCGGCATGGCCGAGTGGTTAGGCAGCGGTCTGCAAAACCGTTTACTCCAGTTCAAATCTGGATGCCGCCTTATCTTATGATATAATATTTATGGTCGGGGACGTGCCCGGCCGGTTCCTTTAATGCGCGCTTAGCTCAGCTGGTTAGAGTACTTGCTTGACAGGCAAGGGGTCACTGGTTCGATCCCAGTAGCGCGCATTGAGGGAATTCACTTTTGCCTAAGCACTTTAGTTCCTTTGCTTTTTTCCGCTTGACTATCCTCAATAGCAGTCTAAAATTCTCTAAGAGGCCCATCAGAGGTGAAAAATGACTGGCAACCAGGACCCTGTAGTTGGAATTCAAGATAAAATTTCCTTAGATAAAGTTTTTGCCCAAATTCCCGGGATGGTCTATCAATTCTTAAGAAAACCGGACGGAACTTATACCGTTCCCTTCGCCAGCGAAGCGATCCGCGGCATTTTCGGCTGTTCCCCGCAAGACGTGCGCCATGATTTTTCACTCATAATCAAAGCCCTTTATCTTGAAGATAAGGAAAGGGTCATTCAATCCATTGAAGATTCCGCCGATAAATTAACGCCCTGGCAATGCGAATATCGGGTTCAGCTGCCAGGACAACCGATCCGCTGGATGTTGGCTCGATCGGTCCCGGAAAGGCAAAATGACGGCAGCATCATTTGGTTTGGCTACAATGTCGACATTACGGAGCGCAAAATGGCCGAAGAAGCGGTGCGTCAATCCGAAGAGAAGTTCTCCGCCGCTTTTAAGGCGTCCCCCGATTTGATGAGCATCACCCGTTTAAGCGACGGACAGATCCTGGACGTCAACAACGGTTATTCGCGGTTGCTGGGTTACGCGCGCGATGAGACCGTCGGCAAGACCACCGCCGAACTTTCGATCTGGGCGGATGCGGCCGAGCGGGCAAAATTTATCGCGTTATTGAAAGAATCCGGCGAAGTTAACGACCTTGAAATAACGCTTCGCCGCAAAGATGGGACCTTGGTGCCGTGCTTGGACTCGGCCCGGACCTTCAATCTCCAGGGAGAGCCTTGCGTTCTCTCGGTCGTTAAAGATATTACCGGGCAAAAAAGAGCGGACAATGACTTTTCGAAGAAGGTTAGTGAACTTGAACGGTTCAATAAGGTTGCCATGGAGCGCGAAGATCGGATCATCGAGCTGAAGCAGGAAGTTAAAAAGCTTAAGGAACAACTGATGAAATGAACTATAGTTTTGCCGTACTTGATTTTTTGGGCGCGTTTTTGGCCGCTTCCAGCGCGATCGTTATAATTGCCCGCAATCCTAAGGATAAACTTTGCCAGGCCTTTTTCGGCTATGCCATGATGATCGGATTTTTTAACCTATTTAACGCTTTAATGATGACCGCGGCGTCCATGACGGTGGCTTTTCTGCACACGAGATTTGCGGTCGTCTTTTGGATCTTATTTTTGTTGTTCTTTGTTCAGTTTTGCCTGATCGTGGCGAAGTTGGACCGCGACAAATATTACCGAGCGGGCCTTTTCGTGATAACGCTTGCCGCCGCGTCGGTTAATTATTTGAACTTTACGACGGATTGGTTTTATAAAATTCCGGTTATGACCGCTTACGGCTACTCCGACTTGTTCGGCCGCTGGTACTGGGTATTTGTGCTTTGTTCCATCGTCATGGTCTTGATCCCGATCTATTTATTGACTAGAGCCTGGCGGGAAACAAAAAGTAAACGGGAAAAGAGACAGAGCCAAACTATCCTGGCGGCCCTTATTATAGGGCTCCTGGTCGGCGCCTTGCTGGATGGTTTTTTGCCGACGCTTGGGGTTTTTGTTCAAAGCACGGCACCGTTTATTTCCACGCTCTATGTGCTGGTCTTTGCCTACGCGATTACCCGCTATGGCCTGTTGAACGTGACGCCGGCCAATCTTGCCAACGACATCCTGAATATGATCCCCGGTTTATTGCTGTTCGCCGATGTCGCGCGAAAGATCCGACTGGCCAATCACAGCCTTCTTAGGAACCTCGGCTACTCGCGCGATGAGATTATCGGGCAGGATTGTTCGATCCTCCATGCCGATCAAAAAAATCACGAGGAGCTGCATCTTGAACTGGCGAGAGTCGGGACGTTCAGCCAAAAGAAAGCTTTGCTTTTAACGAAAACCGGGGAGCCGATGCCGGTCAACGTCGAAGCGGCCGAGGTCAAGGATGTTTCCGGCGAGAAGATCGGCGAGATCTTCCTGTTTATTGACGCTCGTAAAGAGGAGTCCTTGCTTAAAAAACAGCAGGTAATGATCGAGGAACTGACCAAGACCAAAGAACGGATGTTGAGCATTCTGGAAGACACGACCGAAGCCAGGGATGACGCCAAAAATAAATCCGAGGAATTGGCGCTGGCGATTGGGAACTTAAAGGAAGTCGATCGGATGAAAAATCGCTTTATGACGGTCATGTCGCACGAGCTTCGGACGCCGCTGACCCCGATCAAGGGTTTTTCTTCCATGCTCCTTGACGGGCAGCTCGGCCAATTATCCGAACCGCAGGCGAACGCCGTTACTTCCATCCAGCGGGAAAGCGATCATTTATCGTTGTTGATCGACAGCATTCTTGATTTGGCTAAATTAGAGAGCGGCCGGCGGCTGGAACTGAACACCGAACCGATTTCGATGAGGCGCATGCTTGATGAATTCGCGCTGATCGTGAAGCCGCAATGCGCGCTGAAAGAGCAAACTCTGGAACTTGTTGTCCCGGATGATTTCAATACGATCATCGGCGATCGGAGCAAACTCCACCGGCTCTTGACCAATGTTATTGGGAACGCGATCAATTTTACCCCGAACGGCGGCAAGATCTCGATCGTCGGCCAAAACGTCGAGAACGGAGTCGAATTGCGGGTGATCGATAATGGGATCGGGATCGAAGCGCAGTATTTGGAGAAGATCTTTGAGCGGTTTTTTCAAATTGATAATTCATATTCCCGGGCGACCGGCGGGGTCGGTTTGGGGCTCGCGATCTCCCGGGCGATAGTCGAGGCGCATGGCGGCAAGATCCGGGCGGAATCAAAAGGGATCGGCTGGGGAACAGCGATTATTATAAATCTGCCGGTTGGAGGAAACAAATGAAAAAAATATTATTAATTGAGGATTACCAGCCGACCGTCGAGATGATCAATCTGATGCTGAAGATGCAAGGCTACGAGGTCGAGATCGCTTATTGCGGGAAAGAGGGACTGCAAAAAGCGGCCGCTGCCGATTTGATCCTGCTGGACGTGATGATGCCGGAGATGGACGGACTGGAAGTCTGCCGGAGATTAAAAAGCGCGGACTCGACCAAGCATATACCGGTGATCATTGTTTCGATCAGGGCCGACGATCTTGGCAAAGAAGGCCGGGAGATAGGCGCGGCCGCTTATTTGGCTAAACCGTTTGAACCGGAGAGATTGCTTGATTTGATCAAAAAACATTTACCCGGTTAAGCCGGCGTTTCTCCTGGCGAACTCATGTGTTCTTTCAGCTTGATCGTGGCGTCTTTGCAGATCCGGGAAACCTGCGATTCGGAAAGTCCGATCTCCCTGCCGATCTCCTTGAAAGTCTTATCTTGGCGGTAATACTGATCGATAACGGTCTTTTCTTTGGTAGAGAGGTCTTTCATCGCGGTATCAAGATGCATATCTTTGTCGACGTCTTCCTGGGCGATCTGTTTGCTGTTGAAGGCCATATAAACATTGGCCGCGGAAGTTATGAACTCGTACATGCCGACGACCGGGTCGTTGCCTCGTTTACGGAGGTAATCCTGCATCGATCCCTTGAGGCGGACGGAGACGTAGGTCCAGAGCTCGCCCTTGCGCGGGTCCCAAGTCTTGATGCAATCGAGAAAGGCGATCTTGGCCTCTTGTTCCAGATCGTCCGCTTCGGCTTTGGCGACGTGCCGGGGAAGGGTCGAAACATACCAGCGGACCAACGCCTTGATCTTATCGGCGTATTTTTCCAGGGTTTCATCGCTGTATTTGAGGAATTGCTCGCGCAGGATGTTAACGATCCGATCTTCAATTTCTTTACGGCTGATCATCGGAATTTTTTGATTACTTCCTTTACGTAGGCTTCTTCACGTTCGGCGGCTTTCTCTTCCCGTCCTTGCTTGGCGAAGCGGTTGGCGGTGTCTTTTAAAAATTCCCAGGAGGCGCGCAGAATGGGAGGAAGTCCGGCCGGCGGGGCGCTGGGCGCGGCTCGTCCGACCTTGCCTAATTTACTGGTTTCAACTCTTCGAATGGTCATTGCCACGTCTATTATAGCGAACGGGTCGGCAAATGTAAACTACTACTATTCGATGGAGATCATGCCGATCGACTGGACCTTGACCTGCGGAACGATCTCGTTGTAGGAGAGGACGGCGACGTCGGGGAAGCTCCGTTCGATAAACCGTTTAAAGTGAGGGCGCAGTCTCGGCGAGCAAAGAATGACCGACTTAAGCTTAAGCCGTTTGAAGTTGTTCATGTGGTTGGAGATCTGGACCAGGACCCGCTCGCCGACCGTCGGGTCGACCGCCAGGAAGGAGCCGTATTCCGATTGGTGGATCGCGCCGACCAGCGTTTCTTCCAGGGTCGGGTCGATCGTGACGACGGTAATGATCCCGTCCTTATCGGTGTAGGCTTCGCAAATTTGCCGGGCGAGCGACTGGCGGACGTATTCGGCCAGGATGTTGATGTCGCGCGAAAGATGGGCGTAATCGGCCAGACGTTCCAGGATGGTCGAGAGATCGCGGATCGAAACCCGTTCGCGGACCAGGAGCTGGAGGACCTTGTGGACCTGGCCGAGCGAGAGGAGGTCGGGGATCAGTTCGCGGACGATCGCCGCGTTGGTGTTTTTCACCAGTTCGATCAGCGATTGGACGTTCTGGCGGGTCATGATCTCGTCGGCGTAGCGCTTGATGATCTCCGAGAAGTGGTCGGAGATGACGTCGACCGGCGGCTTGGCCGGCAGACCGAGCTTCTGGAGCTCGGGGAGGTTTTCATCCGGCACCCAGGTCACAAGGTCGTTATTAAGCGGGTCATGCGATTCGGTGCCGGTCAGCTTGCGGGCTTTGATCTGCGCCAGCGGCAGGTCGACCCGGTGGTTGCCGAGGAAGGCTTCGCCGATCGAGACTTTCGTTCCCCTGATCTCGACCACATATTGATTAGGCGGCAAACTCAAATCGTCCATGACCCGGACGCCGGGAATGACAAAGCCGAGGTCCTGGCCGATATTGTAGCGGATGAGGGTGATCCGCTCCAGGAGCGGGCCGCGCTGGGTCGGATCGATTAGCGGGATCAGATTGCGGCCGGTCTTAAGCGACAGGGGATCAAGGCCGAGTGTTCCCAAAATGCTTTCCGGTTTTTTCAGGACGTCTTTGGCCGAGACTTCTTCGGTCACGACCTGGGCTGATTCTTTAGCGCCCTGTCGCTGCAGCAGGACGAGAGCGAAGAGCCCAGAGGCGAGGGCCATCGACATGAAAGGGACGCTCGGCATTCCCGGGACAATAGCGAAGAGCCCCAGGATAATGGTGACGAAAGCAAAGGCCCGCGGCTGGCCGAAGAACTGGACAGCAACATCGTTCCCCAGGCTCATTTCCGAGGCCGATTTGGTGATGATCAGACCGGTGGCGATCGAGATCAAAAGAGCGCTGACCTGAATGACCAGCCCGGCCCCGACGGTCAACAGCGCGTAGGTGGCCAGGGCATCCATAATGCTCATCCCGAGATTAAGCCAGCCGACCAGGATTCCGGCCAGAATGTTGACCAAAACGATGATGATGCCGGCGATCGAATCGCCGCGGACGAATTTGTTGGAACCGTCCATGCTGCCAAAGAAGGTCGCTTCGCGTTCGATCTTGCGGCGGCGGTTGCGGGCCTCGGTCGCGTCGATCAGGCCGGCGTTCAGGTCGGCGTCGATCGACATCTGTTTACCGGGCATGGCGTCCAGGGTGAAACGGGCGGCGACTTCGGCCACGCGTTCCGAACCCTTGGTAATAACGACGAACTGGACGATGGTGATGATCGCGAAGATAATCACCCCGACGATGTAGTTTCCCCCGACCACAAAATTACCGAACGCCTGGACGACCTGGCCGGCATAGGCCTGGGTTAGGATCAACCGGGTGGCGGAAATGTTCAACCCAAGTCGAAAGACGGTAATGATCAGGAGGACCGACGGAAAGGAGGCCATTTCCAGCGGCTCCTTCAGGTACATGGCGACCAAAAGGATCACCAGGGCGAACGCGATGCTGAAAGTAAAGAGAATATCAACGATGAAAGGCGGCAGAGGAAGGAGCATCATGGCCAGAGTGACGACAATCGCTCCCGCCAGCAGGAAATCGTTCAGGGAAAAGAGATTTCTTACGTCCTTGACGCTAAAACTTGGCGCTGCCATTGCTGTCGATTATATACCTATCGCGGCATGAGGGCAATAGAGGCTTTACGGCGTTCTTTGCGTTCCCGCTTGATCTTGTAGACGTGAGCTAAGACCTCGGCGACCGCCTGGTAGAGTTCGGCCGGGATCTCCTGATTGACCTTCACCGTCTTATAAAGAGAGCGGGCGAGTTCGACGTTTTCCACGATCGGGATCTCGTGGGCTTCGGCGATGTTGCGGATCTCTTCGGCGTTCTTCCGTTCCCCCTTGGCCAGCAGGACCGGCGCTTTCATCCTGGAGGTGTCGTATTTTAAAGCGATGGCCAAATGGGTCGGGTTGGTGACGACCACGTCCGCTTGCGGGACCGAGCCCATCATTCGTTGGTGGGCCGTTTGGCGCTGCAAGTCGCGGATCCGCTGTTTAACCTGCGGGTCCCCTTCGAGCCGCTTATATTCCTCCTTGATCTCCTGCTTGGTCATTTTCAGGTTGCGCATATATTCCCAGCGGCGATAAAAGTAATCGGCGATGGCGATCAAGATATAAAAGATGCCGACTCGAATGGCGATCCGGTAAGCGATCTCACCGGCCAAAAGAAGGGCTTGCCAGGGATGGGCCTCCATTAGCACGATGATAAATGGAATATCGTCTTTCATGGCGGTCCAGGCGATGTATGCGACGACCACGATCTTCAGGATCGATTTAGCCAGTTCGACCAGTCCTTGAATACCGAACATTTTTTTGAAACCTTCCAAAGGATTAAGTTTTTCGAGCTTTGGCGTGAGGGCTTCACTGGAGAAGAGAAAACCGGTCTGCATGACTTCGGCGATGAAAGCGCCGATAAATGTAATGGCGAAGACCGGTCCCAGGACGAAGGCGAAGGCCCGCAGGCCAAGAAGGAGGACGTAGCCGGCAAAGCCCATGTTGAACTCTTTGGTTTCCGGGATCAATTGGAGAATCGCCTGGGTGAACTCGGCCAAATTTTTGTACATGAACTCGCCCAGATATCGAAGGACGTAATAGGACAATAGAAGCAGGATCGCAGTCGTTACTTCCTTGCTTTTGGCGACTTGCCCTTTTTCCCTCGCCTCGCGCAGGCGATGGGGGGTCGGTTCTTCTGTTTTATCTCCGCCTTCACCCATGGTTAGCTCACTTTATGAATTGCAGTAGTTTGATGAGTTCTTCTCCGATAGTTTCGATCAGCTTCGAGATATATCTTACCAGGAAAGGGGCGGTTAGGGAAAGGCCGAAGAGCCCGACGACCGGCTTCAGCTGGAAGCCGAGCTGGAAAACGTTGACCTGCGGGGCGACCCGGGAGACGATCCCGAAAGCAAAATCGGTCAGGAAGATCATTAAAATTATCGGCGTCGCCAATTTGACCGCGGTCAGCCAGAGGGCGCTCCCCAGCGACATCATTTGCATCATCAGGTCCGGGCCGGCAAAATTAGGCGCTTTGCCGGCTGGAATGACCGTAAAACTTTGGTTCAGGGCCGAAAGGATCATGTGGTGCCCGTCAAAGATCAGGAAAACGGTGAGCGCCAGCATGAAGGTCAGGCGGCCGATCACCGAGATCTGGGCGCCGAAGACCGGATCGAGCGAGGAAGCGACCGACAATCCCATCTGAGTGTCGATCAGTTCGCCGGCCGACTGGATCGCGAGGAAGAGAAGATTGCAGACAAAACCGATCGTAAAGCCAACCGCGACTTCCAGGCCCAACGCGATGACAAAACCGAGAATGGTCGTCGGTAATTCAGGGTTGACCGGCACGATAAAAAGCAGGACGAAAGAAAGCCAGACGATAAAAGCGTTTTTGCCGAAAGTCGGGAAACTGCGGGCGCTTAAGACCGGCGCCTGGATAAAGATCCCGGTGATCCGGCCGAAAATCAGGAAGAAAGCGATGACCAGATCCAGCGGAATGATCATTGGACCATGTTCGGGATGGCGCTCCAGAGCGTGACGGTAAAATCGATCATCATGGAGATCATCCACGGGGAAGTAAAGACGATCATCAGCAGCACCGCGATAACTTTCGGCACGAAGGTCAGCGTTTGTTCCTGGATCTGGGTGACCGCCTGGAAAAGACTGATCATAAAGCCGACCAAAAGACCGATGCCGATCGCCGGCATTGAGACCAGGAGGCAGACATTGACCGCCTGATAAATTATTTGAGTAACGAAATCCTGGCTCATCTAAAACTCATCAGCAGTCCGCGGATGATCAGTCCCCAGCCGTCGACCAGAACAAAGAGCAGGATCTTAAACGGCAGGGAGATCATGACCGGGGAAAGCATAAACATCCCGAGAGAAAGGAGAATGTTGGAGACGACCAGATCGATGATGATAAACGGAATAAAGAGCAAAAAACCGATTTGGAACGCCGTTTTCAGTTCCGAGATCATAAAAGCCGGGATCAGGACGTAACTTGGGACCTGTTCCGGAGTTTTGGGGATCGGGATCTTGGCGAACTGGACAAAAAGAGCGAGATCTTTTTCTCTGGTCTGCCGGAGCATGAACTGGTTAAGCGGTTTCATGCCGATCTCGACCGCTTTGGGCATTGAGATCTTCCCCTCATTATAGGGGGTCAAAGCTTTTGTGTTGACCTCCTGCCAGACCGGCGACATGACAAAAACGGTCATGAAGAGAGCGAGCGAGATGACCACCGTGTTCGGCGGGATCTGCTGGGTCCCGATCGCGGTCCGGAGAAGCGAGAAAACGATGATAATGCGCAAAAAGGCGGTCACGGAGATCAGGAAAAAGGGGACCAGCGAGATCATCGATAGGGCGATGATCAACTGAACGCTGTTGCTGAATTGCGGCGCGGCCATGATCTGGCGGAGGTCCAAATTGACCGCCGGCCTAGTCTGGGCCAGCGCCGGAAGAGTGCCAAACAGGATCAGCGCGCAAACGACAAGCCAGGCTCTGTTCTTTAAGAACTTCATTTTATGCCGATAATTTCCCTTCGATCGTGTCGATCTTTTCGATCTGCTTGTTGCTGATAACAATTAAGTACGATTTTTCCCCGGCCTTCAGGACATAGGCGGTGACCTGCGGCTCCAAAATGACCCGGTCGAGGACCTTGATCATTGTTCCCGGGGTCGAGATCTTAAAACGGGGGAGGACGAACTTGGCCGTCACATAAATAATCGCGATAACAATGCCCAGCGACAGAAAGACCTGCATAACGTAACCGATGGTGACGATCGGGGAGCTGTGCAAAACCAGCGGCTCAACCGTCATTTCATCACCACGTTCGTGATCCGGAGGCCGTAGTAATCGTCAACCGCGACGACTTCCCCCTGCGCGATCAATTGTCCGCCGACTTTTAAGTCGAGCGGTTCACCCGCCAGGCGGTTCAATTCGATGATCGAGCCTTCGGCAAGTTCGAGGATCTCTTTTAGGGAGAGTTCGGCGTTCCCCAGCTCCACCGTGACCTTGATCGGAATATCGCCCATGACGCGCGACTCGAAGCGTTCACCTTTGGTCTCGCTAAGTTCTTGGAATTTGACGTTCTTTAAGTCCATCGCCGTTCCCCCTTTATTTTATATTATCATTAAATTCGTTCGCTTGGCTACCCAGATCTTCCAGTTCTTCTTCAGCGAAACTTTCTTTAAGATCTTCGTCGCTTAAATTAAATTCATCTTCCGAGTTCGTCTCGGGGACTTCGACCGCTGATTCTTCGGCGGCCGCCGGCTCTTCGGCCGGTACTTCTGACGGTTCTTCCGCCGGTTCTTCGGCCATTTTTTCTTCTTCTTTAGACAGAGCGAGCGGCGGCATGATCACTACTTCGTCTTCTTCAAAGCCAACCAGGCGGATGGCGTTCTTTGCTTTGACGTGCCCGGCCTGGGAGAGGAGCCGCAGATGCTCGCCGAGCTGCAGGACGATCGGCGACTTGATCGAAGTGTCGAGGGCGATAACATCGCCGGGTTCTAGCGAATTGATCTCGTCGGGCGAAAGGGTCGTCGACCCGAGCGTGGCGGAGAGCGGAACGCTGATCTTGCGCAGGATCGCGTTCGGCAGTCGTTCGATATTCAAGGGTTTCTGGTAATCCTGACTTTCGTAAAGCTTGACCAATTGTTTCGCGGTCGGCGCCTGGTAACCGAAAATGATCCGGCCGGTTGGGTTATCATTGAACGAGACGTCGGCTGAAAAACAAATAAAGGTCGAAGACGGATTGATCGCCGAATCCAAGATGATGTCCGGCGAACTTAGCAGATTGATTTGCGGTTCATCGAAAACCCCGCCGAACGCGGAGACGTAAAGCGGCAGATAGTGGGCGAGGGTCGTTTTGAGGACTTCCCCTTCGGCTTCGGTTAAACCGCGGTTCAAGGGATCCAGGTCGCGGCTGCCGAGCGCGTGGTTGATTAGCGAATTGGCGACGTTAAGATCGACGATCAACTGGCCGGCCTCGTGGATCCCGGGAATTTTCAGGGCCAGCTGGGCGACGTGTCCGGTCAAGGTCCGCAGAAAGTTGAGATAGGTCGTTTGTTCGGCGGAGCAGGCGTAAAATTCGATCCCGAGCCCGAGTTCGCGCCGCAGCTTCTGGAACAGCTCCTGCAGGCAATGATAATGGACCTTGAGAAATTGGTCCAGTTCTTCTTTGGCTAAACGGTCAAAACCAAACAAACCGGTCTTAACTTTTTTGCCGATCGTTTTGGCCGGCCGGTAGGTAGTCCAATCGCCGATCGCCGGCGGCAGCTTGATCGTGATCTTTTGCGAACTAATTTCCGGCGTTCTTTCTGCCATTAACTCCTTATCCTAACTTCTGTATAAAACTGTTGATGACATCGGACGCCATTTTGACCATGTTCAGGTTGCCGCTCATGGCCCGCTGGATCTCCAGCGTATCGATGGTCTCCGCCAGATAAAAGACGTTTGATTGCTCGACTTGTTTCGGGGTGACCGAACCCACGACGCCGCCGGGTCCGGTCGGGATCGCGGCATCGCCGGAAGCCAACGTTTGTTCAAACGCGGTCCCTTGCGCTTGGGCCAGGCCGCCTGGATTGGCGAAATAAGTCAGGGCGATCTGATAACCGGTGCTGGTTCCCTGGTAATAGAGGTACCCGTCCTGTTTCCATTCATAATCATCAACGTTGCCGCTGGGGAGCCCGGCGATGGGGACGACTCTGCCGCCGGAGTCCAAGCCGTAGACCTGCATGCCGTTGGAGGTCAGATTCCGGTTGGAATCAAGTTTAAAATCGCCGCTCCTGGTATAGAGCATCCGTTTCCCTCCATCCGGTGAAATAATAAACATTCCTTCTTCCTGGTCGATCGCCAGGGAGAGGTTTGTCCCTTCGGTCGTTTCCCCCTTGGAGAAGTTAACCGTTACGCCGCTTAAGGTCACTCCCTGGCCAAGCTGTTTGGGGTTGGTGCCGCCGATGTTCCCCTGGGCTTCCGTGCCGCGGCTCAAGACTTGTTCAAACACCGATTGAAAGGAGGTCGAGAGCTGTTTATAACCGGGGACCTGCATGTTGGCGATATTGAGAGAGTGGATCCGGAGCGCTTCGTTATACGCGCCGATCGCCCCTTTGGCCGAAGTGATGATATCAAACATTCCGCCCATGTGCCGCCTCCTTGATTTTAATTTCGTCAAAGTTAATATGGGCCTTTTTCAACGCCGCTTCCAGATCTTCCAGACTTTCGTCGATCAGTTTTTTTGCTTCCGGCTGGGCCATGATCGAAACCGAGATCAGCCCCTGATGATAGGTCAGGGTCAGGAGAATGTTGCCGAGTTCGGCCGGTTTTAAGGTCAGGGAGAGTTCGGTCTTCCCTTTTCCTTTAACTATTTCCAACTGGTCGGCGATCTGGTCGACCAGCGATTGCAGGTCGAGGCTGGGCTGGAGTTTGCCGGCGAGGAACGATTGGTAGAACTGTTGGCTTCCTTCCAGGTTCGGGACCAGCCAATTGGTCTTAAGCAGAAGGTCTTGCAATGACTGGGTCGCTTGTTGGCTAAAACCGGGGAGCGGGGCCGCTTCACTTTGTGCTTGCGCCTTGACCATTTGCTGGGCGGTCAGAGCCGCTTGGGTTGAAGTCGAGGCCGGCTGATACGCGGCCGAACTCTCAACTTGATTGTTTTGATTATCGGAAAAGATCGAAGCACTCCAGCCGGTGTCGCTGGCGGGAAGATAACCGAACAGGCCGGGCATTTGCGCGAAAGGAGAATAAAGTAAACCAAGCCGGGCTTGTTCGTATTTTAATTTTTCTTCGAAGGAATCGTCGGAGTTTTGTTGACTGATGGAGGCGGCGTTCGTCGCCAACGGTTCGGCGGCGTCAATTTGCGATAAGTGGATAGTCATAGCTCCTCCCCCAAACATTTAGTCGTAATCATAAGTAAAAAGCTTGCATAAGTCAAGAAAATGCCTGGGAAGGGAGTCGAACCCTTAAGTCTTTCGACATACGCACCTCAAGCGTACGTGTATGCCATTTCCACCACCCAGGCATGATCTAGTTTATTACTTCGACGACTTCTTCCATGCGCGTGCCGCGCGAACCTTTCACTAAAATTATATCACGGGGCCGGATTAAATTCTTCAGTTTTTTTATCAGGAGTTTCTTGTTTCGGAAATTGCTCCCGGAGCGGGGCCAGAACTCTCCGAAAGTGAAAACAAAGTCGATCTTCAGGTCGCGGGCCAGCTTCAGCGCCTGGATGTGGGCCGACTTCGTCGCCTTGCCCAGTTCGAGCATGTTCCCCAAAACGGCGATCTTACGGCCGTTCATCCCGCCGATAGTTTTAAGGGCCGCCGCCAGCGATTGGGGATTGGCGTTGTAAGTGTCATCAATAATTTTGGTCCCATTAGTGAGATTGAAGACGTGCATCCGCCGGCTGGAAAGCGGGACGGTCGATAGTCCTTTAACGATCGAGCTTCGTTTGACTTTCAGGACCTTGGCCGCCGCGATCGCCGCCAGGGCGTTGTAAATGTTATGGTCGCCGGGGACGGGGAGTTCGATCCCTTTTAATTCATCCGTGCCGACGTTGGCTTTTTCCAGGATGCCGAAGGTGACGACTTTCGCCCCTTGTTTTTTGACCTTTTCTTTTAAATGCTCAAAGAACTCGTCGTCTTGATTGATGATGGCGTAATCGTTTTTGCCCAAGAAGGCGAAGATCTCCGCCTTGGCTTTGGCGACGTTTCTTTTGGTCTTGAGGTATTCCAGGTGGGATTCGCCGATGTTGGTCACGATCGAGATCTTTGGCCGGACGATCGCCGCCAGTTCCCTGATCTCGCCAAGTCCCTGCATTCCCATTTCAATGACCGCAACCTGGTGCTGTTTCGTTAATTTAAGGAGGGTGAGGGGGACGCCGATCTCGTTGTTGAGGTTCCCTTCGTTTTTGAGGACCCGTTTTTCCTGGCCAAGGATCGAAGCGAGCATCTCTTTGGTCGTGGTCTTGCCGCAGGAGCCGGTCACGCCGATAAAAGTGATTTTAAATTTGTTCCGGTGATAAGCGGCCAGGATTTGCAGCGCTTTCAGGCCGTCTTTGATGAAGAGAGCGGAGGCGCCGCGTTTTATGACCTCCGGAATAAATTTAGCGCCGTCGAATTTGTCTCCCTTAAGCGGGATGAACAATTCGCCCGGCGCGGTTTTGCGGGAATCGGTGGAAATGGCGGAAAACCGCAGGCCAGGACCTTCGATCCGGGCGTCGGGGATAAGCCTGATTATTTCCTCTACCGTGAACATAAAGCTATAGTAGCCCACGTCCCAGGTAGGGTCAAGCTCTTACTTCTTGGCCCCCGCCGATTCGTAGAACTGCTTGTTGGTCTTGAATTCCTTCAAGCGCTCGATCAACTGTTCGGTCGCTTCGACCGTCTCGTAGCTGTCCATTACTTTGCGCAGCAGCCACATCGTCTTGAGGTCCTTTTCGTCCATCAACAGCTCTTCGCGGCGGGTGCCGGAGAGCCGGATGTCGATCGCCGGGAAGACCCTTCGTTCAGCGAGTTTCCGGTTAAGGTGAAGCTCCAGGTTGCCGGTCCCTTTAAACTCTTCATAAATGATATCGTCCATCCGGGAACCGGTATCGACCAGAGCGGTGGCGATGATCGTCAAACTGCCGCCTTCTTCAATGTTTCTAGCGGCGCCGAAAAAGCGCTTTGGCCGGTGGAGACAGGCCGGGTCAAGACCGCCGGAGAGGGTTCGGCCGGATGGCGGGGTGACCAGGTTGTAAGCGCGGGCCAGACGGGTAATCGAGTCGAGCAGGATGACGAGATCCTTGCCTTCTTCGACCTGCCGTTTGCATGATTCTAAAAGAAGTTCGGCGATCCGGATGTGGTCCTCCGGCGGTTCGTCGAAAGTTGAAGCGACGACTTCCCCGACAACGGAACGCTGCATGTCGGTGACCTCTTCCGGCCGCTCGTCGACCAGGAGGACTTTGATCAGCGCTTCCGGGAAATTGGCGGTGATACTGTTGGCGATATTTTTCAGGACGGTCGTTTTACCGGCTTTCGGCGGCGAAACGATCAGGGCGCGCTGGCCTTTGCCGATCGGGGCGATCATGTCGATCAGGCGGGAAGTGATCGAGGCGCCGGCGTATTCCAAGGTGAACCGTTCGTTCGGGAAGATCGGGGTGAGGTGCTCGAACGGCACCCGGTCGCGGGCCGTTTCCGGGTTAACTCCGTTGATCGCTTCGATCTTCAGCAGGCTGTAATATTTTTCCCCTTCTTTCGGCGGGCGGACCTGGCCGGTGACGTAATCGCCGTTCATCATATCGAAGCGGCGGATTTGGGTCTGCGAGACGTAAACATCTTCGCGGCTCGGCAGGTAGCCGCCGGTCCGTAAGAACCCGTAGTTTTCCGGCAGGATCTCCAGCACCCCTTTGGCGAACATAAAGCCGTTCTTCTGGGTTTGGAGCTCCAAAATCTTGAAAACTAAATCGTGTTTTTTTAACTGGCGGTAATTGGGGAGATCGAGTCCTTTGGCGATTTCGTACAATTGGGGCAGGGTCTTACCTTCTAATTCAACTATATCCATTATTATCCTCCTTAAAAACTTATAGTGCTGGTTTGTTTTGACGAAAAATTGGGTTTACATAAATCGTGAAAAAATGTTAGGACCTCGGGCGGCCTTTATTCACCAGGAACAAACATATCTTACAGCAAATGATCAGCTTTGTCAATCGCTAAAATAAATTGGAATGCCCAGGAGAGGAATTGAACCTCCACGAGTGTGACCTCGCCAGCACCTGAAGCTGGTGCGTCTGCCAGTTCCGCCACCTGGGCAAGAGCCAATTTAATTATCAAAATATGCCGCTGGTCGGAATCGAACCGACACGGGGGTTAACCCCACCTGATTTTGAGTCAGGCGCGTCTGCCAGTTCCACCACAGCGGCACAAATCATTATCAAAAGAACAAAACTACTATTACGGCGCGCCTGCCTGCCGGCAGGTCTGCCAGTTCCACTTGCCCGCCGGAGGCGGGCCACAGCGGCACAAACTACTCGTTGAAAATCCCCATCTTTCGGTACTTATTGTAACGGTCCGCGATCAATTCCCTCGCGGTCAGGGAAAGCAGGGGGTTCAGATTCTTTATTATAGCAGATTTTAAATATTTTGCGGCAAGTTTCGGGTCCTGGTGAGCGGCGCCGAGCGGTTCTTTGACGATCTCGTCGATGATCCCCAGCTCCAGCATATCTTTGGCGGTGATCTTCATGGCGACCGCCGCTTCATTGGCCCGTTTAGCGTCGCGGAAGAGGATCGAGGCGCACCCTTCCGGGCTGATCACCGAGTAGATCGCGAACTCCAGCATCAGGACCTTGTTCCCCATGCCGATCCCGAGCGCGCCGCCGGAGCCGCCTTCGCCGGTAATGACCGAGATGAAGGGGACGGTCAGCTCCGCCATTTCGCGGAGGTTTTTGGCGATCGCTTCCGCCTGGCCCCGTTCTTCCGCCCCAATGCCGGGATAGGCGCCGGGGGTGTCGACGAGAGAGATGATCGGTTTGTTATAGCGTTCGGCCAGCCGCATTAAGCGGAGCGCTTTGCGGTAGCCTTCGGGATGGGCGGTGCCGAAATTGCGGGCCAGGTTTTCTTTGGTCGAATGGCCTTTTTGCTGGCCCATGACGATGACGGAGCGGCCGTCGAGGGTCGCCATTCCCGTAACCATCGCCGGGTCGTCCCCGAAGTTCCGGTCGCCGTGAAGTTCCACAAAGTCGTCAAACATCAGGCCAAAATAATCGAGGGCGGTCGGCCGCTGAAGGAAGCGGGCGACCTGGACGATCTGGATCGGGTTAAGGCTGGAATAAAGCTGTTGGCGGACCGCTTCGATCCGCTTTTCCATGTGTTTGATCTCTTCGGTCATATCAAACTTGCCGGAGTCGCTCATTTCCTGGAGCTTTTCCAGTTTATCGTAGAGCTCGATCAGCGGTTTTTCAAAGCTAAGCAGAGGTCTTTTAATTTTTTGTGTCATCTTAGTTTTTAAAGAACTTCAACAGTTTGGTTAAAGTCTCCTTCATAAGGTTTCGGTCGATGACGATATCGAGCATGCCGTGCTCCAGCAGATATTCCGAGCGCTGAAAACCGGGCGGTAGTTTTTGCCTGATCGTCTGCTCAATAACGCGGGGACCGGCGAAACAGATCAGGGCGTTCGGTTCGGCGATATTGACGTCGCCGAGCATCGCGAAACTGGCGGAGACGCCGCCGGTCGTCGGGTCGGTCAGGACCGAAACATAGGGGAGGCCGGTTTCGCGCAGGCGGCCGAGGACCGCCGAGGTTTTGGCCATCTGCATCAACGACATAATGCTTTCCTGCATCCTGGCGCCGCCGGAAGTCGAGAAGATGATGACCGGAAATTTATTTTCGATTGCCGCCTCGACCAGCCGGGCGATCTTTTCACCGACCACCGAGCCCATGCTGCCGCCCATAAAAGAAAAGTCCATGATCCCCAGGGCGACGTCGTAGCCGTTGATCTTGGCCAGACCGGTCCTGATCGCGTCTTTCAAGCCGGATTTAAGGATTGAATCCTCGATTCTGGCGGTATAAGATTTGGCATCGGTAAAGTTCAGGAAGTTTTTGGAGGTAAGGTTGGGATTGATCTCTTCGAATGTTTCTTTATCGGTCAGCTGGCGGATCCGTTCGGCTGAGGTCAGCTTGAAGTGATATTGGCACTTCGGACAGACCTTGGAATTAGCTTCCAGGTCCTTGGCATAGATCGCTTGTCCGCACTTGAAACACTTTACCCAAACATTGCCTGGAATATCAAGTCTTTCGCGGGAATAAGCGGACTTTTGCTGTTGTTTTCGCTTGAACCAATCGTGGATACTCAAAGTGCTTGCCATCGTAACCTATTTTATGGTATATTGTCAAGGTAACCAAATCACACGGAGGGGCATAAATGGCAGAAGCAGCAAAGAAAAAGAAAAATATTTTACGGCGGGGGATTAAAAATGTCCGCAAGGCCAAGATCCGCACCGAACGGAACCTCATAGAGAAGAAAAAGCTTAAATTAGCGATAAAAACAGCGCGTAACGCTATCCTCAAAAAGACCGCTGAAATGGGGAACTTGGTCCAAACGGCGGTTTCGGTCATTGATAAGGCGGCGGAACGGAAGCTTATCTACCGGACAAAAGCGGCCCGAATGAAGTCCCGGTTGATGCTCGCCTTAAACAAAGCAAAATAGTGCGGGTCAAAGCTTACGCTAAAGTAAACTTATCATTAAAGGTCCTCGCCAAACGCCCCGACGGCTATCATGAAATTGAATCGTTGATGCAATCCGTTTCTCTATCCGATGTCATTTCCCTCGAACCGGCCCTCTCCGGCATAACGCTGACCACAAATAACCCCGACTTGCCTGGTGACGAGAAGAATTTAGCCTATAAAGCGGCCGGGTTATTCTTTACCGAACTGGAAAAAAAAGGTTTTGAACATAACGGTATTACCATCAAACTCGAGAAGCATATCCCCATGGCGGCCGGTTTGGCCGGTGGATCAGCAGATGCCGCGGCTGTTCTTTATGGCTTAAATAAACTAGCCGATAAACCATTTAACGATGAAGAGCTGGCCATTCTTGGCGCCCACCTTGGTTCCGATGTCCCTTTTTGTCTGAAGGGGGGACGTTGTCTGGCGACCGGTCGGGGAGAAAAGCTCAATCCCAGGCCGATTGCCGGTAAGGAATTTTACGTTTTGGTTGTTCCGCCGGTCGAGGTTAAAACTCCCTGGGCTTACCAGGAATTCGACCGGATGGCGGAGCGCGAACCGTTGCTGATTGACGGTCACCGGAACGATCTCCAACCGGTCGTGGTCCGGCAACATCCGATCATTTCCGAGATCATCGGCAAATTGGTCGAAGCGGGGTGCGAATGGGCGCAAATGTCGGGGAGCGGCCCCAGCGTTTTCGGGCTGGTCCGCGATCCCAACCTCGGCCGCTTGATCGCGACTAAAATGAAACACGCTTACACCCGTAGTTTTTTTCTGGAAACCGTCGACCATGTCCGCTCCTAGGCTGCCGCGCGAATTTTTTACCCGGCCAACCCTTGAAGTCGCTAAAGACTTGCTCGGCAAATATCTTGTTCACGAAGAACATGGCCAGCGTTTATGCGGCATGATCGTCGAGACCGAAGCTTACGTTGGCCGGGAAGACGCCGCTTCGCACTCATATGGCGGCCGACGGACCGGACGGAACGAAATTGAATACGGGCCGGGCGGCCATGTTTATATTTACCTCGTTTACGGGCTCCATTGGCAGTTGAATTTTGTGACCTCGGTTGCCAATGAACCGGAATGCGTCTTGATCAGGGCCTTGGAGCCGGTCGAAGGGGTTGCCAAAATGAAAACTTATCGCCATACCGACGACCCGGCCAAACTGACCAATGGCCCGGGCAAGCTTTGCCAAGCCTTGCATTTAAACAAAAGTTTCAACGGTTACGATCTCTGCGACAAAAAAGCTAAGTTCTTTGTCGAAGATCGGGGGATCGAAGTCGCGGCTGAAGCGGTCAAACGCGGGCCGCGGATCGGGATCGATTACGCCGGGCCGCGTTGGTCGAAGATCGACTGGCGCTTCTGGATTAAAGACAATCCGTACGTTTCAAAATAAAATGATTAGTTGGGAATAGGGAGGCGGCTCGAGACTAGGCGGCGCAAATAATCCGGCTGTTGCCGGAGGAAGAAATGGTCATCCCGGTTCAGCCAAATTACCGGATAACCCTCGGAGTAGATAAAAAGATCAGCTTCGCTGTAGCGAATCTTGCTTCGTAAGCGTTCTCTGACCGATTCCGTCAAAAGCCCCGGACTAACCGCCAGATCGAGGTCGGAAAAAGCCCCGAAGTTGCCGCTGGCCAGACTGCCGACGATCCCCAGAGCATGAGGCCTTGACAAGGCCAAACTAAAGAAGAACGGGACGGTATATAGCGACTGTAAATTGCCTCCGAGACGGTCGTAATTTTCCCTGATCTCCGCGTTGGTTGAGGGGCGGCAAAGAGCTTTAATGACCGAAGTAAAGGTTGGGCCGCGAACCCCCTTGTTGGTGGTCCATTCGTCGTGAGCTTGAAGCAAAGGGATTTGATAGGCGCTGTTCCAAGGTTGGTTTTCATTTTCCCGGCTGATCCCGGTATAGTTTTGAAATAGAGTCTTGATCGACCAGAGCGCCTCGATATCTTTTTCCTGGTAAACGGTAGTTGGTCCGCGCATTGCCGCCAGCCCGCGGGCCAGACCGATCCGGTATTCGCTGAATTCACTGCCGACACAGCCTTGTTTTATTGTCAGGGCCTGCGCCAGGTGGAGCGGAGTTGTCGGCTTGGCTTGGACTTTAAGCATATATATTTATCGATCAAAAAGTTGGATTATTTCATTTCTTCTGAAATTCTTCTCTGGTGGTTACGATACTATTCTGGAAACCCTAATGAAAATCAATGGAAATAGAGTCCAATCATGGTGGCCGCCTCATGTTAATGAGATCCGGATAATCTGTCCGTTGCCGGCCAGATTGCAATCCGGCCGGATCATTGCCGAGCTGACAGCGATTGGTCTGGCGGCTCACGATAAGCTCAAAAATGGTTCGGATCTCCTGGCTCCTGATTATACCCGGGGACGGAGTCAGGCGGCCAGCGATGAACTCCAAAAGCAGCTCGAGCGAAAAGGGGTGCTTGTCCCATTGTCCTTCAGCTTGGAAAAAGTGATCGGCTCCAATTTTTCCAGGTCGATTGATCCCCTGGGGAGAGTCGGGGAACATCACCTCCTGATGGTCAAGTTCAAAGAAGGAGCGGTTTTAGTCGATATTACGGCGGCAGAATTCGAAGGCCGGGGGCGCCAATTTGCCAATACGAATGTTCTGCTGATCCCTACGACCCATGAGGAGATCCTCACTAATCTTGCTCGGGTCTACGGTGGAGAGTGGCGGATCAAAGGGCAATCTTGACGAGACGCTTGACGTAAACTTGACGATGTTGTATAATCACTAGGTCATGTACAAGCCAACTTACCGGATAACGCCGTATTTACTGAAGCTGATTGAAGAAGCGGGGAGTCTCCGCTTCTGGATCGAGCAGATGCCTCTTAAAGTTACCTGGCTGCCACTCCTACAACATGAAGCCCGGGTCAGGTCGACCCATTCTTCCACCGCGATCGAAGGGAACCCGCTGACTTTAGCCCAGGTTAATGCCGTAGCCAAAGGGGAGACGATCGGCGGACCGGACAAAGATAAGCTGGAAGTTGAAAATTACATCAAAGTCCTTCACTGGGTCGAAAAAAACCACACTACGGAAATCAACGAAGCGGCGATTTTTAATCTCCACAAGATCTTAACTAAAGGTTTACTGCCGGAAGAACGTTCCGGCCGCTACAAAGACAAGCAGAACTATGTGCTCGACGAGCGGAAGGTCAAGATCTTTACCCCTCCCAGTCCGCAGGAAACTCCGTCCGTTGTTCGGGAACTTTTGGCCTGGCTGGATTCATCGGCCCGGGAATTGCCGCCGGTCCTGGTCGCCGCGATCTTTCACCATCGCTTTGTTTCCATTCATCCCTTTGTCGATGGGAACGGCCGGCTGGCCCGCGCCCTGGCCGCCTGGATCCTTTACCAGCATGGCTATGATACCTACCACATCTTCAGCCTGGACGATTATTTTGCCGGCGACCGCCAGCGTTATTACCAGAAACTCCAGCAGGCTAGGGAATTGGATGATGAGTTGACCCACTGGATCGAATATGTCGCCGAAGGGGTGGTCAAAACTTTAAAAGATGTTAAGGTCCGGATCGAAGACCTGCAGGTTTCGACCCGCCATAACATAACCCTGACCCCGGGACAGGAAGAATTGATCCGGGTACTCCGGTTAAGAGATTCCGTGACCTCGGCCGACCTGCGGCAAACCTTCAAAGTCTCGCGGGCGCGGATCCACCAGATCGTCAATCCCCTGGTCAAATCCGGTTTGGTCAAGACCACCGGCCAGGGACGGTCGACCAGATATCTCCTAGTCCTCTAGATCTTTTGATGTTAAAATCCGGGGTATGATAAGAAAAGTATTTGTTCTCGTCTTACTGACCGGCCTCATTTTTTTCGGCGGCGCGGCCTCGGCCCGCTCTTTATATTGGGACAAGATTGCCGTCGACCTCACTCTTAACCGCGATTCCAGCGTCGATATCGTTGAAACCCAGACCTACGTTTTTGACGGCGCTTATAACGGCGGCTATCGGGATATTAAGCTTAAAGGGTTTGACTCTATCTCCAACATCGAGCTCTATGAGGACGAGATAAGGTATCAGGAAGGGAGTCTCGATAAATACCATTTCACTGTCGGCAATGAGAACGGCGCTCGGCGGATAAAATGGCGTTCCCGCGACGTTGACGAACCGGAATACAGCCGGACCCCTAAAACCTTTACCATTAAATACCGGGTCAACGGCCTGATCGACCACCAGAAAGGGTTCGATGAGCTCTACTGGAAGGCGATCTTTGAAGACCGTGACGGGATGGTTAATATAGCGGAAGCGGTCCTGCATCTCCCGGTCCCGGTTGAGCCGGAAAAATTGAAGGTTACTCTCTACACTAATGTTTCCGGCGCGGTCTGGCAGGTTACCGGTCCGCAAACCATCATTTTCCATGGTGAGAACCTCCCTCCGGGAGAGTTGTTCGAGATCAAAGTTGATTTTCCGCCCGGACTGGTCGCCAATGTCTTTTTCCTGAAAAAAGCGACCAAGACCTATGTTTCACCTTATCTCCCCTGGTTGATCGCCGGGGGAGTGTTCTTTTTTATGCTGTCACTCTATCTCCGGCTTGGCCGCGATTATGAAGTCAGCGGCGTGGCTAAGGTCATGGCGAACCCGCCGACCGATCTGTCGCCGGCGCTCGCGGGGACGGTTATTGACGAAGAAGCGGGGATGAAGGAGATCATTGCCACGATCCTCGACCTTTCCCGGCGCGGTTTTATCGAGATAACGGAAAATGTCAGCCAAGTTTGGCTCTTTACCATGCGCGACTTTGAATACCGGCTCAAGGCGATGCCGGTCGGGCTTAGCGATTATGAGGACAAGCTCATCCAGGGCTTATTTAGCGCGCCAAAGGTCGGAGACAAAGTAAAGCTTTCCGACCTGCGGAATAAGTTTTACAAGCATGTCGACGGGATCGTTGATCTGATCTTTAAACAAACGGTCAAACGGGGCTACTTTGAAGGCAACCCGCGTGAAGTGAAGAGTAAATATTACTTGGTTGCCGGCGGAGTTTTTCTTTTGGGGCTGATCATTTCCGCCCTGGGGTCTTTTGAAGTCGCGATCGTTAACGCCATGATCGCGATGTTCTTTTTCCTCCCTGGTTTTTTCTTTGTCCAGGCGGTCAAAGAACGCCGGTTGGTCCAGCTGATCTTTATGCTCCCGTTCTTTCTGGCGGCGGGGATTATGATCGGGCCGTTCACCCAATTGTTTTTTGACACGACTTCCGTTTTATTGGTTCCTCTCGGCCAGGGTTGTTTGTTCGGCGGGATCATCGTCGGCCTCTTCGCGCCGCTCATGCCCAGGAAAACATTGGCCGGGTCCAAAGCGAAAGAAGAATGGCTGGCTTTCCGGAATTATTTAAAAACCGTGAAGGGGGACCCCAAGAATTTCGAGCAATACTTGCCCTACGCGGTCGCTTTCGGGGTGGAGTCGGCCTGGATGAATAACCTGGCTGAACATTCGCTGGCGGCGCCGCTCTGGTACCATTCAACTTTTACCGATCTTAGCGGCGGGAGGCTTAATACCGACTCAAAGGGGAGTTTTGGCGGCGGAGAGAGCGGCGGCGGCGGCGCGGGCCGGAGCTTCTCCGTGGCGCAGATGTCGGGAAGTTTTAGCGGCATGGTTTCCAACATGTCTTCATCGCTTAGCAGCAGCCCAACTTCAAGCGGGAGCGGCAGTGGTGGCGGCGGAGGAGGCGGCGGGGGTGGCGGAGGTGGTGGTTGGTAGTTAAACGCTTTCGCTCCGGTCGAAGAAGAAAGCGGCAATTGAGACCATAATAATTGAAGCCACTACGCAAAGAAGTAGATCATAGGCCAAAGAGAACATTGACGCGCCTATTAGCGCCCGCCTGATGCCGTCCACCCCATAAGTGAGGGGGTTAAGATATGAAAGGACCAATAATGGGAAGGGAAGGTTGACGATCGGGGAAACCGCGCCAGAGAGAAAAAAGAGCGGGAACATTACGAAATTGATGATCAATTCAAACCCCTGGGCGTCTCTCATGTTGGACGCGAACGAGAGCCCAAGGGAGATAAAGACTAGTGAGATCAAACCCATAAAGATGAGCATTAACAAAAAACCGCCAGCAATCCGATAAAGCGGCCAGGTTGCTGGAAAGGCGAAACCGAAAAAGAAGGAGAGGGCAAAAAGGATCAGCCCCTGGATCAAACCGGTCGAGGCGCCGCCGGCGATCCGGCCGAGGGCGATTGAGATCCGGCTGACCGGGGCGACCATTATCTCCTTTAAGAAGCCGAACTCCTTGTCCCAGAGGACCGAGATCCCCGAAAACATCGAGCCGAAAAGCATGTTCATCCCGATCATACCCGGAACGAGGAATTTAATATAGTCGACCCCGTTCAACCCGGGGATCGCCATTTTTTCGAAACCGAACCCGAGAAAGGTCAGGAACATCAGCGGCATGGCGACGGAACCGATGATCCGTTCTTTTTCCCGGAAAAGTTTTTTGATCTCGCGCAGCCAGAGGACATAGATCGCCATCAGTTCTACCATACTTTCTCCCTGACCTCCGTATTACGGATCTCTTTGCCGGTATATTCGAGGAAGATATCTTCCAGGCTTTTACCGCCATGGGTCGCTTTAAGATTGGCCAAAGTGTCGAGGGTCGCGATCTTACCGTGGTCGATGATCCCGATCCGGTCGCAGAGGAACTCCGCTTCTTCCATATAGTGAGTGGTTAGGATGATCGTCACCTTAAGTTTTTTGATGTATTCCCAGATCAGCCGCCTTGTCTGCGAATCGAGCCCCAGCGTCGGCTCATCTAGAAAAAGGACTTTTGGGGTATGGATCAGTCCCCGGGCGATCTCCAAACGGCGTTTCATCCCGCCGGAATAATTCCGGACGAGGACGTTGGCTTTTTCAGCGAGTTCAACCAGGTCGAGGAGTCCCTTGATCCGTTGATTACGGGTCGTTTTATCGATCCCGTACATCATAGCGTGAAACTCGAGGTTTTCCCGGCCGGTCAGCCGGGAGTCAAGAGCCGGTTCCTGAAAGACGATCCCGATGTTTTTGCGGACCTCATTCCGGAATTTGGTCACGTCAAAACCGGCGACCGAAGCAAACCCGCTGGTTGGTTTTAAGAGGGTGGCCAGGATGTTGATGGTTGTGGTTTTACCAGCCCCGTTGGGGCCGAGCAGGCCAAAGCATTCACCTTCGTCGACCGAAAAAGAGATGTTGTCTACCGCCATAAATTCTTTGAATTTTTTGACCAGATTTTTAACTTCGATTGTGGGCATAGAGCTATTATAGCAAAATTAAGCGGGGAGAGAAAAATAAAAGCGGGAGCCTTTGCCGACCGTGCTTTCAACTCCGATCTTACCGCCATGGGCTTCGACCGCCAGTTTACAGAAAGTCAGCCCAAGACCGGTGTCTATTTTTGTTTTCATAGTCTGGTCCGTGACCTTGAAGAATTTATCAAAAACTCGACCCAGGCTCTCTGCCGGGATCCCTTCGCCGGAATCAATGACTTCAAAAAGAACCTGGTTGCCGTCCTTTTTGATCTGCAGATTTATTTTTCCGCCCTGGGGAGTATGCTTGATCGAATTGGAGAGGAGATTTTCCAGGACACGAGTAACCAAGTTCTGATCCGCGGTAATTGAGAGCTCTCCGATCTGATTAAAAACCACTTCTTTTTCTTGCTGTTGGCCCAAGCTGATTATCCAGACCAGGTTTTTGACCAGTTCCTGCGCGGAAAAAGTTGTTTTTGCCAGTTCAAGTTTATTATCTTCCATCTTTTTAATGTCCAGGATGTCCATGATTAAATTAAACAGCTTCTTCGCGCTGGAAGAGACGATTTGAACCAGTTTCTTTTGCCCGTCATTGACCGGTCCGACTTGGCCGGTGAGAAGCAGGTCGGCGGAGCCCTGAATGCCGGTCAGCGGATTTTTGAGATCATGAATGATCATGTGGGTCAGGTCGTCTTGGAGCTTTTCTAATTTAATCCGTTCCGAAACGTCGCTGATCATGGTCAGGTTCCTGATTGGCAGGCCCTTTTCATCTTTCATTGTCGTGTCGACGACTCGGCCATTCATAATTGCCCCATTTCGATTGACAAAGGTTATGTCATAAGAGGGCGAGACCTTACCCAGTAAACGCTGGGAAAAGTTTTTCATCATGGCCGCTTTGCTCTCTTCGGTCAGGAAGGGGAGGAGGATCAAATTCTTACCGAGAATCTCGTCGGTTTTATAACCCAACCAGTCCTGCAGGCGATTATTAGCGGAGAGAACAATGCCGTTGGTGTCGGTCAAAAGGATCGCTTCCGGAGAGATCTCAAAGATGGACTGATATTTTCTTTCGATATCTTGGTAAAACTCGTTGATGGTGGCCGCTTCTTTTGTCCACTGCCGGATGCTGGCATAAATCATTAACATGGAAGCGGCCCAGACCATAAAGATCGGGAAAACATATTCGACCCCGATTCTAACATCGAGATACATGGCCAAAGTCGCGATGATACCGAGGCAATACATGGTCAATAACCAGCCAAAGGTCATCAAAAGTTCTAATTTACCAAAGATCGACTTGTGGACGTTTAGATAAAATTGGTAAGAGGAAAAAAGAAAGTATAAGCTCCCAACGATTAAACACGGCCAGCCGATTGCTAATATTATCAAGCGCATGATTTCAATGGTCATCGGGGATAATATAGCATGTTTATAAGAAAAACATAAGCTTAGGCTGATGAAAAAGGATATTTTGGAAGCCTGAGACTGCCTACCGGCAGGCAGGCAATATCCCGCCACGGCGGGCAGGCGTCTCGGCTTCCAATTTAACCGCGCACTTAAGTGCGCGGTTAAATAAAACTTCCAAAATAAGTTATTTTAGTCGAGAAACGGAAACCGCGGCGATATTGCCGCAGGTTTCCGTTTCTCATTGACAGTCTTTTTCATCAGTCTAGGCTTGATTTATGGCGGCTTAGTAAGCGACGTATAAGAGGATCGCCAGAAAATGAAGGAACGAGCCGAGCAGAACGAAGAGATGCCAGAGCTCATGGAAGCCGAAAGTTTTGGAAATATTCGGTTTTTTTAAGGCATAAACGATGCCGCCAAGCGAATAAGCGATGCCCCCGGCCAGCAGCAGCCAAAGCCCATTAAGAGGGAGAGCCGAAAGTAACGGGTTAACGGCGATGACGATCATCCAGCCCATTCCTAAATAAATGATGGTGGTAAAGAGCCGATTAACATTAATATAGACCGATTGGATTATTACCCCAAGCAGGGCCAATCCCCAAATAATGCCAAAGAGCGACCAGCCCCATGGCCCTTGAAGAGTGACCAGGCAAAAAGGGGTATAGGTCCCGGCGATTAGGAGATAGATCGATAAGTGGTCGAGTTTCCGCAGGAACGTCAACCGTTCATTCGCCGGACCAGAGACCCAATGGTAGAGGGTGCTGAAGTTATAAAGAAGGATTAGCGTTCCACCATAAAGGGCGAACGAGACGACTTTCCAGGCGGAATCATGCCCGGCGACGACCAGTATGACCAAGGCGGCAATCGATAACAAAGTGCCGATGAAATGGAGCCAACCACTAAGCGGTTCTCTTAAGCGCATAAGACAATTATACACTTATCCTGAAATTATTCGCTTTTAACAGCGATAAAAAAGTGACGATACTAAGGAGTATTCAATGAAAGTTTATTGCGGAACTCATTTTCGGTCCGGCGAGATCATTAAATCTTATATAAACGCGCAAAGAACCTGCCAGCAAAAGGTCCGTTCCGGGTGGCAGGCCAATTTTGCCGGCATAATCTGCCTTGATGCGAACCGCGGGCTTATCCAATTTTCGGCGACGACCGGGACAGACATCGATATCCCCAGCCATAAAATCGGGATCCCGATCTGGACCCATTCCGAGATCGCCCGGCATTCGCTCAACGATTGGGGTAGACTGCCGTTGAAATTTGCCCCCGGCTTACCGCCCCATCATCCTGTCCGTTCAATCAGGGTGATGAGCTTTTCGCCGATCCCGGATGTGTCGCTGACCTTTATTAATACGGCGCCGGAAGCGGGGTTTTTGTTTTCCTGGGAAGAGCAAGTGAGTGGCGGGCCAAGATCCCTCCCTTTTGGGGAATTTTTCCGGGAAGATAACCTTCTCCGTTACGGCGATCGGGCCAATGTTCTGGCTAAGCTGGGGGAAGGGAAGAGCTACAGCGAAAAGTGTGACTTTTTTGTTTTCCCGACCGACCCGGCATCCGATGCTATTCATGTCCACGCCACTAATTATGTCCGTTTGGACGGCGACTTTCGCCGGTTCGCCCTGGAAGTGATTTCCAAATAAAGTGAAATTATCCTTGATAGCTATCGATAACTAATTGAAGAGGTTCAGCTTTGCTGGCTTCTCCGGGAAAAGTCTTGACACGTTTTGCAAGCGATGCTAATATTTCCCCGTAATGGTCGAAGTTAATGCGCTGATGTATAAAGTTACATTTGATGCCCACGGTTCTGCCCCGGTTATCAGTGGTCCCCGTGACCTCACGCCATTAATCGCAGAAGAATCCAAAAGGAGTTTATACGCATGAAAAGTATTTTTGTAGGTAATCTGCCATGGTCCGTGGGCGATGCCGATCTTCAGGCTAAGTTTTCTGAATTCGGCAACGTTATCTCGGCCCGTGTCGTCAACGATAAGTTCTCGGGCAAGTCCCGGGGCTTTGGTTTTGTTGACATGGAAGATTCCGACGCCGAAAAAGCTATTGCCGGGATGACCGGTTATAAGTGGGGCGATCGGGAAGTCACCGTTAACGAAGCTCGTCCGAAGACCGAGGGTGGTCGCGGCGGGGATCGTGGCGGACGCAGGGATTTCGACCGGTTCTAACCGGATTATTTCCTGTAAATCGAACGGTCCGGGGTCAAACCCGGACCGTTTTTTTATGTTTGACAGGCTTTTAGGGCAAGTGCTAGAATACTAAATAGGGAACGCCCCGATCCACGACTCGGGGCTTTTTTTTGACCAAATGAAAGCAATACTCGCACTAGAAGACGGGACAATATTCGAAGGGCGATCTTTCGGAGCGGTAGGGGAAAGATCGGGAGAAGTTGTTTTCAATACCTCGCTCACCGGCTACCAGGAGATCTTAACCGACCCTTCCTATAAAGGCCAGATCGTCTGCATGACTTATCCTTTAATTGGTAATTACGGGATAAATGAGGCTGACCTGGAATCGGCTATCCCCCATTGTGAAGGGTTCGTGGTCCGCGAAAACTCCACCATCGCCTCCAATTTTCGCTCTACCGGCAAGCTTGATGACTACCTGAAGAAACACGGCATTATCGGTATTGAAGGGATCGACACCCGGATGCTGACCAGGCGCCTCCGTTTGCAGGGCTCCCTCAAAGGGGTCATTACCACCGGGGGTGACGATTCCGCCGCTTTGGTCAAGAAGGCCAAAGAGTCGGCTGGGGTCGAAGGGGTTGATCTGGTTAAAATCGTCACCTGCAAAAAGCCATATGTATGGAATGAAACCGAATATGCGAATAAGACCGAATGCACGAATAGGAACGAATACGCGAATAAAAAGTACCACATTGTTGCTTATGATTTTGGGATCAAGTTTAATATTTTGCGTAATTTCCAGCGGCTTGGCTGTAAGGTGACGGTTGTTCCGGCGACGACGCTGGCGGCCGATGTTTTGGCCATGAACCCGGATGGGATCTTCCTTTCCAACGGTCCGGCCGATCCGGCGGCGGTCACCTACGCGATCGAAAACATCAAACAATTGATCGGCAAAAAGCCGATATTTGGGATCTGTCTTGGCCACCAGCTGCTGGGATTAGCAATGGGGGCTAAGACCTATAAGCTTAAATTTGGCCATCATGGCGGCAATCAGCCGACCCTTGACCTAAACACTCGCAAAGTCGATATTACCTCGCAAAACCACGGCTTCGCCGTTGATCCCAAAACCTTTACCAGCGAGATGGAAGTGACCCACATTAACCTGAACGACGAAACGGTCGAAGGGTTTCGGCATACTAACCTGCCGGTCTTTTCGGTCCAGTACCACCCGGAAGCGGGACCGGGACCGCATGACGCGAACTATTTATTCGCTAATTTTATTAAAATGGTTGAGGCGAATAAATAAATGACCAATGACAAATTTCAAATGACAAATGAAGGTATGGAAACCTGCGGCAATATCGCCGCGGTTTCCATGTGTTTAAATTAATGGCAACGATTATTTCGAGCATTTGGGCCTGCTTAAGTAGTAATGTGCCATTTTTGTCTTTTTTAATATTATTAATTGCTAATTTAATAACTGTAATTATTTGGATTTGGGAACATTATTTCAGGAATTATAGGAATCGCTATGAGTTAAAGCCAAGACATATTCGATGGATTGAAGGCATGAAGGATAGAATATCATTAGAGTTTACAAAAAGAGGGAAATTTGGCGATGATCAGCAGTTTGTAAATTATAAAGGTGGAGCAATATTTTGTTTCTGTTTGATAAATAAAGGAACATCTGATGATTACATTTACAGTGCAAAAATCATTAATGAACAAGGCAAAGAAAAAGATGTATCTACAGAATGTATAATAAAAGGAGTGGAGATATCTGGCCAAAATGATTATGAGTATTTTTATGAGAATTTACCTCATGGCATAAAGGCTCTTCAGGGAGAAGTGTGGTTTGTTGGTGTTGAGGATAACGAATTTGTTAATTGCAAAAAAGGTACGCTTGAAATTGAGACGGCGGCAAAAAAATATCCATTGCAAATTACAGAAGAAATGTTTGTTAAATCAATGGGAACACTTCCGTATAATAAAGATGTGAAGATTCAACATGGAAACCGCGACGTTTAGCCGTGCCTGCCGGCAGGCAGGTCGCAGGTTTCCAGAAAATGTGAAACCAGGAAGCCGCGACGATATTGTCGCGTGCTTCCCGAAAAGGATAGATTAAATTGCCAAAAAGAACTGATATAAAGAAAATCATGATCATCGGGGCCGGGCCGATCGTTATCGGCCAGGCGTGCGAGTTTGATTATTCCGGTTCGCAGGCTTGCAAAGCCCTGCGGGAAGAAGGGTACGAAGTTGTCCTGATCAACTCCAACCCGGCGACGATCATGACCGATCCGGAGCTCGCTCACCGGACCTATGTTGAGCCGATTACCCCGGAGATGTGCGCCAAGATCATCGAAAAAGAACGGCCGGACGCTTTGCTTCCGACCCTTGGCGGGCAGACCGCTCTCAACACTGCCGTTAAACTGGCGGAGATGGGAGTCCTGGAAAAGTTCAAGGTTGAAGTGATCGGTGCCAACATCGCTTCGATCAAAATGGCGGAAGAGCGGGACCTTTTTAAACAAGCGATGGAAAAAGCGGGGCTCGATGTCCCCAAGTCCGGCTTTGCCCATAACATGGAAGAGGCGAGAGCAACGATGGAGAAAGTTGGCCTGCCGGTCATTATTCGGCCGAGCTTTACCCTGGGGGGGACCGGTTCCGGGATCGCCTATAACATCGACGAGTTCGAAAAAGTCGCCAAGCTTGGCCTGGAACTTTCGCCGACCAGCGAGATCCTGATCGAAGAGAATCTGACCGGTTGGAAAGAGTACGAGCTGGAAGTGATGCGCGACAAGAAAGACAACGTTGTCATAATCTGTTCGATCGAGAACTTTGACCCGATGGGGGTCCACACCGGCGACTCGATCACCGTTGCCCCGGCCCAGACCCTGACCGACCGGGAATACCAGAACCTGCGCGACCAGTCGATCGCGGTCATTCGGGCGATCGGGGTTGAGACCGGCGGTTCCAACATCCAATTTGCCGTCCACCCGGATACCGGGCGGGTAGTAATTATTGAAATGAACCCGCGGGTCTCCCGCTCTTCGGCCCTGGCTTCCAAGGCGACCGGCTTCCCGATCGCTAAATTTGCCGCCAAGCTGGCGGTTGGCTACACGCTAGATGAGATCCCCAACGACATTACCAAAGAGACGCCGGCTTCCTTTGAGCCGTCGATCGACTACTGCGTTGTTAAGATCCCGCGCTTTACTTTCGAAAAATTCCCCGACGCTGAACCGGTGATCGGGACCTCGATGAAGTCGGTCGGCGAAACGATGGCAATTGGCCGGACCTTTAAAGAGGCTTTGCAAAAAGGGCTTCGCTCTTTAGAAATCGGCCGGGCCGGGCTTGGGGCCGATGGGAAAGATGAAATCGATCAGCAACTCATTAACGCTAAGCTGACGATCCCGAACCCCGACCGGATCTTTTACGTTAAAGCCGCCCTGCAAAACGGGATGACTCTGGACGAAGTATTTGAACTTTCCAAGATCGACCGCTGGTTTTTGCAGAACATGAAGGAGATTATTGACGAAGAAAAGGTAATTAGGGGATTAGGGAAAAAGGTCTTGGATGACAAAGAATCATTATATAAAGCGAAACAATTTGGTTTTTCCGATAAGCAATTGGCCTATTTGACCGGGGAAACGCCGGAAGAGGTTAGGAAGAAACGGAAGGGGTTGGGGATTGCGGCGGTTTTTAAGCTGGTCGACACCTGCGCCGCTGAATTTGAAGCCTATACCCCTTATTATTATTCGACTTACGAGACCGAATGCGAAGTTCGGATCTCAAAAAAGAAAAAGATCATGATCCTGGGTGGGGGACCGAACCGGATCGGACAGGGGATCGAGTTCGATTACTGCTGTGTCCACGCCTCGTTCGCGATCCGCGAAGAAGGGTTGGAATCGATCATGGTCAACTCTAACCCGGAAACGGTTTCAACCGATTACGATACCTCCGACCGGCTTTACTTTGAACCGGTGACGGTCGAAGATGTCTTGAACATTGTCGATAAGGAAAAGCCGGATGGGGTCATCGTCCAGTTCGGCGGCCAAACCCCGCTCAATATCGCCCTAGCGCTGGAGAAAGCGGGAGTGCCGATCATTGGAACATCCCCAGCCTCGATCGATCGGGCGGAAGATCGGAAACGGTTCGCGGCAATGCTCCGCAAACTAAAACTTAACCAGGCTCCCAACGGGACCGCGGTCTCCAAAGTCGAAGCGAAAAAGATCGCCACCCGGATCGGCTATCCGGTCCTGGTCCGGCCGAGCTATGTTCTTGGCGGGCGGGCAATGCGGCTGGTCTACGGCGAAGATGAACTGGAAGACTTCATGCAGAACGCGGTTAAAGTTTCGCCGGAACATCCGATCCTGGTCGACAAGTTCCTCGATGACGCGATCGAGGTCGACGTCGATTGCGTTTCAGACGGAAAACAAACGGTGATCTGCGGCATTATGGAGCATATTGAAGAAGCCGGGATCCATTCAGGCGATTCCGCCTGTTCGATCCCGCCGTATTCACTAAGCAAAACGGTGATCGAAACGATCAAGAAGAACACTTATGCCATGGCCAAGGAGCTTAAAGTTATCGGCTTGATGAACACCCAGTTCGCAATCAAGGGCGGAAAGGTTTACGTCCTTGAAGTTAATCCGCGCGCTTCCCGGACCGTTCCTTTTGTCAGCAAAGCGACCGGCGTTCCCTGGGCGAAAGTCGCCACTAAAGTTATGCTCGGCAAATCGCTCAAAGAGCAGAAGATCGGCGAAGTCGAGGTCAAACATTTTTCCGTGAAAGAAGCGGTCTTCCCCTTTAACCGTTTTCCGGGCGTTGACGCGGTTCTCGGGCCTGAAATGCGCTCGACCGGCGAAGTGATGGGGATAGACGTCGATTTCGGTTCCGCTTTTATGAAGTCGCAGATCGCCGCCGGCCAGCGCCTGCCGCTGGAAGGAAAAGTTTTTGTTTCCGTGAAAGATAAGGACAAACGCTCGATCGTTTACGTGGTTAAAAAACTGATCGACCTTGGTTTCCAGATCGTCGCGACCCCTGGGACCGCCGATGTCATGAAAAAAGCGGGGATCGAGGTCCAGGAGGTCCAGCGGATCGGCGAAGGCCGTCCCGATATCATGGACCTGCTTAAGAATAACGAGATCAACCTGATCATTAACACCCCTTCAGAGATAAAGAAGCAGAAAGTGGATGAAAGCAAGATCCGCTTCAGCGCGGTCGTTCACGGGATCCCGCTGGTTACCACGATCTCCGGCGCCCAAGCGTCGGTGAGCGGGATCGAAGCGGCCAAGAAGAAGGGCTTTGGCGTGAAGGCGCTTCAGGACTACTAAAACCTCCCGCTCTATAAACTCCCCTTTTATTTTGTTGCCTTAATGTTATAATTCAGCGTTCATTGTTTACATTATATTAGTGAGGTTAATCGGCATAATGCAGTCCAAGCTAAAAAAAATCGGACGCTTTTGCTTTGGTGTTATATTACTTGGGGCTATTTGCCCTGCTGTTTTTGCCGCCGACTATTACGTTGACGCTGCCGCTTCGACCGGTAACTTGACCGGTGATGGAACCTCCGGTAACCCCTGGCAGACCATGACCTTTGCGCTAACCCAAACAACCACCGGCGATGTTATCCACGCCGCCGCCGGGATATATAAAGCTTCGGGGATGACCGGCTCCAATGAAACTTTTCCGCTGACCATAAGCAAGTATCGTACGCTCATAGGCGCCGGAAAATACCTGACCACCATCGAAGCCAGTAATGTTGATATCGTCCAACTGCAAATCGGCACATCGATGGCCAACCTGGGACTAAAATTGACGACCGGCAATTACAAGCTGGCAAAAGTTATGGGGAGCGGCGTTGTTATTGAAAATGTCTATTTTAAGGGGGGCGGTTGGGCAAGCACTCGGGGGACCGGGATCTATTTTGACGGTACCGCTAACAGTGCCGGCGGCAGGGTTACGAGTTGTGAAGTTGTGGATTGCACTTACGGAATCAATCTTTATTATTTCACCTCTAACAGCAACGTGACGATCGAAAGCTCGACCATCAGGAGCAATTATTACCATGGGATCTGGATTGACAGCTGGGGGCAGAGCGGTGGCGGGAAGCTG
>Ga0172379_10001896_pt1 | contig 39288 bp, 63 predicted proteins | sample GrowelOW334metaG_FD_119756 | JGI IMG/M metagenome (GOLD analysis project Ga0172379, IMG submission 119756) | Groundwater microbial communities from an aquifer near a municipal landfill in Southern Ontario, Canada - Groundwater well OW334 metaG | ecosystem: Environmental > Aquatic > Deep... | reverse complement strand
GACATTAATTGCCACAGCTCATTTGATGGCGCACCAGGCACAGAGCTTGTTGGGATGACCCAACGATCGCCTATATTGAATGTTTGGCTATCATTAGCAGTTGGCCTACGTGTATTTTCAATTTGATTACCTGGGGACCTTTCGGCGATCCCCAGATAAGCGCGCGGATCTTTGTAAGCCATATTAATCCCTCTCTGCTAATTTTGCTTCTAGTACTTCAATGCGTTTAACAGCTTTTTGAAGTTCATTTAAAAGCAATGCTGGAAGATCATGATATTTAACAGATTCAATTTCACCATCAATGTTATGAACAACCAAGTCTGGCATAACTTCATAAACTTCTTCAGCGATAAGACCGACTTGACGCTTGCTAGTAGGACGATTTTTTAAATCAAATGTAACAGGGCGCAATTTTAATATGTCAGAAGATGAATTTGCCATGTCTTCAACATTCTCTTTAAAACGAATAGATGAAGAAATAGTACCGAGTTGACCAGCACTATCAATTAAAACAGGCAGTGCATCAACGTTAACTGTTGTAATGCCACGTACACCTGTTATAAAAGCTTTATTTTGCTGAGAAGCGCCAGCACCAGTCTGATAACCAATACGAATAGTGTTTGATTCACCAGCAACACCTAATGACATAATATAAATGTTAGAAGAGTCGCTTGTAGTATTAGCAGAGCCAGCAGATTGACCTATTGCTATATTGAAAGTTCCTGTAGTAATTCCATTTAATGCATTATATCCAAGAGTCGTATTAGCAACTGCTCCATTAGCAGCAACCATTGATCCATACCCAATAGAAGTATTTTGAACTCCTGTTGTTTCTGCAAATAAAGCAGATAGCCCCATAGCTGTATTTTGACCACCAGAAGTAAGAGATTTTCCAGCAGATGATCCAACAGTTGTATTAAACGATGCGCTTGTTAAAGCACTTAATGCTAAATCACCAATTCCAGTATTATTATTTCCTGTCAAAGTAAAATTACCAGCTCCGGCCCCTACAAACAATTGATCTGTTCCATATGTATGAAAAGCAGCAGTTCCATTAACCTTAATCTGTCCAACAGTTGAAGATGTCGTTGGTAAACCCAAGAATGTAGCTACCTGAACTCCACCAGATCCAGAAGTTAAGTTGGTTGTCGATGTTGTATTTGTAGACCCCATGGTGATCGTTTTAACTGCACCACCAGTTCCAATTGAAAGTGTAGTTGCAGAAGCATCAGTAGAAATACCTAACGCGCCCACACCACTGTTAACAGTAAGTGCACCTCCAGTAGCTGTTACATTTAAAGCACCTGAACCACTTTGAACCGTTGTTGCAGATGTAGAGTTCGTAGATCCAAGGGTAACGCCCTTAACAGCAGCTCCAGTTCCTAGATTAATAGTAGCTGTATTTGCATCTGTAGAAAAACCAATAGTCGATGAAGCAGGGGCAATCGTTGACAATTGTCCAGTGCTTGTAACCACAGGAATCGAAGAAGTCGTACCAGCAGCAGTTGTTCCATAAATACCATGAATAAACGATTTATTAAGCTGACGAACTCCAGTTCCAGTAGCATCACCAATACGAAGCGTATTAGATTCTCCTGTAAAACCGCTTCCAGTATTATTAATAGCAACGTTACTACTATCAGTAGTTGTGTAAAAATAACCAGCGCCATTTCCGATAGCTATATTATAGCTTCCTGAAGCAGTATTTAACGCATTTTTACCGATTGCTGTATTGTAATTACCGCTTAGAACTCCAAAGAATCCACCGCCACCATTATCTTGAGATCCAATAATAACGTTGTCTATCCCTGAGGTAAGAGCTGCTGAATTTAAACGTCCAATACAAACGTTATCTGTACCAGTTGTAGTAAAGTTACCAGCTGATTGGCCTGCAAAGGTGTTCGATACGCCATATGTATGAAACATAGGTATCGAATTCATTTTAATTTGACCATTTGTTGCAGAAGTTGCAGGAAGACCCATAAATGTAGCAACTTGAACCCCACCACTACCAGAGGTTAAGTTAGTAGTTGAAGTTGTATTGGTCGATCCCACAGTGATCGTTTTAACAGCATTTCCTGTACCAATTGAAAGTGTGGTAGCTGAAGCGTCTGTAGAAATACCACAAGCGCTTGTTCCAGAGTCAACCGATACTGCTCCACCAGAAACAGTAATACCAGTTAAACATGAATTATTTATACCATTATTTGTTGCCATTTTTTATCCTATACGACGGTTAGATTACCTAAAACAGACAACACTACGAAATCTGTATTAGCAGTTGTACAAAGTAACTCTACGCAATCATATTGCAAGATAGCTGCAAGAGAACCACCAGCACCAGTAGTTGTATTGCTTGCTCCAAAATGTATCGTCTGACCAGCATTTTGAGCTATAAGCCATAGACCAACACCTTTTCCAGCAACACGAACAACTTCTCCAACAGCTGCAACAGCAGGAAGTGTCAATGTAACCAAAGTAGCTCTATTGGCAATATATCCATTGTTAACAGCCATACCAGCAGAAGCAGCAGTAATCTCAGTCCATGCAAACACACCACCACCACCTGTGTTAGTAATAGTAATTGTATTAGCGCCTGGTGTTATTGTAATACCAGCACCAGCAGTAATGACAGCACTACCAAGTTCATCAGCATCTATAGTAACTACTTCAGCAACAGAACCAACGTTAACACCTTCAATACCAGCAAAGAATGTTGATGTATGAGTACCATTAGTACCAATACGTATTCTTCCAGAGTCAGCAGCAACACCAATGCTTCCAATAGCAATGTTATTACTATCAGTTGTTGCATATGATGATCCAGCTGAATAACCTAGTGCAATATTGTCACTGCCCGTAGTAATAGTCTGTAAAGAAGCTACTCCTAGAGCACAATTTCTATCACCACCATTTAAAAGAAGCGATGAATTAACACCAACAGAAGTATTGGAACCACCATCAGTCAGCGCAGCTAGGGCATTTTTACCAATACCAGTTGCATTAAGACCAGTTAAAACAAAGTTACCTGCACCAGATCCAAGAAAAGAGTTATTAGTTCCGTAAGAGTGTATAAATCGTGCAGAGTTAACTTCAATAACACCATTATCAGCGTCCGCAGTTGTTGGTAAATTTACGTTACCTGAAGTAACTGTTAGATCACCAGTAGTTAAAGTTAAAGAAGAACTACCTGCACCAACTGGAGACAGATCACCAAGTGTTAACGTGTTGTTAACAGCAATGGTAACTGTATCACCAGCACCTGATGTATTGATACCATGAGATCCAACAACATCTAAAATACCACCAGCAGGAGTTGCAGTGCCGCTATCTGTAACATATGAACTTGCTACGCTTGATGAGCTAATAGTTAAGGTATTGGTTCCAGGAGTACCGACAACGTCAATAACACCAGTACCAACTACTGTTATATTACCAGCTATATTTGGACTAACTGCGCCACCTGAGTTACCAGTAAGGCTATCAACAGCTCCTATAGCAGAAGCTGAATTTCTATTAAAAATACCTGACATATTATCTCCTAAACAGCAGTAATTGCAGATACTTGAACGAATCCACTTGTTGGAGCGCCGCTTCTATATTTACACCAAGCAGCCTCTCCTTGAGCTATTTGTACTTGGTTAGTGTCCATATCACTTGATAGTGTTCCATTTGGAGCAAGCGTAAAGCTCACATCTGTTCCAGCATAGCTAATAGAAAAATCTATATTTACATCAGTAAAGTTTTGTACATACAGCACACTAAAGTTATCTGCAAAAACTGAGCTAATTCTGGTGAACGAATTGGTAATATCTCCAAAAGCCATTTCTCGAGCAACTTCAAATCGAGCTCTCACTATTCCATTAGTTGTAATCGGCATAAAAGTCTCCCATAAAATTCAACCCGTGAGGTTTTGTCACGGGTTGATAATTCAATTGTCTTATAAAAAGCTAACTAAGCAGCGCAAGTTACGTTAGTCCAAGTTGTGCCCGAATCAGTGTTAACGTAAATTCTTGATGCAGCCCCTGCAGGATCTGTACGTAGCCACAATGAACCAGCTGCCGCGGTGGTCACACCATTCGGTGATCCAGCACCTGAAAGAACGCTTACGCCAATATCAATACCTTTAGGAATAGATACTGTTGTTCCAACTGGAGTATTTAATACGATAGTTGTTGAAGCAGTTGTGTTACCGATTGTGATATCTCTGTTTGATGCACCAGAACCGATATTAATTGCAGCAGCAACCGCATCATTACCAATACTGATTATTCCAGCAGATGAGTTAAGCTCAAGTACGCCAGCACAATCTATTAAGCATGTGTCAGCTGAAGCAAGAGTGATATCACCAGTTGTTGTTGAAGCAAGAGCGATTCCGCCTGTACCAGAGTTAAGTACAAGACCAGTTGTTGTAGTTACGTTACCGATTGTGATTGTACGAGCTGCTGCGCCTGAACCGATATTTATATTTTGAGCAACTGCATCGTTACCAATGCCAATTACGCCAGCAGAAGAATTAATTTCTACAACGCCTACACCATCAATTAAAACTGTATCAGCACTAGCAAGAGAAATATCACCAGTACCAGTAGATGAGATTCCAACACCACTTGTACCACCAACGATATTTACAGGAGTTGCGCCAGTTGCGTTACCAATAGTAATAGCAACATCATTTAAGCTACGTCCAATATCAATAGCACCAGCACCAGCTGTACCAGCATCAATTGTTACAACGGTAGCACCAGTTTGATTTCCGATAGTAACTGGATGCGCTATCGCATTATTACCAATAAGAACCCCTGAAGTACCAGCATCGATGATAATAGCTGTTGCACCAGTTGAGTTACCAATAGTAATTGGTGTATCATGCGCTCCAGTAGCAATATCAACAAAACCAGCAGCAGCAGTACCACCAGCAATACTTACAGAAGTTGCCCCAGTTTGATTTCCAATGGTAATAGGATGCGCTATTGCGTTTGCTCCAATACCTACTCCAGATGTACCAGCGTCAATTGTTATGTCAGTAGCACCAGTTGAGTTACCGATAGTTATTGGCACATCGTTTGCTGTTGTACCAATATTGATAGCACCAGCAGCAGCAGTACCAGCATTGATTGCCACAATAGAAGCACCAGTGTTATTACCAACTGTGACTGTATGAGCAACAGCGTTTGCACCAACGTTAATGCCAGCTGTACCAGCAGCGATGACAACTTGGCTAGCACCTGTGCCATTACCAATAGTAGTAACGTTTGCTGTACCAACAGTATTGACGTTTAAAGCACCTGTTCCAGTTTGAATAGACATTGTTGCGTTAGTTGTCTGAGCAGTAAGTCCGCCAACACCAGAGAGCAAGATTGTACCAGCAGCATCAGAAGCGCTTAAAGTGATTGCTCCAGCAGTTGCTTCAGTTGCTGTTAAAGCAATAGAACCACCTGTTGCATTCAATTGAATGTCTTGTCCAGCACCAACAACGTTAACTGCTGAAGTAAGAACAGCATCAAGTGTAATACCACCGCCACCAGCAATAAGATTGATAGCTTTAACGTCAGCCTTAGCAGCAGCTTCAAGAGCAATACCACCAGCATCGCTGTGAATATCAATAGAGTTTAAAGAAGTACCTTGGTTAGCGTACAATTCTAACGTTTCAGTTGTTCCACCGTTTGTTTCAAACAAAATAGAAGGAGCAAGGTTAGCTGTTGAAGTAAATGAAATTGCTGAAGCTGAAGAGATATCAAAGTCGCCATTAGCTACAAGGTTACCTGTTACAGTTACATCTGATGCAAATACTGATACACCAGCAACGTCAAGAGTACCCCCTAAAACAGTGTCTCCACCAGCGTTAACTGTTAATACATCACCAGCTCCACCAGTAATGGTTAATGATGCTACAGATGATCCAGAAGCAGAAGCCGTAGTCCATGTACCACTAGATGTAAGTACATAATAAGCATTAGATGGTTCTACGATCCAAATTGTCCCGATAGGAGCCTGGTCGCTAGCCGTCGGTGCTCTTTGAGCAACAATTGGCTCTGGCGCTAATGTTTGAAGGGGATTGTTAATCCCATAAGCACTATTCTTTCTTATAGACATATAAATCTCCACAAAGAGTTATTAAAAATTTTACATGCTTATTTAAAGTCGTGAGACAAATTAATGCAAGAACTAGTTGACTTTGTATGCACAATTGTACATACTTATTTACAAGAGGTGATTAAATATGGAAGATATATATCAAGAAAAGCGTTTTATCATGAGGCTTTCTTCAGTTCTTCATGATGAGATAAAAAAAAGAGCTAAAAAGAGAAATATGACAATGACTAGATATATCACTTGTCTCATCAATGAGCAGATTATTAAGGAAAATAGATATGAGCAATCTAAACTGTAAGGCTTTATTTGTAGCCTGTTTAGTGTGGGGAACGGTAGTTACATACTGCATATTTAAAACGATACTACTTCAATATTAATAATCCTGTAGGGGGGAATTATGGATAAATATAAAATAGCCAATTGCATAATGGACTGCAAAGAATCATGCAAAGACAAACAACATTCTATACTAGCAGTCATATTATTTTTTGTTTGTCCAGTTGCTTTATTATTTATGTGGCCAAATCCAACAAAGATAGAATAACAGAGAGAAGAACTATCTCCTCCCTGTTACATTGTTCAATAGAGCTATTGATAAAAATCTTTAACAGAAGCTCCAGTAAGTCCAGCTATACCTCCACCTATAGCCCCTGGAATAACACCAGCAGGACCAACGCGAGATCCAAGATAAGCACCACCTACTGCTCCAAGAGCACCCTTTCCAAGATTACCAGCAAGCTTACCAGCACCTGCCTGTAAAGCCGCTATGTATTTATTTTGTTCCTTAGGAATTGGTTTAGCTAAATCTTTCCTAAATTCTTCAGCTATTCTATCAAGGCGCTTATCAACCCTTTTGCCAACCTCATACTCAAAATTAAAAGGAGGAACTCCTTTGTTTTCTTTAATCACCTCATTAAGAGCCTCATTGTATTCATCAGCCCCACGAGCAATGCGCTTAAGATTAGCAAAGATTCTAGCTCTACCTTCATTTGAGTTTGAAAGCGTAGGTATGGTTTTAAGAAAATATTCTATGTCTTTATCGGTAACTCTAGCGCCGAAATAGTTTTTAGCATTTCTTAAAAAGTTAGCCTGTATTTTTTGAAACTCTTCTGACTCTGGCGAGCGAAGCGCTGACACATCAAGACCAGATCTTGTTAAAAATTCATGAAATCCAGGACTGTCGAGCTTCCCACTATTTTGAAGCTCTTCTAATCTATCAATATCTCTTAAATCTTCTTTAGCAGCTTTAGCTTTTTGATTACTCTCGTGAATTATATCCTTAGCAGCTGCATGTTGAGCCAATTCTTTTTGCTGAGTAATAGTCTCTCTATGACGACGCTCTTCTTTTGTTGGACCAAGCGTAAATCCTCCTTCCTGCTGGGCAGGTTGTTGGCCTAGCTGCTGAGAAGATTGAGGTATAGGTTGACCTTGTTGGTCTAATTGCTGTTGTTGGGGCTGACCTTGCATTTGTTGCTGCTGACTTTGTTGTCCTTGATTGCTTATAGCGCCAAATTTAATACCTTCAATTCTTTCTAAAAGATCTCTTTGCATTTTTTCTGGAGCTGAAGCAAATGATCTAGCGATATCATCAGGCAAGTTTAAAGATTTCCAGAACTTAATTCCTTTAACCTCATTTAATTTATGCTCTACAAGGTCTTGAATTCCGGCCCCTAAGCCACTTCCTAAATTCTGAGCAAACATTGAGCCAAGACTTTGGCTAGGTATTAATTCTGGCATTATTTAGCCCCTTCTGCTTTACCGAAATAACCTAAATGAGATAATAACATTAATAAAGAAGGTAAACTCTGAGCAAGATTACCAGGAAGCGTTTGTGCAAGTCCAGGAGCAGCAGCCTCTATTTTAGTATCAAATGTTGGTTGCAAACCTAAGCCCAACAAATCCTTATTAAAGCCCTGTTGCTGTAAATTGTAGCCTTGTCTCATACCAGCTAAATTAGTTTCTAAATCAACACCAGCTTGAGCCATTTGATCTCCATAAGCACTAGACCCACCGCTATTAGAATACCTTTCTGCAATAGATGGAATTGTTTTTCTTGTAAAGTCCTGACGAGCCATTTGTTCAATAGGTCCAAAATCAAACTTATTGCCTTGAAGATTTTGAAATCCCTGCTGGCCAATTTGACTCATTATGTTTTGTTGTTGTGGACTATACCGTGGCAACTGATGCATTTGCGACTGATAACCAGTTAAAAAGTTACCCTGCTGTGGTCTAAGACTACCACCACCACCTGATTGTTGTGGGCTGCTTGAATCGCCCATACCTGCTAACTTTGAACCTGCAAATCCTGCCGCAGCACTTCCGATATACGGTAGAAGAGTGGAAAGTAACGCTGGAATTGGCATTTTAAACTCCTTAATTAATAATTACCTATGTTATCATACCAATGATATAGTAAAACCTAAAAAAATAGGAAGATTAATATGCCAGAAGATCAACAAGTTAATACGGGTTCATTTGTACCAACTACTAATATATGGGACGTACAACGACTTCAAGAAGTAGACGTTAAAAGCGAAGAGTTTAAAGAACTTCTCGTCAGGCTTTATCAAAACATAAACAATATATGCCTAGCCTTAAACATTAAAGATGTCGGATATTATTCAACTACTGAATTTCTTAATGGACAGCTATTTTTCCCAGTACAGACAGTAACTGATTTAACTGAGCAATCACAAACATATAGACAAGTATTTCGCACTGTGGTTGATTTTGGCGCACTACCAAATGCAGGAACAAAGTCAGTTGCTCACAATATAGAAATAGTACCAGGAACGCCCACCACATTTTCATTTACGAGAATATATGGCGCATCATCAAAACTTGCAACACAAGACAGCTTTATACCACTACCTTTTTCAAGTCCAACATTAAATCAAAATATAAAATTAGAAGTTGATAATACGAATGTCATAGTGACTACTGCTATAGATTATAGTTTATACACTACTACATATTGCGTGCTAGAGTATTTGAAACAATTATAGTATTGTGTATACTCTAAACAGTTATGATAACCGTAGGGAGATATATGAAACAAATTCCTGGCTATGAAGGTATATATGCATGCGATATATATGGAAATATATATGCACTAGCAAGAACTATTATGAAAACAAATGGATGGTCTGATAGAAGATATGAGTGGAATTTGCCGCTAAAAAAACTATCTCCCGCTCTCAGAAGAGATGGTTATCTACATGTTAATTTAAGGAAAAACGGAAAAGGATTAATGCAATTATCTCACAGATTAATAGCTAAAACATTTTTAGGTTGTACTAAAGAAGAAATTAATCATATAGATGGTAATAAAACTAATAACAATTTGGATAACTTAGAATTAAGCACTAGAAGTGATAACGTAAAGCATGCTTTTAAGATAGGACTAAGAAGTAACAAAGGTAAAAATCATCCAGGTTATTTTATCGATGAAGACTTACAGAAAAAAGTTGTCAATTTGTTACGAGAAGGCCTTTTTCAAAGTGATATAGCAAAATTATTAAATATTGGACTATCATCAATTTCAGAAATCAATATGAAATATAAAGTAAGGCATAAAAGAAAACTTTTATTATGATATAGTTACGATGTATCATTGGATACAGTACTACTTCCTTTTTTCGCCCCAGAGTTTCACTCCTCTGGGGTGTTTATTTTTCATACTAGTATGTTACTGAATTGCACATCGACATGTTGTTTCTTCATCAATACAACAATGAGAATTACAACACTCTGCCTCAGTCTTTACCGCAATAGTTGCAGCAACATTAACAGTTGTTCCTGGAATGCTATCATCACTAACAACTCTTTTAACACCAGGAAGATCAACAACACCATGATCAACCCTCTGAGAAACAACAGATGTTGATGCATGATGTATCAAGTGCTCAGGTAAATGCTCTCTATGTTGCTCATTATATAAATGCTTTTCTGATCCCCAATGGTTATGATGCCCATCATTTTCATGAGTCAACTCTCCCAGGACAATATCCTCTTTCTTAGTCTCAGAGCAATTAATAAAGTTACACATTGAAACAATAAAAAGCAACTTGTAATACATAATTATTCCTATTGTAAGCGTGATGAAGTTTTTTGGCTATAAAACGTCATAGCATTAAGTTCAAAATCAGACCAGGCAATTGATGGAGTCCTTAATTGACTCTCTGTCATATAAATATTCAACTGGATACATTCACCTTCTGCCATGGTATACACTGGATGCCATAAACGATCCTGTTCTAACTCGAGCGGGATTAGATATTGACTAACAAGTATTTTGCTTGAAATAGCACAGCCAGTAAATGTATAAGCACCTGTAATAGTATCAAAGGTACCAGTACCAGTTCCAGTTGTTGTAAGAGCTCCGCTTGCAGCAGTCACCGTAAACACTTGAGTACCTATGACAAACTTTGTAGTAATTACACCTCTAGTCACACCAGTAGCAGCTCCAAGGGCGTTTGTGTTTCCAATTTCTATATAAGATAGATAAGGCCTTGTTTCAAGTACTCCAGTTCCTATAAGGGCACCAGTCTCTTGTCCTTCAGAAAGCACTGAAGTTGAAGTAGAAGACAAGAAGTAATCAACAGTGATTTCACCATCAGATGTCTTATCAACTAAGAAATCGACTTTATTAATAGATGCATTATAACCATCTTGAACATAGAAGTTATATTGCTTAGTTAAGATGTCTATATTAGATACTCGAGCTATTGTTCCACCACCAGTATACGATCCAGTGACTGAACCACTTACTATTTTTATAGTAAACGTAGTAGCAGGCAGCGTTGCATCTATGGCATCAACTGGAAAAATTAATCCATTAATACCAGTAAGACCTTGAACATTCTCAATAGCTATATAATCACCTTCACCATCATCTCCACGCTTAAGATTATGGTTTACAGCCACTATAGTTACTGTGTCTGAGGCAACAGTCATATCAGTTATTTGAAGAGCTGGACAGTTTCTATTTTCATCAGGATCTACAATAAATACAAAGCCTTCTTGATTACCAGCTACAACAGACCTAAAGAGAGATTGAACAGATGTTCCGTCATACCATGTAGAGTTATCAGTCTCCCATGTATCCATATCGGTTGCCCATGTCTCACCTTCATTAGCCGCAGCCTGAAAATAACCAAAGGTAGTTATTGAGTCATCATTGATACCCCAAGAACCAGTCTTGTAGTTATAGGTTAAGACTTTATTGTTGTAGGGAAATGTCGCATTACGAGTTACATCAGGAAACGCCCAATAAACCATCTCCACATAAAAATCTCGGATACCAGCAATACGCTCAACACCACTATCAGCATTATGAAAGCTAAATACTTGATCAGGTATTTTTTCATCAATACGATTAACACCTGTTCCGTTACATGCCATGATACCAACATTACCAATACCAAGAACTACTTTATCAAATGGCACCTGAGAGAATGTTGACTCAGCACCAAGTTCAGTGTTAATTTGCTGCCATCTAAATGGACGAACTTCGTTACCTGTATAAGCAAGCTCCCAGGTGCTCTGTTCAAAATAAACTATTAAACGATCTTTTAAAAATTGAGCAGTAATAATAGCTTCTTTTACAGGAGCATCTTCAAATCCACCTTTACCAGCAATAGCATAAAACGCTGTTGCATCTGTCGGATCTCCAAGCGCTGAATAACGAACTCTATTTACAAAAGTAACGTTTTCAACTCCACCAGCTGTGTTTTCAACCACATTCAACAGTAGTAGTCGACCTTTATATGACATGATAAGACGTGAAGTCACTATAGTCTTTGTTGCATCAGTTGAGCTAAATCTAGGATTAAAATCAACCCAAGTAGCACTATCCCATAGCTTTATAGTATCGCTTAAAGCTATGGTGTTACCGTTAGCAGCATTATAGTTAGTCACAAACAGATAATTGTTAGCACCACTTGGACCCCTATAAGAAGAGCCCCAAAAGAAATTAGTATCATTACCTTTCCATACAGCGGTACCAAGCCTTGTCCATCCAGCTGTATTGAACTCATATGCAAATCGCGTATCAAAGCCAAACACTAACTCATTAGATACTGCAAGCTGTTTATACGTAATAAGACCCATGACTGGCAATGCTGGATAAAAATAAACAGCAGTAAGAGCAGTAGCGCCTACTATAACTAATTGGCCAGAGAATACACCACCACTTGTTGTATCATACGTTCCAGTTCCAGCGCCAGTATTTTTCAATGCAGTAGCGGCACCACTAAGCACTGTTAAAGTATAGATTTGATCTCCAACAGAAAATGCCATACCAATTGCTGCAGTAGCATTAGGAACGAGTCCTGTTCTTGGAACAAACCCAGTAAATCCACCAGCACCAGTAGTAGTACCAAGGCTGACCCTTAACCTTGATTGTAGTGATGCGTAACCAGCAGTTGGAGCAGTAGAGCCCTCCATAAACCGAGATCCAAATCGCTTACGAACACGACCACGAAAAACATATGCATTATTTAAAGATTGGTACGCATCATCAGGAATTAACCATGGTTTAAGGTCTGTCTGCTGCCCACTAGTCAGCGGTGCAATCATAAAACGATCAGTACGAGCCATATTAGACCCCTATAGCAAAGTAGTAAGCACCTGTTGTAGCACTACCAGTATTTAACCAAACACGAACATCTGATCCACTTACTATTATTGATAAGTTTGCTGATGTACTAATATAGTTAAGGCTGTCATAAGCAGTTAATTGAACTGAAAAAACACGAGTAAATGCAGGGCCACCGCTTATAGTATCAATATCAATAGTGTTAGCTATAAGTGAATTAGTAATCGCTTTTTTCCCCCACTTCATAAGTATTCCACTAGGAAGATATGTCCAACCAACCGAATCAGTAGCTGGTAAAACGTTATTCATACTAGATGCTGTCATGGGTACTTGAACATCAGCGTTATTGGTTCTTTTCTGAATATACATTTCATTTTGAGTAGTCGTTGCATTGCTTCTAGTGTAAAGTCCAGTATCTGTAGCAGTGATTGCAGGAGTTGCTACTTTAACGGTAAAGTCTGCAAATCCATTACCAAACGGTGACAGAGCTTGAAAATTACCTAAAATATCTGCTTGAGACTGACTCTTTACATCAGTTGGTTGTGGTTTTTGAGCTTGATATGCCATCATTATTCCTTTTAGTTAAAACGTTCTTCCAAATCCAGCGCCACTAGCCGTTGATCCAACACCACCTGATTCATTAGAATAGATAGTTGTAGTTCTTTGGCTTGTTTGCTGAACTATAGTTCTTCTATTAATTAAAGCCTCTTGCTTTTTAAACTCAGGCATAATCAACTGCACGCTATCTAAATCCATTCTGTCTTCAAATACTTTTTTAGAAGTACCATAAGCTATGTACTGCCACCACTCAGCAAGTTCTGGAGATTGTGTTCCAGCAAGTAATTCCGTTGGTCTTTTAGCCACTTCCATTTGTATTCGATATGCCTGATCTGGTACAGGACGCATGGTAAATTTTCCATCATAAAACAACATAGACTGAGGAAGCGTTGGCTGTACAGAAACTGTTTGGCTATTGATAGCTACTCCGTTAGCAGGAGCACCAGCTGTAAATGTAACTACAAATGCACCAGTAGTGTAATTGATATAGTTAGTAGTATCTTGTACCGATGTTGAAGTAGGAGCACCACCAGGAATATATAAATTCCCTATAGTTGGACTAATAGGATAATCGATCATTGCAAGGTTAGCACCGTTAGCACCAACAGAGCTAAACAAAACATTGTTTCTAAGAAGTAAAACTATTTGAGTAAGCCCTGAAGGTATGATTGCTTGCTGGGTATTAATAACTCCAGTAAAAGAAGTAGCCACTGCATTTCCAGTCTGCCCAATAGAAGCAATACTATTAAACATTGGGTACATAGCAAAGAACTGCTCTCTTGATTCAAGAAACAATGATTGCTTACCAGCTATATAAATAGGCGGCATAATGTTTAGATATTTGTTTTTAAAGTTATAAAAAACACTTGATGCAGTATCATTTGATTCGTAGGTGTCTATGTATGGTTCAGTAAAAAATGTAAACGTAGTTTGTAAATTGAACAATCTTAGATGTTCTGGAAAATCATATAATACAAACGTATTTATATAATCATTTAATTGATCAGTGGTCAGTTGCGCTTCAGACAAACTACGAGTAAGCCTTCTTACTTTAGTTTGAATCTGAGCTAATGTTGAAAGTGTTGAATCGGGTGTTGCCATTACTAGTCTCCTATTCAGCTGGGAATGGTAAAATATTTTGAGTTGCGTTTAACAATGTATCATTACTTTCTCCAACAGGAATCGTTAATGGATATTGTTGATTTTCGGGGAAAGTTCCAGGATAAGCAAACACATCAAAATAACGAGTATCGATATCGATTGTAAACGTAGTATCACCTGTCACGATAATAGGCGCATACAATCGATTAGCTTGAGTCATGCCATATCCCTTAGGAATATTTAACCTCACTATGAGACCCGTTAAATATTGATGGTCGAACGTAGTTGTTACAACGGCAGGATAATCGTTTGTAATGGACGATATAACTCTCATCGCACGTTGAAAGACAGGATTTTCATCAGCCAGAATAGACATAAACTCACCTCTATTTTAAGCAGCTAGTGCTTCATCCATAAACTCTAAGCTTTGGAAACTTGTTCTTCTAATCTTCTCTTGCGTCGTCAATGATGAATCTTTGCTCTGGAATTTGTGCACAGGGTACCAGCAAGCAGTATTTAAATGGCGAGCAACTCCTAGTGGAATTGTATACACTTCACCATCAAGCATAGAAAACTTCTCTAAAGGATCTTCTGCGTATTTTTTAAACATAAATTCAAACATAGCTCCTGGGCATTCATGATATTTAAAGATACCACGTACCGGAGTTCTTTCTTTGTCTCGTTTAACTTTAAGATCTTTAGCAATCACTTCTTTTTCTTCTTTAGTCAGTTTTTTAGAACGAGTCATAAAAGGTCGAGAGGAGTGCTGAACTGCATCTTTGCCTTCTTTGATCTTTTTAGCATTAACTTCTGGTATATGTAAATTTTGATTAGTCATAAAGTCCTTTCACACTTGCGTGTTTCTTTTAATAAGTCCCCCTACAGCGCTGTAGGGGGAATATAGTTATTAACTATGTGTTACCAACACTACGCGTTATCAACGCTAAATGATTTACCAGCAACCCAGTAAACAACATCAGAAGTAGCACCACCTGGACAGCTTGCGCCACCAGCAAGAACCATTCCAATATATCCTGTGTTTAAAGTAGCATCATCAAGTGTGTCAACTGATGAAGAGATAGCTTGCGCTGAATTTTCACCAACTGGAACAACTTCAGCAGCTGAGAATGGAACTGCAGCTGAAAGTGGCCATGCAAATGCTGTAAACGCTGATGAATCAATATCTACAGTAATTGTGTTTCCACTTGTTGTTGTTGTATTAACAGCAGTAATTGTTCCAAGAAGCCCATCAATTTCTACCATGCCATACGCAGCAGGGACAACAAAACGAACTTGTTGACCGACTGTATAGCCATGAGTTACAGACAATGTTACAACAGCTGAAGCAGCTGCAGTAATTTTTGTAATATAACGACGACGTGGGTAGAATAATGGATCAAAGCTAAGTTTACGCCATGAACCAGTAGTACCAGCAACAATCTGTGACATATAGTCAAGAGAGAATGTACCACTTGTTAATGTGTTATAACCAACTGTGAAATCAAATCCACCAACTTGTTGAGCAGATGCAACGTTGAATAAACGTACAACATCACCAGCAGATAGACCGTTTGTTCCAGAGTTTGAAACAACAGGAATAGCAGCGTTAGAAATAGCTGTAATTGTAGCATTCAATGTTCCGTTAGGATTTGCTGAGCTATCAACTAAAGTAAATCCAGATGAAGTTAAATACTGCTCTAAGTTAGCTGCGTTAGCTGCGTTAGATTTAAATGTAGTCCATTTAGCACCAGCAGGAAACCCACGGAACCATTTGTACTTAACACCAACAGCTGTAGTTTGAGAAGCAGCACCAATAGTAGTGTTATAAACTTCTATCCAATCTACATCTGCACGCAGTTGTAAAGTTACCGCAGATCCAGTAGCTGTAAAACGACCTTGTTGTAATATTGTATTATCCATAATATCTCCTAAAAGTTACGCTAATGTGCAACGTAGATTCAATACCCAAAGGTCATTGAGAATACGAGGTACTTCAGCAAACTTGTAACCAACAGAAGCATTAAGAGCCAAAGGTCCATCGTACATTGGAGGACGATAGATAAAGCTTGCGCTATACATTCTGTTACTTTTGTGACCCACTTCTGGGCGGGGAAACCTCTTCGGATCTCCCTCTCATACTTTCATATGAGTTCAGACTATCGCTTCTCTTTTCAGAGTTTTCTCACTTAGTCGTTCAGGCTGCTTTCGCTTGCCCCTTGTCACCCCGTAGGGCTTCCAAGTCAATCAGAGAAAATTTATAGACAGCAATATTTACCGTCTTGCTCAATACAAGCATAAGCTTCCATACCTACGCAGAAAATGTTATACACGTTCGCGCCTAAGTTTGAAGCAGATTGAGTGATTGATCCAATAGATGAAACTAAGAATCTCAAGTTACCAATTGCACCCCATTCTGAACGCAATGCATTCATAGGAGATGGATATTGATTCTTTTGAATGAATCCATCAACTGAGTCCATATCTTTAGTAAGATCTGTATGGCAAAGCGCAAAATACGCATCACGAACAGGAGCTGTACCAAATTTATCTTCCCCTTCAATGTTGTCTAAGATCGTGTATGCATTGTTTCCAAGCAAAGCACGAACTACATCATCAACATCTGAACGAGTTAATTCAGTCGGGTTGTCGCCGTTCACACCAGCTGTACAGTTGATAAACGCTGCTGTTGAAGCAAGCATATCTCTTGTTAGTTCATCTTCTGTTTGACGAAGAGAAACACCTAAACGAGCAGCAGCTTCATTCAAACATTCTGTTACTTTTGTGACCTAATTGCTTAGGCGGGCCAACCTCTTCGGATCAACCTCACGAATTTCATATATAGTTCGTGCTCAGACTTTCGCATGCTCTGGTAAGTTGCAGAGCCCCTCTCGCTAAGTCGTTCACGGTGGCTTTCGCCTTCCGCCTTGTCACCCCATCGGGCTTCCAAGTCAATCAGAGAGGGTTTTAATCCCGCTTTTTCTCTTAACGGGATCTTGATTCTGTAACGTTACCTGTTCATTAAGGATAACGTAGGTCTATTCAGAATCAATTCTACGGCACCTAATTGAAACCGTAGAAAGAGATTTTAGCATCAATATCCACAGCAGTTAATTGTTGTGCTGGGGGAGTAACGCCAGTGTTTCCTAATGGAACAAGAGCTGTTGCAAGTGGATTATATCTACGCATACGTAGAGTTGTACCACCATTACGAGGCATGTTTTTTAGCATCGCTGGAATTTTCATTCTGTTACTTTCAGCTTTCGCTTACTGACCTTTTCAGGCGGGCCAGATTCTTCGATCCAGCCTCATGGATTTCATATATAGTCCATGAGCAGACTGTCGCATACTCTTTTTCAAGAGCCCCTCTCGCTCAGTCGTTCAGGCTACCATTACGCTTGCCCCTTGTCGGCCCATCGGCTATCCAAGTCAATCAGAGAGGGTTTTAGATTCACAAATTTAGTTAATGAATCATAGACGGAACTGGAACTGACAAAAGCTTGTAGCTAAACGACTGTTGTACAGGCGCTGGCAACGAGCTAGTAGTAGTTATAGCCATATAGGCTCCTTAAGTTTAAATATTTTCCAAAACTGTCACTTTATTAGTGGATCATTTTTGGGTTTTACTATATACTTAAGACTGACGAGATCTTTGTACGTCGTTGAGATGGCGAAGCTCAGAATACGCCGAAGTTTTTGAGATAAGCGACTTCTCGATAACGCTTAGCAATATTATAGTCATTTAACTTATAAAAAATCAATATAAAGGAATATATGATTATAATAGGAAAGCAGTATGCCAATTGGAAGGTTATAAATCTTTCGCGAAGAAAAGAAAAAAAAATACTATATCTATGTATATGTAATTGTGGATTTAAAAGAGAAGTTAGGGATGATCAACTAAAAAGACAAGCTTCTAAATCCTGTAGCTCATGCAAATATCAAGACAAAGAACTAAAAAGAGGAGATAAGTTTGGCCAATGGACCGTCTTAAAACGAGTAGCCTCAGAAGATAAAAGATCGTGCTACGAAGTTCAATGTGAATGTGGATTTATCAAACAACTCAAAGGTATAAGATTAAGATTTGGCGATTCAACAGCCTGCAGAAAATGCGGGTCAACTAAGCATGGAATGGTTCACTCCAGAACATATACCACTTGGGGGTCTATGATACAAAGATGCACAAACCCAAATCAAACTAAGTTTAAAGATTATGGCGGACGCGGAATTACAGTTTGTGATCGTTGGTTAAAATTTGAAAACTTCTTAGAAGATATGGGACAAAAACCCAGTGGTCTAGAGTTAGACCGAACAAATAATAATGGAAACTATGAATTAGAAAACTGCAGATGGGTCACAAGAAAAGAAAATCTAAACAACACTAGGATTAACAAAAAAAAGATCTAAATAAAAAGGGACGCCGGATGAGAGCGTCCCACGATCAAAAAAGGAGGACAAATGAAGCACTTTAAAAATCTTCTGGAAAGTCCGGTAAGTCCATCCACCATTTAATTTTATGCTCTCTATTAACTTTATTTGCTCCATATTCATCGGGAGCAAAATCTATATAAAAAGCATCCTCTTCTTTATTATATTCACATATAGCATGAAGACCTTTATACATTACCAAGAAACATCTTCTTCCATCCTTAGGAAGATCATCTCTTGAATTAACCTTTTTCCAAATATCCTGTCTTTCAAATCCAGAATTTACATAATAATATCGTTTATTTTCCATTACAAATCTTGCATTTCGAAATGTACACAATCAACTAACTTAGGAAAATCACCACCCCATCTATTAGCAGGATTCAAGCTTTTCCAATAAGCTCCAAACTGTTCATAATCTTTTTTATTAGTTAAATACTTACCATTAGAATCGAACAAATTTAAATCAATAGCAAGTCTTTTACAATGAAGGCTATCTTTTATACCTTTGCCAGACTTTGCATATATTTCAGCTTGTTCAGGAGTACGGAATGCCTCTCCGAAAGTAACTGAATATTTATTCTCAAGAATATGATCAATAAGTAAAGCTACATTAGCTGTAAAAAATACTTGTTTTTGTTGAAGAGTCATCTAGATTCCTAGGGTAATTCATTTATTCATTTACCACTTTGTACATATTTAGTATACTATTTAAATAGTATTAACAAAATGAGAAAACAATGATCAGTAAACAAATAGAAAACTGGACAATAATCAGCGAAGAGCCAAAAAGATTAGATCTTAAAAGCAATATAAAAAGATATAGATGCAAATGTATATGTGGATCAGAATCAATCAAAAGAAAGGAAGATATATTAAAGTATAAATGGTGTCTAGATTGTCGAATAAAAAGCAAAGACAGGTCGTTTGATATAATTGGAAAATCATTTGGTAAATGGAAAGTCTTACAAAAATCTGAAGAAAAAAGGCACACAACTTCTTATATTTGTGAATGCGACTGTAAAAGAGTTTATACAATAAGAGGATCAGAATTATTAGCAGGAAATTCTAAATGCTGCGAACACTGCAGGATTGCAACTCATAAACTTTCAACAAGTTCTATTTATGGCATTTGGCATCAAATGAGACAACGGTGCAATAATCCAAAAGATAGCGGATACCATAATTACGGTGGACGTGGAATTAAAGTTTGTGAAAGATGGTCTAAATTTGAAAATTTCTTGGAGGATATGGGAAGTCGACCACCTAAAAAAGAAATAGATCGAATTAACAATGATGGTAATTACGAACCGTCCAATTGTAGATGGGCGACCAGAAAAGAAAATTGTAACAATAGAAGAATAACTAAAAAAAATATTTAGTTACCACGTCTCGCGGCCTGCATCTCCTTCAGCATTTGCGCTTTCAAGTCTGGTGTTAAACCATTAGCAAATGCATTAGCTTTTGATAGGGGGCTATCACCTTGTTGTGGATTAACTGATGCTAAAGGTCTTGGCTTAGCAGCATTAACTTTAGCTCTTAAAATATCTGATTCATATGCAGGTTTTTTCACTTCGTTCCCTTTATATATTCCTAAGTTTTTAATCATAGTATACGCAGCAGTCGCTTTATTGTAATCATCTGGCATTACTCGAAGCGCATTAGCCACATCTGGATACTGTTCATTTAAATTACTAATAGTCTGAGCATTAAACACATCATCAAAGTCTGGATATTGAGCTTTGATCTTTGCTTGCATTGCTATCTCTTGAGACTGAGCTTGTTGCTCTTTAAGCATCCTTTTCATTGCTTTCATCTCTTGAGCAATGTTTTTAAGCTGCTTTCCTTCAACTAAAGACTCTGGATCAAGACCATCAAACCAATCTTTTTCTTCTTCTACTGGAGCTACAGGTTTTGCAACTTGTTGTTGGTTCTGTAATTTGGACTGCATCTCGAGCATCTGAGACATAAGTGCGTCCCGTTCCCGTTCTGCTCTTTCTTTAGCCAAACGAACTTCTCTGAAGTTGTCTTCTTTGGTTTTTGGTCTCTTATTGGAATCCAATCTGGATTGGTCCACTGGCGTGGGAGAAAATTCTGGTTCTTCTTGAGCTACTTCATTAATAAGATATTGCTCGTCTTGCTCTACTAGAACTTCTTGTTCATGATCTTGATACTCTTGTTGTAGTTGCTCAACTTCTCTTGCTTCTACTGCTTGAGCGGCTTGAGGAACTCCCATCTCTGCTGGGAATTGATGATCTAATGGTGGCATTTCAATTTCACCACGTTGCTCAACTGATGGACCTCGTCTTTTAGTCATACTTAAAATCCTTTTATACTATTAAAGCTGATCCTGCATTCATCGTCTCTCCATTAAGTTTCTTACAAACCCTATGAAGATTACCATTATAATAATCTAAAACGAACTGGAGTAAACCACGTTCTGCTGGAACCACTATTTGTTTATTTTCTTTGAGCGTGAGCGCCGTTTCTTGATCTGGAACAACCCATAAAAATTCAATTGCGTCTTTTGCAGAGTTGTATTTATAAATCGTTTGATCGAACGTTGGAGTTGGACAAGATTTTGTTGCAATAAAGTAATTACGCAAAACATTTTCTAGTAACTTCTCCTTTTTTAAGAGCGCAGCCACATAAAAATCACCTTCAAGAGCAGTTCGCTTCTTACACTCATCATGACCTGCAACAGAACTACAGTCAACTCTCTTTAAAGCATGCTGAACACACCATTCTAGATTTTGTAAATATTCATTCTCAGTTGCACGTTGTATTTCTATTGGATCATTGCTCTCTGGTGTCTTTAAAAGTAGATCTGAAGCGATCTTACCGATAGTCTGGCCATTGTTCATATATCTCCTTTATGAATTATATAAAGGGAGCTGCGGATATCTAGCCATCACCACAACGACCTCACAACTCCCCCAAAAGGACCATCTTGACTGAAGATGAGTCAATCGAATTATATAGTAACATAAAAAAACTGCCAGCACGTGTAAGTATGCTGGCAGAGAGAGCAAGAATGAAGCAATGAAAAAGAAAGATTACTTCTTAGACTTCTTTTTCTTTTTAGATGATTTCTTTTTCAAATCTTTAATAAGCTCTTTATCTTCATGAGCTTCATGTTTAAAAGTTTCAATGTCACCTTTAAGGTGTTTAATTACTTTTTTAATTTTTGCCATATTATCTCCAATAAAAAGGGAGAGGTGACACTCAATGAGTGTAAATCTCTCCCAATACTCTATTACCGAACTCTCTGAGTCTCTTGAGAAAGAAGCTTGCGATCTAATTCTTTTTGAAATCGATTCTTCTTATATTTCAAGTTTGCAGGGATTCCTAAAATAGAAAAAGCTATTTTTGCAGGTTTACCTTTGATCCGAGGAGCAGCTGGCATAGTAATTCCTTTACACACTAGTGTGTTAGTTTGCACCAAACTTTTTGCCATCTTCATACACAACTTCTTTTTGGAAGCCAAATGGATCAAGATTAGCAGGAGATGATTTACTTTTAGGGATCATCTCAAAGTCTTTACGCTCTAGATATCTTCTAGGATCTTTGTAATTATCATCAAATTTAGAAGCCATAATAGGTCCTACACATTAGTGTGCTAATATTTACCAGGTTGAATATGTCTTTTCATTTTAGCGCCATCTTCATTCATCTGAGAATCGATACCTGAAATAGTATCGTCTAATCCGTAATCTTCATAGTTACCAGACTTAGGCCATGGTCTATATGCTTCACTTTGCGGCAGATTAGCAATAGATGATTTGCTTTCACTGATTTCTGAACTGTATTTACGTTTTGCCATATTGGACCTTTCAGACACTGTAGTCATTAGCTACAAGGTTAATAATATTACCTCTATCTATTTTCCCACGAGTGGGTAGAGACATATTAGTTTTAAGTCGTACGCTCAAATAAGTAAAGTTCTTATTTTATCCTTGTTGAGGAAGTGGTTGTGCAGCTACTTTTTTCATTCCCTGTTCAGACTGAGCTGTCTCTTGATCCTTCAAACCAGAAAGCAATCCAACAAGTGTTTGTAAATGAGTCAGATCCATAGACTCTAATTCTTTCAGAGCTTTTACACGATCTAATGCAGCAGCAGAATCTTCTGAATTTGCTTTATGTTCGCGCTCAACAGCCATAGAATAGTTTTCCATAACCCTTGAATCACGTTCATGCGCAAGACCAATATTTGCCTGCCGACGACCTTCCATATCTGCCATTTGAGCTTGTTGCAGTTGCATTTGAGACTGCATCTGCATTTGCTGCATTTGCTGAGCTTGCTGTTCTTGTTTAGCAGCATTTTCCATAATCTTCTTCTTACCTTGGATAGTAGCCGCTTCAAGTAGATCTTGAGTTGTTATAGGAACACCAGCCTCACGCAACTGTAACATCTGAGCAAATTGCATTTGTTTTTGTGTACTTGTATTAAGACCATCTTCAACAACTGCATTATATTTACCAAACGCCTTGTTATAAAACTGAGGAGTCGGCTCTTCTTCTTCTAAGATTCGTTTAATTTTACCAGGAGTAAAGTTTGCTTGGACTATATCAATTATTATTTCACCCAGCAACTTCTGAGACCGATCAAGTTGATCAAAAAGCGTTTGCAGCGTTGTAAGACCAGCTCCTTGTCGTAGCATAGACAACACACCAGCCTTGTCATCCATCGCTGAACCAAGTAATTCTTCATTGACCCCTGATATTTCCATAACTTCTTTAGCGAGTAAATCTGACAATTGGATCATTGATGGTGGTACTTGAGGAGCAATAATCTGTTGAACATCTGACATCTGTGCATCTTCTTTAAGAGCAAGACCTCTTCCTTGACCAGACATAAATACATCTTTTGGATTAACTAAAGCATTCTCTTTATAAATCCAGCCTGAGTTAATTTGAGACTCTAAGATATCAAGTTCAATGATACGTCTTCGGTTATATAAATACTGAGCATCACGAAGACCCCTAACAACGCCCTGGATACGCCATGGAAAATATGGCATCTGGGGATTGTAATAACCGAGCACTGGAACAAATGGATACTTATCAGTACCAATTGGATTTGGACCGTCATACATAACCTTGCCTTGAACAACAATAGCAAGATTAACCGTTGGTACTTCAGACTCTATAACAGTAACTGATGGATATTGCATAAGAAAAGCTTCAAGACCTTCTTGATTATCGCTTTTCCATTCCATGGTCTCACCAGTTTCTGCGTCACATAGCATCTTCTGGGTTCTATAATCACGGTAATAGAATTCATCATACGTTAGTAAGTTCTTATATCCGTAGTTGTATGATTCTGGCCAATCTGTTACTTTTGTGACCACTTATGTGGCGGGGAGACTTCTTCGAATCTCCCTCTCTATATTACTATAGAGTTCAGACTGTCGCATCACCTTTCGGCGCCCTCTCACTCAGTCGTTCACGGTGCTTTCGCTTCCGCCCTGTTGTCCCTAAGGAGTTCCAAGTCAATCAGAGAAGGTTTATAGTTCACACTAGTTTATGAACTGAAATTTACCATCCCTCCCAGTACCTGATTGATTACCAACAAGACCAATGATCTCTTCTGATTGGTCAGGAAGTAGTGAGATCACTTCACGCTTAGTTAAAAACGACCGTTTCCATAAAGCATTGCAATCTGATAGATCAGCTTTTCGAAAATAGGGATCAATTAAAAAGCTATTATAAGAACAATTATCTACTTTTATGTTACCCGATACTGGATCACTTCTATAATCTACCCAAACTTGAAGTAGATTCATTCCAGTAACGAGTGCTCCATGAAATGATTCGCTTATAGTATCAAGTACGTTTTCTTGATTGTTAATCCACATCATGACTTTAGTAAACTGATCAGCTGTTTCAGCGTCACCATTTTCAACTGGAGTAACGATAGTTGATTTACGATTACGTCTTTGATGACCTGAGATCATATTGATTACGCGACGAATACGATTGAAATTAAACTGTCTTCCCCGATTAGCCGGAAGATTGCCATATAAATCATTCCATAAAGTCTGATCACCAGTCTCAAATCGAGTATCCGTATCAGCTTCAGCCCAGAAAGACTGATTTATGGTTATACTCTCTGCATAGAACGCTTCCATTCTGGCCAATATACTTTGATGTTTTTCTGAATAGTAGACCGGGCCCAATTGGGGAAATAACATTATTAATCTCCTTATATAGAATAATTATCCATTAACAGATAATACTCTAGCAGCATTACGACTTTTTATTGAATTAAGCTCTGCATTATCTTCTTTTATAATTTGACAGCAATCAGCTAGTAACTCTAATTCATATTCTTGCTGAAGTTCTTCACAAATACTACAGAATGCTGGCTTGCTTGAATGAATTTCACAACTATCAAAAGATAACAAATTCATATTACAATCAGCACTTGAAGCACAGTCATAAGCCTTCTTTTGAGCTTGGACATAACTATCAGGAAGCGGCTTGAGTATCAGATCTTTAATTTCAGCAAAAATATCTGAACCCGTATAATGCTTACCCAAAGATTTTAATTTATTTCTTGTCTCTTTTATTAATTCAAATCTGTCCATGCATATCCTTTTTATTTCTTTTCATTTTAACAGTAGTCTTTTTCACTATCTTATCAGCTGCAAACTTAAAACAAGTCTTCTTCTTACACGAGATCACATCGCATCCAGGCTCATGAGCTACTAATGCCCTAGCTTGCATCTGCTGTTGTTGAGCATCAAATGATTTATTAAAGTTCTTAACATCAGTCCTAGCACGAACATCTTCTTGCGCTACTGGAACAAATGGCACAGAAGTAACATCAAGTGAGCGAATTAATCTTTTATTTTTTAGCCAATTGACTATCTTGCTTATCATTTCTATTATCCATTAATCTTTTAAACATTTATAAATTATGGCAAATGGAAGAAATATTATAGATAAAAATATAGAAATTATAGCACTCCAAAAAAGAATTAAAGAAAAACCAATCCAGTTAATAGCATTTTCAATCGGCTTAATATAACTACCAATCCAAAGCAAAAATCCCATTATTAAAAATCCACAAACAACTTCATCCATTTCTCTCATCCTGCGCTTTAACATAAGAACTATCTTGATTTAATGGCAACGAAGTTATCTTTTCACCACTTTCATCGCTAACTTCATATAATTGATCTACCGAAATCTTCTCATACTGATAATATTTTGGATCTGGGCCTGAAGCGAACGATAAAATATCGTCCCAACCATATCTAGTACCTGGCTCTTTATTAATAGTTTTAACATTCTTCGATATAACATGAATCAATAAACGCTCGATAAACATTTTAGCAAGAATATACATCTTCACTTCTTCATCTTCAGTTGTTGCTGGATGAAAGTCATATATTTTACCTTTAAAAGTAATCGTAAAAGACTTATCTTTCATATCTAATAGCTGATGCAATGTTCCATATAAATCATCAATTCCCTCTTCAATATGCTTAGTTGCTTCTTGTAAATATTCAAATTCTTCTTTTAACATTATTTTTTTCTTTCTTTGGAAGATATTTTTCAAAAGAACCTAAGCTGATTCTTTCTGTTTGCTGGAGATTCTTTTTCTTTAATCATTTGTGATTTAGTTTTTTTGTCATTTTTGGTCCTTTTTGTTAAGTCATAGCTAGTTAATTATATCGATATTTATTAAGTCATAGCTAGCTAAAACCTATGTCCATTATCTTGAAACATTGGCGGTAGATTGCTACCTGAACCATACATCACACTATTATATCTATCTTCTAATTCTTTTGGATCACTATTGCTCATCAATTTAGGTAATGCTGAGCATAGATATCTCATGCCGTCTGCCGCGTGGCTAAACTCGTCGTGAAGTGGATTTAAGTTATAGACCTTACGTTTATGATCATACTCTTGTCTGTAGTTCTCAAGTGATTTTAATAGCTGACTACAAGAACGCTCATCTATCCACATCTTAGGCAATGCTCTACGAACTGCTTCTATTCCATCCATAACGCTTGGTGCTTTGTCTGAATATCTTATAAATGAAACACCAAGATCATGCATCATCTTCCAGCGACTAACTCCAGTACCAAGATCGTGCACAGCGATATCGAAAGGAGCAATATGTTTACCATATGTATAATCTTTTTCTTTGATGATCTTTGCATAGTGATCTAGTCCCTTTTTGTTATTCTCATAATAGTCTATGACCCGAATTGATGCGCCAGACAGCTGAAAGAATATGATAACTGTTAAGTCGTTATAACCAAGATCCCAGGCCGTATGAACAGGAAGATACGGTTCCCAAGGAACTGAAGTAATCTGATTCTTGCGACGAAGATCATCTATGTACTTACTGTAAAAAGATCCCTCAACACCCAACTCAAAGCTTGTCCAGAATTCCTGTAAAGCTAAATCACGCGACATCTGTCCTTCTGCTATCTCTTTTTCTATCTCTTCAACTGAAATATGCTTCGTATCATCAACTGACAGTTTCTCACAGAACCAATCTTTAGATTTCTTGGCAACATTAAATAGATCCCATAAAGAGTTTTTACCCCGAGGAGTTGAGACCATAAGTACCCAGCCATCAGAAGCCTTTAAAATAGGAATAGAAAAAGAATAGGCACGACTATCAGATAAGGCATACTCACTAAAGACCATACCAACAGCGTTAGTACCCACGAGAGTGTTATCAAAATTATCTGAACCAAGTATCTGAATTTGTGACCCATTAACTAACCTTATACGCATCTGCTGTTCATTGCGTGATTCTATTATCTCTTCTGGAATGTAATGAGTAAGTATTCGCTTACCAGAGATATCAATTGCATCCCATAAAATACGACGTCCCATCTGAAATGTAGGAAAGATATAGAAATAAGTACCAACCTTACGCATTGCTGCACGAAGTAAAAGATTTAATGCACATATATCCTTACCAGCTCGTCGTGGCCATATGGTTAAGAATTTCTTATATTTACCTGATTCGAACGCATCACATAAATGCATTTGATAGGGTCTTGGCACAAAGCGATTGAAAGAAGCTATATCGTCACTCATATGGAGTCTCAGGAAGAGATGCCCAATGCGTAACTATATAGTTTGGATAATTTCTGGCTAAATATGTATCTACCCAAACTTTATTTGTTGATTGCCTATGACCTTTTTCTACAAATCTCTCATCTTCATCAAACTTCACTACAAACAAAACATCTTCATAATCTTTAGGACATTGATCTTTAACTGATATCCATTTTACTTGAACATTACTCATCCAAATCCTCTTTGCGTATGGAGTAAATTGAATTAGACCATTTAGATCTTACCAACTCATCATTCCCAGATTCTTTACTACTATCTCTAAGACCAATAAGTTCTTTCCTTCTACAACGAGCACACTGAATAGATCTCATATGCGTAAGCTCAGTAGTTTTTTTAGTGCCCATATGACCACAATCACATTGAGTCTCATAAACACCAGCCCCTATATAAGAAATAACTGTCCATCTACCAAACTTCTTACCACTAAGATCATGTCTATCAATTAACTGCTTCTCCAGACTTTTTGACACGTATGTCTTTGTCATTCTCTTCCTTTTTTAAAGCGCTCAATTCTTCAAACTTTGCTTTAGCTTTTAATTTGTCAGGATCACAATTACTACAATAACAAGCAGGAACTATGCTCTTTTCAATAGCCTCTTTATGGTTCTTAACCAATACATCAAAGTAAGACTCGTAGCCTTCTTCTGAAAACATCTTATAAAGCAGTTTATGTGCTGGGTGAATGATATCATTGATACAAGTAAGCGTTAGATGCATTACTTTTGCGCGAGCCATTAGATTTGGATCGCTATCCTCTTTGATTGGACCTATTTTACCAATCTCTCTTTTTATTGCTTCCATGTGCTCTAATGCACCACATAAAACATCTCGAATGATCTGTTCATATTGCTTTGCGGTATACTTCTTACTCATGCCTACTCCGACTAAGTGTAAAGTGAATATTACATTTGGGGCTACTGAATGCTAATACGATGATCAGCACAGTTGGCAAAGACTATACCATTTAAGACATGCACTTGTACAGGCTGTTTACCGCAATGACATTTAATGCGCTGATTGTCCACCAACACTATAGGTAACTCGCCGGGAAATGTAACCGTAATCGTCTGAAGATATCTCATTGAAGTAGAGTGAGTAGGAGTAAATAAACATGAAAAAAAAAGAGCAAGTGTTAGTAGCTTCATAACTAATCCTTAAATGTCATTTTTAAACCATTGGCCCAATTATCATTTAAAATTTTAGACGTGTCATTAAACTTCCACCTATATTCACTAACAATATCCCAATATCGTTTATAGGCCAGAATATGTACAAACCTAAGCCTCTTTCTTCTTTGATTCATAACTACTCCTATTTTAATATGAAGGCGATGGGACTCGAACCCACATTATTCTAACCCATCAGTAAGCGCCATTACCAATGTTCTTACAGGTGCACTTTGTAAGAATCCAAGGCTTACACCTTCATAATTAACCTTTATTATTTTTAAAAATACCACATTTACAAAAATAACCTTTTACTGATTCATCATATTGATCACATATATGATCACATTCAAACTCTTTTTGTTGATCTTCATCTAAAGCTCCTGGTATCTTTGGTAGTTGAGGTAATGGCATCCAATGAGTTACATACTTTGATTCAATTGGATAATAAGTATCTCTTTCATACCAAGCTTCTTCAGTAGGAAGATAGCTGCCAAACTCTATACGATCAAGTCCTGTATCATTATTAATATATAAGACCGTATGGCCATCCTTTCCAGGAACCCCATCAATAGCCCATTGAACAGGCAATCTATCAGAGCATTTAATCCATTCCATAATCGTCTCTTAATCTAAAAATGAACCACGTTTTCTAGGAATATGATTAAAACAGAAACACTTAAGTTTACCATTCGTTACTTCAATCTGACATGGAGGTCTGCCACACACCTGGCAGACAACTTCCTCGCCATCTAAAGTAAATACAGGCATATCATAAAGTATTGAATCACCATCAATAAGCATATCAAATTTAACTGCTATTGTTGGTAGAAATTTAACTGTTCTTGGAGCAGGCTTAGGAGCTGACTGGGGAACTGATTGGCCCATCTTTTGTCGTTCAAGTGGCGTAAAATCATCTTCATCACACACGAGTGTGTTTGATGAACACATAGAACCAAAAAGTGATAGAACTAATAGAAAACGTTTCACTTATTCTTCCTTATTCTTTTTTAACTTTTTACTCTTTAAGTCGTATATACCCCTAAACACCTTAGCAATGTGAAAATTAGGAAATTTCATTAATTTCTCTATATCAGCAGCAGAAAACATCAAATAACTAAACTCTCCATCTTCATTATAAAAGATACTAGGCCTAATCTTCATGTTTTTGCCAATATTTAAGCCAGTTTTCATTCAATCTCCCTCCAATAATCATGATCTTTTTCTTTACGAACTAAAACCCAATTACCTTGACGGCTTCGCCACTCCGTACCAAGCTGAAGTTCAGGCCTTGAAGGAGCCTTTAACAACATTTCATTAGAACTACGAAAATCCTGAATCAATTTTTCAGACTCATTCATCATTTCTCCATAGTAGATCTGGATAGTAGGACTATCTGTAGAGATTACCTACATTGCAAACTCGCCCGCGGGGAGCTACATCTTATCTATATTTCGTTAGCCGAATTCTATAGATTATTAGATCATATCCAGTATATTCTTAATTTGTCGCGTTCGCTGTACTTTCAAGCCAAAGACGAATCAATTCTTGTTTCTGACTCGTTAATTGTGGCATATCCTTATCTTTTTTAATATTATCTTCAGCAGTAAATCTTCGAACAAAGCTATACTGAGTACTAGCTCCACTATACGACTCTACATACTGCACAGATTTAAAAGAAGAGTAAATAGCGCTGGTGAAAACAATTAAACATGCACATAGTCTTATGTAATTCAAGATGCATCCTTGTAAAAAATTAATCTTATTGTTGTTTATATTCTTTAAAACATGACTTTTTATCTTTAATGTCAGCAAGATGCGTAACTTTCCAAAGCATCAACTCCTGACACTCTGCAATAACATCAACATCTTCTTTAATAAGAGCACAAGCCTCAAGACAATCGACAATCTCTTTTTCGGTGAGTATTGGATAATACTTCCGAATATTAATAAGCAGCTTGTTGAAATATGGATCAGGCTTACCATTAGTATAGATATCTCTGATAAACAATGGAGGTCCATCGTGATTCTTCTTAGCAGAACAATGCACAGAAGAACCAATAACCAAAATACAAAAGAACAAACCGTTCATCACTACTCTCCTGTCCCTAATTAACTATTTATTACCTCGTGGAGTAGTAGCAGGCGTATTTTTTGGAGATGGAGTTGGTGCTTTTGGTGTTCCACCAGTTGAACAAGGTCCATCTTGTTCAGCACACTCTTTAGTGCCGTATTGTGGCAATGAAGCATTGATAGTGAATGCACCAAACAGTGCAACTAGAAATAGTGACTTAGTCATTTTGGTCCTTTATTGGGATTCTATCCCTTATTGGTTTTGATAGGTCTTTTTAAACTCTTGCACAAACTTGACTATAACTTCGGTCATATTCAAACCATTCTTAGCACATAAAGACTTAAAGTCTGCATGCAAATCATCATCTAATAAAACATTTAATATCTTCTTTTTCATATTATCTCCTATATAAATATAGTTTACTACATATACAGATGTTTTTCAATGAAGATAAAAAGAAACCCAGCAGAAACCTGAAAGAAACTGCTGGGAAGTATTTCCAACACCATTAAAGGATATTGAGCTTTTATTCTACAACATCTTCTTTTTGTTGTAACTCTTTATATTCTTTCATGCCAGGCAGCTCACCTAAGATGATCTGTGTTGGTCTGGTATGTGCTTCATTATTGACCATAGCTATCTCTTTTTTAGCGTCTATCTCATCTTGTCTTGCTTGAGCATGAGTTGGATCATAAATGTAAAGAGTTTTAAGAACCATGTTCTCTGAAATTCTCTTTTCAAGAGCTCCAAGTTCTCTTCTATCACCTATGCATTTCATAGCATAACCATGGGCTGCTTTTAGTTCGGGATACTTTAATACCCAGTCATAGAATTGTTCAGCTGCAAGACCTTGTAGACGCAAAAATTGATTAAGCTTATAAGCTTGTGGTTCTACTTCGGCCCATTGTATTAAGGCCCTACCAAGACGCTCTATAAATCCTTCAGTTGCAGGCTTCATTTTGAAGTCTCTAAAGTCTCTATATTCACCAATATATACTGCTGGTTTGATTCCTAGCTGCGCATGGTCTTTGCTCGACTTCTCAAGACTGTTTGTGTTACGTTTAGTGATTTTCATATCTTCTTCAGTGTAAATTCGGTTCGTGGTTCATCTGAGTATATCTTTTTTGCAGTAATGGTTGCAATGATACAGTCGTCATAATATAACAACCCAGAGCATATGTCACATATGTATTTTATTAGATTGTCAGTATCTGGTTTAAATATGTGAGGTTGTGTTAGTAGTGCGATACGTCGTTTTGCTGATATTGATTTTGGTATACCCATAAAGAAGGTCACGTCTAAGTGGAGTGGGCCTTCAAGTAGTGGTGCATTATTTACTTGCTGTTGGAGAGTAATTGACGCACAAAGCTTGATATTCTTTTGTGAGTCATAGACTTTGCGGTGAGATAATCGTGGGCGAGCGAGCGGTGTTGGATCTCCTGGGATTATATATATCTTCATTACTACACCTATTACAGATATAAATGGCTACTTAGAACAATTAACATTTACACTACAACGAAGTCCTATTTCCCATAACTTTTTCTGTAAATCTGTCAGCGAGTTATATTCTTTTCTTTGCTCTTCAGCTGATTTGTCTGTAAATTTGCGAACTATATCTAAATCTTCTACCGTATGATTTAATTCTCTTAAAGCAGACATTCCTTTTTCAAATTCAACTTCTCTTACATTCATATATTTCCTATTTACGCATGGCATCCAATAACGTTAACTTTGATTCATCCATGTATACTAACACATCGGGTGGATTACTGTCCAAAAATGTAGTGAGTGGAATCTTCTTTAGCCACTCAGTATACCCAGGATACGTGAGTTCATATCCTTTAGCACATTTCTTCTTCGGGTCGACTATGTTATCCCAGTTCATTACCATCTCGTGCCACTTGCGACATTCAGCATTATGGTCAAGTTCTACTTCTTTATGCGTATAGAACTTAGTTGGCTCAGCTTTCTCTTTAATGGGTGCATTCGTAAACACCTCAACATCATCAGGCATTCCAAGCTCTTTTTGCAGGTCGTAACACCGAGACCACCTTAAAGGTATCTGCTCAGTGTTGCTATAGCTCTTTGCTTGAGACATAAAGTATCGATATGGATCTTTAGCATCTTTAAATAACTTGCATTGCTTAAGTCCATGTTCTATTGCTCCATCACAATAAATGGTAAGACTAATCTTGCCCCATAAGTTTAAGTTAAGTTGATCAGCTGCTTTTTCTATAGCTGGTGAAAATGTGTGCTCCATATCTCTCCTTTTATAATTGCTCAACCCATTCAAGTAACTCTGCAATAGTAAGTAAACTTTTTATCTCATCAAGTGTAGTTGGTTCGACATAGTCGGCCAACGAATCCATATCTTCTGCTTCTCGTATAAATTTATTATACGCCTGTTCTTCTTCCATACTAGATGGCGCCCACTCTAAGTGAGTTGTCTGGGCTTGTGAACCCTCAAAAGTATGAAAACTAGAGAAATTGTTGGCATAGTTGGTTGAACTATACTCTGTGCCCACTAACTGGATGGAAAGGGGTAGGGGATTTTTAAAAAAATCTTGGGAAGAAGAAGAATTTTCGGCGCATGCGCCTTCGAAATCACTATTAATAGTAGGCATTGTTCTTCTTAGTGTAACCCTATTGGATTGTGCAGCATACAAAGGGGTTCCTGACCATCCAAACAAAGCAGGAAAATAGAACTTTAAGTAGTCTAATAGATTAGACTTAAAGTCTTGAGCAAGTTTATAAACGTTAGATAGTTTGAATTGCGGGTGAAAGCGTCGCTTCTTGATAAATAAACCAATCTCATGAAACAACTTCATATATTTACATACTGTCTTACGACTTAGCCCAATATCACGAGCTATTCGAGCTTGTGTAACAAAAACACTGTTAAAATAAGTAAATAATTTCAGTACGTAATTAGCGCAAGTTTTCTGTTCTTTAGAGAGTTTTGAAATTATCGCTTGCAACTGGGCTTTTTTTGGTATATTCTTAGTCATGTGTTTCCTAGAGGGGAAATTTACAATCGATAATTCAAACTAGTAATTCGAATTATCAAAGGGGTTGGGAAAAATATTTTCAACTAAAGATTAAAGATCGGCGAAAGCTGGTCTTTTTCTTTATATTCGAAAAGCTTACGCTTCTATTTTAAAATTACAAGTGCGATTTTGGCTCTAGATAAGGTTTATATATGTTTATATAGGTTAATATATTTTATTATATGTTAATTTGATTTAATAACTTTTGTATATCTTCTCTCTTATAAAGCCTATATCTACTCACTGGATGCCTGATCGAAGATATAAAACCTTTCTTCTCCCAATTCTTAATAGTCTTTTTGCAAACACCTAATACCTCAGATGCTTCTTTTACTTCAAAATAATCTTTTATTTCATACATAATAATTCCAATCAATAGTTAATCCATCATTAATAGTATATATGTTTACATATGTTTGTATATGTGTTATTATGTTTATCAGTAAGTATTACCAATACCAATCTTCAGTAGGATACAGAGTGAAACTACCAGATGACATCAAACAAGCTATCACCAAAGAACTTCATGATGAACTCATGCAAGATCTTATAGATAATCCAATCTATCACTGCCATCAATGCTCAGCTCCCATGAATGAGCCCGCATGGACTTGCTCAGCTGTTTGCTTGGAATTAGATTTAGAAAAAAGACAAAGTAAGATTTGTAAGTATTAGGAGAGAACAATGACTAAAGAGTATGTAGATGATTATCTAAATAAGTATATTCCTCTTGCTGATGATATGTATAAATATCTTGAAGAAAAAGTAATTGCGTATAAAGAGTTTTCAGATACACGAAAAATGCCAATTATTAGAATCATTAAATTGTTTAAATCAAAAGACATAAAAGATAGCTGCTATTGCAACATAGAAAAACAAGAAGATATAGATTCAGAAGAAAAAAGAAATGTAACTACTACATATAAATGCGTAATATGGACATCTTATAAGCAGATAAGAGCAATTCATACTGGAAATGAAAACTTATGGCCAGAACACAAAGATAACGAATGGGATCTTTTCTTTACCGAACAAATTTCTAAGCAAGTATGGAAAACTCCATTTAAAAGCCTTTTTCATAAAAACCAAATAATTTCAAATATTATCACATCTAAAAAAGCAGAAAAGATAATAGATCTTAACGATCAGGATCTTATTAGAATATCAATCCACTTTGTAAAAATTTACAATGAATTTTTAAATAGCTTTAGAAGAAATCTAATGCCTGAAGTATCTGATATGCAAATAGATGATGAAACAGCTGAAGAAACAAAAAGATATACTTCAAATGAAGATGAAAGTTGGGGTCTTCCAGAAGAAGGTAAATTCAAATCTCTCATAGATTTCATAAAGGATTAATAGGAATAATATGAAGTGGATTAAGTGCTCCGATAAGATGCCAGAAGATTGCCTTCAAGTTATTTGTTCTGACGAAGAAGGTCATATGTGGATAGCTTGGTTTAACTATGTGGATTTCACATGGACTACATGGCCCGACAAAGATAACTTCAAGGATGGCTTGAATGACGATGATAATTTTATGCCAGTCTATTGGCGCAATACTCCAGATTCTCCCGACGAAACAAACGTACAAAATTTCATAAAGGATTAAAATGTCACAATTAATGTCAGAACAAATAGATCAACTCGCTACTGCACTAGCTAAAGCCCAAGGCGAAATGCCAGTAGCATACAAAAATAGCAAGAATCCATTCTTTAAAAGTATGTATGCAGACTTTGAATCAATAACAAATGCATGCGTACCATCAATGAGCAAATACGGTCTCAGCTTTTTCCAATCAATAACTGAAGAAGATGATAAATCTTATCTGATCACTGTCGTAATGCACTCCTCTGGTCAATGGATAAAATCTAAAGCACGCATCAAACCAGCCAAAGAAGACGTACAAGCATTCAGTAGCTACAATACTTACTTAAAGCGTATATGCTTATCTTCTATTATTGGCATAGCAACCGGTGAAGCTGATGATGATGGCAATAGCGCAGCAGAACAACCACGCATGGTGAACCACTACAACCAACCACCCAGTAGTATTCAACAAGTAATTGTAGAAAAGATATCCAAGGATCAACTAGAACAACTTGAACACGATCTTGATGGTTATCCAGAGATTAAAACAAAAGTTATCGCTGCGTTGAATTTAGAGCGTCTGAGCGATATGCCTAGACCATCTTTCTTGAAAGCTTTAAATAGAATAAGAGAATTAACTCAGCAAGAGCAAGAATTGAGAAATAAAAAGTAAGTAACCGCAAAAAGGACCAATATGACTATCAATGACAAATTAAAAGATCTATCAACATTAGCCGGAAGATTTAATAAAGAGCTTGAGAGCAAGACTCGAATGATGCTTGACGTTGAAAAATCACTCAGATCTGCAAATATTTATTTCCCTATAGAAGTAATTATAGATGAAGATGTTGAAACGGAAATAGAATCAACAACTCTTCACACTATTAAAAAAGTAAATCAATGGAAGTTGTGCTGGAAAAATCATGAAGGCCAAAAAAGATATAGAATTATCCTAGAGAATTCTGTCTCAACTCAATCATTTTACAGCAAGAATGACTTAACAAATTGTAGCGAAATAACTACAGAAGTTTTATTTTCAAAAGCATTTGCAGAAACAAAACTTGAAACAAGATTAGAATTCTCATCATACTTATCTACATTTATTGATGAAGCCTTTGACATACTTGCTGCAAAACTGCATACGTTAGAAGAAGATGATTTTAACAAATAAAAGGAAAAAATAATGAATCAAGACGCACTATTCCCTTCAATAGATGATCAAAAAGCAGAACAAGAAAATATAATTCAATTCTTAAGTGAAAACGACTTGTATAACTTCGAAACTTATATTTTAAATCTACGAGATAATATAAAGCGATTATACATAAAACAAGATGACTTACAGCAAGTTATAAGCTCAAAAGCATTATGCTTCGCAAAAGATTACGCATCAGATTCATTTCTAAAGTATGAAATTCAAGATCCATTAGTGTTTTCAATTAGAGATCGCATAGCAATTCCAAATCAACCAGACCTAATAGCTTTAAAATCTAAAGACTTAATTGGGATTGTTGCTTAATTAGGATTAGTTTATGATCAAAAAAGAAATAACTTGGTATAAACCTTTAGAAAAATATCCTGAAAGTGAATACAGAAACGGAAAAGAATACATGCAATCAGTCTTATTAATATATGTTTATAAAGATTATGAAAATCCACTTAAATATGTATTAGCAAACTACTTCGATGAACTCAACAATGAAAAACATGTATGGATTGAACAATTCAAAGAAAAAAATACTTATCTAAAAGAGCCAGATTATTGGTCATATTTAAGCGATTCATACCCTTGGTAAATTAAGATAGGAGACCTATGAGTAATGAAATAAGCATAATTATACGTCATGCAGAGCCTGGACCAATGGACGAGTTGCCATTCGGGACAGCTTGTAAAGTTGTCTTAGGTGACAAGTATGACCTATATGTACAAGCGTCTAAGAATGAATGCGAAAAGCCTAACTGGTTATTCATTGGAACGTTTACCGATGATAGCTTAATTCAAGAAGAAATTGATTTTATTTTAGGAAATAAATGAGAAGAATTATATTACTAGTTCCATTGATCGGTGTGATTGTTTTTCATAGAGTATATCAACCAGTCATAAAACGTAGATATGAAACCTTTGAAATAACTGACAGATAAGAGTCGAAAAAAGATAGGGAGCGATAGTAGTGGGCTGCTTATTAAAACTGAGAAGCTTTCTCCTTGCTTCGACGATGCGCCGCTAGAATACATTGGTACTGTATCTAGCGGCTTTTTGTTACTAATAATTATCTTAGCTGGATATATTTATATAGTTAACAACATCCAAAGTCTGCATCTATTGCTTCGATTCGTCAATATTATCTGGAGATAGATCTATTGATACGCCAGTCTCTTCCTTAATAACAGACTCAGCTATCTGTTCAACTGGGTTATCATTTTTCATTTGTAGAGCATATTTTGCTCCGCCAGCTACCATTAAAGCCATGATAACTATGACTATTTTAGCTAAAATATCTGTCATAAAGCCTCCGCTATTGAATGTATTCAGTGATTATTATGATTCCAGCAGCTCCTGCACCACCCGCAGCATTTATACTACCTGTCGCTCCAACACCTCCGCTACCGCCAGACCCATAACCAATACCAGCATTACCAACAACACTCAACCCACCACTAGCAGAATAAGCATTAATTCCACCAGATCCATACATAGAATTAGCTCCACTTCCACCCATAGCATAAGTTGTACTGCCGCCTCCTCCTGAGGATATTGCAAAACCTCCACATTGACCCGCTATATTTATATCACCACCAGAAGCTGTACCACCAATACCACCAATACCACCAACACCTGGATTACCTCCAGTAGCAGTAACGCTACCAACTCCTCCATTCGCCGTAAGTATTGCTCCAAATGTAGTAGCTCCGCCTGTTCCACCTGTACCGCTCGCGGCTGCTCCAGCAGCTCCAGCAGCACCAACAGAAAGGGCCTGACTGACGCCAATAGTTGCTGCATCAATTATTTTTCTACTATATCCACCAGCGCCACCACCTCCAGAATAATAAGAAAAACTTCCAGGAGCAGCAGCACCACCTCCTCCCCCTCCTCCTCCAAGCGCCTCAACCATACACTCAACCATTCCAGCCGTTGGGGTATATGTTCCAGCTCCAGGAGTAGTAAATACTTGTACTACAACATTAGTTATAGCTCCAATAGGGCCAGTTCCCTGAAATGTTGGCAACGTACCAGCACCATTAGAAGTTAAAACTTGACCAACAACACCAGTAGAAGCAACTGACTGAAGATCTGCTGTCGACGTCGTCCCTCCACAAACTGGAGTATAAGCGGTAAAAGTAGAAGTACCAGTGCCTCCTGCAGGAACTTGAACAACTCCCCATGTCGGGTCAGCCCCAGCACCTTGTGTAAGTAGTGGCAACCCAGCAGTAGAATTGTTAATAGTATTAATAGTTGCAGTACCAGTTCCAACAAGTAACTCATGATCATTATAAGTTACTGCTCCACCAGAATT
>Ga0172379_10001895_pt1 | contig 39318 bp, 30 predicted proteins | sample GrowelOW334metaG_FD_119756 | JGI IMG/M metagenome (GOLD analysis project Ga0172379, IMG submission 119756) | Groundwater microbial communities from an aquifer near a municipal landfill in Southern Ontario, Canada - Groundwater well OW334 metaG | ecosystem: Environmental > Aquatic > Deep... | reverse complement strand
TTGAGTGTCGGTAATGATGTTTGTAGATCCGAGATGGTCTGTGTGATATGAGGAGATCATTGGATTAGTTGATGTTCCTACTCTGTCTACTGTGGCTACGAGAGTGTTGCCAGAGTAGATGTATACGGTTGATGTTGAGTAAGCTGTGGTGCTGGCTACAGAGAAGAAACGGTTGGGGTATGTGGTGGTAGCGTTTGAGAATATTTGTTGGACTCGATCTCCTGCGGGGTCGTAGATGTATGTTGAGGTGGCGGTGGTTGAGGCGGTGATTTGTGTGATGCGGTTGTGATAGTCATATGTATAGTTAGTAGAACCATAGACAATAGCATTTCCGTTATTGTCGTATGAGAGAGTGCTAGTAGATGTATTATCCCCGATTGCTGTTAGAGCATGCGGATTGGCATAACCAGTTTCGTTATAGGCATAAGTAATTGTGGTGCCACTATTATTACCCCCCGAGAATGGAACACTTGTGACAAAAGTTGGAGTATTAACATCAGTGAGATCGTAATTGTTTGCGGTAGTATCAAGATAGTCATTGTTTAATTTGTAGTAAGCAACTAACCCCACTTCATTACCCTCAAGTTCTTTCTCAAAGTTACTATCAAGTTCAGTGGTTGTGCGTTCGTCATTCCAAAAACGTACATCGTCAATTACACCGTCAAAATAGTAGTTACACGCAAAGGTAGAACCTCCTGATGAATCAAAACAACCAACAGTAGTATGGTCTGATGAACCCGCTGAACCATTTCCAGATGATGCAGTCGTAGCTCGTAGAGTGTGCAATCCTCCAGCGGTTGCTGTGTAAAGACGAACATCTGTACCGTCATATGTTCCCACTACATGATACCAAGTGTTTGTGTCTAATGTGACTGTATAAATGGCTCTGTTTTCAGAATTAAATTCTTTGTTTCTGGAGAATACTAGTTTGTAAGTTCCTGAATCATTCCAATACCAAATTCTGTTTTGAACTTTGGTTCCTCCGTCAGATTGTTCAGCGATGCCATATATACCAGCAGAACCACCATCTCCTGGTAATGATTCTAATTTAAACCATGCTTCGATAGTAACGGTTCCACCAGTAATACCAAGATCATTGAGATTGTAAGCATATTCTGATGAACTATATTCAAAATCTGCAGAATTAGAATTTGCAGTAGCTTCCACAACTCCATCTGTTTTTTTAAGAATATTTCCAATATTGTTGTATGTAAATGCCTGACGATAAGACGTAGTTGAGGCCATAGTTGTAGAAGCTACAGTAAGTCTATTTAGATCATCGTATGTGTATAATATCGAGCGTGCTAGTCCATTTAGACCTCCTTCTGTCATTTTAGTGATATTTCCAGAAGCATCATACTCATAAGAAAGATTTTGGACTATATTTAATTGCGTCAAAATATTTGGCGACGATGTTGCATATTGAGGATTTGGAACACTAGAACATCCGTATCCATTAGCAGTGGTACGCTTTCCTGTCAGACGATATAACTCGCTTGATGAATACGTGTTGCAAGTTTTAGTGTTATTAGCATATGCAAAATAACTTTGCATCTCATTCGGTGTGTAATCGATGTTTGCGACTACATTTGAAAATGCTGTCGTATTACTGTAACGATATTGGATAGTTTCTGGCAAACCGGCATCGTTGAAAATATTTTGAACTTGAGAATTATCAGGATAGGTCATGATTGCGGTATTACCTTGTCGATCGTATTCATAGGAAGTGCTATATGTAGTAGATGCAATATTTCTACTTTCACTACTCAAAAGTCCGAGAGGATTGTAGTTATAAATAGATACAGTGTTTGTAGTAGTCGCAGAACACATATGACCTTTGCCATTACTACAAAAATCATATCCGTAAAATGCTTCTGTTCCGCTTTGTCCTGTGTAATCTTCTGTGAGTAATCGATTTATATCATCATAAGTAAAGTTAACTGTCTGACTCTTTGGATCAACTTGAGATGTTAGATTTCCGGCATCATCATAAGTATAAGTCCAAGTTCCATAAGTCTCATCTGCTGAAGCGTGCAGATCTTCAGCTGTTAAGCGCCTTCCGAGACCGTCGTATGTAAAGTTTCTGATGTTAGTGAGTGAATCAGTAATTTTTGTTAAGTCATTGCGACTATTGTATTCGTAAGTAGTGGTGGCGTAAGAAGTACCTATTTTTTCTACTACATTGGTTAAATTACCACGAACATCTGTGATGAATTTTTTAGATTTACCTAATGGATCAGTGGTCGTCGTATTCCAATCATCGTAACTGTTTGTCGTTGTTCCTACTGCGGTACCAATTGCTGTTATACGTCCAAGCGTGTCGTATGTGTAGTTAGTCAGTATTCCATTTGTCGCAGTTGATGTAGCCCACGCGGTACTGGAAGCAAAGTAAGGCAGAGATTCATTGGTAATTTTCCCAACATTACCATATACATAATCTTTTACAGCATAGGTATTGTCACCTTCTGCTTCCTTGCGTTCCTGAATCTTGCGGCCGAAGCCATCAAAGTAAGTATAAAATTCAGAGGAAGTTGCAGAGTTAAGATAGCTCGTTTTTTGAATTTTTTGAGGAAAACTATTTGTTGTGTAAGTATAAGCAGATTTTGTAACAAGTGTTGTTGGAGTAGTAATGTCTGGTTGCTTTTCCTCGGTTAGACGATCAAGAGCATCAAAAATATATGAGGAGACGCGATTGTTTGGGTTAGTAATTTGTTTAACCTTCCCAGAAGAGAGATCGTATTGATAACCTGTAGTTTGAGACAAAGGATTTGTGCTTGTAGCAACATAGAGATTGTTTGAATCAATTGTATAAATAGATGTCTTACTACAAGGATTAGTTGATTGGGTTACGAGACCGTAGGTTCCGTCATAAGTCTTAGTTGCCAATGTGTATGTAGAACCAGATACCCAGTCTTCTTCTTTAGTTTGATTTCCTTTACTAACGCTTCCGTGTGCCAAAGTATCGTAATAATAAAGAGCTTCTTGTATTTTATTAGAACTTTGATCTTGAGTGGTTTGTTGTTTTGGAAGACTTATATTAACTGTAGTACTTGCAACATATGTGATGGTAGTTGAAGCCAAGTCGGTTCCAGTATCTGTAAATATTCCGGTATCTGTGTTTGCATTTACTTCACCCCAGTCAATTTTCTGAACAAGATCTCCTGTAGATGTATCGTAAGTGTAAGTAGAAGCTCTATCTTTGTGATCGCTGTCGCCATCAAGAGTTATCTCAGTTGTAGAAGCAAGATATACAAAGTTACTATCATAATCTTGAGAAACACGACTGTAAGAGTAAAATGTTTTTTTATATACTTCACTACTTGTGGCACTAATAACATCTTCGCGATACGGTTTTCCAATCTTTGAATAATGATCATCAAATTCCCCTACTGTAGTGGAAGATGTGTTGCCTTGGTAGAAATATGTTTTCGTAATTCCATCTGTGCGAGTTTCTGTTATCATTTCAAATCCTGCAAATTTTCTGTCATGTGGAGAGTTGAAATAAAGATCACCACCGTAGTAATCATAAGAAATTGTTTCTGAATTGTTTTTTGCATCACTGTTTGTGGTAGATGCAACAGTAAAAATATTCATAGGTAATTCCCTATGTCGAGGTTGTGAATCTGCTCCTAATTCGGCTGTAGTTGCTCTATAATTAACTTCTGTATTACCACCCGTTGTATAATTAATCTTTTTGAGCATATCTTGTTTTCCCGCATTATTCTTTTTCTGATACCAATCACTAGCTCCATCGCCTGTAAAATCCCACATCTCTTTATAACTAAAAGATCCTGAAAAATTAGAGTCATTTACTGCTCCAGTAGCAATATAACCAGGCAATGTAATATTGCTATCAGTCCATCCTGAACCGGTATTGATTTTTACAACATTAAAGCTTCCAATCTCCATAGGATAATATCCTGAAGATGCAGTAGTGTGATACGCCATAGAATATGATCGTACCCAATCAAGCAAACCATCACCATTAATATCAACAAACCGCACCCCTTTATCTTGTCCGTGAGAATCAACCGTAGTTGTTGCAATATTATATCCGCTATCACATCCAGAATCCCATGATAAGCCCTTGTTAAGACACACTTTCATTGTATTGCTATCGTTGTATACCCAATCATCGAGACCATCGCCATTAATATCCATAAGCCGAATATCCTTTTCCAAATTACCACCAGAATACGGCAACATGGCGATTGGAGAAAAATATATTGTAGTAGAAGATGCAAGACTCGAGCCTGTACCAAAATATGAACCATTAATGTCTCCAAGAGTGTGTGCTTTTTCAAAATCTATAAGTCCATCACCATTGAGATTTGCGAACAATCCCATGGTGTAAAAAGTCGAACCATTTATAGAAGAAAAAAGTGGAACGTCTAATGTCGATGTTGACTGAGTCCATTGCAAACTTCCTCCTGTATCATAAGTACCGGTATTCCAATAAATCCACTTATAAATTTCTGGATTTGCCGAATATAAAACACTACGAATCACATCTGCCTTACCATCACCGTTTAAATCCAAAAAACGAGTACCTGTCTCAACTAGTATATTTTCACCACTAACTTTGTGTGACCAAAACTCTCCAAAAAGCGAGGGATACCAATCAGACGAAGTTGCGTTTCCATTATTAAAGTTTAACTGAATGTAGTTAGTCTTATCTGACCATTCATTGGTGTAGTATGAATTATTAACATCAAGTAATCCGTTACCATCAGTATCAGCGGTCACAAACGAAGAGTTTGCTATTCTTGTTAAATTTGTACAACAGTCAGTAAAACTAACTGAAGTATTAGTATATTCAAAAGTAGTAGGTGGAAGTGAAAGTGTGTTTGTGCCAGATTCATCTTGACCACTCTCAGTAATGCTTGAAAGTAGCGAACGATAACCATTATTTCCTGTTGTATAATCAAGCTCATATTTATGAACCCATGTACTATTAACTTTTGCTTGAATCTCACTGATACGATAATTAGTTTTGACAAGAAATGCTGTTTTGTAACTAGTAATTACATCGGGACGACTTTCGCGTGTAAATTCAACAGTAAATATCCCATCAGTAGAAGCATTACCTGTGTAATAAATCTTTGACGGATAAATTTGCCCTTCGTCCTTATAATATTCATAACGAATGAAGTTGTCGTTGGTATCACGAACTTCCTGCAACATCCATTTATATATTCTTGACGTATTACTTGAATCATCTTGTCTGGAAGCGGCATCTGTTCCAAAAGTATACTTTGTTCCTTTTTTATCATACATAGTCCAACTGATAGTGTTAGAAGTTGTAGCAAGTGTATAACGTAAAAAACTACCGTCATCTACTTTTGAGCGATATTCGTTATATGTCGTAGTTGTTGAAAGTTCTCCTGAAAACGAGGAATAGTAATAAGTGGTTGTTGCATACATATTTTCCGTTCCTTGGCGATTGATCCTTTCAATAAATGGAATATTTACATCCCAACCATAACCGACTTCACTTTCTTCAAGCTGTTGACTGTTATATGTAAGAGCTAAATCAGGTTGTAAACCATTGCGTCCTGGAGGAACTGCAAGTTTAACGTTTTCTACTAATGCACCAGTTGTTTTATCAACTTTAGGTGAAATAGATTGGTATGTGAATGTAGGATTAAGAACGGTAGGCGCATTCTCCGGATCTCCACTCAGTAATGACATTTGACCTCCTTCAGGAGTATTTTCTTTATTAGTAGAATCAGTGGATAAATCAGTAGAAACGGCAGATGAATCAGTAGGAATTACAGATGAGTCAGTAGAAACCATGGATGAATCAGTAGGAACAGAAGTTTCTTGAACTGAAGTTGCCTTAAGAGCTTCGTCTAATGCTGTTGTATCAAGTACAGTAGTTGAAGGTGTCGCGGGTATGCTATCAATTACTGAAGATGCCGATTCAACTGGAGGAGGAGTAGCCTCCTGAGCAAATACGGGATATATAGGAGTGATTAAAAATAAAAAAACTAATAGACTAGCTACTAGTTTTTCAGAAAAGACCTTCCAGGCTATAAAATTTTGATGATTCATTTTAGATTAATAATTAATTATTCAATATTCCACATATAAATATCATTACTTCCATCAGTTCGGCTATCTGTCCATATGAGATTAGAACCATCGATAGAAACTTCTCCTCGAGATCCAGCTAGCTTTGTTAATTGAGTTTCTGTTTTAGAGTTTAGATTATATAAAAATACCTCTCCACTTTGAGACCAAGAAACAAAATTGCTTGAAATAGCCAAATCTGTAGGTTGACTACCACTATTGCCTGTAATATATTGTTCGGTCTCACTTACTATATCGTAGAGAAAAATATGCCAATCTTCAGTGCCACCACTGCGTCTTCCTGCAAAAATAACCTTGCCTGTGTCTGAGACAGCAGGATTAATTTGCTCAATCGTGTGATTAGTAACCTTTTGGGTTACATGCTTTTGTATATCATAGGTATAAACTTTCCAAAAACTTCCTTCAACATCTATCCAAACGATAAAATTCCCAGCTATTTGCAGTTTAGAAATATTTTTACTGGTTGCAATAGATTCTTTGGTGTTTGTGGATAAATTGTATAGATAAAGAGTGCGTTCACCATTTTTTGTTTCTATATATACAACATAATTACCAGAAATAGCTGGTTGAGACTGAAATTTAGATTCAGGAGTAAGTGGACGATCAGATTTTGCAGCAAGATCAAACAAGTAAACTAATGAAATATCATGTCCGGAATTATTTTGATCCGGTTGACGACGTAAATAAACAACGTTATTCCCGGAAATTGAAGGTTGAATTTCTTGATATTCGCCTGCGGTAAGTCGCTGTTCGTTTTTAGAAACTAAATCATATAAATAAATATCAGCGTTGCCGCTGCGATTATCTTGCCAAACAATTCGATTACCCGAAATACTTGGATTACTGCGTGAAGTTACAAGATTTGTGATCTTAACTTCCTTTGTAGGTGAGTAACTTACAACAGTTTCTTGTTTTGGTGTAGGATTTACCTTTTTAATGTAATCTTCAGGGACCCAACCATCAATACCGTTTCTATAGTCGAGGTTCCACCAAATAATATCGTCAGCAAATACAGAAACGCCTATAATTATTGCTGGAGTTCCAGATGCCTGACTACCTAGTATTTTACTATCAAGTCCGGAACTAGAACGAACTTTTACTTCTTCTGAAAGATAAACTTGTTCCTCCGTAGCAAAAACAGTAGAAACAGCTGGACTAGAAGTCGCTTCGTTAGATAGAGTTGAAGTTTCTATTGATAAATCTATTGATGGAGTAGATGACGCAAACTGCGCGTAAACGTTACCATTAAAAAAAATGCCAATAGTTATAAGTAAGAGAACAGCAAAAATAAAAATGATACCGCGAGAGTTCATGTAAATTTAATTATAATAAAAATGATTAGTTTGAGAAGTGGATAAATCAGTGTTTTTCTTTATATAAATTTTATCTATCCAAAAGATTTGTAATAAAATAAAAATCATTTGTAGTCATACAATATGTTCTAATAGCCCTAACAGTTCGGAGCTCGTAAAAATCTTAATCCCCTTTTTGAAGGGATTTTGATTTTTTAGCTCCGCGGAGCAAGGCAACTACTTGCCTTGCGTGTAGGATTCGAAAAGGTTCTCCCATATTTTGAGCACTGCTTTGAGTGCGAAAAATGGGAGAACCTATACTGCTCCTGTAAGGAGAGAAATTCCTACCCGCGGAGCCAATTAAAAAACCACCTTTATATTAAGGTGGTTTTTTGATAAAATCATAAGATGAAAGGAATAGACATACACAAGTTCAGCATAGGTGCTACAGCCGCGATTACTACCAGTATGGGGTTAATTGCAGGATTGACTCAAGGAGATAATGCAAAAATAGGCATAATCACAGGTCTTTTGATCGTTGCTATCGCAGATAATATTTCTGACTCATTAGGTATACATATCTATAAAGAATCAGAAGGAGCTTCTATAAAAGATATTGATTCTTATACATATGGAAATTTTGCAGTAAGATTATTTATTACATTCACTTTCGTTTTAATTGTTTTATTATTTTCTTCATACACTGCTTTCATCATCTCATCAATCTGGGGTTTGATTTTACTCGCGTCCTTAAGCTATTTAATTTCAAAAAATAAAAAAACAAATCCTTTGCGGGAAATAGTTTTTCACTTGGTGGTCGCCTTAATAGTTATTGCCGGCAGTAAACTTCTGGGTAATTTGATTCAAAGTAAATTAAACTAATTTAAATATATAAGCATTATTTTCCTCATCGTTCTTATTTAGTATAGTAAAAAATAACGAGAGCTCCAGGTATTCGTTTCCTTACCTCGCTCGACGAAATAAAAACTAATAACCCCCAGTGCAATGGCATAGGGGTTGTTATGTACACAAGATCCCTCCAACATCTTAATTCTTATTCTTCCTTACTCGTATCGCAAAGCTTCCATTGGGCTTTTGCGAGCAGCTTGGCGTGCTGGAAGAATACCAGAAAATATACCGACAACGAAAGTAAACAAAAGAATCGCGAGTAAGCCAAAATAATCCAAAACGGCAAAAGAAAACAATCCCTTATAACCAGCAAAATCAGCAGCAAAGCCAACCATTGCTGAAAGTAAAACTCCAACCAAGACACCAATAAAACCGCCGACCAAACCTATCATTCCCGATTCAATTAAAAACAAAGAAAGAATCGCTTCGTCGGAAGCGCCAATAGCTTTCATAATACCAATTTGTTTTGTTCGCTCTAAAACAGAAGTGTAAGTTGAATTCATAATACCAACAGCTCCAACCAATAAAGAAATTAAACCAATAGCCATAAATACTAATTCAATAATAGATAATACACTACCAGCTAATCGCTCAGTCGTCTCTGGTGTCAAAACTGCAAACTCGCGCACCACCTCCTGTCGTTCTAATCGCGAACGAACCTGTAGAGCAACTAGATTAATATCAAAGCCCGGTTTTATTTTTACGAAGGCAGTCATCGCTCCAGGTTTTAATCCTGTAATCATTCGAAAATCACTAGGAGAAACATAAATTGAATTGTCATCATCTTGGGCTCCGATCTTAGAAATAATACCTGCCACTCGCATTCTCTTCGCTTTTATAATTATATCTTCGCCTACAGTAATTTTATTTTTAAACATTTGATTAGCAACCAAGTAACCCAAAACCGCCACGCCGTTGTCGCCACTTTTTGGCCAAGATCCTTTATCTAATTTAACACCTTTGGATGATTCAAAAAGGCCAATAACTCCGTCCCACGATCCACCTTGAATACGGGCAGTTTTTTTCTCACCTCTATATTCTAAATTGACCATTGCCACATCCATCGGTAAAACGAGCTTAACACCTGGAATTTTTTCTAGATCCATAAGATCACTCTCGCGAAATTTTTGCATGCCCATAATAGAGGCAAACGGATTAGTTTCTTTTCCAGGAAAAATTATAAGATAATCGGAACCAAATTGTGCCATCAAATTATTGACGACATTCTTGATACCACTGCCTAGTGACAAAATTACCACCACTAACATTACACCAATAACTACGCCTGCCACCGTCAACCAACTACGAATCGGACGATGACGTAAGGCTTTAAAAGTTAAAATGAAATAATGTTTTATCATATTGAAAAATTAAAAATTATTCGGCATAAATTTTTTGATGAATTCGCTGGTCTCGCATTATCTGACCATCTTTTAGAACAATCACCTCTTCTGCTTGTTCAGCGATATCGGCATCATGAGTCACAATAATCAGAGTTTTGCCCTGTGTCTGATTCAATTCAATTAGCATTTTTAAAATTTCATTTCCAGTCTTGGAATCCAAGTTGCCAGTCGGTTCGTCACCGATAATAATTTCTGGATCATTAGCCAATGCCCGCAATAGAGCTACTCTCTGTTGCTCGCCACCAGACAATTCATAAGGGCGATGAGTGACTCTACTGGTCAAGCCGACTTGCTCAATTGATCTCTTAATTTGTTCATCTTTTAACTTGACATTCTCGCCAGAAAAAATCATTGGCAAAACTATATTGTCATAAACAGACAACCAAGGAATCAAATTATATTGCTGAAAAACGAAACCGAAAGTTTTTGTGCGGAGCAATGCACGCTCCTCACCGCCAAAATTTTCGGTGTCTCTTCCTTTAATAAAAATTTTGCCAGAGTTAGGCCAATCCAAAAGGCCGATCATATTGAGTAGAGTAGATTTGCCGGAACCGCTGGCTCCGATAATAGCGACAAAATCACCAGGCCAAATATTCAGATCAACGCTTCGTAATACATCAGTCTTTGATTCACCCATACCAAAATGTTTGCGTAAACTACGAATTTTTATAATTGGCTGACCTAAAAATTTTTCTGGCTTAAGTTCAAATCGCTTTGCACAACCTTCGCCACAAAACAAATAATCTCTCCCATTGTGAGAAATTTTTTTTAAGTCCGGAAAGTCATCAAGATACATTCCGCAAACCGGATCAATTTTTTTATCATTTTCTTCTATCATTAAAATTTAAAATCCGGCTAATTAGTTGAAACGACAACTGTTTGACCTTCGGTCAAACCAGAGATAATTTCTGTTGATTCGCCATCAGTAAGACCGATAACTACAGCGACTTCCTTTTCTTTTTTCCCTTCAAGTACTTTTACAAAATCATCACCATCTTTTTTATAAACCGCAAATTCTGGGATCAATAAAACATTTTTCTTTTCGGCCACAGCAATTTCCAAATCAGCGCTCATTCCCGATCTAAGTGGTATATCACCGGATTCAAAATACAAGTTGACTCGGTAATATTTATCTTCATCTTTAACAATTTCTTTGGGCTCAATAGAAACTACTTTGCCTGTAAATTTTTGACCAGGAAAAGCATCAAAACTAATTGTTGCTTTAGCACCGCCACTTTCTGGAATCTTTACAATATCTAATTCCGAAACATCGGATTGAATTTTATTTTTTGCTCCAGCCAAAATAATAGCTGTCTCGCCAGCCGATAAAGTTTCGCCTCGCTCTACAGGTATTTTCATTACTCGTGCATCCACAGGCGCGACCAAAATTGCCTTGCGAATTTTATCGCGCACTGTTGCGATATCACTCTCGGCCTCGGTAATTTTTGCTTCTGCCTCAGTAATATCTTCCTCCCGAGTACCTGCTTGTTTTGATTTAAGTTCGCTTTGAGCTAAAGCCAAATTTGATTCAGCTGTCTGCAATGCTTCTTCAGCAGCTATTAAATTAGTAGCAGCTGTATTGATTGCCGTTCGCGCAGTAGAAACATCAGCACGGTAAGCGGTAATATCAGCGGTGGTTAACGAAGTATTCGGAGCCAAGGAATTAACAGCTAAAGCTATTTTACTCAAAAAATCCCGAACATAAGCTAGGTAACTTTCCGCTTGATTGGCAGAATCCAACAAATTTTCATCGGTTAAATTATCCAAAAGCTTTTGCCAAGAAGTAAAATTATTTACTACCGTTTGTAGATTCTTTTCCAAATCAGTTTTTACCTGACTGTCAGCAACAAAAAAATTAAGTCTGACCCAAGTCGTTCTTGGATTATCAAAAAATTGTTCAATGTAAGCACCAACAGCATTATTGGTTTTGATATAAGCATCAGTTAAACTATCGCGAAACGCCAGTCTTTCGTCAGCAAGTGTCTGCTTAGCATTAGCAACTTTTGTCTCATAAACTGCCAAATCTTCGGCAGTATAGCCAGCTTGTAATTTTTTCAAATTTGATTGTCGCTGTGCAAGAACTGCCGAAAGTTTTTTTACTTCCAATTCATAACTAGCGACATCTAATTTGATTAACTGGTCGCCTTCTTTTACTTCTTCCCCATCAACAACAGCAATAGCTGCCACTGTTCCGCCAGTATAAAATCCTAAATTAAATTCTTTTTGAGCCACAGCTTCACCGCGTACCTTTACCGTTTCTATGATATCACCACGCGTTACTGGAAAAGTTAAAAAATTAGAATTGTCAGTTTTAAAATATTTAAAATACAGCCAGCTAAAAATAACAGCGAGGGCTACAACTGAAATAGTGATAATAAAATATGAAGTTCTTTTCATAACTAATTAACCTTATTATAAAATGGAATTTCGAAGAAACATAGTATAAATAGTGCACAATTTTTGTTAACATTAACATTGAACTTGTTTTAGATTTTATTTTTTTATACAATTTTGTTTATGGAAAATAAAACTATAATAATTATTACATTATCAGTGTTTGTTATTGCTGGCATTGGAATTTTCTTACTGTCACCTAAAGAACAAAATACACCCAATAACAACATCCCTACGGAAAATCCGTCTGTAAATTCTCAGACAGAAAACACAAACGCTCCATCAACCTCAATCAACACGGCGCAACCAAATAATACTAACGATCAATTAAAAACAGATAATTCAATTGTAAAAAATATGAACCATATTGTAACTATAAAAACCAACATGGGAGATATAAAATTTGTAACTTACGACACAGATGCCCCAAACACCGTTAAAAATTTCATAACTCTTGCCAATAAAGGATTTTATGATGGATTAATCTTTCACAGAGTTATTCCAGGATTCATGATCCAAGGAGGAGATCCGTTAGGAACAGGAAGAGGAGGTCCTGGATACTCTTTCAATGACGAGCTTAATCCTCAAACAGAGTCTTACAAAGCAGGTTATGTAAAAGGCGTAGTTGCTATGGCTAACTCTGGGCCAAATACTAACGGCAGTCAGTTTTTTATCATGGTAGCTGATTATCCTTTGCAAAATAATTACACGATCTTTGGAAAAGTAATTTCAGGTCAAGATGTAGCGGATGCAATTTCCGAAGTAAAAACTAATTCAGACGATCTTCCAAATTCAAAAGTAATAATGGAAAAAGTAACAGTATCAAATAATTAATAATAAAAAAATAAATTATGGATACAACAAATGAACAATTAGAAACCGGATGCTGCGCAAGATTCAATCCGGAACCATGGGAAGAAAAAGAAGTTGAATGGAAAGATAAAATCTTCGTGAAAGATCATGTTACCAGTTTTTTACATCTCCCCCTTAACATGGGTAACAAAATAACCAAGAATTTAGAATTGATTGAAAAGTCAGATGCTAAAATGCCACAACAATTAATGCTAACTGACGAAAAGTCTCTCTGGAGTTCAGATATTTATATTGAAGCCTCCAAAAATGTCCAAGGCGCACAAATGACAACAATCTCAGGAACATTTCTCACTAAAGTATTTGAAGGTCCGTATAAAAACGTCGGCAAGTGGATACAGGAAATGGATCAATATGTAAAATCAAAAGGCAAAGAAACGAAAAAATTATATTTTTTCTATACTACTTGCCCAAAATGCGCTAAAGCATATGGCAAAAATTATGTAGTAATTTTTGCACAAATAAACTAATTTCTCTTGATCTTTTAACTCTCACAAAAAGAATCGGGTAAATACCGATGTTCTACAAGACAATAAGCTTTAATAAATTTATAATTTAACAATGAATAAATATATGAAAAAAACTTTTTTGTCTTTAGCTGTGCTTATTTTAATTTTAGTCGCATTACTATTCTGGAAAAATAATAATCAACCAACACCAAAACCACCCGCAGATACGACAAACTTTATAGCTGAAGCCGATTATCAATGCAATGGTGGTAAACAAATAAAAGCGAGTTATTTCAAAAGTCCAGCCGTTCCAACTAATCCTGAAGAACCACCCATTCCAACAGGTAAAGTGGAATTGGTGTTAAGTGACGGAAGACAACTTACTTTACAGCAAACAATTTCCGGAAGCGGAATTCGCTACGCCACAAGCGATGAATCATTAATTTTTTGGAGCAAAGGCGAAAACGCTTTTATTGTTGAAAATAATATAGAAACCTACACTAACTGCACAGAAAGAATATGGACACTCGGAAACGAACAACTTGATAGAACAGTGCGAAACTTTCTTCTTTCTCGTAACGAGCTTAGTTGGAAAACCGAAGTTGGAAGCAGTAATTTTTGCATCTTCCAAAATTTGGCTCCTGAGAGAGATTTATTCCCTTTTTATCTTTGGGTAAGATGTGGTGAATATAAAATGGATAACGGACAGCTTAAAGAACTTAGCGGAGTTTCAGTTCCTATAAAAATAGACTACCCAAACGAGCTATCATATTATGATTTTAAAAAGTTTTCAATTTCTATACCAAGAGACGGTTCGCTCTATGATAAAGATGTCAAAATAATTTTCCCGAAGGAAATCTGGGGCCGACTTCATTTTGAAAGCGGACCGCTCAATGAAAAAATAAAACAAGAAGCTTTGAAATATTTTTCCTTATCCAAAAACAATATTTAAGTAAACAAAAAAACAGGATATAAATCCTGTTTTGGTGGCGAGCACGGAGTCGAACCGTTCGGGCTATCATCCGGTAAAACCGTTTTACTACTCGCCACAATTAATGTGCTTCATGTTTATACGCTAGCATATATAAATCTTTTTGTCAAATCACCTATTTTCTACTCGCTAAACAAATTCTTATCGTTTAACAAAAACCACAATTTAAAAAATATGAGAATTTTTAAAAAATGGATATTTAAGTAGTTGTAAATAGTTTTAAAAAGCCGGCCGTTGCAACAACGGCCGGCTTTTATCTTTTTATATATTAAGCGTTCTTCCCTGCTATATAGCCTGTGGTCCAACAAAGCTGGAGAGAAAAACCTCCAGAAGGGCGAGTTATATTTAGAAGATCTCCAGTAATATAAACATTAGGATGAAGAAGCGATCGCATTGTTCGCATGTCGATCTCGTTCAACATTACTCCACCATCAGAAACAACAGCTCGATCAAAACCCATCAAACCAGTTATTGTTAAAGGCATTGCTTTTAGCGTATCAACAATTTGTCGACGTTCTTCTTTCTCAACACTATTTACCTTCTTTTCAAGATCCATTTTTTTATAAAGTAATGACGCTAGAGCATCGCCTAACCCATGTGGCGTAATATCCGGAAAAACATTTTTAAGAGTTTTATTTTTATTCTTATCAAAAGTTTTTATAATATTCTTTTCTAGCGAACCTATATCGGTATGAGGATAGGCATCAATTGTAGCAGTAACAACTCCAGCCCTTAATAAATCTTTAACTTGTCGAGCACTATTTAAAATAAGCGGTCCTGACAAACCAAAGTGAGTAAAAAGAATTTTTCCAGTCTTGCTAAATTTTTTCACACCATCTAAAAAGAAAGTAATTTTCATAAATGACAAGGAAACGCCAGAAAGTTCTTTAACCCAATGTTCGCGCGCAGCAAGAGGCACAATATCAGGAGATGATTCTTTAACTTTGTGTCCGAGTGATTTTAACCAATTAAAACCATCACCAGTCGCACCTAATTCCGGATGTGAAAGTCCTCCCGTCGCCAATATCAAAGACTCGGCATAATATTTTTCTTTACCAATCATTACACCAACTATTTTGTCATCATCTTTTAATATCCTAGTAACTCGCATGCCAGTCTTAACTGTCACTCCCCCTTTACGCATAAATTTTGTCAAAACACGAAAAACATCCTCAGCATGCTGAGTTGCAGGAAAGGCACGCTTCCTCGCCTCAACTACAAGTGGCAAACCTCTCTCTTCAAAAAATTTAAAAGTGTCTTTAACCCCGAATTGAGAAAACGGAGAATAGAGAAAATCTTTAGCTTCACCATAATTACGGAAAAAAACTTCACGATCTTCTTCTGCATTAGTAATATTGCAACGACCGCCTCCAGTCGCCTTGAGCTTATCGCCTAATTTTTCGTTTTTCTCCAAAAGTAATACTTTACGGCCTCGTTCAGCCGCAAAACCAGCAGCCATCATACCTGATGGTCCGCCACCTATCACAATAACGTCATAATAATTGCTATTTTTGTCTTGATTTGAATGTTTTAACATTTGATTACTATTATAGGGTTTATCTAAAATTACACAACATTATCACAAAATAGCCAAAAACTTTATTTTTATTTTATTTTTTGGTTTATATAATTTATAAATAATTTTTGATATAATAAAAAACATGAAAAAAATAAAAGAAGCAACATTAGATATAATTAGATATATTGCTGTTCCAGGAATATTGATGTTAATTGCAGCTGCTACTTTAAATATTTTTGTATATAATTTGGAACTAAATTTTTTCCATAATGTTTTTAATAATGAGGTTAATTCAAACATATCTTTAATAAACAGAAGGTTCCAAACAGCAATGATTGCTGTAGAAAGCACTAGAGCTTTCTTTCTCTCAAGCGATAATGTAACCAAAGAAGAATTTGACTCATTTGCTGAAGTTCTTCTAAAAAATATCAATTCGGGTGCAATTGCAATGCCTGTTACTATTGAATGGGTAGATACAAAAAATGTCATCCAATATGTTTACCCAATAAATGAAGATAATATTAAGGCCGTTGGACTTGATCTTAATCAACGCCCTCTTTCTTTAGTGTCGATTTTAAGAGCAAAATCAACAAAGTCTCCAATTGTTACTGAACCAATAATTCTTGCTCAAGGATATCCAGGGCTTGTTATTTATTCGCCAATATTTAAAGGAGATGCTTATTTAGGATCAACTGAAGTAGTAATTCGTCTTGCTGATTTACTAAAACCTATTGAAGGTAATATTCCGCTCTATAGTAAAAATCAATATATTCAAACCGGAAATCATATCATTCCAATTGATGATGATATAATCTTTGACAATACCGGCAATCGTATTATTGATGCTCAAGGAAACTCCGTTGAAGATCCGATATCACAAAAATATGTAAATACTAAAAACACAACAATAAGTCAAGATATAGTTTTTGCAGATAAAACATGGCATTTTAAAACTTCCACAACTTACGTATCAGAAGTTAATAGAAGAATGATAGGTTATATCGGATCTTCATTATTTATTCTTTTAGCTATTACAATTTTCCTATTGATTTTACAAAAAAGACGAAGACAATTAGAAAAACAAGTTTCCAGAAATACAGCTTTGATCGCCAGCATCGGAGATGGATTAATGATCTGTGACAGAAATGGAATTATAATTTTTGTTAACAAAAAAGCAGAAGATCTTTCAGGATACTCTGCAAAAGATGCGCTAGGAAAATCCTATTATGATTTTTGGCTTTTGGTTGACTCTAAAGGAACCCCTATTCTACAACAAGAAAGACCGTTCCATCAGTCCATGATAAAAAAAGAAGTAATAAATATCACAGTAACAGATCATCTATTTATTTTAAGAAAAGATGGCACACAATTTCCACTCTCTTCTACAATTTCCCCTGTAATATTGAATGGAAAAGTTGATGGCTCAATAATGACTTTTAGAGATATAACAAAAGAAAGCGAAGTAGACAGAATGAAAACAGAATTCTTATCACTTGTTTCGCACCAACTTTTAACTCCTACTACCGCTATTAAATGGATATCAGAGCTTTTATTAAAAGGAAAATATGGAATACTAAACGAAAAACAAATAGAGAACATCCAAAATATTCATATTTCTAATGAGAGCACAATAACCTTGGTAAGTTCTCTTCTAAATATCTCAAGAATTGAATCTGGAAGAATTATAATTAGCCCAAAACCAACCAATTTAAAAAATCTTGCTACTGAAGTCTCAGAAGAATTAAAAAATAAAATAGAAAGCAAGGAACAAATACTTAGTATTGAATCAGAATCAGGTCTACCAGATGTAAACATTGATCCAAATCTTATAAAACAAATATATAAAAATCTTTTAACTAACGCAATAAAATATACTCCAGCAAAAGGAAAAATTTCTATAACTATCAATAAAGAAAAAGAAGATATTATTTCTAAAATAAGTGATACTGGATACGGAATTCCTGCAGAAGAAAAAAATAAGATATTTGAAAAATTCTATCGCGGAGGAAATATTACTGGTATAGAAATAGACGGAAATGGCCTTGGATTATATTTAGTAAAACAATTAGTAGATGCTTCGGGTGGAAAAATATGGTTTGAAAGCGAAATTAACAAAGGCACAACTTTTTACTTCAGCCTACCTATTTCTGGGAGCAAGCCAAAAGCTGGAGAAGTAACTATTTCCTAAAATATAAATCCTTTACTTTTTATAAAAATTCAGTATAGTAAAAAATAGAAAATAATATCAAGAGAGCAGAGATGTTAAGGGAATTGGCCCAATACTCTGCCCACAACCTGCGTTCAAACGCAAGGTGCGAATTCCAACCCTCGAAGGGAAAAGATGTCACTAACAACTTAACAATCCACTCTTCAAGGAGTGGCTTGTTCTTTTAAAAACAGAAAGGATAAAAATATGCCAGTAAAAATTCCCGATGATCTTCCTGCTGTAAAAGTTTTGGAGGAAGAAAATATTTTTGTAATGCCAGAGAGTCGAGCTTTCACTCAAGACATACGCCCTCTCCAGATCGCTATCGTAAATATAATGCCTAAAAAAAGCGTGACCGAGACGCAATTATTGCGACTATTGAGCAACTCACCTCTACAAGCAGCTGTAACATTCCTGCATCCACGTTCACACACAAGCAAAAATACAGCACCCGAACATCTGGCGAAATTCTACAAAAACTTCGAAGATGTAAAGGAAGCGAAGTTCGACTGTCTTATAATCACAGGCGCGCCAGTAGAAACAATAGATTTTTCTGCAGTCGCCTACTGGAATGAATTGCAAGAAATAATGGAATGGTCTAGAAGTCATGTTTATTCCTCACTTCATATATGCTGGGGAGCTCAAGCGGGACTATATCATCACTACGGCATTCCAAAATATGCAACATCGCAAAAAATCTTTGGAATATTTCCGCACAAAATAATTGAACAGCACAATTCCCTATTATGCGGATTTGATGATGTATTTCTTGCTCCGCATTCTAGACACACAGAAGTTCGACGAGAGGATATTTTAAAGATCAGTTCCTTACGAATTTTATCGGAATCAGATACAGCAGGAGTTTTTATCGTCAGTATAAAAGATGATCGCCAAATATTCATTACCGGTCATCCTGAATATGATCAGATGACGCTTAAAGATGAATATGAGCGTGATATCTCAAAAGGTTTACCAACTTCTTTGCCGGTTAATTACTTTCCCGATAATGATCATTATAAAATTCCTATGGTAAATTGGCGAAGTCACGCTAGTTTATTGTTCGCAAATTGGCTAAATATTGTGTATCAAAAAACGCCATTCGATTTAAATAATCTAGAACCTCTCGTATGAATAAGGTTCTAGAAATCCAACACCGCTCTAAATTTAAGAGCGGTGTTTTTTATTTAAGATATTTTTGACAAATAGAATTTTTTTTGTTATTTTAATGAAAATTGTCAGAGGAAATTTTATTTCCTCCTTTCAAAACAACAAGGAGAAAAATTATGAAAAATAAGTTAACTATGGGCCAACTTTCTATTTTTTTGGTGGAAAATGCAATATCATATCGCAACAGTATAATTGCCATCAGAATTATTCCGCACTTAAAAGGTCGTCCACTAACAGAAAAAATTATTCGCTATGTGATTGAACCTTATATCGCGCAAGTGAATTCCAGTCTTCCTACTTCGATTAAAAAACTTATATGGAATAGATTCGAAGAATTTTTATCTAACGTCAGAGAAGATATGCTTCGTAATTCGCATATGCATTCGGCAACTGATTGCAATTTTTTAACCCAAGAAAGTGCAGATGCTCTGCTTACACTTTTCATTAATAAAGTTTATCTTCCTGGAGATCTTGGTTTGCAAGCTAAAGATTTGTTCCCATACACGTAACACAATCGACATAAAACCCGCTGTAAAAAACAGCGGGTTTTTATATTTTAATATAAAATAATAGACATGTTTAATAGTGAAAGTTATAATTGCGTAATGAATACATCAAAATTTGTTGGAATTGTGACAATAATTATTATATTGGTGGGAGGTTTATATTTTTTTGTTAGTAAAAAACAAGCGCCAGCGACAACACCTAACATGTCTCAAACAACATCAGAATTTGATGCGAAAAATGCAACATATAATATTGATGGAAAAGCATTTACTCTTAAAAATGGCGAATCAAAAATTGAAGCGGCGCCCGGATCAGCTTCAATGATTACTACTCGCTACTTTGGCAATGAAGCAAGAGGAGATCTTAATAGCGATGGTAAGGAAGATATAGCATTTCTAATTACACAAGACGGCGGAGGAAGTGGCCTGTTTTATTACGTTGTTGTTGCACTTAAAACTAACGACGGCTACAAAACCACCAATGCATTTTTTGTTGGAGATAGGATTGCGCCACAAACAACCGAGATAAACACTAGTGCTTCAGAATTATACGTAAATTTTGCAGAAAGAAAACCAGGCGAATCAATGACCACACAACCATCTCAAGGTGCAACTCTGTATCTTAAAGTCACGTCTGACGGCAAATTAACTGGATTAATGCAGTAAATAAAATACTTTATTAAGCCCTGTTTCCTTAGGACAGGGTTTTTTATATAAATAAAATTTTTCTAAAATATAAATTTGTTAATTAAAACAAAAGATTATATTATTTAGTGATTAAAATATAATTTTTATCATCATGAAAGGATATGTAGAAAATATAGAGAAACTTTCTTTAGAAAATGAAAACTTTCGCAAAGTTTTATATACAGCAAAAAATAGCCAGCTAGTTTTAATGAGTCTTAAGCCAAATGAAGACATTGGAGAAGAAGTTCATCAACTTGATCAATTCTTGAGATGCGAGTCAGGTGAAGGAAAAGCTGTTTTGAATGGTGTAGAACATATTATTAGCGACGGCTTTGCTGTTGTAGTTCCTGCTGGAACTAGACACAACATCATCAACACTTCTTCAGATAAGCCGATGAAACTTTACACTCTATATTCCCCTCCCAATCATCGCGATGGAGTAATCCACCAAACAAAAGCAGATGCGGAAGCGGATGAAAACAATCCCGCAGAACATTTTGACGGCAAAACAACTGAATAAGTCAAAATATCATCATAAATTCAAATTATGGATAACAGCCTAAATTATTTTCAAGGCCTCTCTCAAACAGAAGCTGATAGAATTTTAAAAGAAGACGGGTTTAATGAACTGCCTTCTCAAAAAAAACAAAGCGGTTTTTTTATTCTTTTTAAGGTTCTGTCAGAACCGATGCTTATCTTGTTGATATTGAGCGGACTGATATATATGTTTTTAGGCGAAATGAAAGACGCGCTGATGCTTCTTTCATTTGTTTTTGTGGTTATTGGAATTACTTTTTATCAAGAAAGAAAAACCGAAAAAACTCTGGAAGCGCTAAGGGATTTATCAAGCCCTAGAGCTTTGGTTATTCGAGACGGCGAACAAAAAAGAATTGCCGGGCGAGAAGTTGTTAAAGGCGACATTGTTGTTATACGTGAAGGCGACAGAGTGCCTGCTGATGTGGTTATTTTATCTTGTGAAAATCTAAATATAGACGAATCGCTTTTAACGGGAGAATCAATGCCGGTAAGGAAAACTGAATGGGATGAAAAACTTACAAATCAAAGACCAGGAGGAGATGATTTGCCTTTTGCGTATTCTGGTTCTATGGTAACGAGTGGCCGTGGTGTAGCTAGAGTAAATTTTACTGGAATAAATACTGAAATTGGAAAGATCGGTAAAAGCTTGGAAAATATAAAAGATGAAGACACTCTTCTTCGTAAAGAAACAGCTAAAATAGTTCGCCTAGTAGCTATTATCGGCGTTATTCTTTGCGTATTAGTAGTAGCATCTTATGTATTCATTAAAGGAAATTTAATTGAAGGATTTTTAGCTGGAATAACATTAAGTATGGCAATGCTTCCGGAAGAATTCCCTGTCGTGCTTCTAATATTTTTAACCTTAGGCGCTTGGCGAATTTCTAAAAGAAAAGTGCTTACCAGACATGCGGCAGCAATAGAAACTCTGGGAGCCGCAACAGTGCTCTGCACAGATAAAACCGGAACTCTAACATTAAACAAAATGAAGCTCAGCAGTTTATATTCCAACGATTCATTTTTTGAAATAAATAATTCCACATCCACATCAACAGAATTACCATACCAATTCAAAGATCTTATTGAATGCGGAGTTTTAGCCAGTCAAAAAGATCATTTCGATCCGATAGAAAAAGAATTGCATAAAGTTGGCAATCTATGCCTAAAAAATACCGAAAATTCCTACAATGATTTTGATCTGATAAAAGAATACCCTCTATCAAAAGAACTTTTAGCCCTATCGCATGTATGGAAATCAAAAGATAAGAAAAAATTAGTTATCGCTTCCAAGGGCGCACCTGAAGCAATTGTTGATCTATGCCATGCTAGCAATGAACAAGTAGAAGAAATATTAAAAAAGGTAAAAGAAATGTCTGACAAGGGATTGCGAGTATTAGGAGTCGCAAAAGCTTTATTTTCCGGCGAAAATCTGCCAGAAAATCAGCACGACTTTAAATTTGAGTTTGTTGGGCTTCTAGGTTTTGCTGATCCGATACGACCAACAGTCCCCGATGCCGTCAAAGAAGCATACGAAGCTGGAATAAGAGTCATAATGATCACTGGAGATTATCCTGGCACTGCTCAATTTATCGCGCAAAAGATCGGCATTAAAAATCCTGAAAATTTCTTAACCGGAGAAAATTTAGATAAAATGGATATTCTTGAATTAAGAGAAAAAATAAAAACAACAAATATTTTTGCCAGGGTTGTTCCTGAACAAAAACTGCTTATCGTAAATGCACTAAAGGCAAACGATGAGATCGTCGCTATGACCGGCGACGGAGTGAATGATGCTCCCGCTTTGAAATCCGCTCATATTGGAATTGCTATGGGTGAAAGAGGAACAGACGTAGCGCGAGAAGCATCAGCCTTAGTTTTGCTCAATGACGATTTTTCTTCGATAGTTGCCGCGGTTAGATTAGGACGAAGAATTTATAATAACATCAAAAGAGCAATGGGATATATTTTAGCTGTTCACATTCCTATCGCCGGAATGTCTATTCTGCCATTATTTTATGGAATGCCTATAGTATTGCTCCCAGCTCATATCGCCTTTCTAGAGTTGATAATCGATCCTGCATGCTCGACTGTTTTTGAATCGGAAGAAGAAGATAAAAATATAATGAAAATACCACCAAGAAATCTGCATCAATCAATTTTTGATTTCAATAATGTAGCAATAAGCATAGTTCAGGGATTAAGTGTTATGCTAGCAACTTTTGTTTTATTCGTATTAGCCGTCAAAACAGGTAGAAGCGAGCTTGAGGCCCGCTCAATTGCATTCACGTCACTAGTTATTTCAAATCTAATGCTTATTGCTATAAACCTTTCGTGGAGTAAAAATATTCACAAAATCATTTTGAACGCCAATAAAGTATTTTTTATGGTTTTCATCAGCGCTTTGCTGTGTTTATCTGCAGTTTTATACATACCATTTTTTACAAACTTATTTAATATAGCTCCCCTTAATTTAAAAGATATTATGCTTGTGATCTTGGTTGTATCCGCAAGCTTGGTATGGTTTGAAATATTAAAACTCTTTAATAAAGACCAGCTAAAATATAATTGAGATATTGAATAACTTTGTGATAAAATAAGCTATTATAATAGATAAAAATAATTATTTATGAAACAAAAACTTGCCTTAAATATCATATTCTTAATCACTCTATTTGGTCTGGTTTTTTCTGGAACACTCACCTATCAAGAACTTTTTGGAACTAGCGCAGCCTCCTGCCCTTCTCCTGGAGCGCCGGGAACTGTGTTCGGATATCCAGCCTGCGTTTACGGATTTTTTATGTATTTGATCATAGTCGTAATTTCCGCACTTGGATTATTTAGCAAAAAAGAAAATGAATAACGATAAAGAATCTGTTGTCATTATAGGAGCCGGAGAGATCGGTTCTGCCATAAAAAAGATACTGGAACAAAAAGAATTGGAACTATTGATCTGGGATAAAGATGTGAACAAAATTCCAGACCAAAAACCATTAACTGAAATAATTCCAAATGCTGATTTTTTGTTTATCTGCACTCCTTCTTGGACATTACAAGAAGTTCTGTTAAATATTAAGCCTCTGTTATCAAATACAACGATCGTTGTGTCTCTTGCAAAAGGGATAAACGAACAAAGCAATCATACAACCGATGAATTGATGAAAAAATTTTTACCTGAAAACCAGAATTTTGCCTTGCTTGGTGGCGCAATGCTTGCTGAAGAATTATTAGCTGGATTATCAGGCATTGGAGTTATTGCCACAAAAGAAATTGATACTTTTAAAAAACTTGCAAACTTATTTAGCCAAACAAATCTTCTTGTGGAATATTCAGAAGACATTCATGGTACTGCTTTAGCAGGAATTCTCAAAAATATTTACGCTGTTGCTCTCGGTATTGCTGATGGACTCAATTGGTCCAGCAATCAAAAAGGATGGCTCGTATCAAAATCTGTCGGAGAAATGTTAGACATTATAAAAATACTCGGCGGTAAAGAAGAAACAATATATGGAATAGCAGGTCTCGGAGACCTAATAGCAACTGGTTACAGTTCTTATTCTCTAAATCGCCAAGCTGGTGAAAACTTAGTAAAAACAAATGAGGTAATGAAAAGCGAAGGAGTAGTATCCTTACCACCACTCTTTAGTATGTTGGATGGAAAAATAGAACAATTACCACTTTTAACAACCTTAGAAAAAGTTATTACAAAGAACAAAGATCCGAAAGATGCTTTTGAACAGTTTGTTTCTGGCTTAAAACCAAATTTATAAATTAATAATAAAACTTATGGAAAAAATGCATATTCCTCATCCTAGAATTGAAGAACGAGCAAAAGCAGGCCCTCACCTAACAAAACACGAACATGTTGGATTTAATGGTAAATTGGCACTAATAATAACTAACGCTGTAAGTACAATGTGGTGCGCTTACCTTTTTGCAGCAATAGCACTAATAAGCCTGCCTGCAGCAATAGAAGGAGGAACTGCTACGCTTGTAGCCTGGGTTGCTCAAACATTTCTACAACTAGTTCTTCTGTCTGTTATTATGGTTGGACAAAAAGTAGCAGCGGAAGCGTCTGACAAACAAGCACTACAAACATACAAAGATGCAGAGGCACTATTAAAAATACAAGATGAAATTCACAAATTGATAAAAATAAATAATGAACTAACTGAAGAAATTCATAATGCTGTAACTAAAAAATAAAACAAACATAATTTAAAAAAACTACGCTACATCTGTGGCGTAGTTTTTTTAAATTTTAACTTATCTTAACTTTGTAAAGCTTTATCAATTTCTTCCTTCAATATCTTAGGATCAAGATTGGTCGCTTCTTTACCGTTTATATAAACATCAGGAGTGTGATTTAATAATATATCGTCACCCGCTTTCTTATCCAAATTTATTTTTTCAGCAAATTTGTTCTGGCTGACATCTTGCTTAAATTTTTCAATATCCAAACCTAAACTTTGAGCATAACCTGCGAATATTGAAAGTGCTTCTTTGCTTTCGCTCCACTCACTTTGTTTTGCATAAAGCATTTCATGCATCTCCCAAAACTTCCCCTGCGCTCCAGCCGCTTCTGCCGCTTCTGCCGCTATTAATGCATTCGGATGTTGTGGTAATGGATAATGTTTAAATACAAAACTAAAATTAGGATTGTCCTTATAACTATCTACCAACTGCTTCAAAAAAGGAGCGACATATCCACAACCCGGACATTCGTAATCTCCAAATTCTACCACAATAACCTTGGCGTCTTTGTTCCCTATCATATGATCATCAACTTCTACCTTAACATCTTTAGTTTCAGTATTAATATCAACATTGTTTGCTTGAGGTGCCTTCCAAAACAAAAAACCAATAATAACCAAAAAAAACAAACCGATAAAAGATACTATTCTTGCTTCATTAGATATTTTCATTTTTTCTACAGATTAACATAGCGATACTAATAAAAGTAAACGCCACAAATGATAATAATGGAATATTAATGAATCCAAAAAATTCTATAAGTTTTGTTATGCAAGAAACTCCAGCAGAACAAGGAGCAATTACTTCTGGAATAACTCTTATATACAAAAGATAGTGATAAAAAGCAACGATCATTCCCAAAACAGACATCGGAAGAACATACATATAGATTTTTCTATCATTAAGCAAAATACCTACTGGTATGATCAAAACGAGCGGATACATTAGAATACGCTGATACCAACACAATGAACAGGGTGGTAAATGCAATATTTCACTAAAATACAAACTTCCAATCATTGCCATTATTGCAACAATCCATGAAATATATAGCAGATATTTCCTTGTTAACATACTCTTGATCATTTTTATCATCATATAGATAAATATATTAACATATTTTTTAAAACAAGTAATGTGATAATATATACCATATATGAATATAATACATGCAATTATCTTAGGGGTTGTTGAAGGAATTACCGAATTTCTGCCTATTTCATCAACAGGGCATATGATCTTGGTGAGTGAACTCTTAAAAATTCCTCAATCAGACTTTCTAAAAAGTTTTGAGATCAGTATTCAACTAGGCGCTATTTTTTCAGTGATATTTTTATACTGGAAATCTTTTCTTAGTATAGAAAATTTAAAAAAATTAATAGTTGCCTTTATACCAACAGGGATAATAGGCCTTATCTTTTATAGAATAATAAAACAATATTTTCTAGGAAATTATAACGTTGTCCTTTGGTCGCTATTTTTAGGAGGAGTAGCACTTCTTATTTTTGAAATATTTTATTCTGAAAAAGAAAATGCAGCAGAAAGTATTCGTGATATTTCATACAAACAAGCACTCGGTATTGGATTATTCCAGAGTTTAGCTGTAATTCCTGGAATCTCTAGATCAGCTTCAACTATAATGGGAGGATTAATTTTAGGACTACGAAGAAAAACAATTATTGAATTTTCTTTTTTATTAGCTGTTCCGACAATGCTTGCTGCAACAGGGTTAGATTTAGTAAAAAATACTTCTTCTTTCTCTTTCGATCAACTATATTTAGTTTTAATTGGCTTTATAGTATCTTTCGTTGTCGCCATGTTTAGCATTAAATTCCTGCTAAATTTCATTAGAAATAATGATTTCACTTCTTTTGGATTATACAGAATAATAATTGCTTTGATTTTCTGGTTTATAATCCTCTAATCAAATAGGATTTATTTTATATCGTCTTATTCCCGTCGCCATTTATCGGTATTATCGGACCGAGATATTTTGGTATTCGATCAAATAAAATATTAAACAAAGCTTTTATGTCAGCTGGAATTTCCCTTAAATAATTATAGAAAGAATAATGGCCATTATCAGCACTTAAACCATATGCATCAATTCCTAACGATCGCGCTATAAACACAGCTCTGGGTAAATGAAATGACTGACTGACAATAACCATGGATTGAACATCAAAAACGCTTCGCGCTCTATAGATACCGCTATAAGTATCAAAACCGGCATGATCTAAAAATATATCCTCTGAAGGAATATCTTTATTCAGTAAATATTTTCTCACAGGACCAACTTCGTCATAATTAACTTCAGAATTATTCCCTGTTACCAACATTTTAATTACCTTATGAGAATTATATAATTCGATCGCCCTATCTACCCTATCCTTTAAGACTGGCGACAAGCTATTATCTCTTAATATTGCCGCACCTGGAATAACTGCTGTTTCTGTCACTCTTATATCTTTCAAACTAGCCACATCAGGATAAATATACCTCTTGGTTTGTATATAAAAAAACATCGGCAATATAAGTATTAAAAATAAAGCAAAAGTGGCAAACCAAAGAAACTTTGTCATTATTTTTTTCATAAAATAATCATATCAAAAATTACAGAATTTATAATACCATCTACAATTAAATCTGTTATACTATGAATAATATAATTCACATACAGACTGTTAAAGATTTATGGTAAAAAAAATTTTTAATTTTATTAATAAAGAAATAGATGGCTTACATCAAGCAGCTTATCTTCTAGGTTTTTTTGCAATATTGTCTCAATTATTAGCACTAGTGAGAGATAGACTTCTTGCTTCTTCTTTTGGAGCTAGTCAGAGTCTTGACCTTTATTATGCAGCGTTTAGAATACCGGATTTCATATTTATAACAGTTGGATCTATGGTTTCAGTTTCGGTTCTAATCCCATTTTTAATAAGCAGAATAAAAGACGGACAAGAAGAAGGGAAAAAATTTATTGGAAACATTTTTACTTTTTTCTTTCTTCTAATAGTTGTAATAAGCGGAATTACCTTTTTTGCAGTTCCATTTTTAAGTAAAATATTATTCCCAAATTTCACACCTGAAAATCTTGATAAAGTAATAGCCCTTACAAGAATATTGCTTTTATCGCCAATATTTCTCGGACTATCAAATATCTTCGGAACGCTTACGCAAACATACAAAAGATTTTTTATATACGCTATAAGTCCTGTCTTATACAACATAAGCATTATTCTTGGAATAATATTTTTATATCCAAGGTTTGGATTGCCAGGACTTACTTATGGAGTTGTGATAGGCGCTTTTCTGCACTTCTTTATCCAGGTTCCATTCGTTATCGAATGCGGAATGTTTCCTAAATTAAATTTTAAGTTTAATTTTAAAGAAATTAAAGAAGTGCTTCTTGTATCAGTGCCGCGAACATTTACGCTCGGATCAGACAGCATTTCTTTCATTTTTTTGATCTCTTTTGCCTCGCTTATGACAAGCGGTTCCATAGCAATATTTAATTTCTCATATAATCTGCAATCGATCTCACTTTCAATTATTGGCGTAAGCTATTCCCTAGCCGCCTTCCCTATTCTTATAAAATATTTCACTAGCGGTGAAACTAAAAAATTCATCGAACAGGCAGTATTGTCAGCCAAACATATTATTTTCTGGTCTATTCCGTTAGCCACTCTTTTTATCATATTACGTGCACAAATCGTAAGAACGATTCTTGGTTCTGGTAATTTCAATTGGTCTAACACTAGACTTACCGCAGCAGCACTTGCAATATTTGCTGCTTCAATAGTATTTCAAAACTTAAACCTACTTTTTGTAAGAGCCTACTATGCAACCGGAAATACATTTAAACCTTTTATCGCTAAATTTATTAACGCCACAACAACCATTATTCTTGGATACACATTTATGATAATGTATCAAAAATATCCACCCTTTAAAGATTTTTTGGAAAATCTACTAAGAATAAAAGATGTTCCGGGAAGCATCGTGTTAGCACTACCGCTTGGCTGGTCAATTGGAGAATTATTAAACTCAATTATATTATGGATTAATTTTGAAAAAGATTTCAAATCATTTTCTCGATCGTTAACAAAAACTATTTTTGAAGTTGTTATAGCATCAGTAGCTATGGGATTTGTTTCATATTTCTGCCTAGATATTTTTGATAATATTTTTGATATCAATACAGCATTAGGTATATTTGCTCAAGGATTTATTTCGGGCATTATCGGTATTACTGTTGCAGTATTTATCCTTATACTATTTAAAAACAAAGAAATCGCTGAAGTTAAAAACGCTCTGCAAGGCAAGATATTTAAAGCTAAAGTTATACCACCAAGTCCATTAGATTTACTTGAATAGTTGATTATTAAAACATATGGCTACCAATGTAAAAATAAAAAGATCGATTTTAAAATCAATCACTTTTCGTATTCTTATTATATTATCTGATCTTGTGGTAGTTTTTGCTTTTACACGCCGCGCTGACATTACCTTTGGTTTGGTGGTATCTACCAACTTAGCAAGCACTTTATTTTATTTTATTCACGAAAGAATCTGGAATAAAATTCAATGGGGTAGGTCCTAGAGACTATTCAAAAGCTAATCAAATATTAATTTTTATATGCTTCCAAAAACTGAAGTGTTTTTTTCTGTTCTTTTAAAGTGTTTTTTGCAGAATCCCTAATAGGTTCTAATAATTCTTTTAAAAACACTGATTTCTTGAAAAGATCAATTCTAGTAATAATTTTTTCTGATTCATTAACATGACTTAATATATCATCGCAAACTTTACCAACCACATCATTCCAAAAAATATTTTGAAAATAATCGATATTATTTATTACATCTATTTCTTTTTTTATTTTGTTTTTTTTAAGAACTAACGTAACAACACTACTTAAAATCCCCTTTCCTAAATCTTCTTTCAAATCATGAGAATCATCATTTAATTGTCGAGCAATAATATAATGCTTAAAAAAATTCAAAGTATTCTTAACTTCACAAGAATCAACGCCGTATCCAAGACTAACTATAATGGCTAAAGGTCCAAGAATATACCCTAATGACCTATCTGCCAATCTTTCGTAATTTTCATAATCAGGCAAAAATTTTGGCTGAATTGCTATTGAATTATCAACTTTCATTCGACAATTAGTTACCTCCCATGCATTAGCAGCATCGATCTTATCCATAATTTCATTAAACAAACCAAGAAATTTTTCGTCTTTTTTAAAAAGAACGTAAAATATTGAAGTCACTTCTCTTAAACACACATTAGCAACAGAAAGAAGTTTCGGATCACCTTCATTATCAAGAAAATCATCATAAATAGTATATGCGATCCACCCATAAAGATCCGCTAATCCCAGTTCGATAATAAGTTTTTTATCAATCTCATCGCTTCTTTTTAGTGCTTGATTAAAAAAATACGGCAACAAAACAATATGATTACTTTTATTAACTTTTAAGATCTTATCAAGACATTCAAGAGAATATTTTTTTAAATCGCAATCAAGTTCGGAAAATCTAACTTTAGCTTTTTTAACAATTGATGAATAAATTTTATCACGATCTTTTTCCTCAGTGTTTGATAATAATTTTAAATTATTTGAAAAGTTTTTATATTTTGACAAAGCCTCAAGACAAAATACTACTGTTAAAGCAGGAGATCCTGAAAAATAAGTTTTTTTATCAATTGCGGGATCAATACAAAAAGCGTATGGATTTTTCAACAAATCTTTCTCGTTACATTTTATAAGATACGAAATGCTATTTTTAAGTTTTGTATTAGAAAATCCTAAATTTAAAAGAGCTGAAATAGAAAGAGCTGTATTTAAAACATTACTCCAAGAACCATCATTTTTCTGCTTTGATAAAATAAAATCTATAATATCATTTTTCTTAGATCCTTTATAAGATCTAGAAATAAAATAAATAACCGGATAAAAAGATGGATAATATTGAGAATAATATTTATGCTCTTTTATTGCCTTTTCTGTCATTACAGCAATGCTATTCAAATCTGTATCTTGAAGAGAAAGAAAATAATCAATATTGCTATTAACCACTAAATCAACGTCAGTCCATGCTTTTCCAGATTTATCATGAGTAAGCCATGTTTTATAAGGTCCTCCTTCTTTTTCTTCTACTGAGGTCAAAAGCATAACGACTTTAGCTAATACTTCTCCATTAATCAAATCTGGGTTATGGAGATACAGTGCTGATAATGAACAAAATGTATCATCCAAATCATCAGGATAAGGAAGTTTTTTTGATTCATTTGAATTTCTAACCCAATAGTTAAATGACCAATGACTACTCTTTTGTGAGATTAAAAATTTAGCTATTTTATCTTTTATTTTTTTGCTTTTTTTAGATTCATTTAAACCGCACAGACAGGAAAGAATCAATGCTGAACTAAAAATAGAATGATAAATCTTTGCATTTTTAAAATCATTCTGATCAGATGAAGAAAGGCTTAAAAAACTTCCGTCAATTTGCTGTTCTTTTCCTAAAAAATCTACTCCTTCATCAATAATTTTTGAAATTTCACTATCCATTATTAACTTTTATCGGTATTTTTATAATAAACTTAGAACCCTTACCTTCTTCACTTTCTACATCTAAAGTTCCATTAAAATCTTTTTCTATTAACTCTTTACATATAAAAAGTCCTAAGCCAGTCCCTTCCTTTATATCCTTTGTAGTAAAAAGTGGTTCAAAGATTTTCTTAATATTTTCACTTTTTATTCCACACCCCCAATCCTGAATAGTTAAATTTAAGTTTTTTTCATCCTTAAAAATTGCGATCAAAACTTCTTTTTTATCTTTTTTATTCTCGTTTCTGTATGATTCAATCGCATTGGAAATAATATGAGAAACAAAACGATAAAATTTAATTGGGTTACCTTTTATTTTAATAGACTCTCCAGAAGAATCAAACAAAAGCGTGACATTTTCTTTAGATGCTTTATAAGAAAATGTTTTTATAGCTGTAATAATCTCGTTGATTGGAAAAAAAATAATATTAACTTTTTGATTTTGAATTTGTTCTCTCGCGAAATCTGTAAAATTCGCAATATTTTCAATATTTTTGAAGATATTATCAAAATTTGATTCTTCATCTTTTAGATCGTTGCTGTGTTTTTTCTTAATATATTCAGCATTCAATTTTATTGCAGTTAATGGATTAACTATGTCGTGAAAAAGTCCAGAAGCTATTCTTCCAAACTCTGCAAATTGACAAAGATCCAATGTTTTTTCTATGTGAGCTTGTTTTAATTCTTTTGTCCTTTGCTCAACTCTAATCTCCAACCAATCGCGTTCTTTTATAAGTTCAGCCTCTGACTCTCGAGCTCTTTTTAAAGACTTCTCTATTTCCCTATTTGATAAACAACAAAGAATTAAGATTAGAATAAAAGTTGAAATAAAAACAACAATATCACCTATAAGCCATGCCTGATTTTTCCAAGAAAAATCAGGCTGTATAATTAAATTTATTTGAAAATATCCTAATAAAATAAGAATTAACGAATCGATCAATGTTACCTTTATTGCAAACTTAGTATCAATAAGAATTCCAGAAATTACTATAGTTAACAAATATACCAATAAACCTTGGGGCAATTCAACACCCCACATATACGAGCAATACATAGCACTTACGATATAAATTCCAACAAGAACATGGGAAGCCCAAGAAAAGAATCCCTTTCTAGATAAAATATATAGCACTAAAAAAGTATTTAGAACTACAAACATTACTGCTAAAGAAATACCACCTTCAATAGTAACCCCTTTAGCTATTACCTCAATTATAGCTTTAATCAAAGCTGTGGACGATAAAAACAATGATCCTAATAAAATTATATTAAGAATAAGTTCATGTCGTTTACTATCCTCATCTTTTGATCTAGGACAAACCAAATAATATAAAAATTGGATACTCTTATTAAAAATACTCTCAGCGGTTTTAGAAAATCCAATATTTGAGTAATTCATAATATAAAAAGTATCCTTAAGAGTTTTAAGAGTATCCAATTATTACACTAAGCTGCTGGCCAAGCTGCACCCGCTGTTACAACAGTAAGCACAAAAGCTGATGCTGTTGTGGCGTTTCTTACATTCCTGTCTGTTAAGACTTTTTTTAACAAATCTTTCATATTTTTTTATTAAAAATTTATTTTATTTTAATATTATACATTTCGACCTTTAACATAAGGATAGATTTTCTCTTTAAATTAAAGATAAAGATAATATAAATAAATTCTAAAGAGTTTTTTATTAAGCCAGCTTATACCCAACTCCTGGTATTGTATAAATAAGTTTTTTACCTTTTTTGGGGCTAATTTTTCTTCTCAAATTCAAAATGTGAGTTTCAATTGTATTGGAAAAAGGATCAATATTCATATCCCAAACATGCTCTATAATCATAGCTCTGGATAAAACTCGCCCTTTATTTTTCATAAGATACTGTAGAAGAATAAACTCTTTTCTCGTTAAATATATTTCCTTTGAACCTTTTTTTACTGAGTAATTTTTAATGTCGACAATTAAATCATCGACTTTTAAAATTTCTTCTTTAATATCTTTTACGCGACGCAAAAGCGCACCTACTCTCGCAAGTAATTCTTCAAAAGAAAAAGGTTTAGTAACATAATCATCAGCTCCGGCATTTAAAAAATCAACCTTTATAGAATTTTCAGATTTCACAGATAAAACTATAATGGGCAGTGATTTACCCGCTTTTCTTATCTCTTTACAAACATCATAGCCATTCTTTTTAGGTAAAATATTATCCAATATTATCAGATCGTAATCGTTTGTTCTCGCAAGATACGACCCTATTTCTCCGTCTGTTGCAACATCCACTGCAAAACATTCGGACTCGAAACTTTTCTTTAAAATATCAAATATTTCGTCTTCAATTACTAAAATTCGCATTTTATTTTTTTAAAATTAAATTTATTATAAATAATTAATTTATGTGTTATTTAAATCATTTATTATAATTTACTATATTATACACCATATTTATGTAATTTATATTTTTCAGACTTTGACAAAAATTAAATAAAAAATTGTAATTTTATTATAAAAATGATATTATTTTTTCAGAAATAAAAATGCTATTTAAAAAAATGAAAACTTTAACATTAATTACAATCACGATATTAATTTTTGTAAGTTTTTTAGCTAAATATAAATGCCCAAAATGTAACAGTAGAAATACTAAAAAAATAGTCGTGAAGGAAAAAAGACCTATATTTGGAATGTCTTGTTCGAGTATAAAAATATTTTGTAAAAAATGCAGAAATTTTAGCATTATAGATTTTTATCATATTTAGTTATTTTTTTAAACCAATATTTACTTTCAGAACAGTAAAAAACCGATCATAAAATGATCGGTTTTTATTATTTTATTACCCTAAATATATTAGAACTCCTGATACATCGGACTTGCTACACAAGAGGCATATTTATAATCTTTATTGCCTGATACTGTTCCATTATTACATGTTCTATTTACAGACTTACTATTGCAAAGTGCTTGAGTAGTTTGAAATTTAACACTGTAATAAGTTCGAGTCTCTCCGTCTTTTAAATCAGCTCCACCGGCAGGATCTGTGCATACAGAATGACCAGGAGTGCAAGTAGGATAAGCATAATTACCACTTAGGGTTCCGTCTGTGCAAACTCTAGATTCTGATTTGCAATTTTCTGGGGGGTTATTATTAAGATAATAAGTCTTACTTCCACCATTAAGTATAAGAGCTCCGTCTGGTCCTATGCAATCACAAGAACCAACCGTGCATGAAGTTTTAGTAAAAGTTCCACTCAATGTTCCATTAATACATGTTCTCACTTCTGACTGGCACGATCCGCCACTTCCTGTAAAAATTTGCGAGACCTCTTGAGAAGTAAGGGCTTTATTATATATTCTAACATCATCGGCTAATCCTTTATTATACGAAGGAGGTACTGAACTTTCATAAGATAAAGCAAAATCACTATTAGAAAAATTATCGCTATTATCATTATTTAAAGGTCGGCCAAGTGGTGTCTGTAAAACTCCATCTATGTATAAATCAGTTTCATTAGAACTTTTTGACTTATCATAAATTGCAACAAAATGGTGCCAAACATTAGAGGAAGGTTGGTTATAGCAAGAATAATTGAAACCTGTATTACCTCTTAATCCTACCGCTATTTTATCGGCACAAACACCGGCACCAGTATCATATACTGAATACATGTAAGCACGTTCAGTATCAACACCAGAACTATCAAATTGGAAAAATTTCACATCCCGATTAAAATCTGCATAATCTTTCTTAAACCAACCTGTTACTGAAATTGCATTTGTATCTCTTAAATCAATTTTTGGTGATAATCCATAATCATTTATACCATCAAACGAAAGACCTCCAACAATCTGTCCTAATGTCCAAGTTGGTTCATTTTTTAAAGTCATATCTTTGTTATTATATGAAGAATCGACTGCTATATTTCCAGAGACATCATCAAACTTCCACCAAGCAACAAGATTATTTGCTATATCATTTGTTGAACCGTAAATTTGCGAAACCTCTTGAGCAGTAAGGAGTCTGTTATATATTCTAAAATCATCCATAACGGCTGAAGAAAAATCACCAGGCGCCTCTACCATACGAGCTAAATAGAAATCATAACCATCGTGAAAATAACCTATCGTATCAGCATTTAACGGTCTACTAATAGGAGTCTGAAAAACTCCATCTATATACAAATCAACTTCATTGGTAGATTTTGATTTATCAAATATAAAAACGTAATGATGCCAAACATTACTTGAAGGACCAGTATAACAGGCATTATTATAAACAGGACCATCACCTTCTATTACAGGTGAAACTGAATTAGTTCCGCATTGGGAATCATTTAAAACCGAAAAAAAACTTGGCTTAATCTTCACATAATCATTGTCAAAAAATTTTTGATAAGAGGTGGCTGAAAAATCATGTTTAATCCATGCTGCTATTGAAACAACTTGTGTATTATTTAAATTATAAAGTTTTACAAAACCTTCATCGTTAACGCCATCGAAGGAAAGAGCGCCCCCAATTTCACCCATAGTCCACATTGGTCCATTAGCAAGACTCATAGTTTGATTGTTTCCTGAAGAATCAATAGCTGTATTTCCTGATCCATCATCAAACTTCCACCAAGCAATTGGTCCACTTGTTTCACCACACTGCAAACTAGAATCTTTATAGTAAGTTTTACTTTCACCATCATTAAGCGCTGTTCCACCAGCAGGATCGGCACAAGAATTTCCAGAAACTACATTAAAATCTTGATACACTATTTGATACTCATCTATGCAAGACGTTCCCCAACATTGATGATACGTTACTCTAGCATAAGCTCTGTATGTTCCAGGCTGAGTTGGTTTGAATGTTGTGCTAAAATCTTCAGTCTGTGAAGTAGATCCTCCGAGATTATATAAATATGATACTTCTTGAGAAGTAATCGCTCTATTATATAAACTAAATTCATCAGTAGAACCTGGATAAAAAAGTTGACTACCTGCTCGAGAAAACAAATATAAAATATCTTGTGCAAAATTATTATTATTATTAGCGTTAAATGGTCTACTAATAGGAGTTTGCAAAACTCCATCTATATACAAATCAACTTCATTGGTAGATTTTGATTTATCAAATATAGCAACAGCATGATGCCAAACACCAGCAGAAGGTTTAGTATAACAAGCAGCGTTATAATTTACGTTACCTTTCAAACCAACTCCTAATGTGTTCGCACCGCAAGCTGGACTATTAAAAATTAAAGCAAATCCTGTGGTTTTATTATTAAAATCACTACTAAACTCAACCTGATTTCTTTCGCCTGATAAGCTAGTTTTAAACCACTCTGATATTGATACGGCTTTCGTTCCACTTAAATCAATCTGAGGGGAAATTCCGTAGTCATTAACACCGTCAGAACTTATAGCTCCTCCTATTTTTCCAGATATCCATGTTGGTCCATTTCCTAAAGATAAAGTTTTGTTATTACCCGAGGAGTCAACTGCTGTAATTCCTGACCCATCATCAAACTTCCATTGAGCAACTAAACCACTAGTTACATCTTGGCCTTTTGAATAATTATAATCTTGCGACCATGAGTAAACCATATCGCTTGATGGACTAGGTCCATAAACCTGAACTGTTATATTACTAACCAGAGGCACACTCAAGCTTTGAGATACAATGGCAGAACCATAAATTGGAATGTCATTGTTTGTCATAAAAGTTTGACCATCATAAGGATTTAAGGATGTAAACGAAGGATGTGAACTGGTTTGATCATATATTGTAAATCCGTAAACGGAATTAGCAGAAATTAAAAACCCGGAAGAAATAACTAAAAATAATACGGCTAGTCTAAGCATTTTAAGAAATTTTTTATTACGCATTAAAATAAGAATTGAAATAACTAAAACAAGAATAATAATGGGGATAAGAATATTGGATATATTAAATTTATTTTTTGAAACTTCTTGATAAAAATTAGTATTATAATATGCAAGCACTTTATCTCCTTTTGAAATAATAACTTTTATAGATATCTGTGAAGCATCGCGAGAAGCAACGATCGGCAACTTTATTGACTGACTGCTGTCAAAATTTAAATTTTCTTGAGCTAAACCTATAGACTGACCTTTTTCATTGAATAACTCAACTTTTATATCTGCGTTACCGATTTTTTTAACATTACCATCATTAATATCTAAAGTTGGTCCATTTGTTAAAACTCCAACATTTATAGTTTCTCCTTTTGAAACACTGCTCTTATCAGCATTTGCTGTTTGAATCGTTACTACATCTCCTCCAATAATATATCTAAATGGCACAGCTTGAATTCTTTTAACACCATTCTCATCAAAGAAATTAACCTCTCCTGCATAAACTCTTGAGGTATACTCAAACACGGGTAATACAATTGAAACTTCTGTCTCTTTTCCTGAATCTACATGTATCATTTTTTCTCTTGAAGTGCTTAATAGATCTTGTGTAGAAGACATGTTGTAAACATTAATCTCAGGAACTAAATAAATCTGATCTTCTGAAGGATTAAAGAGAACCATTTTTAAAACGGCAGTCTCTCCATTATTGATTGTAGGAGCTGTTGATGGATAAAATTCTTTGCCACCAATTGAAATTACTGCACTTTTAATTTCAACAACACTTATACCACCTTGAACATTAATTGCGGCATCAGACCAGCCTAAAGGTATTCCGCTTTTTAGATAAGCTCTTATTTTGATACCTAATGAACTGGTTGGTATTGATTTCGGTAAAACATAATCAAAATTAATAGTTCGTTTTTCTTTTGCATTTAAAAAATATGGTCCCTCTTGAGTTTCTTCATAAAGACTATTTTCTATTTTATTTCCATCATAACCACCTATTAATGAAATATGATAATAAATGCCAGACGCGCTTTCATCACCTGGATTAAAAATCATAAATGAACCAGAAACAACATCGCCCGCTTTAAAACTTTTTTGCTGAATTGATATGTTGTCTATATATATCTGCGGTATTTTTATTTCATTATTATTTAAATTATCTTTATTAGCAGAATTACTCCACACATCTGTTATCATCGGTTGTGCATATGCAAAATTAGCACAAAACATAAAACTGACTAATAAATATATAAATTTTGACATAAATTTTAAACTACTATTTAGATAAGTTTGCTTTAATTATATTACATAAAACAAGTTTAATGAAACAAATTGTTGATAACAAAATTTAAAAAATATAAATACAGTATTTATTAAAAACTAAAATAAAACAAAAACTCCCTTTCCAGGAGTTTTTGTTTTATGATCAGTTTTACTTTTTATTATCTTCCAAAAAGTTCATTTATCTTAGCTCTAGTTACAGGACCAACTGTTCCTGTTTGAGAGATGCCATATTTTTGCTGGAATCTCTTAACAGCTCTTGTTGTTGCTGGACCAAAGCTACCGTTTACAATT